>JACCDT010715487.1_pt1 | contig 21721 bp, 17 predicted proteins | sample 7446291 | NCBI WGS metagenome assembly JACCDT01 (sample SAMN15323446, study PRJNA562643) | freshwater metagenome | isolation source: river surface water | place: USA:Blue River Watershed | collected 2017-08-17 | reverse complement strand
GTAAACCGCGCCCTCCTTGCCGGGCCGTGAATTTTTTGCACGACCGCCATGCGGGAAATTGCGCTCAGGCGCGCCAGGCCTGCACCGGCAGTCCGGGCACCGGCACGCGCAGGGCCCAGATGCAGCCCGCGCCCGGCAAGGCCTGGCGCTCATGCGCGGGCCGGCCGTCGCTGGCGCTGGTGATGAACAGGGTGCGCCCATCGGGCCCGCCAAAGCAGGGCATGGTCGGGCACAGCACCGGGGTGGGCACGGTCTGCAGCAGGCGGCCGTCGGGCGCAAAACGCTTGAGGCAAGCGCCCTCCATCTGCGCCGACCAGTACGCGCCCTCGGCGTCCACGCTGGCGCCGTCGGGACGCCCCTCGTAGGCGCGCGCGTCGCCCCAGGCCCAGCCCTCGGGCTTTTTGGGCAGCGACTGGAACACGCGCTCGGCCGCCAGCGTGCCGCTGTCGGCATCGAACTGCCAGGCCCGCACCTGGTGGTGCCCGGTGCAAGACCAGTACAGGGTGCGCGCGTCGGGCGACCAGGCCAGGCCATTGGCCACGATGGCGCCGTGCGCCATGGGCTGCAGCTGGTAGCCGCCGGCCTGCCGGTCGAGCCGGTAGAGCACGCCCAGCGATTGGCCGCGTGGCTCGTACATGGTGCCCACCCACAGGCGCCCGCGGGGGTCGCATTTGCCGTCGTTAAAGCGCAGGCGGGTGGTGTCGTAGGGGGCGGCGGCCAGCAGCTCCCAGGCGCCGCCCCAGGCGCGGGCGCGAAACACCCCGTCGCGGCGCGCCAGCACCAGGCCGCCACCGTCCTCGCGCGCCACCGGCGCCAGGCAGCCGGGCTCTTCGGGCAGGTCCCAGTACTCGGGCGGCTCGGCCTGCAATTCGTCCAGGCCCTGCACCCGCATGCGGCCAATGCGCCGGCCCGGAATGTCGACCCAGTACAGCCGCGACTCCTGCGCGTGCCAGAAAGGGGATTCGCTCAAGCCATCGGGCTGCTCGGTCAGGCGTTGCCAGGCCGGCATGGGCATCGTCAAGAAGGGGTTGGGCATCGTCATGCGCGCATTGTGCATGAGGCACCGGGCGCCAGGCGCCCAGAAAAAAAGCCCGGACGCTGGGCGCCCGGGCTGGGGAGTTGGGCCGCCCTGACGGGCCGCCCACTTGCAAGCGCTGCGGATCAGCCGTGGTAGGCCGACTCGCCGTGCGAGGTGATGTCCAGGCCTTCGCGCTCGGCCTCTTCGCTCACCCGCAGACCGATCACCAGATCGACGATCTTGAAGGCGATGACCGAGACCACGCCCGACCACACCACCGTCAGCAGCACGGCCTTGAGCTGGGTCCAGACCTGGGCCGCGATCGAGTAGTCGGCGGCGGTGACGCCGGTGGCGGTGACCCAGTCGGCCACAAAGCCGGGGCCGCCCAGGCTGGGCGAGTTGAACACGCCGGTCAGCAGGGCGCCCACAATGCCGCCCACGCCGTGCACGCCAAACACATCCAGCGAGTCGTCAGCGCCGAGCAGCTTCTTGAGGCCGTTGACGCCCCACAGGCAGGCAAAGCCGGCGATCAGGCCGATCACCAGGCCGCCGCCGATGCCGACGTTGCCGGCCGCGGGGGTGATGGCCACCAGGCCGGCCACGGCGCCGGAGGCGGCCCCCAGCATCGAGGCCTTGCCGCGCATCAGCGCCTCACCCACGCACCAGGCCAGCACGGCGGCGGCGGTGGCGACCAGGGTGTTGATGAAGGCCAGGGCGGCAAAACCGTTGGCTTCGAGGGCCGAGCCGGCGTTGAAGCCAAACCAGCCCACCCACAGCAGCGAGGCACCGACCATGGTCAGGGTCAGGCTGTGCGGGGCCATCGCCTCGCGGCCATAACCCAGGCGCTTGCCCACCATGAAGGCACCGACCAGACCGGCCACGGCGGCGTTGATGTGCACCACGGTGCCGCCGGCAAAGTCCAGCGCGCCCCACTGCCAGATCAGGCCGGCCTTGCCGGTCATCTCGTCCACCACTTCCTTGGCGGTGTAGGCGTCCGGGCCCATCCAGAACCAGACCATGTGCGCCACCGGCAGGTAGCTGAAGGTGAACCACAGCACCATGAAGAGCAGCACGGCCGAGAACTTGATGCGCTCGGCAAAGGCACCGACGATCAGCGCGCAGGTGATGCCCGCAAACGTGGCCTGGAAGGCGGCAAACGAGATCTCGGGAATGACCACGCCCTTGCTGAAGGTGGCCGCGTTGGCGAAGGTGCCGGTGGCGTTGTCCCAGATGCCCTTCATGAACAAGCGGTCAAACCCGCCAATGAAGGCATTGCCCTCGGTGAAGGCCAGGCTGTAGCCGTAGATGAACCACAGCACGGTGATCATCGAGAAGGTGACCATGACCTGCATCAGCACCGACAGCATGTTCTTGCTGCGCACCAGGCCACCGTAGAACAGGGCCAGGCCAGGCACGGCCATCATGATGACCAGCAGGGTCGAGACCATCATCCAGGTGGTGTCGCCCTTGTTGGGCACGGGGGCCGGGGCGGCTTGCTCGGCCGCTGCTGCCGGGGCAGCCGCAGGGGCCGTGGCCGGCGCTGCCTGCTCGGTGGCAGCGGGCGCAGCGGCCGGGGCGGCGGTCTGGGCCATCGCCGCGTGACCGCCAAAGAACAGGCTCAGGCCAAGGGCCAGGCTGGCAAAGAGTTTTTTCATGATGCGCTCTCTTTCTGAACTCATAGCGCCGCGCCGCCGGTCTCGCCGGTGCGGATGCGGATGACCTGTTCGAGGTCGTACACAAAAATCTTGCCGTCGCCGATCTTGCCGGTGCGGGCACCGGCCTCGATGGCTTCGATCACCCGGTCGACCAGCTCGTCAGAGACGGCCGCTTCGACCTTGACCTTGGGCAGAAAGTCGACCACATACTCGGCCCCGCGGTAGAGCTCGGTGTGGCCTTTCTGGCGGCCAAAGCCCTTGACTTCGGTCACCGTGATGCCTTGGACACCAATGCCCGAGAGCGCTTCACGCACCTCGTCGAGCTTGAAGGGTTTGATGATGGCGGTCACCAGTTTCATGGCGGTCTCCTTGAGGTTGGGTTCGATCAGAAGCTGTATTTCAGGCCCAGCACCGCGCCGGTCTTGCCGTTGAACTTGTTCTGCAGGGTGTAAACAACCTTGTCGGCATCGGTGGCGACCAGGGCGGCGCTCAGCACCACGCCATTGCCCAGGTCCTTGTTCAGGGTCAGGGCAGCGTCGGTGTACGAGGCATTGGCCACGTTTTTCACGCGCTGGTAGCCCAGGTGCGGCACCAGGGTGAAGCCGCTGCCCAGGTCAAAGGTGGCGCTCAGGTCCAGATAGCTGCTGCCCTTGCTGTTGAGGTTGCCAAACAGATTGGAGAGCGCGTGCGAGTACTTGGCCGTCACCGGGCCCAGGGTCACCGCGGCGTAGACCTCGTTGGTGTTGGCGTTGCCGTAGCCCGCCACATTGCCCAGCTTGTTGCCGCTGTACTCGTAACGCAGAAAGCCCACGTCGTAGGCCACATCGCCGGCCGTGCCCTTGTAGCCGCCGTACAGGTCGACCTCCACGTCGCCTGCCGTGGCGGTGCTGTCCTTGATCCATTTGATGCCCGAGGCCCAGGCGCCCACGTACACGCCGCTCTTGTCGGCATAGTCAACACCGCCTTGCAGGGTCGGCTGCAGGCGGGTCTGCGAGATGCCCCGGTAGCGGTAGTCGCTGACCACCCCGGCGTTGAAGCTCAGGCTGCTGGCCGGCTCGTCGGCGGCGGCAGCGGGCATGGCGGTGGCCAGGGCGGCGGCGCTCAGGGTGCCGAGCACAAAACGGGTGGCGATGGAGGGGGTGCGCATGGTGGTTTCCTTTCTTGGATCGTGTGGGATGCACCCATCAAGCACAGACCGTGCCAAGCTCATGACGTGGCGAATTGCGGGGGGAGATTCCCGAATGACAAGGCGCGACCGCATGTGCTCAGATCGCCACTCCAATCCAGCCGATGCACCCGCCCGGTGCGCCGGCCACACACGCGCCCCACGCACCAAGATGGGGCAGGGAGGGCATATGGGCTTGTCTTTGGTGCATGGCCGCGCGCTGGCGGGCCTGCAGGCGCCGTCGGTGACGGTGGAGGTGCATCTGGCCAATGGCCTGCCGAGCTTCACGCTGGTGGGCCTGGCCGATGTGGAGGTCAAGGAAGCGCGCGAGCGGGTGCGCTCGGCCATTCTCAACAGCGGGCTGGACTTTCCACACAACCAGCGCATCACCGTCAACCTGGCGCCGGCCGATCTGCCCAAGGACTCGGGGCGGCTGGACCTGCCGATGGCGCTGGGCATTCTGGCCGCCAGCGGGCAGATCGACGGGGCCCGCCTGGCCGGCACGGTGTGGGCGGGCGAGCTGTCGCTGACCGGCGAGCTGCGCCCGGTGCGCGGGGCCTTGGCCATGGCGCTGGCCATGCAGCGCGAGGCCGGGTCGGGCCCGCCCGCGCGCCTGGTGCTGCCCCCAGGCTGTGCCCAGGAGGCCGCGCTGGTGCCCGGCAGCGTGGTCTACCAGGCCACGCACCTGCTCGATGTGGTGCAGCAGTGCCGACCCGAGGGCGAGCAGGCGCCGGCCCCGGGCTGGCAGCGGGTGCTGGCCGCCCCTGGCGGGCCGCCCGCGCGCGTTGGGCCCGATCTGGCCGATGTGAAAGGCCAGGCGGCAGCGCGGCGCGCGCTCGAGATCGCGGCGGCGGGCGGCCACTCGCTGCTGATGGTGGGGCCGCCCGGCTCGGGCAAGTCGATGCTGGCGCAGCGCCTGGCCGGCTTGCTGCCCCCCATGTCGGTGCAGGAGGCCCTGGAGAGCGCGGCCCTGCACAGCCTGAGCGGGCACTTTGACCCGCGCCACTGGGCCGAGCGGCCCACGCGCGCGCCGCACCACAGCGCCAGCGCGGTGGCGCTGGTGGGCGGGGGCTCGCCCCCACGCCCGGGCGAGATCTCGCTGGCGCACCAGGGCGTGCTGTTTCTGGACGAGCTGCCCGAGTTTCCGCGCCATGCGCTGGAGGCGCTGCGCGAGCCGCTCGAGAGCGGGCACATCACGATCGCGCGGGCGGCGCGGCGGGCGGATTTTCCGGCGCGCTTTCAGCTGGTGGCGGCCATGAACCCCTGCCCCTGCGGGCACCTGGGCAGCGCGCTGCAGCGCTGCCGCTGCACGCCCGAGCAGGTGGCGCGCTACCAGGGCAAGTTGAGCGGCCCGCTGCTCGACCGCATCGACCTGCAGGTGGAGGTGGCGGCGCTGTCGCCGCAGGCGCTGATGGACGCCGGCCCTGGCGAGGCGAGCGCGCCGGTGGCCGAGCGTTGCGCGCGTGCCCATGCCCGCGCGCTGGCGCGCCAGGGCGTGGCCAACCAGGCGCTGCAAGGCCAGGCCCTGGCCGAGCACGCCCACCTGACCGCGGCGGCCAGCCAGTGGCTGCAGCGCGCAGCGCTGCAACTGGGCTGGAGCGGCCGCGGCCTGCACCGCAGCTTGCGGGTGGCGCGCACCATCGCCGACCTGGCGGGCAGCGACACCATCGACACGCCCCAGGTGGCCGAAGCGGTGCAGCTGCGGCGGGCGCTGGTGGGGGGGTGAGGGCTGCTCAGTGACCACCGCCTCATGAGCACGTGCTCAGATGCCATCGCCAAGTACGGACTCGAAGATGGCGAGGTGTTGAAATCCTGGCTGCGAACTTTCAACTTTGTTCGCAACGACGCTGCGCATCACTCCCGGCTCTGGAACCGCGTCAACACTGACAGCCCCGTGCTGCCCCCCCGCTGGAGAGATGTCGGTGTCAATGCCGGATGAATGGATGGCCTCCAAGGGCGCCCGGCCCACCAGCAAGGCCAGCGCAGCGCTCATCGTCTTTGTTTGGCTCTTGGCTTGCTGGGCTGCCTGGGACTGGTGGTCAGCTCTGCAGAGCGTCTAGCCGGCGGTGCAACACGACCCAACGCTGGCAAATACCGCAATGCCAGCAAGCGTTTCAGTCGGCGCCCCTCACAAGCCAGTCTGCATGCAAAAGCCTTGCCGGCTTGATCGCCGCGCCCCGTTGTCATCCATCCGACGCTACCAACGGCGTTCCCCTCACCATGATTTAGGCGCTGTCACCTCATCGTGTTGGTGGATAAGATGCGGCGCCATGCACCGTCGTGATATCCAGCGGCTTGTGGACGCTTTGAAAGCTCCCACGACGATTGGCTCAAGCGCTTGAGACTTCAAATCTCCGTAGCACCTTCTCGAGCTCGGGGGATGCGATTTGGTCCAAGCTCCGAATGGCCCCCTCCAAGTACGCCATGTCCTGTTCAGACGCGCCGAAATTCTCGAAAACCGGCTTCCACGCACGAGCCGCCAGCCACACCTCGTGCAGGGCCTTCAGCGCTTCCACCTTGCTCGAAAAGTACACAGCCCAGTGGGTCATCAAGTTGTCCAAGGTGGCCAGCCTGCCCCTTTCCCCAACCTCCAGGTGCAGCATCCGTTCCTGGGCAACCACGCTCATGGGGAGCACGTCATAGAGCGGGCTGAGGGTCCATCCTTTCGCTTTCACCTGGTACAGGAATCCGTGATTGCGCAAGTGGTCATCCGTGTTGGTGACGAAGATGTTGAGCGCCTGCCGCTTGAACAGCTCACGCAGGTCCCGCGCGAGGTATTTGGGGAGCGCGCGGGCACGCATTTGCGCTGCGAGGGCCTTGTAGGAACTTGCATCACGCTCATGGATGCCCATGAGCGTGAGTGCCGAGCAAAAGCCTATGCGGCCTTCGATCGGCTGTCGTCCGGTCACGCCCTCCAATGGCTCCCAACTTTCTTTGTCGGGGTCCGGAGCGCCCCCAGGCTCTGCCCAGTAGCGGTCGAATCGCCGGATGAAGAGCACCGTGGCATCGCCTACCTGCTTGACCTCGACTGGGGGGACACGAAGCCCCGCAGCACGCGCAAGCTCCAAAGCACCAGCTTCGAGGACAGCGTTACAGGCGCGGTCTGACTTGGATGGGAACTTGGCGAGCCAGAGAACACCGTCATCGGTGCGCACGGACGCCTTAGGCCGCGCGCCGCCGGCGCTTCCAAGGCTTTCAAAGTAGACGGCGAGGTCCTCCCCGACATATTCCTCATTCTCGATGCGGTCCGCTGCCTCCATGAGGCGCGCCAGGTCCAACTCGGCGGACACCGGTGCCGTCGCCTCGGAATCCAGTGCGCGGCGCACATCCAAAGCACCCACACGGTCTGAGCCCGCTTCCAAGAGATAGGCCACTTCCGGCAGCTTGTTGGCAGCCACCTTGAGCTTGTTCTCAATGACCCTGCGCCCCCAAGCGTCCGGGGCCGCATCGCGGATACCCCCGAACTCCGTGAGCCCAGCCAAGACAAAGCGCTTGGTTCCACCTGCCTCATCCTTCAGTGGCAAGGCCACGGGGTCCACCTCGACTGGATAGGGGCGCTGCACGTAGCGCTTGCCGTAGACGAAAACAGGCTCCGTGGTGTTTGCGCCTTGCAGCGAACCCGCTGGCACAAAGTCAGCGCCATGCTCATCCGCCACGTGTGCGAACACGAAAACGTCACTGGGTGGGCGGGCATAGGGGTTCCTGTCAGAAGTCATACGGGTCCTTTTCAGCCTTGCGCTTCGCGGTCATTTCGCTAGGTTGCCCAGCATCAGACTTGAAGGTCGCCTTGGACCCGCTATTGGTACGAAAAGCGGAGACCAGGTCCTTGTGTCCAGCGCTTGCATTTGACTTGTAGACGCGCTGGACGCGGGGGGCTTCATTGAAGACACGCACGGCGGCCGACTTGCCTGTCAGCAAGCCAGCCAAGGTCAGCTCGGGCTCCAAGGCATGCAAGTAGCGCAGGACCTGCGATAGCGTGCGGCTTTCGTTCCCCTGCTCCAGCAGTACTGCGGTGGACCGCGAAACACCTGCGCGCGCTGCCGCCTCACTCTGGGTCATGCCGCGCGCAATGCGCAGTGTGCGGAGCTGGGCGCCAATCTGCTCTGCCTCTTTGAGACGGACTTCAGGCGTGCGCAGTGATTCGTCATATTTCATGGATTTCCCGTATAGGTGGAACCCTTTGCTGCAAGGCGGCAGTAACCGGCGGGGCTGTGACCTGGCGCAGCTGGCTGTGTCTGTAATCGCAGTCCTTGTCTCGTATAAGGACTGAAATTATGGTCATTTTCTCACTGAATCCGATGACAGTCAAGGCGATTCCAGTGCTTGCTATGTCGCCAATAACAATCACTCCACCGGGCAATGACTGCGATTGGCGGCATAGCGTCCATTGACTACGGGGTTCCAATCAAGGCCACCAACACCATGGGGTGACAGAGCCAATACCATTGGGTCCCGCGCCATTCGCACCTTAATCTTGAGCTTCTCGGGTTGGCAACTGTGTGATGACCGTCTGACAAGACTGGTGGCAAAACACCCACAAATGTTGAATAAAGTGGCGCATCGTGACTGTCCACACATTCACCAGCCGCGAGTTCAATCAAGACGTATACGCCGCCCAGAAGGCTGCGCAGGACGGACCTGTATTCATCACTGACCGGGGCAGGCCCGCCTACGTGCTGCTGAGAATTGACGGGTGTCTGTGCCTGACCAACAAGGGCCCTTCCATCGTGATGGCCTTGAGCGGTCGAACTCGATGTCAGCTGCAGCAGGCATGCTCAGCAGCTCAACGACCTGCAGGTGGAGGTGGCGGCCCTGTCGCCGCAGGCGCTGCATGGCCAGGCCCTGGCCGAGCACGCCCACCTGACCGCAGCTTGCGGGTGGCGCGCACCATCGCCGACCTGGCGGGCAACGACACCATCGACACCCCCCAGGTGGCCGAAGTGGTGCAGCTGCGGCGGGCGCTGGTGGGGGGGGTGAGCGCTGCTCAGAGCGGGCGCAACGGGTCTTCTAGCCGGTAGACGCGGCGTGCGTTCTCGCCCAGCACCGCCTGGCGCTCGGCCGGCGACAGGGGCGCCAGCAGGGCCTGGGTGTGCGCCCACCAGGCGGCATAGGGGCCGGCCTGCTCCAGCACCGGCCAGTCGCTGCCCCACAGCAGGCGCTGCGGGCCCCAGATGTGCAGCAGGGCTTGCGCCCACGCCTGCACATGGGCGCAGGGCTGGCCCGCCGGGGCCTCGGTCCACAGGCCCGAGAGCTTGCAGACGATGCGGCCGTGCGGGGCCAGATCGGCCAGGGCCTGCAGGCCCTGCGCCCAGGCCTGCCAGGCCGCGCTGCCGGGCGCGCTCGCCGCGTCCATGCGCGGCTTGGCCCCGTGGTCGATGACGATGCGCAGGCCCGGGTGCGCGCGCGCCACCTGCTGCAGCACCGGCAGGTGGCGCGGCTGGATCAGCGCGTCCAGCACCAGGCCACATTCGGCCATCGCCGCCAGGGCGGGCTGCACCGCCGGCTGCGCAATCCAGTCGGTGTCGGCCAGGTCCTGCAGCATCGGCCGCAGGCCCACCAGGCGCGGCTGCGCGGCGCGCGCGCGCACCTGGGCCGGGGCGTCGGGCGCGGTCAGGTCGACCCAGCCCACCACGCCCAGCACCCTGGGGTGGGCGGCCGCCTGCGCCAGCAGAAAGTCGGTTTCGGCGGCGGTGGGGGCGGCCTGCACCAACACCCCGCCCTGCACGCCGTGCGGCGCGGCCTCGTGCCACCAGTGCGGCACCTGCACCTCGCGCCACAGCGGCCCCAGCGCCGGCGTGAGCCAGCCGTAATCACCGCGTGCGGGCTGCCAGGCGTGAAAGTGGGCGTCCAGGCTCATGCGGCCTCGGCCGGGGTGGGGGCATGGGCGGGCAGCAGGCCCTCGTGCACCAGCTCGGCCCACAGCGCAGCGGGGATGGGCTGGCGCGCATGGGCGCGCGCCTGCTGCCACTCGCGGGTGTGGCGCACGCCCAGCAGCACCATCTGCACCTGCGGATGCGCCAGCACAAACTGCAGCGCCGCCGCCGGCAGCGGGGTCTGGTGCCGATCGCACACCGCCTGCAGGTGCAGCGCCTTGTCCAGCCAGGGCTGGGGGGCGCGCGCATAGTTGAAGGTGGGCGTCTGCCCCGGCTGCAGGCGCTGCGCCAGAATGCCCGAATTGAACACGCCGCCCAGGGCCAGCGCCACCTGGCGGCGGCCCAGCTCGGGCAGCAGGTCCAGGGCCGAGGGGTCCAGCAGGCTGTAGCGGCCCGCCAGCAACAGGGCCTGCAGGTCGGCGTGCGCCAGCAACTGGCGCACCACCGCCTGGTCGTTCACGCCCAGGCCCACCGCGCCCACCAGGCCCTCGCGGCGCAGTTGGTGCAGGGTGGGCAGGGCCTCGTCGATCACCTGGGGCAGCACCTGCGCGGCCGGCCCGGCCACGTCGATGTCGTGCAGGAACACCGCATCCAGGCGCGCCAGACCCAGGCGCTGCAGGCTGTCCTCGACGCTGCGGCGCACGCCCGCGGCCGAGAAGTCCCAGTGCTGCACAAATGGCAGGGTCTGCACATAGCTGTGCTGCTCGGCCGGGGCCGCCGCGTCGGGGCGCAGCAGCCGCCCGACCTTGCTCGAGAGGGTGTAGTGCTGCCGGGGCTGCGCGCGCAGCGCGTCGCCGATGCGCCGCTCCGACAGGCCGTGGCCGTAATGCGGCGCGGTGTCGTAGCAGCGCCCGCCGTCGGCCCAGACCTGCGCCAGCAGTTCGCGCGCCTGCGCGTCGGGCACCGGGGCAAACAGATTGCCCAGGGGGGCACCGCCCAAGCCCAGGCGGGTCCCGTCGGTACAGGCGTGAAACACCAGCTCGGTCATGGCAGAACAGGGGATGGATGGGATGCTGACATGTTAGCGATCTGACCGGGCTTGACAAGCGGGCAGACGGCGCGCGGCCTCAGGGTTTGACCGCATGCGCAGGCTGGGATGGCGGGACTAACATGTCAGTTGTTTGCATCCACTTGCCCCATTGTGCGTCCCGCCCCCACCCTGTCGCTGCGTGCCCGCGCCTACGAGAATTTTCGCCAGCAGATCCTGGGCGCGAACATCCGGCCGGGCCAGTTTGTCTCGCAGCGCGAGCTGATGCAGCTGCTCGACATGCCGCTGGGCGCGGTGCGCGAGCTGATCCCGCGCCTGGAGGCCGAGGGCCTGTTGCGCACGGTGCCCCAGCGTGGCCTGCAGATTGCGCATGTCGACCTGGCCCTGATCCACAACGCCTTTCAGCTGCGCGGCCTGCTCGAGCGCGAGGCGGCGCTGCGCTTTGTGCAGGTGGTCAGCGCCTCCGAACTCGACGCCATCGAGCAGGCGCACCGCGAGATCGTCGAGCGCGCACGCCGCGGCCCCATCGACGACGAACTGCTCACCGACGCGACCTCGGTCGACTGGGGCCTGCACGACCTGATGATCGATTCGCTGGGCAATGAGCTGATCTCGCAAACCTACCGCATCAACAGCCTGCGCGTGCGCCTGATCCACCTGGAGCGCTCGACGCTCTCGTCCGAGGTGCTGCTGCCGGCCATGCAGGAGCACCTGAACCTGATCGAGGCGCTGCAGCAACGCGACCCGCAGCGGGTGGCGCAGCGCCTGGCCTTTCACATCGACTGCGCGCACCAGCGCGTGCTGGGGCAGGACCGGCGCGTGCTCGCGGCCGGCGCCGTGCCGCAGGACGCGGGCGCGGTCTTCTCGTCCTGACCCCCCACTGGAATGCCCATGCACGACTTTCTCAACGATCGCAACGGTTTTCGCGGCGCCTGGCCGGCCCTGCTCACGCCCCTGGATGCGCAGCTGAACATCGACCACGACCGCTTTGCCGCGCACGCCCAATCGCTGCTGGCCGCCGGCTGCGGCGGGGTGACGCTTTTTGGCACCACCGGCGAGGGCCCGTCCTTTTCTGTGGCCGAGCGCCAGGAGGCGCTGGTGCAGATGCTGGCGCGCGGCGTGCCGGCCGAGCGCATCATCGTCTCGACCAGCTGCGCCAGCGCCGCCGAAACCGGGGTGCTGACCCGCCACGCGGTGGCGCAAGGGGTGCACGGCTGCCTGGTGCTGGCGCCGTTTTTCTTCCAGGGCGTGAGCGACGCCGGCATCCTGGCCTGCTACGACGAGGTGATCGCCGCTGTGGGGCACCGCGACTGGCGCCTCTACCTCTACCACATCCCCCAGGTCACCGGGGTGGGGCTGTCGCAAGCGGTGATTGCCGCGCTGCTGCAGCGCTACCCGGGCCTGGTCGTGGGCATCAAGGACAGTGCCTGCGAGCGCGCGCACTCGGTGGGCCTGGCGCAGGCCTTCATGCCGCCGATCACGGTGTACGTGGGCAACGAGCCCGATCTGCCGACCATGGGGCGCCTGGGCAGCACCGGCGCCATCAGCGGGCTGGCGAATTTTCTGCCGCGCGTGGTCACCCGCCTGGTGCTCACGCCCGATGCGCCGGGCACCGCGCACGACGCCGCGCGCATCGACGCGGCGCTGGATCTGGTGCGCCCGCATGTCATGATCCCGGCCTTCAAGAGCATCATGGCCACCCTGAACCAAGACCCCGCCTGGCTGCGCGTGCGCGCGCCGCTGGTGGCCATGGACGCGGCCACACATGCCGCGTTTTCTGCCACCATCGGGGCGTTTGCCATCGACCGCGCACGCGAGTGAGCGCAAAGCCCCGTTCCCAACCCATCCCCTGTGTTCCAACCACCGCCTAGGAGACAACCATGAACCCCGCATCCACCCTGCGTCGCGGCCTGCTGGCCGCCGGCATCTGTGCCCTCAGCCTGTGCGGCGTCGCCGGCCAGGCCATGGCGCAAGCGAAGATCCCGCTGCGCATCTCGACCCCTGCCGTGCCCGATGACTGGCACGCCAAGATGTGGACGGTGTTCAAGGAGTCGCTCGACAAGTCCTCGCCCGGCCAGTTCGATGTGCAGATCAACCTCAATGCCTCGCTCTTCAAGCAAGGCACCGAGCCGGCGGCCATGGCGCGCGGCAACCTGGAGCTGTCCTCCATCTCGGCCTTTGACATTGCCAAGCTGGTGCCCGAGTTCTCGATCTTCACCGCCGGTTATGTGATCCGCGATCCGCAGCACCAGCAAAAGGTCTTCAACGGCCCCATCGGCCAGCAGCTGTTTCGCACCGTCTCGGAAAAAATGGACGTGACGGTGCTGTCGACGATTTACCTCGGCACGCGCCAGGTCAACCTGCGCGAGGCGCGCAATGTGAAGACGCCCGCCGACCTCAAGGGCGTCAAGCTGCGCATGCCCGGCTCCAAGGAGTGGTTGTTCCTGGGTGAGGCGCTGGGCGCAACCCCCACACCGCTGGCCTTTGGCGAGGTTTACCTGGGCCTGAAAACCGGCACCATCGACGGCCAGGACAACCCGCTGCCCACGGTGCGCGCCGCCAAGTTCTACGAGGTGACCAAGCAGCTGGTGCTGACCAACCACCTGGTCGACGGCATCTTCATCGCCATCTCCAACAAGACCTGGAACGGCCTGAACGCGCAGCAAAAGCAGAACCTGCAGGCCGCCGCGCAAGCCGCCGCGCAGTACAACAACGACAACCGCATCAAGGAAGAGTCGCAGATCGTGGACTTCTTCCGCAAGGAAGGCCTGCAGGTCGTCACGCCCGATGTGGAGGCCTTCCGCAAGGCGGTGCAAGGGGCTTATGCCAACTCCGAGTACGCCAAGGTCTGGCCGGCCGGTCTGCTGGACCGCATCAACAACACCCGTTGATCGGACGCGCGCATGAAGCGGTGGGTTCAGTGGGCGCAGCACCTGGGCGGGGGCCTGTTCCTCGCCCTGTTCCTGACCTTTCTGGTGCAGATCGGGGCGCGCTTTGGCCTGAACCGGCCGCTGCCCTGGACCGACGAGCTGGCGGTGGTGCTCTACCTCTGGGTCATCCTCTGGGCCAGCGCCTTCATGGTGCGCGAGCGCGAGCATGTGGTGTTTGACCTGCTCTGGAACAGCGCACCGGTGGGCGCACGCCGCCTGATGAAGCTGGTGGGTCACCTGCTGCTGGGCGGCCTGGCCCTGGCCGCGCTGCCAGGCAGCTGGGACTATGTGCGCTTCATGGCGCGCGAGGGCACGCCGGTGCTGGGCATTTCGTACCAGTGGGTGTTCATGCCCTTTATCGCCCTGCTGCTGGCCCTGGTGCTGCGCAGCCTGCTGGGCATTTGGCAGGCGCTGCGCGGGCAGGGCCTGGAACGACAGGATCTGCCGTCATGAGCCTTGCCCTGTGGGCCCTGGTGGGCGTGGTGCTGGCCGGCATGCTGCTGCGCATGCCGATCGGTTTTTCGATGTTGCTCTCGGGCGTGGCCTATCTGCTGGTCAAGCGCCAGGACGTGGGCCTGATGGTCGAGCAGGTGGGCAACGGCCTCTACAACAGCTATGTGCTGCTGGCGGTGCCGCTGTTTGTGTTTGCCGCCAACATCATGAACGCGGGCACGGTCAGCGAGCGCATTTTTGATTTCTGCCGCATCCTGGTCGGCCGCATGCGCGGCGGGCTGGCGCAGGTGGACATTCTGGTGAGCGTGATTTTCTCGGGCATGAGCGGCAGCGCCATTGCCGACGCCGCCGGCCCCGGCCTGGTGACGATTCGGCAAATGCTCAAAAAGCCCGAATACTCGCGCGGTTTTGCCGGGGCGGTGGTGGTGGCCAGCGCCACGCTGGGCCCCATCATCCCGCCCTCGATCCCGATGGTGATTTACGCCCTGGTCTCGGGCGCATCGGTGGGCGCGCTGTTTCTGGGCGGGGTGGTGCCCGGGCTGTGCATGACGGTGCTGATGATGGGCGTGGTGGCGGTCATTGCCCGGCGCCGCCAGATGCCGCGCGAGGCCCCGGTGCCGCTGCGCGAGTGGCCCGCCATCGTCTTTCGTGGCGCGCTGCCGCTGTCCATGCCGATCGTGTTGCTGGGCGGCATTTACTCGGGCGCCTTCACCCCCACCGAAGCCGCCGCCGTGGCCGCCCTGCATGCGCTGGTGCTGGCGGCGGTGGTCTTTCGCGCGCTGAGCTGGCGCGCCTTCTGGGGCGTGGTGCTGGAGTCGGCGCGCGCCAGCGCGGTCATCACCATCATCCTGGCCGGCTCCTTCATGCTCAACTACGCCTTCACCGCCGAGGGCGTGCCGCAGGCCATGGCGCAATGGGTCGACAGCCTGCAGCTCTCGCGCCTGCAATTCCTGTTCATGGTCAACGCCCTGTTCCTGCTGCTGGGCTGCTTTCTGGATGTCTCGGTGCTGCTGCTGGTGTTCGTGCCCATGCTGCTGCCGGCGGCCAAGCTGCTGGGCGTGGACCTGGTGCATTTTGGCGTGCTGGTGGTGCTCAACATGATGATCGGCCTGATCCACCCGCCCTTTGGCATGCTGCTGTTCGTGACCAAGGCCCTGACCGGCATCCCGATTGGCGAGATGATGCGCGAGGGCTGGCTCTTTTTGCTGATGCTGCTGGGCCTCTTGGTGGCGATGACGATCTTCCCCGAGATCGTGCTCTGGCTGCCGCAAACCATGGGCTACGGAAAGGCCAGCGGATGACGCATCCCGACGTGATGGTGGTGGCCAGCTGGAACGTGGACCTGGTCACGCGGATCCCTGCCCCGCTGCAGCGGGGACAGACCCAGCACGGCGAGGGCCTGCAGCGCCTGGCCGGTGGCAAGGGCAGCAATGCCGCGGTGGCCTGCGCACGCCAGGGGGCGCGCACCGGCCTGGTGGCCGCCATTGGCGACGATGGCTTTGGCGACATGGGCCTGGCGCTGTGGCAGCAGGAACAGATTGACGCGCGCCACGCCCGGCGCCTGCCGGGCCAGCCCAATGGCACGGCGCTGATCCTGGTCTACGACGACGGTGACAACAGCATCGTGGTGGTGCCCGGCGCCAACGCGGGCTTGGCCCCCGAGCATGTGCAGGCGGCACAGGCCGAGCTGGCCGGCGCGCGCTGGGTCATGGCCTCGTGCGAGGTGCCGCTGGCGGCGGTGCAGACCGCGTTTGCGCTGGCCCGAGCCGGCGGCGCGCGCACCTTGCTCAACCCGGCACCGGCCATGCCGCTGCCCGATGCGCTGTGGCCGCTGATCGACGTGCTCACCCCCAACGAGGGCGAGCTGGCGCAGCTGAGCGGCTGCGCCCAGGCCGACGAGGGCGCGGCGCGCCTCTTGGCGCGCGGCGTGGGGGCGCTGGTGGTGACGCTGGGCGCGGCCGGCTGCCGCCTCTACCGCCCGGGGCAGGCCCCGCTGTCGGTGCCTGGCCACCGCATGGCGGTGGTCGACACCGTGGGCGCGGGCGACACCTTCACCGGCGCCCTGACCGCCGCCCTGGCCCGCCAGCAAGACTGGCCGCAGGCACTGGCCACCGCCAATGCGGCGGCGGCCCTGTCCACGCTGGCGCGGGGCGCGCTGGGCGGCATGCCCACGCTGGCCCAGACGCAGGCCTTTCTGGCCGGCACCCCACCACAAACGCTTACATCTGACACCGGGGCTTGACCGGCGGCGGTCAACAGGGCCGGCACCCGCGCGTTGAAGGCACACGGCGGCATGGTTGCTGCTGATCTGGAGACCTCTCATGCGTCGAACTGTTGGCATTGCCTGCATCAGCCTGGGCCTGTTGCTCTCGGCCACCTCGGCCATGGCCGATCGAGGGGGCTGGGGACGGGATCACGGTGTCCGCCACCACCCGGGCCACGGCCACCACCACGGCCACATCAAGCGCTCGTCCGACTGGGTCGCCCCGCTGCTGTTTCTGGGCCTGGCCGGCGCGGTGGTGCACGCGGCGTCGCAGCCGCCCGCCCCGCCCCCGCCGCCGGTCACGGTGCTGCCGCCGGTGATCGTGCCGCCGCCGGTGATCGTGCCGCCCCCAAGCCTCGCCCTGGTGCCGCCACCCGCGCCGGCTGCGGCCAGCTATTTCTGCGGCTCGGTGGGGCAGTTCTACCCGCACACCCCCTACTGCCCCGAGGGCTGGCAGCTCGTGCAGCGCTGACGCGCACGCGGCATGGCTCGCCCTGCGCGGGCCCGATAATGCCGCATGCATGCCACCTCCTGGCCGCACGCAGGCGGCCCCTCCCTGACCCGCTTTAGCCTTTGGCTCTCGCTGCCCCAGCTCATCACCTGGGGCAGTGTTTTTTACACCTTCTCCTTGCTGGTGCCGCCGCTCGAGGCGGCCTGGGGCATGGACCGCTCCAGCTCGGCGCTGGCCTTTAGCCTGTGCCTGTTGGCCGAGGGGGCCAGCGCCTGGCTGGTGGGCCGCTGGATCGACCATGGGCACGAACGCCGGGTCATGGCCCTGGGCTCGCTGTGGGTGGGCGTGGGGCTGTGGGCGCACAGCCTGGTCGACTCGGTGGCCGGCTTCTACGCCTGCTGGATCTGGATTGGCCTGGGCCTGTCGGCCACCCTGTACGCGCCGGCCTTTGCGCTGGTCACGCGGCGCTTTGGCAGCGACTTTCGACGCGCCATCCTCATCCTGAGCTTTCTGGGCGGCCTGGCCAGCACCGTGTTCATTCCGCTGTCGCACCTGCTGATCGAGCAGCTGGGCTGGCGCGACGCGCTGCGCGTGCTGGCCTTGCTGCAATGGGGCGTGTGCCTGCCCCTGCACGCCTGGCTGCTGCGCGGGGCGCCGCCGCGGCGCACGCACGGCAGCGACGGGGCCCCGGTGCGCCTGGGCGTGCACCTGCGCCGCTGGCCCTTTTGGCTGCTGGCGGTCTATACCCTGCTCATGATGGGCATCACCTCGGCCCTGCCCGCGCACATGATCGTGCTCTTGCAGGAGCGGGGCCTGTCGCCGCACTGGGTGGTGTGGGTGCCGGCGGCCATTGGTGCGGTGCAGGTGATGGGGCGGCTGGTGCTGTTTGTGTTCGAGCGCCACTGGGACGTGCACACCTCCAACCGCTGGATCCCGGTGCTGGTGCCGCTGGGCCTGATCGCCCTGCTCGTGAGCGGGCAGGCGCTGTGGGGCGCGCTGCTCTTTGCGCTGTTCTACGGCCTGGGCAATGGCATGAACACCATCGTCAAGGGCACGGCCATGGCGCAGTACGTCAGCCGCGAGCATGTGGGCCAGCTCAACGGCCTGCTGGGCGTGCCGCAGGCGCTGGCGCGCGCCGGCGCGCCGCTGCTGCTTGGGCTGCTGTGGTCGCCCACCGGGGGCTACACCCTGGGCCTGTGGGTGATGCTGCTGCTGGGCCTGGTGGGCACCGCCGCGCTCTGGGGCGCGCAGTGGACCGCGCGGCAGCGGCGGCCTTGAGGTCGCGCAGGCCAGGCGGCATGCAAAACCACCCGAGACGCCGCGCGAAACTGCAACAATGTGGGGATTGCCTCCCAAGCCTTTTCCATGATGACCTCCTCTTCCCCCGTGTTGCGCGACCTGGTGCTGGTCGGCGGCGGGCATTCGCATGCGCTGCTGCTGCGCATGCTGGGCATGAAGCCCGAACCCGGCCTGCGCGTGACGCTGGTCTGCCCCGACACACACACGCCGTACTCGGGCATGCTGCCGGGCTATGTGGCCGGCCACTACAGCTTTGACGAGTGCCACATCGACCTCTCGCGCCTGGCCACCTTTGCCGGTGCGCGCCTGATCCGCAGCCGCGCGGTGGGCCTGCACCGCGAGCGCCAGCAGGTCATGCTGCCCGACCGACCGCCGCTGGATTACGACCTGCTCTCGATCAACATCGGGGCCACGCCGCAGCGCCTGGCCGAGGGGGCGCAAGCCCTGGCCATTCCCGTCAAACCCATCAGCGAGTTCAACCAACGCTGGCTGGCCCTGCTCGAGAAGGTGCGCCAATCGCGCCAGCGCCTGACGATTGCGGTGGTGGGCGGCGGCGCGGCCGGCGTCGAGATGGTGCTGTCGATGCAGTACCGCCTGCGCCTGGAGCTGCGCGCCCTGGGCCGCAACCCCGAGAACCTGCGCTTTGTGCTGATCAGCGCCAACGCCGACGTGATGCCCACCCACCCGCCACGGGTGCGCGCGCACATGCTGTCGGTGCTGCGCGAGCGCAATGTCGAGGTGCACCTGAACGCCGAGGTGCAGCAGGTGCAACCGGGCTGCGTGGTCACCAGCAGCGGGCGCACGCTGGACGCCGACGAGGTGCTGTGGGTCACGCAGGCCGGCGGCCCGGCCTGGCTGCACGGCACCGGCCTGGCGCTGGACGAGCGCGGCTTCATCCAGGTCAACCAGCACCTGCAAAGCGTGAGCGACCCGCGCGTGTTTGCCGCCGGCGACATCGCCAGCTTTGTGCCCCGTCCGCTGGAGAAAGCCGGTGTGTTTGCGGTGCGCATGGCCCCGCTCTTGCACGAGAACCTGCGCCGCCAGCTGCATGGACGGCCCTTGCGCGTGTGGCGCCCGCAGCGCCACTGGCTGGCGCTGGTGGGCACCGGCAACCGGCACGCGGTGGCCTCGCGCGGGAACTGGAGCTTCTGGGGCGACTGGATCTGGAACTGGAAGGACCGCATCGACCGGCGCTTCATGCACCGCCTGGGCGATGGGCTGCCGCTGGCGCGCATGGCGCAGGCCGGCTCGGCAGCGGCGCAGCCGGCACTCACGCAGGCGCTGGCGCCCGAGGAGCGCCAGCAAGCCCTCTCGGCCCTGGCCATGCGCTGCGGCGGCTGCGGCGCCAAGCTCGGCCCCGACATCCTGGCACGCGCGCTGCAGTCCTTGCAGCCGGTGCGCCGCCCCGATGTGCGCCTGGGCCTGTCGGCCGGCGACGACGCCGCGGTGCTGCAGGTGCCGCCCGGCCAGTTGCTGGTGCATTCGGTGGATTTTTTCCGCGCGTTGATTGACGACCCCTACCTGCTCGGCCAGATCGCGGCGGTGCACGCCCTGGGCGATATCTGGGCCATGGGCGCCGAGCCGCAATCGGCCAGCGCGATCGTCACCATCCCGCCGGGGCTCGATCGCAAGGTGCAGGGCCTGCTGGAGCAGCTCATGGCCGGCGCGCTGCAGGTGCTCAATGCCGAGCACTGCGCGCTGGTGGGCGGGCACAGCGCCGAGGGCCTGGAGCTGGCGATCGGCTTTGCGGTCAATGGCCTGCTGGCCGATCACCCCAAGGCGGCCATGCGCAAGGACAGCCTCAAGCCGGGCGACCTGCTGATCCTGACCAAGGCGCTGGGCACCGGCACCTTGCTGGCCGCGCATGCACAGGCCCGCGCGCGCGGGCGCTGGGTGGACGCGGCGCTGCTGCGCATGCGCCAGTCCTCGGCGCAGGCCTCGGCGGTGTTCCGCGCGCACCAGGTGCTTGCCTGCACCGACGTGACCGGGTTTGGCCTGCTGGGCCATGTGCTGGAGATGACGCGCGCCAGTGGCGTGGACGTGCACCTGGACCTGGCCGCCTTGCCGGTGCTCGATGGGGCGCTCGAGACCCTGCGCCTGGGCATCACCAGCTCCTTGCATGCGGCCAACGAGCGGCTCGCCGGCGCGCTGGCCAATGCCAGCGACCATGCCGACGACCTGCGCGTGCGCCTGCTGGCCGACCCGCAAACCGCCGGTGGCCTGCTGGCCGGTGTGGCGCCGGCGCAGGCCGAGGCCTGTCTGGCGGCCTTGCATGCCGCCGGCTATGCCGACGCGGCCATCATTGGGCAGGTGCACCCGGCCGGCCCGCAGGCCGAGCCCATCCGCCTGGTCAAGGGCCTGGGCCCGCAGCGCTGAGCGCGGCGCGGCCTCAGGCGCGCAGGCGCCAGGCCTGCCAGCGGCGCAGCCCGCGCAGCAGCCAGGGCGGCAGGCGCTCACGCTGCGACTGCCCGGCCAGGCGCGAGGCCGCCTCCGACCAGGTCGGGTAGGCGTGCACCGTGGCCAGCAAACGCCCCAGGCCCAGGCCGTGCTGCATGGCCAGCGTCCACTCGGCCAGCATCTCGCCCGCGTGCGGCGCGACGATGCACACGCCCAGCAGGCGATCGCTGCCCGGCCGTGTCAGCACCTCGACCCAGCCCTCGGTCCGCCCCTCGGTGATGGCGCGGTCGAGCTGCGCCAGCGACAGGCGGGTGCGCGCATGCGGCACGCCCTGCGCCAGCGCCTGCTCGGGGGTGAGGCCCACGCTGGCGATTTCGGGGTCGGTGTAGACCACGCGCGGCAGCCAAACAGGGGCGCGCCGCCCGACCCAGCCCCCCAGCAGGGCTTGCGCGCTCACGCGCCAGGCCTGCGCGGCGGCGGCGTGCGTGTGGCCGGCCTGGCCGCTGGCGTCCCCCGCCACCCACAGGTGCGGCAGGCCCAGGCGCAGCCGCGCGTCGGGCGCGGCCTGCGGCGACAGGCCCAGCGCCTCCAGGCCCAGGTCCTCGCGCCGGGGCTGGCGGCCCGTCAGGCAAAGGCATTCGTCAAACACCACCGGTGGCCGTGGCGCGGCGCCGTCCTGCAGCGGGCGCAGCCAGGCGCAGCGCTGGCCGTCCTGCAGCGCCACGCGTTCGACCTCGTGCGCCACATGCAGCTGCACACCGGCCTGGGCCAGGGCCTGCGCCATCGCCGCCGAGGCCTCGGGCCATTCGCGGCCCAGCAGGCGCGGCGCGCGCTCGACCAGGGTGACCTGCGCGCCCAGCTGCGCCAGCGCCTGCGCCAGCTCGCAACCGGCGGGCCCACCGCCCAGCAGCAGCCAGCGCGGCGGCAGGTGGTCCTGGCGCTGCGCCAGCGTGCGCAAGCGCGCCCAGAAGGTCTCGGTGGTGAGGGGCTCGACCGCGGCCAGGCCCGGCACATCGGGCAACACCGGGCGGGCGCCGGTGGCCAGCACGATGGCGCGCGCATGGCGCTCGATCACCTGGCCGTCGGGGGTGGTGATGGCCACGCACCAGGGGGTGCGCAGGCGCGCGCGGCCCTGGATCACCTCGGCGCCCAGGGCGCGGTAGCGCTCGGCGCTGTCGTGCGGCGCGATCGCGGCAATGGCCGCATCCACCCGCGCCACCAGGGCGCGC
>JACCDT010198191.1_pt1 | contig 21730 bp, 16 predicted proteins | sample 7446291 | NCBI WGS metagenome assembly JACCDT01 (sample SAMN15323446, study PRJNA562643) | freshwater metagenome | isolation source: river surface water | place: USA:Blue River Watershed | collected 2017-08-17 | reverse complement strand
CCGACAATTCGCGCCACGGCTCGTTGCCTTCGATCGGATGCGGCGTCGGCGGCACCGCATGGTGACGGTCGATCATCTCGAAGAGCCTGCGGCGATATGCAAGGACGTCAGCGTCTGACAAGCAGGGCGCGGCCACCAGCTGAGCGCGTTCGTCGATGCTCAGCGCCTGCCACTGCGGCAGGTGCAGCTTGACTTCGGCGCAGTCGAGCTTGTGGCGCACGGAGAGTGGAATCAGCTCCAGGCTGACGGTGGCGTCGCCTTCAAAAGGGTACAGACCTTGCAGTGCGTAGGCAGATGTCATCGGTGACCCGGGCGGTGGCGGAAGAGCGTGGGAGTCGAACCCACCAGAGATTGCTGGCAACCTCTTCAGGATTTGAAGTCCTGCCGTTCCACCGGGAAGCGCAGCTCTTCCATGTCCCTTCAGAGCAAGGGCGAATTATACGGACATATGGTCCTTTATTCAGCCCCACATCAACGGCTGCCGGATCACATGGTGCTCCTTGATCCGGCGCGTGTAGCCGATGGTGTCGAAAAATTCGAGGATCTGTATCGCCAGCTTGCGGCCGGTGTCGATACGGTCACGGAAAGGCGCGGCCTTTGCCAGTCCCTGTTCGTCGCACAGCGCGGCCACATGCGCGGCCAGCTCCCTGACGGCGGACGCGAGATAGTAATGATCATGCGCGACCCGGTAGGTATAGCCGAGCTTGGCCGACTTGCCCATCAGCCGACGCATCTCGGTCTCATCAATGCCGAACGCCTGTGCGAGCGGCCGCACGCGCGGCGGCTGGAAAGGTTCGTCCATCAGCTTCGGCGCGACCTGGTCCCAGATGCGCTGCTCGGCGGCGCTGAAGGCGACGGTGTGGCCGGGCAGTGCGACGAAGCGGCCCTGCGCTGCAACGAGCCGGCCATCATCGAGCAGGCTCTGCAGCACCGCAGCGAAGGCTTCCGGCAGCAGCGTCGGAAAACTTTTGCGGCGCAGCCGCTCGCGCTCTACGCCCGCATTGTCCGGCTCGCGCTCATGAAAGCGCGCGGTCTCGTCGAGGACCTTCTGCTGCATCGCCTGCCAGTGCGCCGGCAGGCACGCATACAGGCCGCCGCCGATGTTCAGCTGCACCGCATGCAGTGCAGCCAGCAGCGCCGGCAATGCCGCCATTGGCAGATTGCGGTTCGCGGCAAACTGCGACAGGCTGATGCCGCGCGGCTCCAGCATCAGCAGTGTTTGCAGAGCGCTGGCATCGTCGGCGTCGCGCTGCGCGCGCAATAGCGCCAGCCGTTCGGCCGAGCGCTTGCCGCGCAATGGTGGAAAGACATCGAGCACTCGGCAGCCGCCGATGGTCTGCTGTGCGGACGCATCGCGCAGCACGATGCGATCGCCATGACACAGGTGCAGCGGCTGCTCGAGCGACAGTTCGGCCAGCATCGCTTCGCCCGGCATCAGCTGTTCGCCTTCCAGCAGTGCCACGCGCGCCAGCACGTGCGCGGCGCCCGCATGCACATGCACACTGCTCCAGTGTTTCAGCGGCTTCGCGTCGGCCAGCAATGACAGCGCGACGCTGACGCGGTCACTGCGATGATTCAACGCCTCGGCCACGATCCAGTCGCCACGGCTGATGTCGCTGCGTTCGACGCCAGCCAGGTTCAGGGCGACGCGCTCGCCGGCGCCGCAGCGCTCGGCCGGCCGGTTGAACGCATGCAGGCCACGTACGCGCGCCGTCAGCGGCTTGCCGTGCCGCGTCGACGGCAGCATGCGCACTGTGTCGCCGACGGCCAGCGTTCCGGCATGTACCGTGCCGGTGACGATCGTGCCACGGCCTTCGATTGAAAAACTGCGGTCTGCCGCCAGACGGAAATGCCGTGCTGCGTTGCCAGCGGCGATCTCGCGCTGATGCCAGCGGCGCGCCGCATCATGCAGAAAGGTCTTCAGATCGGTGATGCCTTCACCGCTGATGGCACTGCACGGAAACAGCGGTGCATCCGCCAGGAAGGTCGCGGCCAGCAATGCGCGGATCTCGGCAGTGACCTCGGCAACGCGCTCCGGCGTGACCTTGTCGATCTTGGTCAGTGCGATCGCGCCCCGGGCGATGCCCAGCAGTTGCAGGATCTGCAGGTGCTCGCGTGTCTGTGGCATCACGCCATCGTCGGCGGCCACCACCAGCAGCGCCATGCCGATGCCGGTCGCACCGGCCAGCATGGTGTGAATGAAGCGCTCATGGCCGGGCATGTCGACGAAGCCCAGGCGCGGGCCATCAGGCCGGCCGGCATCGACGGGCTGATAGGCGAAGCCGAGCTCGATGGTGATGCCGCGTGCTTTTTCTTCTTTCAGCCGGTCGGTATCGACGCCCGTGAGCGCGCACACCAGCGCGGTTTTTCCGTGGTCGATGTGTCCGGCGGTTCCGATGATCATGGCGGCGAGGGCAGGGTGATGTGGGGCAGTTGTTCGATAAAGGCCGCTTCGTCTTCCAGCGTGCGCAGGTCGAGCCAGATGGCGCCGTCCTTTACGCGGCCAATGACGGGCAGCGGCAGTGCGCGCAGCGCGGCGGCAATGGCGGCCGTGGCCTGGCCGCTGCGCCGGCCCGGTGGCGTAATAACGATTGACCAGCTGTCGAGCCGGTCAATCGGCAGAGAACCGCTGCCGATCTGGCTGCGCGATGTCTGCAGGCTGACTTCCGCCTGCGTGCCGAACGCTGCGCGCACCGCACCGAGCACGCGCTCGCCGGTCGCATGGATGGCGTCGGCCGGCCGTGTCAGCAGGCGCAGCATTGGCACCAGCGCGGCCAGCTGTTCGGGCTCGTCGAGATGGTCACGATAGACGCGCAGGGTTGCTTCCAGCGCCGCAATGATCAGCTTGTCGCAGCGCAGGGCGCGTTTCAGCGGATGCTTGCGGATCTTGGCGATCAGTGTCTTGCTACCCAGGATGATGCCGGCCTGCGGGCCGCCGAGCAGCTTGTCGCCGGAAATGCTGACCACGGTCGCACCGGCGCGCAGGCTTTCCTGCGGCAGCATTTCATGCGGCAGCCCAAAGCGCTCGAACGGCAGCAGTGCACCGCTGCCGAGGTCGACGAAGAAGGGCAGCTGGTGTTCTCTGGCCAGCTTGCCGAGATCCTGCTCCGATGCGGCGGCGGTGAAGCCGACGATCGCATAGTTCGATGCATGGATCCTGACCAGCATCGCCGTATTGTCGTTCAGCGCGCTCGCATAATCGCGCAGGTGCGTACGGTTGGTGGTGCCGACCTCGACCAGCTTGCAGCCGGCCATGGCCATGATGTCGGGAATGCGGAAGGCGCCGCCGATCTCGATCAGTTCACCGCGTGAGATCGGCACTTCACGGCCGGCGCCCAGCGCGGCGAGCACCAGCAGCACGGCGGCAGCATTGTTGTTGACGACGGTGGCGGCTTCGGCACCGGTCAGCTCGCACAGCAGCTGTTCGGTCAGATGGTCACGCTCGCCGCGTTCGCCGCTGCCGAGGTCATATTCGATCGTTACCGGATGGCGCGCGGCATTCATCAGCGCGCTGACGGCGGCTTCGGGCAGCGGGCTGCGGCCGAGGTTGGTATGAATGACGGTGCCGGTCAGGTTGAAGACACGGCGCAGCGCGGGCAGGGTCTCGGCATCGATCTGCGCGGCTAAGCGCTGCATCAGGGTGGCGCGGTCGATGGTGCGTTCGCTTGGGCGTTCGCTTGGGCGTTCGCTTGTGCCGGCGGCAGCCAGCGACTTGCGCACGGCGGCCAGGCAACGCTGTATCGCGCGTTTGACGAGTGTGCGGCCATGCTCGGCAATGGCGGTTTGCAGTTCCGGGTGATTGAGCAACGCGTCGACCGACGGCAGCGCATTCAGCGCCAGCGCATCGGTCCCGGTTTCACCCGCACGGGGCAGAAACGGTAAGGTCATGATCGGTCTTTCGAAAGCGTGATGGCCGCACCCAATGGCGCGGCCCGTGCAAGGGCGCAGTTTACCCGCGTAATTGACCCTCGCAGTTTACTCTTCGTCCGGCACGCCCGGTGCGAACAACAGGTTGGGGCCGCTGCGCAGATAGCCGGCCTCGTCGACCAGCATGTCGAGGGTCAGCGTCGCGAGGTCGTCGGCCTGCACGTCCATCATCGGCTCTTTCTCGCGCATGAAGATCTTCAGGTAGCTGTGGCAGTTGTCGCAGGCCTCGGCGCGCGCGAACGCGACCTTGGTCGACGGCTTGTCGGCCTCGACGCCGTTCAGGCTGTAATACGCAATGTTTTTGGTCGATTCGCAGGCGCTGCAGGTCACGCGCACCATGTGCCATTGCGTCGCGCAGAGGCTGCAGTGCAGATAGCGCAGGCTATGCTGGTTCGGCGCCATTTCGACCACGCTGGCCACCGGGCGCGAGCCGCAGCACGGACACACGGTGGAGGTGCCGACCAGCGGCACGTCGTCCACGTTCAGCGAGCCGGCCTGACGGGTCCACCACACTTGCAGCGCTGCGCCCACCAGCGGCGACAGCATCGCATGCAGTTCGGGATCGCCGCCGGCAATGCCGCCGCCGAAGACGGCGTCGGCAATCGCTTCCCGGCCGGCGCTATCCAGCGCTTGCAGTGCTTTCGCGGCGTCTTCCAGCACGGCGTCGCCGCATTGAGCCAGCGACGCGAGCAGCACATCGAGATCTTGCTGCCAGCGCGGATCGCGCTCTTCCTGGTACGACAGCGGCGGCATGCCGTGCTCGCGCGACGCGGCCAATAGCTCGTCGGCCACCGGCACGGCGTCATGCGCGGCATAGGCCTGCTGCTGGGCGTGCGCAATGTGCGCCATCGCGCGCAGCAGCGGCGCGAGCGCGCCATCGCGGCCAAGGTGCTCGAAGCGGCGCGCGCGATTGGCAAACTGCTGCGCGTCGGTCGGCAGCACGACGTTGGGGTAGGGCTCGTTCTGGCCGATCTCGCCGGGCTGCAGGATTTTCTGGACCATGAAAGGGGACTTCCAAAAGGACGTGGATCCCAGTGTGCGCCAAATGACAGCAGATCGGGCGCACAGCCCCTGCATTGTCATCCGGCACCCGCTGGGATCCATCGGTGTTCATCGATGAGACCCGGGCTGGCCGTTGCCGGCCAGCCCGGTGGGGGCAAGTTTACTTCGCCTCCGTCTGCTCCTTGTACCACTCCGGGTGATGGTGCTTCGCCCAGTTGGCGTCGACCGTGCCGCGGGTCATCGCGCGCAGCGTGCCCTTAACCCAGATCGCCGCGTAGATATGCACGATCAGCGCGACGATGCCGGTAAAGCCGGCCAGCATATGCGCAAGCATCGCCAGACGGATCACGGGGATCGGGAAGTAGGCGGCGAAATACGCGCGCCAGATCACGAAGCCCGACAGCAGCAGCACGATCACGCTGCCGACCATGGTCCAGAACATCAGCTTCTGGCCGGCGTTGTACTTACCGATCGGCAGTTTGTCCGGACCATCGCCGTTGTTGATCACTTCATCAATCATCTTCAGCCACTGGATGTCCACCGGCTTGATGAAGTTCTCGCGCCAGACCCGGCGCGCGAGGCCAATGAAGCTCACCACCATCACGATGCCGAGGAAGGGGTGCAGGATGCGCGCCCAGACTGGGCCGCCCAGCACGTTCGTCAGGAAGAAGAACGACGGATGGAAGAACGCCAGGCCCGTCAGCGACAGGATCACGAACAGGATCGCCACCACCCAATGGTTTGCACGGTCGGCGGCGCCGTAACGCTGGATATACCGTTTCATGTCAGGCCTCCTGCTTTGCCGTGGGGGTAGCATCGCTGCCGCCATCGCCATGATCGTCGTCGTCATGCACTTCCTTCGGACCCTTGATCATGTAATGGAAGAAGCCGCCGAGCACCGCGAGGCCAAGACCGACCGACAGCAGCGGCTTGGTGACGCCTTTCCACACCGACACCATCGGGCTGATCTGCGGATCCTTCGGCAGGCCGTGATACAACTGCGGCTTGTCGGCATGGTGCAGCACATACATCACGTGCGTGCCGCCGACGCCGGCCGGGTTATACAGGCCGGCGTTCTGGTAGCCGCGTTCCTTCAGGTCCTCGATGCGTTCTTCGGCCTGATGGATCATGCCTTCCTTGGTGCCGAACATGATCGAGCCGGTCGGACAGGCCTTCACGCAGGCCGGTTCCTGGCCGACGGCCACGCGGTCCGAGCACAGCGAGCACTTGTAGGCCTTGCTGTCCTTTTGCGAGATGCGCGGAATGTCGAACGGGCAGCCGGCGACGCAGTAGCCGCAGCCGATGCAGTGCTCCTGATTAAAGTCGACGATGCCGTTCGAGTACTGCACGATCGCACCCGGCGACGGGCAGGCCTTCAGGCAGCCCGGATCTTCGCAGTGCATGCAGCCGTCCTTGCGGATCAGCCACTCGAGCCTGCCAGCCTCTTCGATCTCGGAGAACCGCATCACGGTCCACGAGCTTTCGGTCAGGTTGGTCGGGTTGTCATAGACGCCGATGTTCTCGCCGACTTCGTCGCGCAGGTCATTCCATTCCATACAGGCGGACTGGCATGCCTTGCAGCCGATGCACTTCGACACATCGATCAGTTTTGCCAGCTCGACCTGGTTGCGGCCTTGCGGTGGCGTGGTGGTCGTTGCCGACCGTCGTTTGATATCAGAACTTATCATCGCTCGTTACGCTTTCTGCACGTCCACCAGGAAGGCCTTGAATTCCGGCGTCTGCGTGTTCGCATCGCCGACCGAGGGCGTCAGCACGTTCGTGATGTAGCCTTTCTTGGTCAGGCCCTTGAAGCCCCAGTGGTTCGGAATGCCGATCGTATGGGTCTCTTTGCCGTCGATCATCAGCGGACGCAGGCGCTTCGTGACCACCGCCTTGGCGACGATCTGGCCGCGCTTGGAGCGCACCTTGATCATGTCGCCCTGGCTGATGCCCTTCGACGCGGCCAGCTTTTCGCCGATCTCGATGAACAGCTCAGGCTGCAGCACGGCGTTGATGCGCTGATGCTTGGTCCAGGTGCCGAAGTGCTCGGTGACGCGATAGGTAGTCGCGACGTACGGGAATTCCTTCGGGTCGCCCATCTCGTCACGGTCGCCCTTGAACACGCGCGCGGCCGGGTTGTTCTTAGCCTTGTCATTCTTCGGCCAGAACGGGTTGGACGCCAGCGGCGACTCGAACGGCTCGTAATGCTCGGGGAACGGGCCTTCGGCCATCTTGTCGATCGCAAAGAAGCGCGCCACGCCTTCCGGGTTCATGATGAACGGGCCGACGTTTTCCGACGGCGCCGCATCCGGTCGCATGTCGGGCACATCCGAGCCTGCCCATTTGTCGCCCTTCCACTCGACCACTTTGCGCTTCGGGTTCCAGGCCTTGCCGGACGGGTCCGCGGACGCACGGTTGTACAGAATGCGGCGGTTCGCCGGCCATGCCCACGCCCAGTTCGGCGTATTGCCGTTGCCCGTGTCGGTGTTGTCGCGACGGGCCATCTGGTTGCCTGCCTGCGTATACGCGCCGCAGAAGATCCAGACGCCGCATGCCGTGCTGCCATCGTCGCGCAACTGGCCGAAGCCGGACAGCTGCTCACCGGCCTTCGCCAGTACCTTGGTCGGGTCTTTCGGATCCACCACATCGGCCAGCGCGCGGCCGTTGTACTCCTTGGCCAGTTCGTCAGCGCTGGGGTTCAGCGGGTCGCGGAAGTTCCAGGTGAGGTTCAGGATCGGGTCCGGGAACGCGCCGCCATCTTTCTTGTACATCGCCCGCAGCGTGGTGAAGAGCTCGGCGAGGATCTCAGTGTCGCCCTTGGCGTCACCGGCCGGCTCCTGGCCCTTCCAGTGCCACTGCAGCACACGACCGGAGTTAATCACCGAACCGTCTTCTTCCGCGAACAGCGACGACGGCAGACGATACACGGTGGTCTGGATCTTCGACGGATCGACGTCGTTGAACTCGCCGTGGTTGGACCAGAACTCCGACGTTTCGGTCGCCAGCGGATCGATCACGACCAGATACTTCAGCTTGGCCAGCGCGTCGGTGATCTTCTTCTTGTTCGGGAAGGCCGCCAGCGGGTTGAAGCCCTGCGCGATGTAGCCGGTCATTTTGCCGTGATACATGTCGTCAAAGACCTGAATGATGTCGTGGTCCTTGTCGACTTTCGGCAGGTAGTCGTACGCCCAGTGATTGTCCTTGGTCGCGGCATCGCCGTACCAGGACTTCATCATGCTGACCAGGAACTTCTCGTAGTTCTGCCAGTACGACATCTGGTCTTTGCGCGCCGGCTTCTGCACGCGCTTCTCGATGTAGCCGGCGTAGTCTTGCTCGGCATCTTTCGGCAGGCTCATATAGCCCGGCAGCATGGTCGACAGCAGACCGAGGTCGGTCAGGCCCTGGATGTTCGAGTGCCCGCGCAGCGCGTTCATGCCACCGCCGGTCTGGCCCATATTGCCCAGCAGGAGCTGCACCATTGCGCCGGCGCGGATCATCTGCGAGCCATAGCTGTGGTGGGTCCAGCCGAGCGCATACAGGATCGTCATCGTACGGTCGGTGCCCGAGGTGGTCGCGACCATCTCGGCGACTTTCAGGAAGTCGGCCTTCGGTGTGCCGCAGACGCGCTCCACCATCTCCGGCGTGTAGCGGCTGTAGTGGGACTTCATCAGGTTGAACACGCAACGCGGATCCTGCAGCGTCGGGTCGGACTTCACATAGCCATCGGCGCCGCGCTCGTACGACCAGCTGCTGCGGTCATATTTGCGCTTTTCGGCGTCATAGCCCGAGTACAGGCCATCGACCAGATGGAAATCTTTGTTGACGATGAAGCTGGCGTCCGTGTACGCCTTCACGTACTCGGCCTGATATTTGTTGTTGCTGATCAGGTAGTTAATCAGTGCGCCCAGGAAAGCGATGTCCGAACCCGGCCGCAGGGCCGTATAGAAATCGGACACCGATGCCGTGCGCGTATAACGCGGATCGACAACGATCAGCTTTGCTTTGTTGTGTGCTTTCGCTTCGACCACCCATTTGAATCCGCACGGGTGTGCCTCAGCCGGGTTGCCACCCATGACCAGGATCAGATCGGCATTCTTGATGTCGACCCAATGATTCGTCATCGCGCCACGGCCAAACGTCGGGGCAAGACCTGCCACCGTCGGTGCGTGTCAGACGCGAGCTTGATTGTCGACTGCGATCATGCCCAGAGACCGTACGATCTTCTGGGTCAGGTAGCCGGTTTCGGTCGATCCTGCGGAGGCGCACAGCATGCCGGTCGAGAGCCAGCGGTTGACCGTCTGTCCCTCAGCGTTCCTGGCAATGAAGTTGGCGTCGCGGTCGGCCTTCATCAGGTGGGCGATCTCATCGATGGCCTGGTGCCACTCGATCGGTTCCCACTTGTCCGAGCCGGGACGGCGCACTTCCGGGCGCTTCAGGCGCGACGGGCTGCGCAGCATGTCGAGGATGCCGGCGCCTTTCGGGCACAGCGTGCCGCGGTTCACCGGATGATCGGGGTCGCCTTCGATATGGAAGACTTCGGCCTTCACGTTCTTGGCCTTGTCGCCGGTGGCGTACATCAGGATGCCGCAGCCGACCGAGCAGTAGGCGCAGGTGTTGCGGACTTCCGTCGCGCGGTCGAGCTTGTAGGCGCGCATTTCAGCGTGCGCGACCGAGGGCGCAAGACCCATCACGGCCAGGGAGGAACTTCCTATCCCGGCCGCGCAGATCCTGAAGAACTGCCGTCGATTCAATGGGGCGTTCATCAAAACTCCTTCGAGTGTTACTGGATTCAGGTCGCGAGCGCCCCGTCGGAGCTGGAAAAGGTCGTTCCGGCCGCGGCACTGCGCGGGAAGAGGTGGCCTGGCGACCTGCGATGCCCGGATCTGCGGACCCGGGCATGACAAGTCGGTCTGGTGTGTCGCCGCCGGCTTTACCGGTGCGTGAGTGGACGCCCACGTCTTCCCGGGGCGAAGTTTAACATGCTGTAATCTGCCAGTTGTTCGCTTGCCGACTCAGGAATTGCCTTAATTTTTCTATAGTTATCAAGTGCATAGCGTTTTTGTAATAGGCTGAAAATAGCCTATTAATGGCTTTTTTATGCGTATTCCCTCGATGACCGGTGTGTGGCTGCGGTGATTCCGAGTGGGAATAAATCCTGAGTCGGCGGCGCTGGCTGCGGAGCGGCTGCCGTTGGCACGCCGTCAGTCGGGTCGGCCGGACTTTGCCGGTGGTTCGCCGCTGGCTGCGCTTTCCGCCTTGCGTTTACGGGACAACAGCGGCACGGACAGCGCCTGTTCGCACCAGTCGATCGCCTGCTGAAATTCCGCAGACGTCAGCGGCAGTGAGGCGGTATCCGTCTGATCGGCATGCCCGCTGAGCCAGGTTTTCCAGTAGCCCGCGAATTGATGCTCCAGCAGCCTGACCCGATCGGCGCCAGTGTCGATCTCAGGTTCAGCATGGACATCCGCATTGGCGCGCTGCCAGCACGTCGCCAGCGCGTTGCAGACCGGCTCCGGCAGCGCGGTCGCGAGTGTGAGCGCCGAGGCGAGCGCCGGCGGGTTGCTCGACGGTGGATTATGTTGCTGAATCAAAGCGCTCAGGAAGCTTGCCGGCTGCCGGATCAGCGCGAGCAACGGCGCACGCCGTGACTGCAGCAGGTCGATCAGAATGGTCTGACAAAATTTGCTGACCTCAGAACTTTCGCGGGGCAGGCGTCGCAGCACACAGAACAGCAGGTTGGCCATCTGGCGCGCCACCGTGTCGATGTGCAATGCGCCGCTCGCCGTTGCGGCAATTTCTTTTTCCGTGTCATCCCACGCGTCGGCGATGCAGTTGGCGATCGGATCGGGCAAGCCATGCGTCTCGCGCAGAAGTTGCCACATCGCGAAGGCCGTGCCCTGGTTCTGCGCTCCTGAAAGTAAGCGTTGCAGTGCGCGCGGGGACAAGGCATCGGCCAGCGCCTGTTTGAGCCTATCGACGGCCGACTGCGCCACATGCTCGATCGATTGCCGCCGCGTCAACATTGCCGAGCGAATTTTTTCCTGATGGATTGGCTGGGTCGGTGGCTGGCTTTGCGGTGCATCGCCGGGGCGTTGTCCTCTGTTGGCGACGCGTTCTCGCACGGATCGCTCGACGCCGCCATCAAACAACAAATGCGCTGTTGTGACGGCGACCTGTGCGGGTGTGAGACTGCCGCGGTCGGCGGCGAGCTCATTCAGCTGCGGCAGGATGGCATGAATGGACGCTCGGAAAATGCCATGGATTGCCAACACGCGGGGATCTTTGGCGAGGCTGCACAGATCAACCAGCAAGCTCGGGCAGCCTCCCGACTGTGATGCCAACAGCTCGATGAATGCTGTCGGGCGCGAAGCCGTCAGCAATTCGATCATCGTGCTGTCTTGCTGCATGGCGGCAGCGGTCCAGACCGGTGCGTCGGGATGGGTGAGTGAATCCGGCAAGGCACCTTCGTCGATCAGTACGGCCGCCTGTTCGACATGGCCGAGACTGATCGCGGTCAGCAAAGCGGCCTCGACATTGGGCGGTCTGGCGTTGCCATAGCGGTGCTGCTCGAGAAACAGGCGTAACAAGGCGGTCTGATCGTTGAGGGTCAGCAGGCTGTAGAGCAGCGGCTCGTTCAGCATGGCGCCCTGCTGCTTGCGTGCACAGTGAGCCAGCAGCTCGCCGAAGATCGCGGCGTCCTGTGTTCGCGCGGCCAGCCACAGCGGATTGTGCAGGCCGCCGTGCAGGATCGCGCCATGATCCAGCAAAAGCTTCACGATCGGCAGATTGCGGGTGGCCACGGCGACGGCCAGTGGTGTGATCGCTTCATCGTCCTGCTGGTGATGCGGGCCGAAAATGACGTCGAGTTCTTGCGCGTTGATATCGAAGGCAGCCCAGTTGCAGTCCGCGCCGCGGGCGATCAGCGCAGCGACGGCATCGGCCGACCCAAATCTTACCGCATGATGCAGCGCTGTCTGCCCGGTTGCATCGTCGGTGTGGACGGACATGCCGCCGCGGTCGACCAGTAAAGCGATCATCTCGGCGTTGCCGCTGCCCGCCGCTTGCATGAGAACGTCGACGCCGTCATCACGGACCACTGGCAGCAGGATGTTTTTTTCGAGCAGTACCTGCGCGATGGCGACCGAATTGACCCGCACTGCGATTTCCAGCAGGCCGCACCCCTGGTCGTCCGTGGCATCAAGACTTGCGCCCGCCGCGAGCGCCTCATTCAGTCGTTGCTCGAACCCCGTATCGTCACCCGTATAAACAGCATAGACCAGCGCACGGTCTGCGGACAGATCGCGCAAAGGCGGATTCTGAACGGCTGGCACGGGAACGAGCGGGTGTGGGATGGCGGTGCCTTGGCGAATGGGCAGCATGCAAACTCCTTGTAACGTGAGAAGGGAAGGCGCCGGCATCGTGCTGCATGACTCGGTCGAGCCGATCGACGCAGTGGAACGCGGCAACGCAGTGGGTCAAACGGACGCTTTACGGGCAAAGCATCTGCGGACCCGGCGTTCAGTCGCGCCGATCGACCCAGATGTTCCGGGACAGGGCAGCGATTCGGAGAGAGATGCGCCGGCGCAGCCGGCGGCGTGTGAACGGCGCTTGCGTTAACGGGGGCGGCAGATAGCCGGTCTCCGGGGGCAGACCGGTCGCACTGCGTACGACGTTGTTGGCAGCGGTTGAATGTCGACGGGCGGGCGGGAACAGTCGCTACAGTGTGAAGCGCACCGACGCACATGCCTGCACGTAGTCGCCTTCGGTCGGGTGGCTCGCATCGGCAGCCACGCCGCGCGCGCGCATGTGCGGATGGTGCATCGCTTCTTCAGTGCTCAGCACCGGCGAGACGCAGCAATCGGCCTCGATAAAGGCCTCGGTCCATGCTTGCTGCGTGCGCGTGGCAAAGATCTGTTCGAGTATGGCCCTGACGTCCATCGCATCGTCGCCCCCGATCGGCTGCCCGAGCGACCAATGGCGAGCCTTCAGGTCAGGGCGGCCAATGACGTCGCAGCAGGTTTGCCAGAACTTCAGTTCGAGCGCGCCCACGGCCATGTAGCGTCCGTCTTGTGTGCGGTAGATGTTGTAGCAGGGTACGCCGCCGGTCAGAAAATCGCGTGCGGGTTCGGCGGTCTTGCCATAGTAGTTGTAGGCAAGCAGCGGCATCAGATTATGTGCAAAAACGGCGTCCGTCATCGATACATCGACGAAACGGCCGGCGCCGCCCATCTTGACCGCCAGCAGTGCCGCCAGCACGCCCTGTACCGCCGATTGCGCGCCGCCCAGCAGATCGCCGATCTGCAGGTTGGGCAGCACAGGCCGGCCATGGTCATCGGTGTTCTGCGCCAGCATGCCGGCATAGCCGACGTAGTTGATGTCATGCCCGGCGGCCAGCGCCATCGGACCGGTTTGCCCATAGCCGGTAATGGCGCACATAACGAGCTTGGAATTGCGCGCTTTCAGCGTTGCCCAGCCCAGCCCGAGCCTGTCCATCACGCCGGGGCGAAAGCTCTCGATCACCACATCGGCGGAATCTGCCAGCGAGAGAAATTGCGCGTGGTCGTCCGCCTGCTTGAGGTCGAGATGCAGGATCTCCTTGCCGCGATTGACCGCGATGAACAACTGCGACAGCTCATTGCGTACATGGCTCATCGTACGCGCGTAATCGCCGACGCCTTTGTCTTCGATCTTGATGACGCGCGCGCCCATGTCGGCCAGGTGCATCGTGGCCATCGGGCCGGGCAGTAAACGGGTGAGGTCGAGGATGGTGATGCCAGCCAGCGGCTGATGGGCGAGGTCTTGGGTCATGAGCGCGATTATGCAGCAATCGTGTTCACATGAGCACGGCGCACACGTGGGCGCGAGGATGCAAGCAAAGGCCAATGCGCCGTTGCGTCGCTGCGTCACACGCCAACGACGGCATGGCCGCGCACAGGCGATCGCTTTAAGATCTCGCTCGCTCGACAGGAGCGACGGCGCGGAAACGGATGTGAGCATGACGGAAAGGATCACCGATAGCCTCCATGCAGTCATGTGCGCTGCGCAGCGCTGGCACAAGGTATCGCGCCGCCTGCCGGCGGGCCTGCCACGGCGATTACGGGCATGGGTACGGCTGAGTTCATCAATGACGCGCGCGCTGCAGCGCCATGTCGGCGACGACGTGCGCGTGCGAGTGCTGCGCGAGGGCACCGGCACGCTTTTGCCGGACGAAGTCCGCGCGCTGGGCAGCGCGAGGCAGATCGGCCATGTCAGGGAAGTAGCGCTGCAGACCGATGGCCGGGCCTGGATGGTCGCGCGTACGGTCTACTTCCGCCGCACGCATGGTGCGCGGCACGCACTGAGCTCATTGGGCACGCGGCCGCTGGGCGAGCTGCTGTTTGCCGGCGGTGCGCCGCGGTGGTCGCTGCGTGAGTGCGCGACGCTGTCAGCCCACGCGCCATTGTTTGCGCTGATACGCCGCGCCGGCGGCCGAGTCCGGCCGCCTTGCTGGGCAAGGCGAACGGTGTTCCTCTTTCATGGCCAGCGCTTGCTGGTGACGGAGATCTTTCTGCCGGCGATGTTCCGGGAGCCGCGGCGCTGACGAGCAGTGACCGCGGGTCGGGGAAGCTGCCGACGCATGCCGGACCGATTAATTGTCGATCGACTGATTAGCGATCTGTTCCAGCGATTCCTGCAGCTCCAGCCATTCGGCTTCGAGCGCATCCAGCTGTTTGCGGCCGTCGGCCTGCTGCGCGAGCAGTTGCTTGAGTTCGTCCTTACGGTCGGCGCCGTAGATGTCTTCCTGCGCGAGCACCGATTCCACCTGTGATTGTGCTTGCTCGGCCGCCGCCATCGCCGCCTCGACCTTCTGCAGCCGCTTCTCCAGCGGCTTGCGCAGCGACGACAACCGTTGCCGCTGCTCGGCCTCCAGCCTCCGCTGTTCACGCCGGTCGATGGCGCTGGCGGGTGCATCGAAGACGGTGTCGTCCGACGCTGCAGGCGCGCTGGCGGCGGTGTTCAGACGCGTCTTGAACAGCCAGTCTTTGTAATCGTCGAGGTCGCCATCGAAGGGCTGCAGGCGGCCGTCGGCCACGATCAGGAATTCATCGGTCGTTGCGCGCAGCAGGTGACGGTCGTGCGATACCAGCAGCAGCGTGCCGTCGAACTGCGCCAGCGCATCGGTCAGCGCTTCACGCGTCTCGAGATCGAGGTGATTGGTCGGTTCATCGAGCAGCAGCAGGTTGGGGCGCTGCCAGACGATCAGCGCCAGCGCCAGCCGGGCCTTTTCGCCGCCAGAGAAGGGCGCGATCGGGCTCTTCACCATCTCGCCGGGAAAATTGAAGCTGCCGAGAAAATCGCGCAGCTCCTGCTCGCGCACGTCCGGCGCGATCCTCATCAGGTGCATCAGCGGAGAATCGTCGGGTCGCAGCATTTCCAGCTGGTGCTGCGCGAAATAGCCGATCGCCAGTCCCTTGCCGAAGCGCGCATCGCCGTGCAGCGGCGCCAGCTCGCCGGCAATGGTCTTGATCAGCGTTGATTTGCCGGCGCCGTTCACGCCAAGCAGGCCGATGCGCTGGCCGGACTGCAGCGCGAACTCGATGCCGCGAACGATCACCTTTTCTTCACCGCTGTCGCTGCGGTAACCGGCATCGACCTTGTCGAGCACCAGTAGTGGGTTCGGCGCGCGCTCGGGCTCGCGGAATTCGAACGAAAATTCAGCGGCCGCACGCAGCGGCGCCAGCTCTTCCATGCGAGCCAGCGCCTTGATACGGCTCTGCGCCTGCTTGGCCTTGGTGGCCTTGGCGGCGAAGCGGTCAATGAACGATTGCAGGTGCGCCCGCTTGCGCTGTTGCTTCTCCAGCACCGCCTGCGCAAGCACCAGCTGCGCGGCGCGCTGGCGCTCGAATGCGCTGTAATTGCCGGAGTAGCGCTTCAGTTTGCGCTCGTCGATATGCACGATCACGTTCGTCACCCCGTCCAGAAAATCGCGGTCGTGCGAGATGATCACCAGCGTGCCCGGGTAGCGTTTGAGCCAGTCTTCCAGCCACAGGATGGCGTCGAGGTCGAGGTGGTTGGTCGGTTCATCGAGCAGCAGCAGATCGGACGGACACATCAGTGCCTGCGCGAGATTCAGGCGCATGCGCCAGCCGCCGGAGAAACTGGCCACCGGCTGACTCATTTGCTGTACGGTGAAGCCGAGGCCGGTCAGCAACTGCTCGGCACGCGACTTGACGGTGTACGCGTCGACGTCGGCCAGGCGCGCATGCAGCTCGCCGATGCGATGGCCGTCCGCCTGCGCACCCTGCGCTTCAAGCGCCTGCAGCTCGCGTTCCAGCGCGCGCAGTTCAGCGTCGCCATCGATCGCATAATCGACCGCAGCGCGGTCGAGTGCCGGCGTCTCTTGCGCGACGTGCGCAACGCGCCACTGTCGGGGATAGTCGATACTGCCTGCATCCGGATGCAGTTCGTCGCGCAGCATCGCAAACAGCGTCGATTTGCCGGCGCCGTTGGCGCCGATCAGACCGACTTTTTCGCCGGGGTTCAGGGTCAGGTCGGCCTGCTCGAACAACGGCTTGGTGCCGCGCATCAGGCTCAGGGAAAGTAGGCGGATCATTGCAGCTTTTTGAAGGGGGCGACCGCCGATGCACGTCCGCGCCAGCGGTCGTCAGTCGGTGTGTGCCGATTACAGTTGGTCGGCAGTGATCAGGAAGACCGCTTCATCGCCAGCGCTGGTGGACAGCCAGGTCAGTTCGAGGTCGGCAAACGCCGCCTCCGCGTACGCGAATTCATTGCCGATCTCCACCACCAGCACGCCGTTCGGCGTGAGCTTGTTTTTCGCACCGGCGACGATGCGCCTCACCAGGTCCATGCCATCGTCGCCGCCGGCCAGCGCCATCTGCGGCTCGCTCCGGTATTCCGCCGGCAGGCGTGCCATCGACGCGCTGTTCACATACGGCGGGTTGGTGACAATCAGGTCGTATTTCTTGTCCGGCACCGCGTTGTACAGATCGGAGTGGATCAGCGTAATGCGGTCTTGCAGAGCATAGTCGGCGACATTTCTGCGGGCGACCTCGAGCGCATCGGACGACAGGTCGACCGCATCGATCTGCGCATTCGGGAAAGCGTCCGCCATCATGATCGCGAGACAGCCGGAGCCGGTGCAGAGTTCGAGCACATTCGTGACCTCGTCCGGATCCATGATCCACGGTTGGAACTGCTCGGGAATCAGCTCGGCGATGAACGAGCGCGGCACGATTACCCGCTCATCCACGTAGAAGCGATAGTCGCCAAGCAAAGCCTCATGGGTCAGATAGGCGACCGGCACCCGGTCTTTCGCACGCCGCTCGATCAGGCCGAGCAGGGTCGCGATCTCGTCTTCCGTCAGGCGTGCATCGAGGAAAGGCTCGAGTCGATCCAGCGGCAGATGCAGCGTGTGCAGCAGCAAATAGGCGGCTTCGTCGAACGCATTGTCGCTGCCGTGTCCGAAGAACAGCTTTTCCGTGTTGAATCGGGTGACAGCATGGCGCAGGACATCGCGCAGAGTCAGAAACGGCGTGGGCATTGCAGAAGCCTCGGCAAATACAGATATTCAAAGGCGCAAGGATACCGGATTGCACCGTGGCGGTCGGAAAAACTGCCGCGACGGCAGGTCCGCCGGCAAGTCGATACCGCCTTTCCGGCGGGCTTCAGGCGCACCATTTGATCGCTGATCGCCCTCTCTTGCCCGGTGTTGTAGCGAGACGTCATCTACCTCATTTATGGGATGGCGGTCTGATCTTGCTCACCCTAGAATCCGCTTCGATTTGCGCTCGCAAAGAGACTTTCTCAGTGAGATACGCAAAGCCAATCGGAGGGACGTTCATGGTCGCAAGTCAACGATGGCAGTCGCTTTTCCCCGGGGTGTTCAAACTTGCCGTGTCAGGGCTGCTCATCGGTTGTTGCGGGGTGTCAGCCGCAGGCAATCTGATCGTGACGGTTGAGCGATTGAAAGAGAGTGGCGGCCATGTTCGCGTGGCTCTTTTCAATGATCCGAAAACATTTCCGAAGACCGTGTTGATCGGCCAGAAGGCGGAAGCCAGAGTGCCGTCGGTGACCTTGATATTCAATGACCTTCAGCCAGGGCGCTATGCGGTATCAGCGTTCCAGGATCTGAATCTGAACGACAAGCTCGATACCAATGCCTTCGGCATGCCGCGCGAGCCTTACGGCTTTTCTCAGGGCGCGCGCGGACGATTCGGCCCGCCATCGTTTGGCGACGCCAGCTTCGAATTCGACGGCAAAGACCAGAACATCCACATTCGGGTTGAGTGAGCGTGAATTCGGCTTCCGTGTCTTCCTGCCGGCAGATGACGTCGGGTGCGCCGCGCAATGCGGGCTGTCGCGCGTTCGAATTGCGGCAAGTGAGCCGTTGCTACCGGCAGGGAAGCACGGAGATTCACGCATTGCGAGACATTGATCTGGCGATCGACGCCGGCGAACTGCTGGCGATCTGGGGGCCATCAGGCAGCGGCAAATCGACGTTGCTGAATCTTCTTGGCTTGATCGATGCGGCCGATTCGGGCGAACTCGCCTTCGACGGCGAATCCGTGGCGCAACTGACCGACCGTGCGAGAACGACACTGCGCAGCCGGAAAATCGGTTTCATTTTTCAAAGCTTCAATCTGATTCCAGTGATGAGTGCGCTGGAAAACGTGATGCTACCGCTGTTGCTGCAAAGCCTGCCGCCGGTTGAGGCGCGCTCCCGTGCGCTGCACTGGCTTGAGCGCGTCGGGCTGCAAGCATTCACCGGCGCCCGGCCCGATTTGCTCAGCGGCGGCCAGCGCCAGCGTGTTGCGATTGCGCGTGCACTGGTCACGGAACCCCTGGTGGTGATCGCGGATGAGCCGACTGCCAACCTTGATTCGATGAATAGCAAGGCGGTCATCGACCTGATCATTGACCTGAACCGCTCGTCGAGCGTTACCTGCATTTTCTCTACCCACGATCCGCGATTGCTGGAAAAGATCCCGCGCCGCCTGCTGATGACGGACGGACGTATCGTGGAAGACGCCAGCGATCGCAGTCGCGAGGGAATTTCCCGATGAAGTGGCTGTCGCTCGGTTATCGCAACCTGTTGCGCAACCGGCGCCGCAGTGCCGGCGTAATGTTGAGCATTGCGATCGGGTTCGCGGCGGTCGTCCTGTTCGCCGGCTACATGAAGATGGTCTATCGCGGACTCTCAGACCAGGCCGTGTATGGCGAAATGATCGGGCATTTCACGTTGTCGAAGCCCGGCTTTGCGACGGAAGGACGGCTCAATCCCGAAAAATTTCTGCTGACTGAGGACGAAATCCGCCGTATCTCCGGCATCGTCCATGCGGTGCATCCGGAGCTGCAGGTCGCGCCGCGACTGGCGCTGTCAGGCTTGCTGTCCAATGGGCGCGCCAGCACGGTATTTATTGCCGAGGGCGTCGATCCCGACGACATGGCGCTGCTGCGCGGGCCGCGCAGAATGGCCTCGGGTGCGCTGCGCGCCGATCAGGCGGCCGGTATCTCGGTGGCCGACGGCCTGGCCGGCGTAATGGGCCTGGTCGACGGCGCTGCCGCGTCGATTCTGGTCAGCACCCTCCATGGGCAGGCCAACGCAGCCGATGCCACGGTGGTCGATACCTTCAGCACGGGCAATGCGGGCACGAATGACAAATTCCTGTTCATGCCGCTGCGACTTGCACAATCGCTGGTGGATGCCGATGGTCGTGCTGATCGCCTGACGCTGATCGATCCGCACGGCTATCCCGGTGACGCCGTCGGACGTGAGCTGGCCGACGCAATGAACAAAGCCGGGCTACCGCTGCAAGTACGCACCTGGGTTGAGATTTCCGGTTTCTACCGACAGGTGAAATCGATGTTTGACATGATCTTCAGTTTCCTGCTGGTGATCGTGTTGACGATCGTGGTGATGAGCGTATCCAACGCGATGACCATGGGGGTGATCGAGCGTACGCGTGAAATTGGTACGCTGCGCGCGATCGGTATGCAACGCGGTTCAGTGGTGAGCCTGTTCTTTGTCGAGGCGCTGCTGCTAGCCGGTTCCGGGTGCGCGGCGGGTCTGGCAATCGCGGGTGCTGCGAGTTATGGCGTGAACTCAGCGCGCATTGCCTACCTGCCGCCAAATTCCACTGACGCAGTTCTGCTGCAAATCGGCTTTGATGTGCCGCGAACGAGCATCGCTGCGCTCGTCCTGGTGCTGCTTGCTGTGACGGCCGCCTTGCTGCCGGCATGGCGGGCGGCGCGTTGCCCGATTAATGAGTCTCTCGGCCATGTGTGACCAACGGACGGCTGACCCGGCGATGTCTTCAGCCGTGTATCTGAGCGGGCAAGATAGGCCACCCACGGCGACTTGCCACGCTTCGTCTTTGCTATCGCTCTCATCACCTGCGGTGCCATGGTCGCAAACGCTATCGGGACCTTCATGCCGTGGAGAGCGCCTTTACCTGAGGGGGACGTTATGAAGATCGTCCTGCGCAGCGCAATGAGCCGGATCAGACGATGGCGGTCGCTGGTGATCGTTCTTCTTTGCGGCGCGCAGGCCTACGCAGCAGATCCTGGCACCGGCCGGGACGCGGCTGCGCTCTTGAGGGAAGCGGATCGCGCACGGGGAGGCGGCCTCGGAGGGTTAATCTGGTTAGTGCAGGTACGAACAACGGGCGTCGAGGATGTGCAGGACATGACACTGCGCGTGAAAGCCTCAAAAACGTCCAGCGTCGCTGAAACACTGGAGCCGTTGCGCAGCAAAGGGGCAAAAATGCTGCAGGTCGATCGGGCAATGTGGCTGACTAAACCGAGCCTGAAAAAGCCGATCCCGATTTCGCCGCGACAGCGTCTGAGCGGACAAGCGGCTATTGGCGATATCGCTGCCACGAACTATGCGCAGGATTATTCGGCGAGCGTGCTCCGCGAAGAGGTCATTGCCGATGAGCATTGCGTGGTTCTGGAATTGAAAGCGATCGATCAGCGCGCCACCTATGACCGAGTGCTGTATTGGGTATCGTCGCTCCGTGGCACGGCACTGCGCGCTGAATTTTTTTCTTTGTCGGGAAAGCGATTGAAGGTTGCCGAATTCAGCTACGACAATGTGTTGAAGCACGACGGCCGCGTCCTTCCGTTTGTGAGCGCGATGGCCATTTCCGATGATCTGACGCAGGCCCGCACCGTACTCAGGTATAGCGACATTCGGGTGCGCAAGATTGCCGGCTCGGAATTTGACGTGGGGCAGCTCGATTGAGAACCAGCGCGCTTTTCCTGTATCGGGTGTTGACGCTGGGCGGACTCACGCTGCTCAGTTCGGCAAACGCTGACGAATCGCTCGATCTGTCCGCTGCCTGGCAGTTCGATGGCGCTGCGGAGGTCTGGGCCTATCAGAGCATGCTGTCCCGGGTGAAGGATAGCCTGTTCAACCCGGCGAATGCGATTGCACATCTGTCCGACGGGCAAAGCATTGTCGACCTTCGCGGCAATCTGCGCGCCAGCTCGGACGGCACCGAGCTTCTGTTGCAGCCGCGCTTGCTCGCACAGCGTAGCGTGACGGATGACCATCGCGAGACTGACGGCTCGCTGTACATGAGCCAGGCGTATCTGCGAATCAGGCCTGAAGAGCGCACGTCGATGACGGCAGGGCGCATTCGGTACACATGGGGACCGGCAAATTTTCGCTCACCGAGCAATCCCTTCTATTTCGACGCCGGGAAAAATCAACCTTTGCTCGACGTTCCGGGCATCGACATGGTGCGGGCCGATTACTCGGCAACCAACTCGCAATGGACCGCCGCGTGGATTTCTGATG
>JACCDT010604415.1_pt1 | contig 21732 bp, 20 predicted proteins | sample 7446291 | NCBI WGS metagenome assembly JACCDT01 (sample SAMN15323446, study PRJNA562643) | freshwater metagenome | isolation source: river surface water | place: USA:Blue River Watershed | collected 2017-08-17 | reverse complement strand
AGGCAATTTCCGGAATCAGAATAATATCGGCGCCGCCGGAAATTCCGGCAGCAAGGGCGATATGCCCGGCGTCGCGTCCCATTACTTCCAGGATCATGACCCGCGAATGGCTTGCCGCCGTTGGTTGTAGCCGATCCAGAGCTTCGGTCGCCACCTGTACGGCGGTGTCGTATCCGATCGCGTTTTCGGTCGCGCCCAAATCATTGTCGATGGTTTTTGGTACGCCGACGAAATTGATGCCGCCCTGCTGCGCCAGCTTGCGCAAAATCGCCATAGATCCGTCGCCGCCCATGCTGATCAAAGCGTCAAGCCCCAATTCGCGGTACCCCGCGATGACTTCTTGTGATCTGTCCTTTTTGCTGCCGTCCGGCATGGGGAAGGCAAAGGGATCGCCGGAGTTGACCGTGCCCAAAAACGTACCACCCATGCGCAGTAAATTTCCGCCGACATCGGCCAAGGACAGTTTTTGAAAGCGCATCGGCCGGTCCATCAGGCCCTTGGTGCCGTCGCGTATGCCGTACACTTCCCAGCCATAATGAATGATCGCCCGGTGTACCACGGCGCGGATGACGGCGTTAAGCCCGCTGCAGTCGCCGCCGCTGGTAAGAACGCCGATACGCTTGATGGAAGAAGATTTAGACATTTTTATCCTTAAACAAAAGAAGGCAGAGTAATGCAAAAACAAAGCCCAGGCAATGCCCGGGCTTTGAAAGAGCGGAATTTATCCCGCGTATCTGGTGATTCGGGCGTTGTTAAGCCGTTCTTTGCCGTCTCGATGCAAGAATGCCGGCCAGGCCCAAAACGACCAAGCTTCCCGGCGCCGGGTTGGGCGGGCCAGCAATCGCTAGATGGGGGAAGGAGATGATCCGGCTGGTTGGAATTACTTCCAGGCCAAAACTAGTTCCGCTAAAGGCAGGAAAACTATGGGGTAAAGTATTCCATTGACCGTTTTGATACTTTAGGACGCTGCCATTGCTTTTTAGAGTATACAAAGCACCGGCTTCTGCATCCAGTGCACTTAAGCTTGTGACCCCGCTAGGATAGGGAGCCGCCATAGTTGTGGAGCCAGCAGAAAAATCAGCGGAAGCCGACATTACAATTGCCCCAATATTGTGATTGGTGGCGTAATAATTGCCATTTGAAAAGGCAAAGCCACTGCCTATCCCGGAATCGAGCGTGGATACGGTGCTGACTGCGCCGGTGGCGCAATTGACAGTCGCGATTTGCCTAGGTATCGAGGGGTTGATAGACGTGCTGGTGCGTGTGATATAGGTATGACCATTGGAATTGTTGTAGGCGGCGCCCCCAGTAAATGCGAGCATGTTGGAAGGCAGTGCAACGTTTTCAGTATTGTCGATTGTCACCTCGCCCGTGATTCTATTATGCGTAAAGCTTAAATTCGATATGCTGTTGCCTTTTAGAACAGTCAACGATCTGGGGCCTGTATTGGAAAATCCGTAGACTGCTCCCGAAGAAAAAAAACTGCTTACATAGCCCGTCCGCGTATCCATGGAGTAAAATTCTGTAGCGCCGAAATTTGACCCCGCAAAAATAATGTCGGCGTTGGATTGCGGTGCGGCTGCCATAAGGCCAAAGGTTGCAATGGCGGTGGTGGATAAATAGTTACGTTTCATTTCTGACTCCCTATTTTGAGCTTGCCCCTAATTTACTTTTCTTATTTGGCAATATACATGACTTAGAGACAGGAAAGTAAGCTGTTTTTCTTAATAAGAGATAAAAATGCCCCAAATTTCTTTGGGGCATTTTAAGTAATTTTATTAGTTAATTCAGAAAACTATCTTTTTCTGCGGTTGGCCAGAAGTCCGGCCACAGCGATCAGCGAAATAGCCGCTGGGGCAGGGATCGGTTCTATACCTGCCGCGCCGAACTGGGCGGTTCCAGAAAACGCTCCCACATTATAAGTCGTGCCATAAAGCCCGCTGGTTAGGTCTAAGGAGTAAACATCGCCGTTAGGCCTAGGTAAAAATGCCGTATTATCTGCAACGGCAAGTCCGCGGAATGTTGTGATTCCAGCCGGGAATGCTGCAATAGTGGTAAAATTAATGAAATCGGTGGTCGATTTTATCAGCCCATTAGTGTTATCGCTTACGATAAATGCGCCAGAAGCGGCATTAAAATCCATACCGTCGTAACGGTTAGTTAGGCTCATAATCAGCGATGTATTGCCGGTGTTGGGATCAATTTCATAAAATCCTAAAGGGATAGAAGGGCTGATGCTGTTTTCTGAACGGACCCCAATCCAACGGTTATTGACCGGATCATAATCCAAGCCGCCACTGATATTCATGCCGGAAGGGGACAGGGCAACCGTAGTCGGGCTATCCAGGCTTTGGTTGCTAAAATCAAACAAAGTGAAAGACTGACCCCTTAATACGCCAAGTTGCTGAGTGTTGGCGTTGTAGCCTAGTCCCAGCGTAATCCCAATCCCCGGCAAAGTGGTTGTGATGCCAGTGTTTATGTCTAGCAAGCGCAAGCCTTCATTGCCGTTGCTGCTGCCAATGGCAACCAATGAGGCGCTTGCGGACATGGGAACCAAAAAGGTTGCTGCGATTGCGGGGCTGAAAAGGTTTTTCATAAGTAAGTAATCCTCTGCTGATTTCAAATTTATTAATTTGTGCCTAGGTATCACTTGCAGCCAAGCAAAGTCAAGTTACAATCTAATGAAGCCTAGGCAAAATATGGATTTGAGCCGGTTTGGGCGCGCATACTTTGGCCCCATTTCTTGAATAGCAGCTTGAAAAACCAAAAAAACTCTTGTATAAGAATAGTTTAAAGGTTAAGGAGACGCTGCTAAAACGGCTTGATCGGGGCCGGCAAGCTGTTATGGGCCATGGATACTATTGAAGTATTATATCAAAAACTGGAATTATTGCGTGCCGAGCATAAGGAGCTGGATCATCAGATCAGTGAATTGCAGGACGGCAGCGCCTTTAACCAATTGCAGATTCAACGCCTTAAAAAGCGCAAATTGGCGATCAAAGACCAGATCGCGGTTCTTGAAAGCAAATTACTGCCCGATATTATCGCTTAATTTTTCCTAATTCTTCTATTTCTTTTGTGCTTTCATGGCAAAAACAAAATCCGCCGCTGCTTCAACTGCAAAGTCCCAGATTGGGATCATCATGGGATCGACCAGCGACTGGGAGACCATGCAACATACGACCGAAGTTCTGGATCAATTCGGCATCGCGTATGAAGCGCAAGTCGTATCGGCGCATCGCACCCCTGAAAGGCTTTATGATTATGCCAAATCCGCCGCCTCGCGCGGGCTAAAAGTTTTGATCGCAGGCGCGGGCGGTGCGGCGCACTTGCCAGGCATGGCGGCGGCATTGACCGCATTGCCTGTGCTGGGCGTCCCGGTCGAAAGCAAAACCCTAAAAGGCCAGGACAGCTTGCTTTCCATCGTACAGATGCCATATGGCATTCCGGTCGGAACGCTGGCCATCGGCAAAGCAGGCGCGAAAAATGCCGCGCTTTTGGCGGCGGCAATTCTGGCGCTGGAAGACGCAGGCATCGCAAAAAAACTTTCCGCTTTCCGCAAGACGCAGACCAATTCCGTGCCGTTCGATCCGAAATCCGGCCAGGCCGCGCATAATGCGGGCGGAAAACCCGCTAAAACTAAACCCCGCAAGAAGCGGTAGCATGACGGCAATCAAACCCGGCTCTACCATCGGCATATTGGGCGGCGGGCAGCTGGGGCGCATGACCGCGATGGCGGCCGCCAGGCTTGGGTATAAAACCCATATTTTCTCTCCGGAGCCGGACGCCCCCGCCAAAGATGTCAGCTCGGCTTTTACCCAAGCATCCTATGAAGATAAAAAGGCGCTTGAGTCCTTTGCAAAGTCGGTTGATGTGGTTACGCTGGAATTTGAAAACGTTCCGGCGGATGCGGTTGAATTCCTGTCCAAAAAAATTCCCACCCGTCCCGGCGCAAAAGTTTTGGAAATCACCCAAGACCGCATCGCCGAGAAAGATTTTTGCAATTCCTTGAAAATACCGACCGCGCCTTATATGGCGATTGAAAAAGAAGCGGATTTAAAAATCGCGGCGGAAAAAATCGGCCTGCCAGCGATTTTGAAAACGCGGCGATTCGGTTATGACGGCAAGGGGCAGGTGCGGTTAAACAAGAAAACCGATCTTGTGGACGCTTGGACCGGAATCGGCAATCAGCCCGCGATTTGGGAAGGGATGGTCGATTTCCGCCTGGAAATCTCGGTCATCGCCGCGCGCTCGCCTTCGGGGGAAATTGTTTGCTATCCCGCCGTCGAAAACCGGCACAAGAATCAAATATTGGACGAAACCATTGTGCCCGCACCGATCTATCCGCATCAGGCGAAAAAAGCCGCCGCCATCGCGCGTAAAATCGCGCAGCAAATGAAATTGCAAGGCATGATCGCGATTGAAATGTTCGTCGTGAACAAAGACATGATTCTGGTCAATGAAATGGCGCCGCGCCCGCATAATTCCGGCCATTGGACGATTGATGCGGCGGCAACAAGCCAGTTCGAACAATTGGTAAGGGCGATTTGCGATTTGCCACTGGGATCGCCGGCCGCGCTTGGCCCGGCGCGGATGAAAAACTTACTTGGAGAAGACTGCCGGAAATATATGGATATTTTGTCCGATCCCACCGCCAAGCTGCATCTTTATGGCAAGGGCGACATCAAGCCGGGCCGCAAAATGGGCCATGTCACCAGGCTTTTGAAAAAGTAATACCCTCTAACTTGCTTTACGCATTTTGCGCGCGATGTTCAGCGCGTCCGGCATGACGCTGGCCCATTGCTTGATGTTGCGCTTGATGTCGTTGATCGCCATGACGTTTTCAATGCGGCGGTCCAGAAATTTCCACGTCTCGGCGCTGTTTTTCGAGGAATCCTTCAGCCAGAATAAAAGTGTCGAGGTATAAACCCCGGCCAGCAGAATCCGTTTGCTGTAAAAATTCCAATCCGCGGATTTGTCGCCCGCGGCGCGCCAAATAATGTCGCAAGTTCTATACAGCGCCGGCAAAGATATATCGGCATAAGCAGGGCGGGCCAATATCGCAACCGCCTTTTTTTCTGCATTTTTATAGGGCGCCATAGTTTCAATTTTTTGACGAACGCCATAGGCGATTTTTTCGCGGATCTTTGTGATGGTGCCGGGCATTTTTTTCAGTTTGGATTCCAGGGCATCATTGCCCCAATCCAAATAGGCGGCCAGCAAGTCGCGTGGCAAATTGGGAAAATGCAGAAGCGCCAGACCGCTTTCAACCCCTATATCTTTTGCCGCCAATTCCAGGGTTTTATCGCCCCAGCCATGGCTGTTGGCATGCTTTATGGCGGCGGTCAAAAGCCGCCCCTTCGCGTCCGTTTTAGCTGTTTTGGGCCTGGCGGATTGCGTGGTTTTGCGGGTTTTCTTGCTTTTTTTCATGGGTATTTGGCGGGGTTGGTGGGATATATGGCAAAATACCACAAATGCGCTTGGCAATGCCAGTGCGCTATGATATAAAACGCCACATTAATCCTAATTTTACCAAATTGGGGCAGATTGGTTTTTTGCCAAAAAACACAAATTTAGATTGGAGTTGATTCAAGGTGGAAGTAACAGTACGCGATAATAATGTCGAACAAGCGCTTCGGGTGCTTAAAAGAAAACTGCAAAAAGAAGGCGTTTTCCGCGACATGAAACTGCGCCGGCATTACGAAAAGCCATCGCAGCGCAAGGCTCGCGAAAAGTCCGAGGCCGTCCGCCGCTTGCGTAAAATGCAGCGTAAAAAATTGCAAACCGAAGGGTTTTAAGCCTTAGGTTTCGAGATTTAAATGAAAACCCCGCCAGCGATGGCGGGGTTTTTGCTTTGGCCATTATTTAGGGTATAGTCTACCGATGTTCGAATTATTCGCCATATTATCCCCCTTATTTCTCCTGCTCGCTTTAGGAGCGGTATTGCGCCGGTTTTGGTTTAAGGACGATCTCTGGGCGGCGTTAGAGCGGCTGTTGTTTTATGTGCTTTTCCCGGTTCTGATCGTGCATCAATTATCCCGTCTGCGGTCGGTTAGCGAGGATCAAATATGGATGTGCCTTTCGGTGCTGATCGCCAGCATGGCGGTGGCGGGTTTGGTGTTTTTCGCTGTGCGTGCCGGAAATGTGCCGGGCCGCAGCCTGACATCGATTTTGCAAGGCGTGGCGCGGTACAATGTATTTGTGGCTCTGGCGGCGGCGCAGTTGGTGTATGGCGCGGATGGCTTGATGTTGTCGGCTTTGTTGGTGGCGATTATGACCCCGCCCAACAACTTCACTAGCGTCTGGCTTCTTGCGAAATACGGCAAGGCGGATTTGGAGCGCAGCGTGGTCATGAAAAGAGTATTGCTTAACCCCAACATTCTCGCCTGCTTCCTGGGCCTTGCGATAGGATTTGGCGGATTGCAAATTCCAGCTATGATCGATGAAACATTGGGCATGTTGGCGAAAGCGACTTTACCTTTGTCGCTGCTCGCCGTGGGTGCAGGTATCGCCTGGAGCATGCCTTCCGCGTCTTGGCGTATGGTTGCGGGAACAACCTTGTTGAAATTGCTGGTGATCCCGGCGGCTGCTTTGGCGCTGGGGCAATTTTGGGGCGTTAGCGGCATGATGTTGGGCGTCGCCGTGCTGTACGCTGCAACGCCCGCTGCTACTTCGGGTTATATCATGGCGCGGCAAATGGGCGGTGACGCCGAATTGATGGCCAATATTCTTAGCATCGAAACGCTATGCAGCGTTCTGACGCTGCCCCTATGGCTTTATTGGGTACAGAATTTTGCAGCTTAAGCCTTAGATTATACGCCTGGAATTCAGCCTGTAAGCGAATAATATGCCTACTACCCAGCGGGCTTTTTTGTGGTTATATCGGGCGCGGAATTTCGAAGGCAATATTCATGATTAAAAAAGAGCAGATTAAAAAAAATATTCTGTCAATTCTGGCAAACGGACAGGCGCTGACGCGCGGCGAAATAAGGCAAAAACTTGGGAACATCAATGATAAAAAAGCCAAGGACAATTTCTTTCGTTGTATGCTAGGTCTAAGATATGAAGGATATGTAGCCATCATAAGCCCTAATTCGTCTAAGCCGGGGACGCCATTAGTAGGCAGAGCCAAGCGCCAAGCAACACAGTTCAGAATTACGGAAATGGGCCGTAAAAGAATTGCGGATATAGAAGCAAGACGGCAGGCGGGATTGAGAATGCTTGCTGAAAAATTCCGATAAGAATCGATTATTTATTTCCGATTTTATTATATTCATAATTTGTACAGCATCTTTTGTCCTCAACATAAAATAGGGGTTTTGTGGTTTTGATTATACGCCCATTGGATCCAGCGGACATTCCAGCGATGGAAGAAATCGAAAAAGAGGCTTATCGCCCGGAATTTTTTGAATCATCGGATACTTACCGCTGCAAAATGCGCGCCTTTGCCCAAGGCTGCATCGGCGCGTTCGATGACGGGCATCTTGTGGGATTCGCCCTGTCTTTCCTGCAAAATGGGGCGGCATCTTTGCCCTTGGATTGCACCGATATCCCGCCTTGCGATAATCCCGACACGCTTTATATCCATGACGTCGCGGTGCGCAAAGCCTATCGCGGGCGGAAAATTGCCGATCAAATGATCCAAGAATTATTCCGTTTGGCGCGGAATGAAGGCATGGCGCATAGCGCGCTGGTCGCGGTGCAGGGATCGGAAAACTTCTGGCAGAAATTCGGCTTTGTTGTGAATGAACGTATCCCTTATGGTCCCGGCAGCACCGGGGTGCATATGCATAAGCTTTTACCGGCGAATGTCGACGCCCGCGCGGCTTCTAATGACCGCTGCCGCTGACCGATTTCACCACTTCCTCGGTGACTTTCTTGGCATCACCGAACAGCATCATGGTATTGGGGCGGAAAAATAATTCATTATCGACGCCAGCGTAGCCCGACGCCATTGAGCGCTTGATGAATAAAACCGTTTTGGCTTTTTCTACATCAAGAATCGGCATGCCATAGATCGGCGATTTCGGGTCCGTTTTCGCGGCGGGGTTGGTGACGTCATTCGCGCCGATCACAAAAGCGACGTCGCAGGACGCGAAGTCGCGGTTGATGTCATCCAATTCAAACACATCGTCATAAGGCACATTGGCTTCGGCAAGCAGCACGTTCATATGGCCAGGCATGCGGCCCGCGACTGGGTGGATCGCATAGCGCACCATGACGCCTTCTTTTTTCAGCAAATCGCCCATTTCGCGCAAAGCATGCTGCGCTTGCGCGACCGCCATGCCGTAACCCGGAACGATAATCACGCTCGATGCGTTTTTCATGATATAGGCGGCGTCTTCCGCGCTGCCGGCTTTTACAGTTTTATCGCCTTGCGATGCGCCGGCGGGGCCGGCTGCCGCCGTTTCGCCGCCGAATCCGCCCAAAATCACATTGATGATCGAACGGTTCATGCCCTTGCACATGATATAAGACAGAATCGCGCCCGAAGATCCCACGAGCGCGCCGGTGATGATCAGCAAATGATTGTTCAGCGTAAATCCGGTGGCGGCAGCCGCCCAGCCGGAATAGGAATTCAGCATGGAAACCACGACCGGCATATCCGCGCCGCCGATCGGCATGATCAGCAAAATTCCGATTAAGAAGGATGCTGCAACCAAAATCCAGAAAATCGCGTGGCTTCCGCTTGCAAAGAATAAAAGAATCAGCGCCAGAATTCCAAGCCCGATCAGCGCGTTGATCTTGTGCTGGCCCTTATACACCAGCGGCTTGCCCGATACGATGCCCTGCAATTTGCCAAAAGCGATGATCGAACCCGTGAAAGTGATCGCGCCGATGGCTACCCCAAGGCCGATTTCAATCAGGCTGGATTTATGGATGTGATCGCCTTCTAGAATGCCGAACGCGCCGGGTGCATATAGCGCCGCGCCCGCGACCGCCACGGCGGCAAGGCCGACCAGCGAGTGGAACGCCGCGACCAATTGCGGCAAGGCGGTCATTTGAATTTTCTTCGCCGTGATTGTTCCGATCAGGCCGCCTATGGCGATTGCGACCGCTATATCGAAAAATCCGCCCATGCCCGGCATCGCCAGGGATGTCAGAACGGCGATCGCCATGCCGATCATGCCATAGCGGTTGCCCGCCTGCGACGTTTCCGGGTGCGACAATCCGCGCAGCGCCATGATAAAGCAAATGCCGGAAATAAGAAATAAAAGGGAAGATAGATTGGCGCTCATGAGAACTCCGATAGTCGGTTGACAGTTGACGGTTAGCGGGCTTTCTTCTTAAACATTTCCAGCATTCTTTGCGTGACGATAAAGCCGCCAAAAATATTGACCGATGCCAAACACACCGCTAAAAGCCCGAGCGTGCGCGCCATGCCGTCGCTGGAAAGTCCGGCCGCGAGAATCGCGCCGACGATGATTACGGAAGATACCGCATTGGTCACCGCCATCAGTGGCGAGTGCAAAGCGGGGGTTACGCGCCATACGACGTAATAGCCGACAAAACAGGCCAGCGCAAAGACGGTAAGACCGATCAAAAAGGGCGAAACCATATGCGATTGCGCCATTTCCGCCATTTGCAGCGTTTGGCCCAGCTCGGCCGCTTTGCGCGCCATTTCGGCAAGCTGTTCTGCGGCATTCAATACTTCTTGCGACATGGAACTCATGACTATCTCCTAACTCCGGCTCATCCTGAGCTTGTCGAAGGATGCGCCACGCACACTAAACCGAATCTCATGGTTCGACAGGCTCACCATGAGCATTTATGTTTTACGCGGCTTTCAGCGCCGCATGCACCATCGAGCCGCCATGGGTCAACATGGTAGCCTTGATGATTTCATCTTCCATCGGAATGGCAAGCGATTTGCTGTCTTTGTTATACAGCAAGCCGATAAAGTTGAATAAGTTGCGGGCATAAAGCGCGCTGGCGTCGGCTGCGATGCGTCCTGGAATGTTGGCATGGCCGATGATTTTTACGCCGTGCTTAGTGACGATTTTGCCCAATTCCGAAAGCGGGCAATTGCCGCCTTGTTCGACCGCGAGATCGACGATCACCGATCCCTGGCGCATATCCTTGACCATGTCTTCGGTGATAAGAACCGGCGCCGGTTTTCCAGGAATCAGCGCAGTTGAAATCGCGATGTCGGTTTTTTTCAGGGTTTCGTGGATCTTTTCGCTTTGCTTGCGCTTGTAATCTTCGCCCATTTCCTTGGCATAGCCGCCCGATGTTTCGGCGGCCTTGGCCGCTTCGGGATCGACTTCAACAAAGCTTGCGCCAAGCGATTGCACTTGTTCTTTCACGGCCGGGCGCACATCGAACGCCGATACGATCGCGCCCAAACGCTTGGCGGTTGCGATGGCCTGTAATCCCGCAACGCCCGCGCCCAATACCAAAACCTTGGCGGCGGCAACGGTTCCGGCGGCGGTCATCATCATCGGCAGCGCCCTGCCATATTCTTGCGCCGCTTCGATCACGGCGCGGTATCCCGCAAGGTTCGATTGCGACGACAAAACATCCATAGATTGCGCGCGGGTGATGCGCGGCAAGAATTCCATGGCAAAACTGTTGATGCCCGCATCGGCATAGGCCTTGGCATGTTCTTTCGCTGTAAAGGGCGACAGCATGCCGATCAGAATCGCGCCGCGTTCAATGGCCGACAGTTCGTCTTCGCCCTCGTTGGCCAGCATCGGGCGCTGCACTTTTAAAACCAGATTGGCGCCTTTCAGGGCGGCTTTGTAATCGCCCGCGATTTCGGCGCCAGAAGCCTTATAGGCATCGTCGGTGACGCCCGCGTTCAACCCCGCCCCTTTTTCGACGGCGACCGCAAAGCCAAGGCCGATATATTTCTTAACCGTTTCAGGGGATGCCGCTACCCGCGTTTCACCGCTGCGGCGCTCTTTTAAAATGGCAATTTTCATGAAATTTGATCCTTAGGGAATTAAGGAAAGATTCTTAATTTATATAGGGGACGCGATGTCCGGGCAAAGAAAATTAACGCTTTCCGCAATTTTATCATGATCTGGGGGCAATTCCGGCAATAAGTCTGCGTTTCGCGCATTGCTATGTTCTTGGCGCAGGGCCGATATGCTTTTTCCCGATTTGGAAAAACCCTGAATTTAGGATATAAAATTACCTGCAAGAGGAATAAATGGTTGTTAAATCAGGCTTTAGTGAAAGCGATCACAGCAAAAATGCACAGCCCTATCCGGTGGATTTTTTTCACTATGGATACAACGATGAAACACGGCTTTGTGGAGTGCAAACATCGCAGGCGCAAGAAGGACATTATGTCGTAACTTTTTTTGAATTGCGGCTGCTTGAAGACCCTTGCAACCCTGGATGCGAAGGCGATCTTTTAAGATTAAAAAATGTTCACGCCGCGAGCGGGGCCAAATGTTCCTTTTCCGGTAAGCCTCTGCCAAAATATAAACAGCGCCCGGAAATAGCAACCCGCCAAGACTTGTTGGCTGCGGCGATATCCCAGTATCAAAACGACAATTTGGGCTTATTGGCGGTGGATCAAGTGGAATGGCGCTTGCGCGTGGGCAACGCGCAGTTTTCCTTGGATGTAACCCAGACACCGGATGGCGATATTTCATGCCGGGTCATGCGCGAAAATATTTGGGGCAGGATGCAATATTGGGATATTCCAGGGCCAAGCGGGCTTTGCCCTTGGACTTTGAGGCAATATCAGCAAGAAGCGCATGACGCTTGGCGGCATCAGATACGCGCGCAAATGACAATAGAGGCTTTGTGGAAAGCAAGAATATCATGTCGCGGAATGAATTAGGCGCTGTTAATATTACCCGGCATATAGCCACAGTAAGGGCGGAATATGACGGCAAATATTTTATGTTCGGATTACAGGCGAACAAGCTTCCCGATGGGCGGTTTCGCGCAACGCTTTATGATCTCAAGCAAAGCTATGGCAAGGACGATGGTTACGCTTGTTTTATCCCTTTGAGCATATCAAAAGACGGAAAAACGGCTGCGCCGATGGCAATCAAGGAAGCTTTATCCGCTTGCAGACTGGGCGCCATTATACAAAAAGTCGCAAGCTTTCTTGAAACAGGAATCGAACATATTTCCTGGCGCGCCCGGGCCGGACAAATGATGTTTCGCTTGACTGTAGAACCAGCACAAGGCGGCATGCATAATATTGCAACCGAGATCATTTCCGCAAAGTACGGCCAATCAGCCGAATTTCCGATCGAGCTTATTGAGCCGCTATCATGGCTTGATTTTAACAAGCAATTAAAAACGATGCAATCTTGGGCAAAAGAAGCGGCCCTCCGCGGGCAAAGAAGCAGCCTATAACCCCGCTTTATCCAAAGCCTGCTTCTGCCTTTTTGCCATTTCTTTGATATCGAATCCTTCGATCAATTGATGGAATAATTCATACCAATCCACCTCGGCGTTCAGGTGCAAAAACACCGATCCCAATCCAACGGCGGCCCGGTCCATAAATACGAATTCGCGCGGCGGTTTCACCCCGCCGATTTTTTTCAGCTCGGCATGCACCTTGCCCGCGATTTCCTTGCCATATGCGCCGCTATGGCCGTCGGCGAGCTTGCTTGGGCCTTTTTTCATCAGCGGGCCGTATAAGAATCCGGCCCATAAGTTCAAAACCTCGATCAGTTTTTTGCCGGGTTTTTCAAACCCCCAGCTTTCATAGGCCTTGACGGCAAGATCCGGCTTGTTGTCGCTTAGGGCAAAGTATAAATCAATCACGCCTTGGACAAAAACTGGCTGGAACACACGGATGCAGCCGAAATCCAACAAATTGATAGAAAGATCATCGCGCACGCTGTAATTGCCCAAATGCGGATCGCCATGGATGACGCCGTAATGATAAAACGGCGCGTACCAGGCGCGGAACATGTTCAGCGCGATTTGGTTTCGGGTTTTTTGTGGCGCGCTTTTAAAATCCAATATCGGCTTTCCGTCAAGCCAGCCCATGGTAAGAAGCCTTTTGGTCGAAAGCTTGGCCAAGGTTTGCGGGATATGCACCGTTGTTTCGTCTTTCAGCATATACCGGTACAAAGCGATATGTTTTGCTTCGCGTTCGTAATCCAATTCTTCGCGCAATCTTTCGGCAATTTCCCGATGCAGTTCCTTGGTGTCTATGGCGCCGGAGAATTTTTGATAAAGGCCCAGGATTAATTTCAGCTGATTCAAATCGGCGTCGACCGCCGATTGCATGTCGGGATATTGCAGCTTGCAGGCAACGATTTGGCCGTTTTTGATTTCCGCCTTATGCACCTGGCCCAGAGAGGCCGCCGCGCTGGCATTTTGATCGAAATGGACGAAGTTTTTTTGCCAGTCCTTGCCCAGCTCCGTTTCCATCCGCCGCCGGACAAACGGCCAGCCCATCGGCGGCGCGCCGGATTGCAATTGCCGCAATTCCTGCATGTAATCGTCGGGAATCATATCGGGCACGGTTCCCATGATCTGCGCGATTTTCATCAAAGGGCCTTTTAGGCCGCCCAAAGCCTCCTTCAACTGCCGTGCCTGTAAGGCATCGTCTTTTTTTCCAAGATATCTTTTGGCCGCGACCTTGGACAGGCTTGCGCCGACTTTGGCATAGCGCTTGATCCGGCCTTTTCTGCTGCTGCTTTCCCGGGCCATCAGGACAATGCTTCAAGCTCGTCGATAAAGCCCTTGATGACGTTCAGCCCTTGATTCCAAAAATCGGGCTTGCTGGCGTCGAGGCCGAAAGGCGCAAGCAGTTCCTTGTGCCGCTTGGTTCCGCCCGCCGATAACAGCCCATGATATTTTTCAACGAATCCCGGCGCCGCATTTTGATAAACGGCATACAGCGAGTTTACCAGGCAATCGCCGAAGGCATAGGCGTACACGTAAAACGGCGTGTGGATGAAATGGGGGATATAGGCCCAATAAACGTTATATTCCGATCCAAAGTTAAAGGCGGGGCCAAGCGATTCGGTTTGCACCTTCATCCAGATTTCGCCCAAGCGTTCTGATGAAACTTCGCCTTTTTTGCGCTCGTCATGGACTTGCCGCTCGAATTCGCAAAACGCTATTTGCCGCACGACGGTGTTCAGCATGTCTTCGACTTTTCCGGCCAGCATCACCTTGCGCTTGGTTTTGTCTTTTTCCGCATCCAGCAAGCTGCGGAATGTCAGCATTTCGCCGAATACTGAGGCGGTTTCGGCAAGGGTCAAGGGCGTGTCGCTTTGCAGATGGCCTTGCGCGCCGGCCAGGACTTGATGCACGCCGTGGCCCAATTCATGCGCCAGAGTCATCACGTCGCGCTTTTTGCCCTGGTAATTCATCAATATATAAGGATGTGCGCTTGGAACCGTTCCATGCGAAAACGCGCCGCTGGTCTTGCCCGGTTTTACCGGCGCGTCAATCCAGTTTTTATCGAAAAATTTGCCAACCAATTTCCCAAGATCAGGCGAAAACCGGCCATAAGATTGCAACACGATGTCTTTGGCTTGATCCCAGGGGATCACGCTGTCATCAGCCTCGGGCAGCGGGGCGTTGCGGTCGTAATGTTCCAATTTCGCCAAGCCCAGCCATTTCGCCTTTAGCGCATAATAGCGGTGTGACAGCGCGGGGTAGTAAGATTTGACCGAAGCTATCAGCGCGTCGACCACTTCGTCTTCGACATAGTTGCTGAGATTGCGCGAGGAGATCGGGCGTTTAAAGCCGCGCCAATTGTCTTCCATCTCTTTGTCTTTGGCCAGAGTATTGGTCACAAAAGCAAAAAGGCGGATATTGTCTTGCAGCACCTTGGCAAAAGAAGCGGACGCTTTTTTGCGCGTTTCCCGGTCTTTGTTTTGCACAAGATCCAGAATCTCCGCCTCGGTCAGTTCTTTGCCGTCATAGGGGAATTTCAGCGCCGCCAAAGTCTCGTCGAACAGGCGGTTCCAGGCGGAGCGCCCGGTGACGCGCTTTTCGTGCAGGGTTTTCTCCACATCGTCCGCCAATTGGTGCGGCCTGTAAACCCGCACATCACGCAGCCAAGCGGCGTATTTCTGCAAATTCTTGTCTTGCAGCTGCGATTGCAGAGCTTTGTCCTCAATGCGGTTTATTTCAAGCGTAAAGAATAAAAGATCGGTTGAAATCACGGTTACCCGCTCTTGGCAGCTTTGGTAGAACCTGCCTATGGCGGCATCGGTTTGTTGCGCGGCGTAAATCAGCTGCGCGAAGCTCATGATTTTCGATAATGTTTCGTCGATAGATTCATAGCTTTGAATAGCTTTTGCCAAATCCTCCCCGTTTAACGCCGCGAGCTTGCCTTTGTATTGGGCCACGAAATCCTTTGCTTTTTTTGCGCCTGCGACAAGGTCTTTTTCAATTTGCGGGTCTTCGACACCCTTATAAAGGTCATTCAAGTCCCACGAGGGCAGATTCCCTAGATTCTTTTTTTCCGCGCTTTGTGTTTGTGCCATTTTTTCCTCGGTGCTAGGGTTGGGATATCTGCTATACAATATATTCCCAGCCCTATCGGTAATCCAGAGGTTATGGCCATGACGCAAGCAGTTTCCTACCAAAAATGGCAAAATCTGCCCGAGATGTTTTTTGAAAAGGCGCAAGCCTTGCAAGATAAGGGTTTCTTATTCGCCAAGCGCGAAGGGCGTTTTTCTGGGATAAGCTGGCTTCAGGCCGCGGATCAAACGCGGGCGATGGCGGCATTTCTTTCGACCATGGGCGTACAAAAAGGCGATAGGGTGGTTTTGGTGTCGGAAAACCGGCCCGAATGGTTGATTGCCGATTTCGCCATCATGTCGATCGGCGCGATCACGGTTCCGGCCTATACCACCAATACCATCGAAGATCACAAGCACATATTGCAAGATTCCGGCGCGCGCGCCGTGATCGTGTCGAACGCCGCCCTGGCAGAAAAAGTTTTAAGTGCGGCATCGCAATTGCCCGCAGGATCGGGCGGTAAATTGGTCGCTGTTATGATCGACAACGAGGCCGCATCCAGCCTTCCTTGCCACGGGTGGGACGAGGCGTTGCGGTTAGGCCGCCAGAACGCAATAGACGTTAAGCCGCATTATGCCGCGCTGAAACGGCAAGACACGGCCTGTATTATTTACACATCCGGCACCGGCGGCAATCCCAAAGGCGTGATGCAAAGCCACGGAGCCTTGTTACACAATTGCAGGGGCGCTTATGATTTGCTTTTGGGGCTTGGCTTGTCGCAAGAAAGATTTCTGTCGTTTCTTCCGCTTTCGCATGCCTATGAGCATACGGCAGGGCAGATGTTCCCTATTTCCATCGGTGCTGAAATTTTTTACGCCGAAGGCGCCGATAAATTGGCGGCGAATTTAATCGAAGCAAGGCCGACGATCATGACGGCCGTGCCACGTCTTTATGAAAGTTTTTATCAGCGGATCATGCAAGGCGTGAAGCGAAATCCGCCGGTGAAACGCTGGCTATTCAATCAGGCTTTGCATTTCGGCAAGAAAAACTATTTGCGCCCTTGCGACATGGGTATCGGCTGCAAATTATGGAACCGGATTCTGGATATATTGGTGCGGCGCAAGGTGCGCGCCCGTTTCGGCGGAAGGCTCAAGGCGATGGTGTCCGGCGGCGCGCCGCTGAACCAGGATATCGGCGTTTTTTTTACCGCGCTGGGGCTGACTATTCTGCAAGGCTATGGCCAGACCGAAACTGCGCCGATCGTGTCTTGCAATGTGCCTGAAAAAAACAAAATCCACACCGTCGGCCCGCCCCTGACCGCGACCGAAGTGAAAATCGCCGAAGACGGCGAAATCCTGGTGCGCGGCGAACTTGTCATGAACGGATATTGGAACAATCCCGAAGCGACGCGCGCCGCCATGCAGGACGGCTATGTCTTGACCGGCGATATCGGCATTATCGACGAAGATGGCTGTTTGATTATCACCGACCGCAAAAAAGATATTATCGTGCTGTCGGGCGGCGATACCCTGTCGCCGCAGCGTGTTGAAGGATTTTTGTGCCTCGAGCCTGAAATCGGCCAAGCGGCGGTGTTCGGCGACAAGCAATCTTATCTGGCGGCGCTGATCGTGCCGCGTGCGGAATTCTTGGCGGGGCTTTCCGACAAAACGCCGCAAAATGTGCAAAAAGCGATACAGCTGGCGGTTGAGCGTGCCAATCAAAAACTATCCCTGACCGAAAAGGTACGGCGCTTTGCGGTTTTAGACGAAGGTTTCAGCGTCGATAACGGCCTGATGACCCCGACCATGAAAGTGCGCAGGGGAAAGGTCAAGGAACGTTATGGCGATCTGATCGCGGGACTTTTTTGAAATCTTGAAATATAGGCCTTGGCCCACCCTGTATTGCTGGCTAAAGGACCAAAAGGCCAATGACAATAACAGCCATGCCAACCAGAATTTGAAATATGCCGATTCCGGCGGCGAGGTGCGCGTCAAGGAGCATAGAAGGGAAGGGGGCAAAGAACAAGTGCGAGCCTATACAAGAAGCAAGCCAGGGCAGTAAAAGATAAGTCCACTCTATTCCGGTCTGCTCCACAGCACCCCAGATTCAACTTTCGCACCGCAAAAGCGATTTTGAATGATTCTAAACTTATCCTTATAGTATAATGGCGGCTTGGTTTCATTTTTCTGACCCGGTTTTCATGCTAGATATTGCTCCTACCCTAAAGCCAACGACGCTGGACGACAAATACACCTTGGATCGGGGTCGCGTCTTTTTGACCGGAATCCAGGCCTTGGTTCGGCTGCCGATGTTGCAGCGGCAATTGGATTTGCGCGCAGGGCTGAACACGGCGGGTTTCGTGTCCGGCTATCGCGGCTCGCCCTTGGGCGGCGTCGATCAGGCTTTATGGAAAGCGGATCAGCACTTAAAGAAACATCATATTCATTTCGAGCCGGGCATTAACGAGGATTTGGCCGCGACCGCAGTTTGGGGCACGCAGCAAATCGATATTATCGGCGGATCGCGCTATGACGGCGTATTCGGCCTTTGGTACGGCAAAGGGCCAGGCGTTGACCGTTCCAGCGACGTTTTAAAACACGCCAATTTGGCGGGGACGGCCAAGAATGGCGGCGTGCTTTTGGTCGGCGGCGACGATCATGGCTGCAAATCATCGACGCTTCCGCATCAAAGCGAGCTGGCTTATGCCGATTTTATGATTCCGGTTCTAAACCCCGCCGGCATTCAAGAAATTTTGGATTACGGGCTTTATGGCTGGGCTATGTCCCGCTTTACCGGACTTTGGGTGGCGTTAAAAATTGTGTCGGACACGGCGGATTCCGCGGCTTCGGTCGAAATCGGGCTTGACCGCACGCCGATCGTGCTGCCAAAGGATTTTAAAATCCCGCCCAAGGGGCTGAATCAGCAGGGATCGAATTGGCCTCCCGTCGGGCTTGAAGATTTGTTGCACAATCATAAGATTCCGGCGGCGCAAGCGTTTGTGCGCGCCAATAAGCTGGATAAAATTATATGGGACAGCCCAAAGGCGCGTCTGGGAATTGCCAGCACCGGCAAGGCCTATTTGGATCTCCGGCAAGCTTTGTTCGATCTGGGCATTGACGAAAGCAAGGCGGCGCAGATCGGTTTGCGTCTTTACAAGGTCGCGATGCCCTGGCCGCTTGAACCGCAAGGCGTTGTGAACTTCGCGGGGGGGCTTGAAGAAATTTTATTCGTCGAAGAAAAGCGCGATGTGATGGAAAGCCAGGCCAAGGCGATTTTGTACAATCGCCCCGATCTGCGGCCCAGGATATTGGGCAAGGTCGACGAAGATGGCGCGTCGTTGCTGGCGTCTATCGACGAGTTGTCGCCGCTTGAAGTCGCCGTGGCGGTGGGAAAAAGAATCCTAAAAATCACCGACGACGCGGCCATCGCCGATCGCGTCAGAAAGTTTGAGCAGATTTTAAACAACCAAGATCCGCATGTTGTGGGCTTTAACCGCATCCCGTATTTCTGTTCTGGCTGTCCACACAACACTTCAACCCATGTGCCGGCAGGCTCGACCGCGCTCGCGGGCATAGGTTGTCACATTATGGCGCTATGGATGGATCGTGATACCACTACCGTGACGCAAATGGGCGGGGAAGGCGTTTCCTGGGTCGGCCAGGCGCCATTCACTGATACCAAGCATGTTTTCGTCAATATGGGCGACGGCACCTATTACCATTCCGGGCTTTTGGCGGTGCGCGCCGCCGTGTCGGCCAATGTCAACGCGACCTATAAGATTTTATATAACGACGCCGTCGCCATGACCGGCGGTCAGCCGGTCGAAGGCGGATTGACGGTCGGGCAGATTACCCGCCAACTGGCGGCAGAAGGCGTGGGCAAGATTTTCGTTGTAACCGACGAACCGGACAAATATCCGCGCGGGTATGATTTCGCGCCCGGCGTTACGGTACATCACCGTTCGGAACTGGACGCGCTGCAACGTCAATTGCGCGACATTTCGGGCGTGACCGGCTTGATTTACGATCAAACTTGCGCTGCGGAGAAACGCAGGCGGCGCAAGCGCGGAACGTTCCCGGACCCGGATAGGCGCATTTTCATCAATGACAAGGTCTGCGAAGGTTGCGGCGATTGCAGCAAGGCGTCCAATTGCCTTTCGGTCACTCCGATTGAAACCGAATATGGCCGCAAGCGCAAAATCGACCAATCCAGTTGCAATAAAGATTTTTCCTGCGTCAACGGATTCTGCCCAAGCTTTGTCAGCGTATCGGGCGGCAGGCCGCGCCGATCGCAAAGTGGCGGCAGTGCGATCATGCAAGAAAAACTGCAAGATCCCGTCATTCAAAACCACGCCAAGCCGGTATCTTTGCTGATTAACGGCATCGGCGGGACCGGCGTCGTCACCATCGGCGCGTTGTTGGGAATGGCCGCGCATCTCGAGGGCAAGGGCTGCACGGTTATGGATATGACCGGTCTTGCACAAAAAGGCGGGTCGGTGTGGAGCCATGTACGCATCGCGCCGAAACCCGAAGATCTCTATGCCGTGCGGATCGCATCGTCCAATGCGGATTATGTGCTTGGCGCGGATTTGGTGGTAACAGGATCCGCAGAAACCTTGGATAAAATGGCATCGGGGCACACCAAAGCCATCGTTAATGCCGATGAAATTATCACCGGAAATTTTCCGCGCAATACCGATTTGGAATTCCCGTCTTTGGCCCTGAAGGCCAGCATCGAAAGTAGGATAGGCAAGGAATCCGTGCGTTTTATCGACGCGACCCGCGTCGCCACGGCATTAATGGGCGATTCGATCGCGACCAATTTGTTTATGCTCGGCTATGCCTGGCAAATGGGTTGGATTCCCCTGTCCGAAGCCTCGATACTGCGCGCGATTGAATTGAACGAGGTGTCGGTGGCAACCAACCAGCAATCTTTCCGCTGGGGCCGCAAGGCGGCGTTGGACTGGAATGGGGTCAAGGATATTGCCGCGCCCAAGTGGACGCCGGATCATCACAATATCGCCCAAAGCCTAGACGACATCGTCGCTAAGCGCGCCGATTTCCTGGAAAAATATCAAAACAAGGCCTATGCCCAGTCTTATTTGGACTTTGTCGCTAAGGTGAAAGCCAAAGGGTTTGAAGATGTCACAAAGGCGGTCGCCAAAAACCTTTTCAAATTGATGGCCTATAAGGATGAGTACGAAGTGGCGCGGCTTTATACCGACGGCGATTTCATCAAGCAGCTGCGCGATCAATTTGAAGGCGATATCAAGTTGAAGTTCCACTTGGCCCCGCCGCTTTTGGCGCCGAAGCACCCGGAAAGCGGGCATTTGCAGAAAATGACCTTCGGGCCTTGGATGCTTTCCGCATTTGGTGTTCTCGCCAAATTTAAATCTTTGCGCGGAACGCCGTTCGATATTTTCGGATATACGGCGGAAAGAAAAATGGAACGCCGCCTGATTGAAGAATATCGCAACGATATCGAGTCTATGCTGCCCAAGTTGTCCGCCAAAAACGCCGTTCTGGCCGTCAAGATAGCCGCGATCCCAGAAAAGATGCGCGGTTTTGGCCATATCAAGGAAGCCAATGTGTGTGCGGCAGAAGCGGAAAAGCAAAAGCTTCTGGAAAAATTCAATGGCTAGTCTTGTTCCCCCCATCCGGGACGATGATCTGATCGTCCGTTATATCCGGACAGCGATTCTGCGCCATGTGGCGCAGGATAATGCCGCGGGTACATTGCGGCGTTTCATCCATGACCCAGAAAGTTTAATTCGCGGTGATTTTCCCTTAGCCGTCAAAGCGTTTTGCACCATCTATCATGCGGAAGAACTTTTGCAGCAATGCGTTAACAATTACAAGGAAGTGGATATTGTTCCGGGAGGCCCGATTTTTGATCTTTTACCCAAAGGCTTGATCGTGGGCGTGGTGAATAGGGCCGCTAGGGGAATCGGAAAAAAGCAGGCGGCTTTTGACGCTAATCCCAAGGCCGGGGGAGCTTTTGGGTATAGGTTTGTGCGGTTAAGGCCCAGTTCCCTGGATATTATAAGGCAGAAACTCGCGCGATTGCGCTTGGCGCAGAACAATTAAAGGAAATCCTGTAGCGACAAAATAAAACGCCCACCGGAATCCGGTGGGCGGTCTAGGGCGTGCTAGCACGCTATAGACTATCTTTTCTTGGAAGTCTTCTTCTTAGCGGTCTTACGCACAGCCTTTTTCTTGGCTGGCTTTCTCTTTGCAGAGGTTTTCTTCTTTGCAGCTGCCATGATGACAATCTCCTTATCAAGAAGCAGGCGCAGCACGATTGCTGCACTTTCTGATTTTATTTTGT
>JACCDT010958493.1_pt1 | contig 21744 bp, 17 predicted proteins | sample 7446291 | NCBI WGS metagenome assembly JACCDT01 (sample SAMN15323446, study PRJNA562643) | freshwater metagenome | isolation source: river surface water | place: USA:Blue River Watershed | collected 2017-08-17 | reverse complement strand
CCTTTGGTATCTGTAAAACGGAAGTCAACAAAAGTAACTTCTTTCTCTTTCGCAAGCTTCATTACATCAGCGACGGTCTTCGTTGTCATGCAAATCTCCTGTTGGTACGATCTCAAATCAGTCACATCAACCTGTGTGGCAGATGCAACCCGCTTATTACAAAACTATGCACAAAGCATGCCAAAAGACACACCTTATTTACTTATCAGCATTTTAGGTTAATAAACCGTGTGCAGATCAGTTTAATGCACTTTTTTGGTGCATTAATGCACTAATTTCAAGCAAATGCCCTATTAATCACCAGCTTGGGGCAAATCATGAATTTCAAAACCCAATTTTAAAACACCTTCCTTAAGAAAGGGAAAAGCTTTCTCAACTTCAGCTAAAGGGCCTTTCAAGCCTAACTCAATGTGACGCTTGGCAAACACGCCGCCCTTGCGTGGATCACCAACCGAGGGAAGACTGAAAACCTTGACCCCTGCGTGAGAAGCTTCAATTTCTTCCATCAAGGTGGTCAAACTTGCCTCCATGCCCAATGGGATGATGAAGCTTTTTTCTACAAAATCGGTCTTATGAAATAAGTCTGAATACAACTCATCCAAGACCCAAGCCATCATCGGCGCAGCCATCACTGGAAAGCCAGGAAGGAAATGATGTTGCTTGATCCGAAATCCAGGAATCAGGTTGTATGAATTTGGAATGATTTCACTACCGACTGGAAACTCGCCCATCTTCATGCGCAAAACATTGTCTGGATTTGTTAGCTTGGCTTTATCTGCATCACCCTCAGCCATGGTATTGATGCGTTGCGTAATCAATTCTTTTGCTTGTGGATGCAGAGCTAAAGGAACATTCAAAGCGGCTGCAGCACACTGCCTGGTGTGATCATCTGGAGTTGAACCAATACCGCCCGTACTAAAAACAACATCATCGGTTGCAAAACTCTTCTTTAAAACTTCTGTGATGGACTCTCGATCATCACCCACGTATTCAACTTGATGAAGCGATAAACCTCTTTCATTGAGAAGCTCAATCATTTTTGACATGTGCTTATCTTGCCTCTTACCAGAGAGTATTTCATCTCCAACAACGATGAGTCTGAACTTTTTATGCGTCATTTAATACAACCCCATTAACCATTCGATGTTCACGCAATGCATTTAATAAATAGTGAGCAAACCATAATGCTGAAAAAATAAAAACCAAAGAATAAATCCACAAAGCAAAGAATGAAACAATCGGGAAAAATATAAAAGCTATAGCGGATGTTGCCCAAAAGAATGTCGGCACAGCGCCCAACATCCCAGAAACAATCCCCATCACCAATAAGCGCCAACGATGTTCGGTAATCAATGCATCTCTCTCTTCTGCGCTGGCATGAAGGGCCAAAACGTCATAGCTCATCAGTCTCATGGTCAGCCAACCCCAAAGCAATGGGGGCAGAATGGCAACCATGGGAGGGATCCACCAAATAGGTAATGTGATCAGCAAAAGCAGAAAGCAAATCACGATGGATATCAATGCATAAACGATGCTTCCACAAATGCCACCGGCATTGGCCTGATAAAGAGATTGATATTGAGTTTGCTTTGAAAGGTGTTTGATAACAGCAGGAATAGATGTGAAGGCAACAAATACCAATAAAGAAATTGTGATCAATGGAATTAAAACCATCACCAGCAGCAATGGCGCCATCACTGCCCTGATTTCGTCCCATCCTGTTGCTGACATCACATCAGCAATCCAAGCTGTTAAAAAAGAAGTGGTGATGAACACTCTGATGAGCTCTAAGGTGGGCTCCCAGATAAAGAAAAATAAGATGCCCCATGCCACACTGACAAACAAAAAAGGTCTCAAGCTCAACCAAAGCATCTTTGGATGCATTAAACCGACCATTGATAAACCAAGAGCTCTGAACACAAAATCCTTTATTACTTAATCAAAACAATTTTTTAAGCTCTCGCCACGAATGCCTGAAACCTTGCCACTGGTGAGTCGCAATATTCTCAGATACCTCTAAATTTCTAACCCCTGTTGGATGAATTTCTTTCGAAAAGATGGCTGTTTTGAATAACATGTCCCACCAAGGAAATAACACCCCGAAATTACAGCCTCCCAATACGCCTGGCTTACCAGGAGCTTCATGGCCCAAACCAATCGCATGGTGATAGCGATGAAATTGAGGGGAAATCAACACATACTTGAACCAACCGTGATCAAACTTTAAATTGCCATGCTGCCAACTTTGTATCAATTGACTGATGGCAACAAGCCATAAGAATTGAATTGGCTCAACACCAATCACCAATGCAATCAAAGAAAATACTGCTGAATGCATTAAATCATCCATGACATGATTGCGGTTATCACTCCAAACCGTCATGGTTTTTTGACTGTGATGTAAAGCATGTAACTGCCACCACCAATTAAAACGATGGGATGCGCGGTGATAAACATATTCAGCAAAATCTAAAATGATCAAATAGATAATGAAGCTGACCAAAGGAATGGATGTTATTTGTGGAACCCATGTTTCAACACTCAGTTGAATGAAACGCAGGTCATGTAATTGCGCATCAAACCAAAAAAACATGCCTGAGAAAAGTAAAAATAGAGCCAACTTAAAAATACCCAGGCGATGAATCAGTGTGTAAGCAACATCTGACCAAATAGCTGTTGATGATTTTTGCTGATCAGCACCTTTGGTTTCTGCAGGCCAAAAACTCTCAAGGGGCCGAAGCACCAAAGCAATCAATAAAACCTGAATGACTCCCAACATGAACCAATCAACCCCACCAATGGCATCATCGGCATGGCCCATCCCACCCAAGGCATAAAGAATGGGCAGAACTAACTCCTGCATCAACCACTCTTGGGTGCTAGCGTACCAGGTAAATAAGGTGTTCATGGCCTCATTATTCTAGAAATTTGCCGGTGCTGCTGAATCCCTAAAATAGTGTCAAAGCAATAGCCTTTTTTCTTCAAGCCAATGATCAAAGGTTCTAAAACTGTTGGAGCCCAGGGATCCTTCCTAGACCATATGCCCAAGTGAGCCATGGCAATATCGCCTGGCCTCAGAGTCTTCAGAGCTTTATCTAAAAGATGCTGATTTGAAAATTTCTCTGAACTGAGCTCATCGCCCAAGAAACCAGCTTCTGACCACCCAACGTGGGTATAGCCACATGTATGGCCCATTTCTATGTAATTGGGTGAAACTTTTCCACCAGGAGCTCTCCAAATTTTATGCAATGGCGAGCCCGTCATTTTTTGAAAACGATCATTCACCAATTGCAATTCACTGCAAAGAGCACTTTGATTGGTCGTGATGGTTTTACCAGCATAAGGACCAAATTGAGGCCTGGTTTTAGCAGAGTTATTTTCTGCATCTTTAACAAAATAAGTATGGTGGTAAGTGTGATTACCAAAAGCATGACCATCTTTTTTTAAGGTCTTCCAAAACTCAGCCCAAGAATCATCCAAAGAATAATCACCACGCTTGGTTTTTTCATTGGCCAAGAAAAATGTGGCTTTGACATCATGCTTTTTTAATACCCCGGCCACATACTCAGCAACATCCATGTTGCCAGTATCAAAAGTCAGATAAATGGGTTTTTCACAAGTCGCAGCATGAGCACTCGTTGAAAAAAATAATACAGCAGCTATTTTTTTCAAATGTTTGCGATGACTGGTGATCAAGCTCAAACCTTACTCCCAAGCAGCACTGGGATGGAAAAAAATGCCGTGCGGACTTTTTCCAACAGGGATGGTTGTGACTAGTTTGCGGCTAGCGATATCAATGATGCCGACTTTCTTGGCAAACCTAAAAGTCACCCACAACTCTTTACCATCTGCGGTGACATCCATACAGTCAGGGCCAGATGGAAGACCCTTGATGTCAGCAACTTTTTCCAACTTATCCATATCAATGATGCTGATGGTTGAATCGACACGATTGGTTAAAAAGATATGGCGTTTATCACCCAAGGGTCTAAAGTTGTGTGCACCCCTGCCAGTTTTAATATCTTTAACAATCTTTTGTTGCCTCCAGTCAATCACCTTGACTGAATCAGAGCCTGTTAAGCCGACCATCAAATACTTATCGCCCGGCGTCATCCAAACACCTGCAGGCATTTTTCCGACCACCATTCTCCAAACTATTTCTTGAGTGGCTAAATCAATTGCAATCAGCTCATTGGAATCTTGCAAAGTAACAAAAGTAAGTTTGCTATCACTGGTAAATGCTATGTGACTTGGGGTCTTGGCAGCCTTCACAATCTTTACCAATTTCAACTCTTGGTTTTGGGCGGCATAAATATCCACCCTGTCTAATCGGTTACCGGCTGCTACAAACCACTTCTTGTTGGGTGAATACCCAATATGATAAGGGTCAATGATGTTAGGTAAACGTGATTGAACATCACCACTTTTGGGATCTAGAAAAACCACGTCATCACTGGCAGCATTGGCCACCAACACTGACTTTTGATCTGGGGTGATCATCAAATGATGAGGCTCCTTTCCAACTGGAAAGGTTTTATAGACAGCCCTCTTATCCATATCAATCAGACTGACACTGGCCTCGCCTGAATTGAGCACGATGGCCGTTCGTTTGACAGATTCTGCCGCATGAACTGTCAGCCCAGACATCAAGAATGCCAAAGCTAAAAAATAAGAAGAAATGGGTTTTAAATAGATTGATTTACGCATCTAGGGATTTTAAGACCCAAATTGCCATAAATCCTAAAACCACAACGGTTTTATTGATTTGTCACAAAATCTAATGAAATTTGTATTTGCAATGATTTCGTAGCATTTTGTTTAATGAATGAAGCTGTGATGAATTATGAAAGCAACGATGACAGCCATTTCAAACCAAATCATCCAGTTAAAAAAGTTAATCTGACGCTTTCGCTCAGCTTTTACTTCTCTGAGATCGCTCTTGCCAGCTAAATGGTCTAAATTTTTGCTAAATTTCCCCTGCATCTTTTTATCCTGATTTCTTACCTGTCAATTTACTTATTATTTTTATAAGTATACAGTTGAGAAAACCCCTCAAAGAAATGAGGCTTACTTCTTCAGACTATCTAAAATTTTCTGGAGACGTTTTGAGGACATTGGGGTCGGCGTTTTAAGTTCTTGAGCATACAAAGCTACTCTCAACTCTTCTAACTGCCACCTAAAATCATTCAAACGTGGATCTATAGAGGACCCATACGCCTTTTGTGCAGCAAGAAGCTTCATCCAAGGTTGCTGTAATGATTGCCACTCTTGTTGAAGTTGAGCATCTCTTGATGGATTGAGTCTTATCTTATCAATGCGCATCGAAGCTGCTTTGAGATACCTTGGCAAATGCACCAAGTATTCATAAGGCGTCTGATTGACAAACTTAGGATGAATCAGTTGTTGGATTTGAGTTGTTACATCAGCATGAGCATTTGCAGATAAAGCCTCTAACTGAGCCATGCGTTTTTGCAAATCAGTATGCGCCTGAAGTGCGCTCAAAGCATGTCGACAGATTTCTTGAGCAATCAATGCTAATTTTGGTTTACCCAAATCAAGTCGTTGCTTAAATTCATCGGCATTTGTTGGCAATGGCTCCATCAAACAAGATCTCTCAATAGCCAAGTCAATCACCTGCGTGATCAAGTCTTCGGCATTGCCGATATTCATGAAGAGAAGTCCTAAATCTCTAGCGCCAGGCAACTGCTTATGCAGTGCCTTGATGGTCTCTCGCATGGGTAGCGCAAACAATCTGCGCAGGCCTTGGATATGAGCTTTTCTTGCAACCTCTGGATCATCAAAAACCTCGATGTCACAATGCGTTTGCTGATCAACCAATGCTGGGTAACCATATAAATTCTGTTTACCGCGTTTAATTTCCAGCATTTCTGGAAGAACCCCAAACGACCATTCCTTGATATTGTCTGTTTGAGAGATTGCAGCGTTGGCATTTGATTTCTTGACGCCCTGAGAAGGCGATGATGGCATTTCAGAACCGGTGTTCTTTGTAGCAGTAAGCAACTTATCAACAGCACTCGCAGCAACCTCTTGAAAGACTTCTCTGGCTGCCTGAGAATGCTCTGCTCTTAATTTACCAAGATTGCGCTCCAAATCAATCTGACGCCCATACTCATCGACCAAGCGGAAGTTCATAAAACAATGCAGTGGTAAGTTTTCAGGTCTGAAATCAGCCCTTTGAACTTGAACTTGAGTTTGCTCACGTATATCAGCAATCAAGGCATCTAAATAATCACCGTCGCCAAAAGTATTTTTCTCGGAGGTTCGCTCTACAAATTTCTTGGCATAGTCAGGCAAAGGCACACAGTAACGTCGTAATTTTTGCGGTAATGATTTGAGATAGAGCTGAGTTTTTTCTGTGGCCAAGCCAGGAACCAGCCATTCACAGCGACGCTGATCAATTTGATTGAGCAAGGTCAAAGGAATCACCATCGTCACACCATCTTTGGGGCTACCAGGTTCAAAGTGATAACTCAGCTGCAACTCAGTACCCGCCATTTTCATGGTTTTTGGGTAGCGATCCAAAGTCACCCCTGCAGCCTCATGCCTCATCAAATCTGATTTATCTAATTTGAGAGATATGCCATTGTTAGGGTCTTCTATAAGCCATGCTTCAAGAGTGGCTTTGCAAAAAACAGTTTTAGGTAACTGCTGATCGTAAAAGGCGAATAACAATTGATCATCTACCAAGACATCTTGACGACGAGAGCGGTGCTCGAGTGCTTCGATTTGTTTTATGAGGCTCAAGTTATGCCAAAAGAAAGCTCCAATAGCTCCACCTTGCTTTTGCGCCTGAGCAACTTCAGCCTGACCAAACAAATCAGCCTCTACCAAAGCTCTTTGGATAAAGATGTGACGCGCTTCTAAAGGATCTTTTGGTGAGAAACGTATTTTTCTACCGTGATAAATGGGTAAGCCATAAAGTGTGCCGCGCTCATGAGCCATGACCTCACCTTGGCGGGCATCCCAAAATGGATCACTCCAAGATCTCTGAATCCGATGACTTGCGACTTTTTCTACCCACTGTGGTTCAATCTTCGCAATGGTTCTAGCAAAGAGTCGGCTGGTCTCAACCAGTTCTGAAGCCAAGATCCATGCCCCTGCTTTTTTACCAATCGTAGATCCCGGCCAAATATTTAACTTGATACCGCGAGCACCCTCATAAATACCTGGTCCGTGTTTTTCATCATCAGCTTTCTTTGCAATATTGCCAAGCAAACCTGTTAGCAAGGAAAGATGAATCTGCTCAAACGTCGCTGGCGTTTGATTTTCTTTCCAGCCCTGCTCAATCAATAAGCGATGTAACTGACCATGGATGTCACGCCATTCACGCATTCTTCTAGGCGAGATGAAATGAGTCTTACACAAGTTATCTAATTGGCGATTGCTTTGTTTGTTTACAAGAGCCTGCTGATACCAATCCCACAACTTAACAAACGATAAAAACTCGGATCTTTCATCAGCAAAGACCTTATGAGCGTTATCAGCTGCTTGGGCATACTCCATTGGACGATCTCTTGGATCTTGAGTGGCCATGGCAGTGGCAATGATCAAGACCTCTCTGAGGGCTTGGTGTTCTTTTGCAGCCAACAACATACGGCCCACTCTTGGATCTAGAGGTAAGGCAGCCAATTGTTTACCAATCGGTGTCAATGCACCCTGCCTTGGTCCATCAGACTCCATGGCACCCAGCTCTTCCAAAAGCTGAACACCGTCTGCGATGGCCCGACCCAAAGGTGCCTCAATGAATGGGAATTCTTGGATTTTTGGAAGCTTTAAGGCGCGCATCCGAAGAATCACGGCAGCCAAAGAGCTTCTTAAAATTTCAGGATCAGTAAAGGCTGGTCTTGCCTTGTAATCAGCCTCATCGTACAAACGAATACAAATACCATCTGACACACGTCCACATCGACCAGCACGCTGATTGGCAGCCGCTTGTGAAATCGGCTCTACCTGGAGCTGTTCAACCTTATTGCGATAAGAATAGCGCTTGACCCTTGCCAAGCCCGCATCAATCACAAAACGAATACCTGGCACGGTCAATGATGTCTCAGCGACGTTGGTGGCTAAAACAATGCGACGACCGCCCCCACCCTGAAAGACCCTTTCTTGCTCAGCCACAGACTGTCTAGCAAATAAGCTCAAAACATCCGGATGGAAGCGTTGGTTCAGGACATGATCTTTACGAATCGTCTCAGCACAATCTCTGATCTCGCGCTCACCGGGCAGAAACACCAAAATATCACCCGCTCCATTTGCTCCATCGCGCCATAGCTCTGAAATTGCCTCCGCAACCGCCTCAGGAATATCTTTGACTTCTTTTTTACCTGCCTCTTGTAAAGGTTTATAGCGAAGCTCAACTGGATACAGGCGGCCACTGACCTCAATCACAGGTGCTGGGTGCTCTTTTGAGCCGAAATGTTCAGCAAAACGCTGGGCATCGATCGTCGCTGAAGTGACAATCACCTTCAAGTCTGGACGCTTGGGCAATAACTGTCTTAAATAGCCCAGCAAAAAATCAATGTTCAGGCTTCGCTCATGGGCCTCATCAATGATGATGGTGTCATAAGCCTTTAATAGCGGGTCTCGTTGGGTTTCGGCCAATAAAATACCGTCTGTCATGAGTTTGACTGAGGCAGTGGCAGACGTTTTATCCGAAAACCGCACCTGGTAGCCCACATCTTCACCAATCGGGCTTCCGAGCTCCTGAGCAATCCGTTTAGCCGTAGAGGTGGCTGCAATGCGCCGTGGCTGGGTATGTCCAATCAACTGACAAGTACCATTTGCTCGCCCACGCCCCATGGCCAAACAGATCTTTGGCAACTGCGTGGTCTTGCCAGAACCGGTTTCTCCGCACACAATGATGACTTGGTTCTGTTCTAAAGCATGAGTGATTTTCTTCCTCTGCCCAGAGACAGGTAAGCTTTCGGGAAACTCAATTTTTAAAAGTTTGGTTATTTTTTCTGATTGCACCCTATAATTTTCCACTATGCCTACAAATCAAGTACAAAATAATTTTCCCTTCGTTGCGTGGCTACGTGATGTAGCTCCCTACATCCATAGTTTTCGTGGCAAAACCTTCGTCATCGGGTTTGCGGGTGAATTAGTTCAAAAAGGTGGATTAGAGGCCTTGATCCAGGATGTGGCCATGCTTCATGCCATGGGCATGAGGATTGTTTTAGTCCACGGCTCACGTCCACAGGTCCAAGAACAGCTTGATTTAAGAAAAGTAACCAGCCGTTATGGCACAGGTGCCATGAGCGGATACAGGATCACTGATCCTGCAGCACTTGAGTGCGCCAAAGAAGCTTCTGGCGAATTGCGCCTAGACATTGAAGCTGCATTTAGCCAAGGTTTACCAAATACCCCTATGGCCGGATCACGTATTTCTGTGATTTCCGGTAATTTCATCATTGCTAGACCAGTAGGCATCGTTGATGGTGTTGATTTCATGCACACAGGACTGGTGCGCAAAGTGGATTCAGAATCCATTGCTCACTCCCTAGCAAACAACAAAATTGTCTTGATGTCACCGCTCGGATTCTCTCCAACGGGTCAAGCCTTCAATATTGCCTATGAAGATGTGGCCACAGCTACTGCCATGGCAGTTAAAGCTGATAAGTTGATTTTCTTAACAGAATACAACGGCATCACTGATCTTGAGGGTGAACTGATCAAAGAATTCTCATTACGTCAGCTAGAAGATCACATCAGCGGCTTAACTTTGGCTGATGCGGATCTGAAGGTGCTATTACAAAATGCTATTCGCGCCATCAAATCTGGCGTGAGCCGTGTGCACCTATTACCTCATGATCGTGATGGCGCCTTGCTTGAAGAACTGTTCACGCACGACGGTATCAGCACCATGATTGCTGCATCTGACATTGAACATTTGCGCGAAGCTAATTTGGATGATGTCGGCGGCATTTTGCAATTGATTGAACCGCTAGAAGATGAAGGTATTTTGGTTGCTCGTGGTCGCGACACAATTGAACGCGATATCACTCACTTCTCAGTGATTGAGCATGACCGCGTTTTATTCGGTTGCGCGGCTCTCTTCCCTTACCCGAACGGCTTGGGTGAACTTTCTTGCTTGGCTGTTGATCCTCAAGCTCAAGAATCAGGTGATGGCGAAAGATTACTCAAACGCATTGAGGCCAGAGCCAAGGCTGCTGGACTAAAAAAACTATTCGTTTTAACAACCAGAACAGAGCATTGGTTCTTAAAGCGTGGCTTTGTGAGAGCCAGCGTTGATGACCTTCCAGCAGAGCGTAAAGAACTCTATAACTGGGAACGCAAATCAATGGTCCTCACCAAAAACATTTGATACAAATAATTTATTGATTAAAGAGGTAAAAGATGGCTCGCATGATTCATTGCATTAAGTTAAACAAAGAAGCAGAAGGTTTGGATTTCGCACCAATGCCAGGGGATTTAGGTAAGAAGTTATGGCAAGAGGTTTCTAAAGAAGCTTGGGCTGGTTGGTTAAAGCATCAAACCATGTTAATCAATGAGAACCGTCTCAATATGGCAGACACTCGTGCGCGTCAATATTTGCTCAAGCAAGTTGAGAAATACTTTTATGGTGATGGCGCGGATGGTGTTCAAGGTTACGTGCCAGAGAACAAGTAAAGATTCCTAAGAATCTATTCAGCAAAAAGGACGCCTCAGCGTCCTTTTTCATTGATGCACTTCACTCATCGATACATCAACAATTAATACGTCTGACGGCGAACGCCTGCCGCCTCACCAATCAAAAGAACATTCGCTTTTCTTCTGGCAAACAGGCCATTACATACAACACCAGGTATTTGATTGATTTGTGACTCAATACCTACAGGGTCCTTGATAGATAAACCAGCCACATCCAAAATCCATCCTTGGTTATCAGTGACATAGACTGAATCAGATCCCTTCATTTTCCTGAGCGTGACAACACCGCCTAATTTTTCTAACTCGCGGGCCACTTGAGCCTGAGCCATTGGAATGATTTCGACAGGCAATGGAAACTTACCCATCACATCAACCTGCTTGCTGCCGTCACAGATACAAATGAATGATTGAGCCAGTTGAGCCACGATTTTTTCACGGGTCAAAGCGCCGCCACCACCTTTGAGCATATGGCCCTGAGGATCAATTTCATCCGCACCATCGACATACATCGGAAGACTTTGAACTGAATTGCTATCCAAGACCTTAAAGCCATGCTTTTGCAAACGTTCAGTACTGGCTTGTGAGCTTGAGACAACCCCAGCAAAGTGAGCTTGATGAGGAGCAATCGCGTCAATGAACAAATTAGCAGTAGACCCAGTACCAACCCCTAAAATACCGCCTGGGGCCATATTTTTTAGGACTTCATCCTTGGCGGCTTCCGCTACCATTGCCTTGAGTTGATCTTGGGTATACATGTAAACCTGTTTATATGATTAATTAGAGTTAATTTACAGCATTATTCGAGAAGCATTCTAAAATAAGAACATGAGCACATTACTTGAACAACTAAAACAATACACGACCGTGGTTGCTGATACGGGTGACTTTGAGCGCATGCAAGCTTTTTTGCCTCAAGATGCCACCACCAACCCATCGCTGATTCTAAAAGCAGCCCAACTTCCGAGCTATCAATCTTTGATTGCTGATGTCAAAGCTAAAAATGCCGGCAAACCAGTTGATCAAGTAATCGATGCCCTACTGGTAGCTTTTGGTATTGAAATATTAAAAATCGTTCCTGGCCGCGTCTCCACTGAAGTGGACGCACGTTTATCGTTTGATACTGCAGGCACCATTAAAAAGGCCCGAGAAATCATCGCCGCATATGAAGCCAACGGTATTTCTAAAAAACGAGTGCTCATCAAAATAGCCAGCACTTGGGAAGGCATACAAGCAGCGAAAACTCTTCAAGCCGAAGGTATCGCCTGCAATATGACCCTCTTGTTCAGTTTGATTCAGGCAGTTGCCTGTGCCGATGCAAAAGCTCAGTTGATTTCTCCCTTTGTTGGTCGCATCACTGATTGGCACAAAAAATCTTTAGGTGCACAGTGGCAGGATGAAGTTCATGGTGGCGCCAATGATCCAGGCGTTGTATCAGTGAAGAGCATCTATAACTACTACAAGAGCTTTGACATCCCGACTGAAGTCATGGGTGCAAGCTTTAGAAATATTGGTCAAATCACTCATTTGGCCGGATGTGATTTATTGACCATCAGCCCAGAACTACTCGCTGAGCTACAAGCCAACTCCGCAGCATTAACTCCAGCATTAACCGTAAAAAGTGCTCAGACTGTTAAATTGAATGCCATCAAGGCTGATGAAGCATCATTCCGCTATCAGTTGAATCAAGACGCGATGGCCACAGAAAAACTTTCCGAAGGCATTCGTTTGTTCTGTGCTGATATTGAGAAGTTAGAAAAGATGCTCGCCTAAAAGGTTAGCCTAAGAAGGTCAACCCGCTTTAGCAATTCTTTGTCTTCTGGCTTCATACAAAGCAACGCCACTCGCAACAGAAACGTTCAAGCTTTCTACGCCACCCATCATTGGGATTTTGACAAGCTCATCACAAGTTTCTCGCGTCAATCTTCGCATGCCTTCACCTTCGGCACCCATGACCAGGGCCACAGGACCTGTGAAATCAATGTCATAAAGAGTTTTTTCAGTCTGATCATCTGTTCCAATCAGCCAAACACCGGCTTCTTGAAGTTCTCGCATGGTTCTAGCTAAATTAGTCACAGCGATCAAAGGCATGGTTTCAGCTGCACCGCTGGCCACCTTACTCACCGTGGCGTTCAAATGTGCGGAGCGATCTTTAGGCACAATCACAGCATCAACGCCTGCACCATCGGCCACTCGAAGACATGCTCCAAGATTATGAGGATCAGTCACGCCATCCAAAATCAATAACAGTGCTGGGCCACTCAGAGCGTCCAATAGTTCATCCAAAGTTTGAACTTTAGAAATGGTGTCAGCAAAAGCCACCACTCCTTGATGACGATCATTACCAGCCAGAGTTCTTAAGCGTTCTGTATCAGCTTGATGCAAGCGTCTACCTAAAATCGGTTCAGCAGATTTAATGAAGTCTTGCATCCTGCGATCACGCCTTGCGGGATCAACATAAACCGTTCTCAATGACTCAGGATCTTGACGCAATCTAGCAATCACGGCATGGAAACCTAAAATCATTTGCTTACCATCACCGCCTTGCTGCCTTGGCGATTGGTCTTTTTTTGAATCTCTATCTGACATTAACGACGGCCTTTACGAATACTTAACTCATGCCCTTTTGATTTGGCATTACTTGCTTTTTTTGGTTTTTTACCAGCCTTGGCTGCAGTGGTTTTCTTTTTAGCTGCACCTGCTGACTTAGCGGGTGGTGATGATAAACCACCAGAAGATTCTGCAGAGGCTCCGCGAGATCCTCTCACGCCTGCCTGAGTTGCACTTGAGTTGGGATTAGCCCTTGAACTTGAGTGAGATCTTCCTGAAGATTTTTTTGCTCCAGGATGTCGACTAGATTTATTACCTCGACCTTGATCAACTTGCGAGAAACGATCACTGGCTCCAACACCAGCAACACCGTTTCTGTCACTGTTGGGCTTGACCAAGCTGAACTCGATTCTTCTGGCATCCAAGTCAACTCGACTGACCAAAACATGAACACGATCAGTTAGTCTGTAACGAATACCTGTGCGTTCACCACGCAACTCTTGTCTGACTTCATCGTATTGGTAATAGTCACCACCAAGTTCACTGATGTGAATCATGCCTTCAACAAAAAGGCTTTCTAATTGAACAAATAGACCAAACGTTGCAACACCCGTGATCGTGCCAGCGTATTCTTGACCAAGATGATCGCGCATGTAGTAACACTTCAACCATGCTTCAACATCTCGTGAAGCCTCATCTGCGCGACGCTCATTTGAAGAACAGTGAACACCTAATTGAGCCCAAGCTGCCATGGCAGTTGATGCCTCTTGCTTGGCTTTAGCACCCCGGGCTGTTTTAGCCGCTGGTTTTAATTTGCCTTCTTCGTGAGACTTCTTGGCATTAGCGGCATTGACTCGGCCAGGACCGCTCTTTGGCATGGCCAAGTTTAAGACCACGTCTGATGGAATGCTTGGTGAATACGTTTTCTTCGCCAAAATAGCTTTAATAGCGCGATGAACTAACAAGTCTGGATAACGGCGAATTGGGCTGGTGAAGTGAGCATAAGCTGGATACGCCAAACCAAAGTGACCGTAGTTATCGGGTTGGTACACCGCTTGCTGCATTGATCTCAATACCACGGACTGAAGCATGCTTGCATCAGGTCTAGGTTTGATCTCTTCAATCAACTTGGCAAAGTCTTTAGGTCTTGGCTTATCCGAGCCACCTAGATTTAAACCAGCCGTTCTCAATACTTGCTTGAGCGTTAAAAGCTTTTCAACCGATGGTTCAGCATGGACTCGGAACAATGAGGCGTGGCCATTTTTATCTAAGAAGTCTGCAGCACAGACGTTGGCTGACAACATGCACTCTTCAATGATTCGATGAGCCTCATTACGAACCCTTGGTTCAATGCGTTCAATCTTACCCAAGGCATTACTGATGATTTGGGTCTCAGTTGTTTCAAAATCAATCGCACCACGCTTATCTCGTGCAGCACGCAAAACTTTATAGAGACTGTAAAGGCGATCAAGGTTCTTTTTAAGGTGTTTGAATCGCGCGGCCTCTGGGCCATTTGAATTACTTAAAATTTCCCATACCGTGTTGTAAGTGAAGCGCTGTGCTGAGTGCATCACCGCCGGATAGAACTGATAAGCCTGCACTTCACCATGAACATCAATCACCGCATCACAGACCATGCATAAGCGATCAACTTCAGGTTTTAATGAGCACAGACCATTGGATATTTTTTCCGGCAGCATCGGTATCACTCTGCGCGGGAAGTAAACAGATGTGGCACGGCTGATGGCATCGGTATCTAGAGGATGACCTGGTTTGACATAGTGAGACACGTCTGCGATTGCAACGATCAAGCGCCATGCTTTTTCTTTACCCCAAGTAACAGGCTCACAGTAAACAGCGTCATCAAAGTCACGGGCATCTTCACCGTCAATCGTCACCAAAGGAATATCACGCAGGTCAATACGACCTTCGAGATCCTCATCTCTTATTTCATCAGGTAATGCTTCGGCCTCTTTGGCAGCAGCAGGAGAAAATAAATGTGGCACACCATACTTACGCACAGCGATTTCGATTTCCATACCAGGATCATCAATCTCACCGAGGACCTCAACCACTCGACCCACTGCTTGACGATAACTATCTGGGTAATCGATGATCTCAACAGAAACCACTTGGCCTAATTTGGCGTTACCCTGGCCTTTGGGTGGAATCAGAATATCGTGACCAATTCTTTTATCTTCAGGCGCGCAAATTAAAACGCCGTTTTCATTCAATAAACGACCAATCACAAATTGATTGGCATGCATGATCACTTCGCTGATTTGGCCCTCTGGACGACCGCGTCGATCCAAGCCGGAAACTCTCACGATCACTTTATCGTGATGCATGACACGCGACATCTCACGCTCATTTAAAAAGATATCTTCACCGCCATCATCAGGAATAACAAATCCAAATCCATCTCGGTGGCCTTGCACCGTGCCTTGCTTTTCTGGGAGATTTTTTGCTTTTGACTCGGATAGAGCCAATGTCCCTTTAGTACTTTTTTTAGTCATACCCCATTGTCTTATAAGAATGTGTCATTTCATAATAATTTATCAAAACTATCCCAGAAATCCTTTTGCCAGGAAAGAAAAACGGCGCCTAAAGCGCCGTTTTGTCTGGATACCGATTGTTGATCATGCCTCAAAAGGGTGTTGAAGCAAGATGGTTTCATTGCGGTCTGGACCGGTTGAAACCATGGCAATAGGAACACAAGCCACTTCTTCAACTCTCTTTAGGTAAGTTTGAGCTGCTTTTGGTAACTCATCCCACTTTTGAATACCCACTGTGGTCTCAGACCAACCCGGGAAAGTCTCGTAAATTGGCTCACATCTGGCAACCGCATCCGAACCACGTGGAAGAACATCCAAAGTCTTGCCATCTAGCTTGTAGCCTACGCACAGGCGCAGCTCTTTAAGACCATCTAAAACATCCAACTTGGTCATGCAAAGACCTGTCACACCACTGATCTGAATAGAACGCTTCAATGCTGCAGCATCCAACCAACCAGTTCTGCGAGGACGGCCAGTTACAGAGCCAAATTCTTTACCAATTTCAGCCAATCGCAAACCAATCGGATCTTGAGCTTTAGGATTGGCGTGATCGTAAAGTTCGCTTGGGAAAGGACCTGAGCCTACACGTGTGCAATACGCTTTGGTGATACCAAGCACATAATGCAAGCTGCCTGGGCCAACGCCAGAACCAGCTGCAGCATTACCAGCCACACAGTTTGAAGATGTCACAAATGGGTAAGTGCCGTGATCGATATCCAACAATGCGCCTTGAGCACCTTCAAATAACAGGTTTTTACCGGCTTTTTGAACCGCATCCAAGTCACTTGAAACATCAGCCACCAATGGGCGCAACTGGTCGGCGTAACTCAACATGCTGTCTCTTACCTCAGCAAAGTCCAAGGCAGGCGCCTTGAAGTACTGAGTTAAGACAAAATTATGATATTCAAGGTTTTCTTTTAGTTTCTCAGCAAAAGACTCAGGGAAGAACAGGTCTTGAACCCTGAGGGCACGGCGTGCCACTTTATCTTCATAAGCCGGGCCAATACCGCGACCCGTTGTACCAATCTTTGCATTACCGCGCTTAGCTTCACGCGCGTGATCGATCGCTACGTGATACGGCAAAATCAAGGTAGTTGCTTCAGAAATCTTCAAGCGTGAACGTACATCAACGCCAGCAGCTTCAAGTTCACCAATTTCTTTGAATAGAGCCTCTGGAGACAAAACCACACCGTTACCGATGTAGCAAGTCACGCCTGGGCGCATGATTCCAGATGGAATTAAACGCAAAATGGTTTTTTGACCATTGATGATCAGCGTATGGCCAGCATTGTGACCACCTTGAAAGCGAACCACGCCTTCAGCATGATCGGTCAACCAGTCAACAATCTTACCTTTACCCTCATCACCCCATTGGGTGCCGATCACAACAACGTTACGACCAGATTTACCGCTAGATTTCTGTACAGACATAGGAACCAAGAAAAAATTAATTAGAAATTGTGCAAACGAGCATTTTACGCTCTTGTCTTAATGACCCATGCACCTTTTTGATTCACTAACTCTCGATCGCAATGAAACTCATCACCATCTTGTTCGTGGCCAGGTAACAACTGAATCACAACTTGGCCCTGCGAGCGCAATTGAGCAATCTCCTGACTCAATGTTGAATCATTGGACCATGGAGCGAGAATCGCAGTTTTTCTAGAGTCTTTCTTAGAAATACGAGCTAAAGTCATGATATCTAATGAAAAACCTGTGGCAGGACGTGAGCGACCAAATGCCTTACCCACCATGTCATAACGACCACCACGGGCAATGGCGACTGGCAAACCTTCAACATAAGCCGCAAACATCACACCGCTGTGATATTGGTAACCCTTCAAATCAGACAGATCCAAGTTCAATTGAGGACTATTTGGCAGATCGGCAACCGCTGCACAAAGACGCTCTAACTCATCCAAAGCAGCTTTCACAGTGGCTGTTTTAGGTAAATTTTGACGAGCCTGGTCCAAGACCTTTTTCGGTGAACCGCTCAGATTGGCCAAAGCCAAAACGGCCGATTTAATCTCAGCTGGCCAATCCAATAGCACCTGATTTAAGCCAGGCAAATCTTTGGTCTGCAATGCAGAGTAAAGGGCATCTAAAGAGTCTGGCTTAGGTGAAAAATCACCCAAAATAGCCGTCAATAGACCAGCGTGAGACATGTCTAGGGTGATTTCACCGACTTGACTCAAATTAAGGACGTCATTTAATAAAGCCTGGATCTCAAGATCGGCTTCCCAACCAGCGTGGCCATAAATCTCCGCGCCCAATTGCAACTGCTCTCTAGAACTTGAGCCAGCAGCAGCTCGGGTGTGCAGAATTGATCCGGCGTAGCAAAGGCGTGTCACGCCTTGGCGATTGAGAAGATGTGCATCGATTCTGGCAACCTGAGGCGTCATATCGGCACGCAAGCCCAAGGTTCTCCCTGAAATCTGATCCACCAATTTAAAGGTTTTAAGATTCAAGTCCTGACCAGAACCAGTCAACAATGAATCCAAGTACTCCAACATCGGAGGCATGACCAATTCATAGCCATAGGCCTGAAAACGATCCAAAAGAATTCGGCGCAAGTCTTCAATCTTTCTTGCCTCAGACGGCAAGATATCTGCAATGTTTTCAGGTAATAACCAGCGATTCATTACTTGGCCGCCGCGTTTGAATTTGAAGACTGCGGTCTGCTGCTCTTCATGAATTTCAAAAATTCAGAGCTTGGATCCATCACCATCAAGTCCTGCTTAGTTTTAAAGCTGCTGCGATAGGCCTCAAGACTTCTGTAAAACTGTGCAAATTGAGGATCACGGTTGAATGCTTCACCATACAAAGCTGTAGCACGAGCATCGCCCTGACCTTTGATTTTTTGAGCATCACGATACGCTTTAGACAAGATGATGTCGCGTTGACGCTCAGCATCAGCTCTAATTTTTTCAGACTCAGCAGAACCTGTTGAGCGCAGCTCATTGGCCACGCGCTTGCGCTCTGCCTCCATACGACGGAACACAGACTCACTGATCTCTGCCAATAAGTCGATTCGCTTTAGACGCACATCAACAATCTCAATACCAATATCCGCAGCTTCTTCAGCAACTTTCTTACGAATGTTCTGCATGACTTGCTCACGCTGCTCAGAAATCAATTCACGAACTGTGCGCTTGGTGAACTCTTCGTTCAACGCTGACTTGACCAACTGATTCAAACGGTCTTGAGCCATGCGCTCATCACCTCTGAAGCTGATAAAGAATTTACGCGGTTCAACAATGCGCCACTTCACAAAAGAATCGACCAATAGGTTTTTCTTTTCAGCAGTGATGAAACGCTCAGCATCTGGAGTATCAATGGTCAAAATACGGCGCTCAAAAAATTGCACACTTTGGAATGGCGGTGGCAACTTGAATTGCAAACCAGGTTCTTCAACCACGCGCTTTAATTCACCAAAAGCGAACACTGCAGCGTACTGACGTTGATCAACAACAAAAATAGTGGACGATAAAAGGCCGATAAAAATAAATAGGCCGGCAACAATTGGGAAAATTCGATTCATCATTCTGTTGGTCTCCTATCGTTCACGGCTTCTCAAACCAGATGTGTCTCTTCTTTCAGCAGGAGCTGCTGCAGGATTCACAATCGGTGAGTTAGGATTAGGAGCTGTCGTAGCGGCAGGTGTATTTGCCATGGTGTTTGAAGTCTGCAATGGAGCAGTTGTGCTTGGCCCCACCTGCTGAATCAATTTATCCAGTGGCAAGTACAACAAGCTACCGTTGCTTGAGCGCTGATCAACCATGACCTTGGTCACGTTGTTATAAATCTCTTGCATAGCGTCAATGTACATACGCTCACGAGTCACTTGCGGAGCTCTGGCGTACTCAACTTGAATCAACTTGAAACGAGTTGCATCACCTTCTGCTGTTGCAGTGACCTTGGCCTTGTAACCTTCTGCTTCTTGCATCAAACGATCAGCTGCACCACGAGCCTTAGGAATGATGTCATTGGCATAAGCCTGACCTTCGTTTTTCAAACGCTCACGGTCCTGACCAGCTTTCACAGCATCATCAAATGCTGCTTGAACCTGCTCAGGTGGTTGTACGTTTTGAACAGTCACACTGGTGATGAAAATACCAGCCTTGTAACTATCTAGAATTTTCTGGATAGATGCATTCAAATCAATCGCCAGTTTTTCACGATTCTCATACAAGACATTGTCCATCTTGCTCTTACCGACAATCTCACGCACGGCAGTTTCAGCAGACTGAACAACGGCAGCATCTGGGTCTTTGTTATTGAACAAATACTCAGAAGCATCTTTAAGGCGGTATTGAACAGCGAACTTCACATCAATGATGTTCTCGTCTTCAGTCAACATTGAAGAATCTTTGAGATTTGATGCTTTGATTAAATTAGCTCTACCCACTTCAACTGAACGAATTGAAGACAAATTGACCACTTCATGGGATTGAACAGGCCAAGGCATGCGCCAGTTAATACCAGGACGAGTGGTGTGACTGTATTTACCAAACTGCAAGACAACGCCAGTTTGACCTTCTTGAATCATGAAAAAGCCGCTGAATACCCAAACCACCACAGCAACCAAAACCACTACGCCAGCGCCAATACCTGACTTCATGCCATCACCGCCACCAGTACCTCTGGATGATGGCGGCTCATTATTGCCCCCACCTTGGCCCTTGCCTTTGAATAAGTTATTCAGGCGATTATTGAAGTCCGTCCACAACTGATCTAAATCAGGTGGACCATCTTGTTTTTGAGGTTGACGAGGTCTCTCCTCCTGACGAGGTGGTGTCGCGTCCTTTTCATCACGGCCACGATCTGGGCCGGACTGATGGTTATTGCCCCAACCGGGATCATTAACAGAGAATATTTGTAGTAATTTACGCATCGAAGGGAGAATACATTCCTGTACGAGTATGAAAAACATCTAACGATTCCCAGCGTTTAGCTGGGGCCTGTGAACTTAATTCTGCAACAGAAGGAACCTCATCTACAGGAACCTTCATTCTATCAGTGTTCCTGGCCAAATCAGCCAATGTTTGACGCAACAAATCTAAGCCAATACCTTCTTTAGCTGATATGTATATGGCGGCGACCTTGCCATTTCTGTCATAACGAACAACTGGGCCCCTCTCCATGAGAGCTGGGACCTGGTCGATTTTATTAACCACAACTAACTGAGGGGTTTCGTGCGCCCCAATTTCAGTCAAAACCTTATCAACTTCAATCATTTGTTGCTCGCGGTCAAAACTGGATGCATCAACTACATGCAGCAATAAGTCAGCTCTGACGGTTTCATCCAGAGTCGCCCTAAAAGCTTCCACCAACTGGTGAGGAAGATCTCGGATAAATCCAACCGTATCAGAAACCACAGCATTGCCAATTTCAGGCAAGTAAACCCTTCTTGAGGTGGTATCTAAAGTCGCAAAGAGTTGATCGGCGGCATAGGTGCCAGCTTTAGTCAAAGCATTGAACAAAGTAGATTTACCCGCATTGGTATACCCAACCAATGAAACTGAAAACACACCACCCTTTTCTCTAGAGCGACGTTGGGTAGCCTGCTGCTTTTGTAGCTTTTCCAATTCAGCTTGCAAGCGCTTAGCCTTGTTTTCAAGCATCCTTCGGTCCAACTCCATTTGCGTTTCACCAGGACCACCGCGCATACCAATACCACCCTTTTGACGCTCTAAGTGACTCCATGCTTTGACAAGCCTAGATACTTGGTAGCGAACATTCGCGAGTTGCACCTGGGTCTTACCGACATGGCTCTTGGCTCTTTGAGCAAAGATATCCAAAATTAAGCCAGTTCGATCGATCACATGACATTGCAAGTGACGCTCTAAATTACGTTGCTGAACGGGTGATAAAGCATGATTGAAAATCGCCAACTCAACTTCATTGGCCGCCATCTGCTCTTTTAACTCTGTGGCTTTACCTGAACCCATATACAAAGCTGGGTCGGGTT
>JACCDT011525070.1_pt1 | contig 21818 bp, 24 predicted proteins | sample 7446291 | NCBI WGS metagenome assembly JACCDT01 (sample SAMN15323446, study PRJNA562643) | freshwater metagenome | isolation source: river surface water | place: USA:Blue River Watershed | collected 2017-08-17 | reverse complement strand
GTTTTCCTGGAGTTAAGGTGGGCGGCGCGTTGCCACGGCTCGGACGAGGCCGGTCGGGTCGCGCCTCCCGTTGATTATGATCGTAGGAGACGGATGCTGCCGCGGGTGTCGAACACCGCAGGGGACGTTCACTCTTGGGCGTAAGCGGAGCTTTTGCAAGCGTCCCGGGTGATTCGGGTGGATTCTCCGGGGAGGCGTCCGTAGGTGTCCGCCATGCCCCGCCCTTGTCTGCTGCTCAGTCTCCTCCTGCTCACCGCCTGCGCGGTCCATGAACCCGTCCCCACGGGGGTTCCTGAGCATTATGTCGGCCTGAAGGCGCCGCGGCCCGACGGCCTGCAGCTGCGGCCCGGAGATCGGCTCGCCATCTGCGGCGACTCCATCACCGAGCAGAAGATGTACAGCCGGGTGATCGAGGCCTACCTCGCCGCGGCGCGCCCCGACCTCGGCGTGTCCTGCCGTCAGTACGGGTGGAGCGGTGAACAGGCGGGAGGATTCGCCCGCAGGATGCAGAACGACGTGCTCCGCTTCCGTCCCACCGTCGCCACGACCTGCTACGGGATGAATGACTTCCGCTACGTGCCCTATCAGGCCGACCTCGGGGAGGCCTATCGTGCGAATCTCAAGCAGATCGTGCGGACCTTCCGCGCGGCGGGCGCCCGCACCATCGTCGGATCGCCGGGCACGATTCATTCCGTGCCCCATTGGGTGAAGGGCGCGCGGGGCACCTGGGAGGACCTGAATCTCTCCCTGCTGCGCTTCCGAGACATCGCGGTCGAAGTCGCGGAGGATGAGGAGGCGGGCTTCGCCGACGTCTACTGGCCGATGCTCACGCATGGGCACCGGATGCGCGCCCTGCATGGCGACGCCTTCAAGCTCGAAGGCGCCGACGGCGTCCACCCCGGCTGGGCCGGCCACATGGTCATGGCGGCCGCCTTCCTGGACGCTCTGGGGCTCGACGGCGACCTCGGTACGATCGAGGCCGAGTTCACGCCTGCCGGCCTGAACGTCACTTCCCGCGACGGTCAGCGGGCCCTCCGCGTGCGGGACGGGCAGGTGCTGCCCGCAGGCGTGATGCGCGTCATCCATGAGCGTATCCCGTTCGCGATCGAGCCCGGCGACGTGCGCAGTGACGCGGCCATGGCCGCCGGAGCCGCGCTCGCCGACTTCCACGCCCGCTTCAACCGTCTCACCCTGCGCGTGACCGGACTGAAGGGGTCCGTCGGCCGCGTCACCTGGGGCGCAGGCGGCAAGTCCAAGGAATTCACCGCCGCCGCCCTCGCTTCCGGCATCAACCTCGCCGCCGAGTTCCCGGACAATCCGACCACCCCCGTCTTCAACTCCATCTGGAAGGCCGTGGGCGAGAAGCAGGCCTACGAGACCAAGCAGATCAAGACCCTCTTCCGTTCCAAGGAGGCCAAGGCTGACATGGAGAAAGTCGTCCGCGAAAGCCAGGTCGAGTTCGAGCGGCTCGACGCCGCCCTGAGGTCGGCCGTCGGGAACTGCGAGAGCGAGCTGCTCATCGAGGACCTCGTCCGACGTTGAAATGAGACGGGCCGCGCTTGCGCGCGGCCCGGGCTAGGAAGCCAACAACGAAACTTATTCCGCGGCGACGTTCTCGCCGGCACCGGCGCCCAACGTCATGCCGCCGACGACCTGCACCTTCTCGAGAATCGTCTTCTGCAGCTCCTCGAGGACCTTAGGGTTCTTGATGAGATATTCCTTGGCGGCCTCGCGTCCCTGGCCGATCAGCTGGCCGTTGTGGGCGATCCAGGCGCCCTTCTTCTCCAGGATCTTGTGCTCGATGCCGAGGTCGAGGACCGATCCCGTCCGGGAGATGCCCTCGTTGTACATGATGTCGAACTCGCACTCGGTGAAGGGAGGGGCGACCTTGTTCTTCACGACCTTCACCTTGGTGCGGTTGCCGATGACCTTGCCCGTCGGCTCCTTGATCTGGCCGATGCGGCGGATGTCGATGCGGACGGAGGAGAAGAACTTGAGCGCGCGGCCGCCCGGGGTGGTCTCGGGGTTGCCGAACATCACGCCGATCTTCTCGCGGATCTGGTTGGTGAAGATCACCACGCAGTTCGTGCGGCTGATGGCGGCGGTGAGGCGGCGCATCGCCTGGCTCATCATGCGCGCCTGGACGCCGACCGTGGAGTCGCCCATCTGGCCGTCGAGCTCCTGCTTGGACACCAGGGCCGCCACCGAGTCGACCACGATGACGTCGACCGCGCCGGAGCGGATCAGCGTCTCGGCGATGTTGAGCGCGTCTTCACCCGATTCGGGCTGGGAGACGAGCAGGTTGTCGAGGTCGACTCCGACCACCTTGGCGTAACGGGGGTCGAGCGCATGCTCGACGTCGATGAATACGGCGTTGCCGGCCTGGCGCTTGATTTCGGCGATGATGGAGAGACAGAGCGTCGTCTTGCCCGAAGATTCCGGACCGTAGATCTCAACGATGCGTCCCCGGGGCAGACCGCCGACGCCGAGGGCGAGGTCGATCGCCACCGAGCCGGTGGACACCGTGGACACCTGCATCTTGGTGGCGTCCCCCATGCGCATCAGGGTGCCGTCGCCATGCTGCTTGTTGATGGCGGAGAGGGCGAGGTCCAGGGTCTTGCGTTCGGCGGCCTGGGCGGCGGCCTTTTCTTTTGCGGCGGTTTCGGGTTTGGCGGACATGGGCGTGGGTTGTTGGTGTCCTCAAAGTGGACGATAATGCCGCGTAGGCAAGAAAAATGAACAAATGTTCACTACTTCTTTAACCCTATGCTTTTCTGAGGTTTAGAAACTAAAAAGATCTGCCAGCCAGTCCCAGAAATCGGGCTGTCGGGCGGGCCGGCCGGTCGTTTTGGGCGCCGCTTTGACCGTCTTGAGTTTGGCGGCTTCGGCCTCGGCTCGCGCTCTCAATTCAGCGAATCCGGCGTCCATCAGCTCTCTTGCCAGCTGGTCCCGGATGCGTTGTTCGGGTCTGGCGCCGGCGGGGCTGTCGCAGCCCAGCACGACGGCGATGACCCTGCGTCCCTCGCGGGCGGCGGTGGTGGCGATCGAGGCGTTGGAAGCGGAGGTGTAGCCCGTCTTGAGGCCGTCGCAGCCGCGGTAGTCGGAGAGCAGGTGGTTGTGGTTCGTCAGCTGGATCGAACGTCCGCCCGGACGGAAGAAAAGGTAGGTGCGCGTGGAGGCGTAGCGCAGGGCCGCCGGCTTCTTCACCAGTTCCCGGCAGAGCAGGGCGAGGTCCCGCGCCGTGCTGCGGTCGTGCGGACCGGCGCCTTCCGTGAGTCCGTTGGGGGAGGCGAAGCGGGTGGCGTTCATGCCGAGCGTGCCGGCCCGTGCGTTCATCCGCGCCACGAAGGCGGCCGTCGAGCCGGCGCGGTCGATCGCCAGCGCCACGGCCGCGTCGTTGGCGGACTGGAGCATCAGCGCGTGCAGGAGCGCGTCCACGGTGAACGTCTCCCCTTCCGCCAGCCAGACCTGGGAGCCGCCCGTGCGCGCGGCCTCGCGGGTGACCTTCACGCCTCTGGCCGTGGTGATCGTCCCGGCCTCCACGTCCTCCAGCACGAGCAGCAGCGTCATCAGCTTCGTCACGCTCGCCGGACGGCCGGCCCCGTCGGGCCTGTCTTCCGCGAGCACGGCGCCCGTGGCGGCGTCCACGCAGATGACGCCGTCATAGCGCAGGCCGGCCCGCGAGTAGGTCGCCGCCGTCGCGCCAAGGGCGAGAGTGAGCAGGAGCATCGTCGTGGTCAGCCGCACGGGGCATTCGTCAACGGTCGGCCACCGCCCGCAAGTCGGATTTGATTGTCCGCCCTTCCGGATGCAGTCTGCCCGCATGCGGGTCTTCCTGATGCGACATGCCGAGGCCGTTCCGGGGGAGCCCGATGCGGCGCGGCCGCTCACCCTGCGCGGCCGGCGGCAGGCGCGCCACGCCGGCCGGGGGTCCTTCGCGCGCGCGGCCGCCGAGGTGCGTCATGTCGAGCACAGCGGACTGGTGCGCGCCCGTCAGACCGCGGAGCATGCCATGCGAACCGCCCGCATCCCCCGCGCCCGTCTGCGGACGCTGGCGGGCCTCGCTCCCGAGGATGATCCGGCGGTGACCGCGCGTCTGCTGGCCCGCAGCCGATCCTCCCGCCTGCTGGTCGGTCACAATCCCCATCTGGCCGGTCTCTTCGGACTGCTCATCGGCGCGCGCGGGAGTGAGGCCGTGCGTTTCAAAAAGGGCGCCCTGGCGGCCTTTGAGCGGATCGGTCCGCCAGCTCGGGGAGCGCCCTTCGGACGTTGGCGTCTGCTCTGGTTCATGCCGCCGGCCTGCTGATGACCCGCCCCGCACTTGACTGCCTCGGCACCCCGCCCGACGCTCGCCCGGTGCGCGCCGCCCGCCGACATGCCGTGACCTGGTCAGCCGTCGCGGCGTTGCACCTGGCCGCCGCCGCCGCTGTCATCGGCGGCAGGCCTTCCGTCCCGGCCGAGCCGGTGCGTGAGGGCGGCCTGCTCTTGGTCTCCGTCTTCGAGCCCGATCCCATCGCGCCGGCCGGAGAAGCTCCGGCGGGTTCCGTGGTCGGCGCGGGAGCCTCGCTCCCTCCTCCGGTCGAGCCGCCGGCATCCGTCGCCGTTGTCGCGCCTGCGTCGTCGGTGCGTCTTGCACCGGTTGCCGAGCCCGAACGGTCCGTATCGTCCGCCGTCTCCCCGGCGGTCATCGCCCCCGCGCCCGTGGTCGTCGCGCCGCGCGCCCCCGTCCTGATCCCGCCTTCCTTCGTGGTGCGAGAGGAGCCCTCCTATCCTGCGCGCGCCCGTCGAGCCGGCGCGGAGGGCAGGGTGGTCGTCCGAGTGGCGATCTCGGCCGAGGGAACGGTCACCGCGCTTACCGTGCAGGAGTCCTCAGGCAGCGCCTTGCTGGATGAGGCCGCGCTGTCGGCCGCCCGCGCCTCGCGCTTCTCGCCGGCTTCGCGTGACGGCGTCGCGGAGCCGTCCGAGGCCGTCGCCGCCTACCGGTTCGAGCTCCGCTGACGCATGCGGATCCTGGTCGCCTCCTCCAACCGCGGCGTCAACGGCGCCGTCGTCTACGCCCGCCGCCTCATCCCTCTGCTCAGGTCCGCCGGCCATCATGTCATCCTGGCCTGCGAGTCCGGCTCCTGGATCGAGGCGGCCGTCGGGGACGAGGTCCCTTTGCTGCGCACCGACTTCTCGCGCTGGCCCCTGACCGAATGCGACCGCGTCGCCGCCTTCTGCCGGGCGGAGGGCGTGGACGTCATCCATTCGCACCTGACCCGTTCCGGCAACTTCGCGGCCCTCGTCCGGGCCAGGCACGGCGTGGCCAGCGTGGCGCATCTCCACGCGAACCATCCTCAGCCGCACACCGGCCTGCACGACCTTCTCATCGCGGTGTCCGAGGACACGGCCGCCCGTCAGCGGCTCGTGCCATGGAACTGGTCCGTGCCCGTCGAAGTGCTGCCCAACTTCGTCGACCCTTCGCTGTTCCGTCCCGCCGCCGGCGCTGCCGATCCGCTGAGGGAGACGCTGGGCGTGGCGCCCGGGACTCCCGTCGTCGCCGTCGTCGGCCTCATCTCCCGGCGCAAGGGGCAGGACCTCGCCGTGCGCGCCTTCGCTGAGGTGCGTCGCGCACGGCCGGATGCCGTCCTCGCGGTCATCGGCGGCGGCGAGCTTCCCGCCGGCCTGCCCATGGACGGCGTACGTCTCCTCGGGCAGCGGGAGGACGTGCCGAGGCTGCTGCCTCACGCCACCGTCGTGGTCGTGCCATCCCGGGACGAGCCTTTCGGTCTGGCGGCCGTCGAGGCCATGGCTTGCGGCGTGCCCGTCACGGCGTTTGCCGTGGGCGGCCTGCGCGAGGTGCTGGCCGACGGCGCCGGCGTCGCGGTCCCGCCAGGTGACGTCGGCGCGCTCGCCCGCGCCGTGCTCGCGCTCCTGTCGGATGGCGCCGGGCGTCGCCGGCAGGCCGAGGCCGGAATGGCCGCGGCGCTCCGACGTTACGGTCCCAACGCCCACCTGGCGGCGCTCAGCCGTCTGCTTGCCGGTGTCGCTGGCTAGTAGGGGCTGACCGGCAGACCTCGGCGGCCCTTGAAGCGCTGGTGCACCCAGAGATATTGTTCGGGCACCGCCCTTATCGCGTCCTCCAGCATTTTCGTGAGGCGGCATGTGTCTTCCGCCGGATCGTCCGAGGGGAAGTTTTCCAGCGGCTCTGACAGCCTGAGGACGTAGGTGCCGTCCTCCAGACGGCTCGCGAAGAACGTCAGCACCGCCGCGCCCGTCATCTGGGCCAGCCTGGCCGTCGAAGTGTTGGTGATGGCCGGCCGGCCGAAGAAAGGCAGCGTCAGCGACTGCGGCGTCCATTTGCCCTGGTCGGGCGCGTACCAGACCGCCTCGCCGTCCCGCAGCGCGCGTACCAGTCCGGACACGTCGTGCATCCCGATGGCACGCGCCGCCCAGGCGGTGCGGTGCCGCCGCAGCAGGTCGGCGATGACTGCGTTGTTGGGATCTCGGTAGAGGCAGCAGAGCCGGGTCCGCAACGCGAGCATGCGCCCCGCGATCTCCAGCGTCGTGAAGTGTCCTGAGACCACGATCACGCCCCGGCCGCGGGCCCGTGCCCGTTCGAGCGACTCCAGTCCCTCGATGCGGAACGCGGGGAGCTCCTCCGGCCCGCGCCACCAGCATCGGGCCGACTCGAGGCCGCCGAGGACCAGCGACTGGTAGTGGCGACGCGCCAGAAGCCGGCGTTCCTTCTCCGTGAGCTCAGGAAAGCACACGCGCAGATTGACCAGCGTCACGTGCCGGCGCACCGGCGCCAGATGGAACACGGCCCAGCCCGCCGCGGCGGCCAGCGAGCGCTGCAGGCGCCAAGGCAGGCGGCTTACCAGCCAGAGCAGCCCGAGGCCCGCGCGCGTGAAGCCGCGCCCGAGCGCGCCGGTGCTCCGCTCTTCGTCCATGGCCAGAGGTTTCACCAGCGGCAACCCGCAGGGAAGCCTATTCTTGGCACTCGGTCAGCGCGTCCGCACGTAGCGCGGGTCGGAGCCCGTGAGGAGCGAGCCGAAGCGCCCCCAGTCGCCGTCCTCGATCCGACGGTCGAAGAACACGTCGGCCGTCGAGCCGTCCGGCGGCAGACGCACCGACCAGAGCGGGCGCGCGGAGGTGGGGAGCGTCGCGAACCTTATGTCGCCGACGAACACTTCACCGTCCCGGCGGTCCACGCTGTTCCATCCCCCCGTGAACTCCGAGAATTCGGCGACCATCTTCGCCCCGCGGCTGCCCGCCGGCGGAGCGTCAGGTCCCTCCGGCGAGTAGGCGCGGCGTGAGTCGCCGGGAGCGATCTCGGGCGCGGACCACGGCGCCACGCGCACCCCGGCCGCCTCCCAGCGCCCGCCGTGCAGCCAGACGGCGCGCCAGACGAGGAGGTTGGAGAAGGTCGGTTTCACCGCCAGACGTTCCGGCCGGACTCCCCGTGACTCGAGCCAGCCGCGCACCGCCGTCTCCGCCCGCGCGTGCTGCATCACGCCCAGCCCCGCATAGGCCGTGAACCAGGCGAGCCCGAAGGCCGCCGCGCGGCGGGAGCCGCGTCGCCAGGCGAACGCCGCCAGGCCCAGGACCGGCAGCGTGCAAGTCACGTCGATGATCGGCAGGCAGTCCCAGGCGATGCGCGCGGGAGTGAAGGGCCAGAGGAGCATCGTCCCGTAGCTCGTGCAGGCGTCGCAGAGCAGGTGCGTCAGCACCGCGCCGAGCGCCGGCAGCCAGAGCGCCTTCCAGCCCGCGCCCTCGCGGCGGCGGAAGCACCAGGCCGTGAAGAGCGCCGTGGCCGTGGCGATGACCGGCATGAACGCGAAGCTGTGCGTGAAGTGGCGGTGCCAGCGGAAGGAGACCAGCGGGTCGCCCGGCGAGCGGATGAACACGTCCAGGTCCGGCGCCATGCCGGCGAGAAGGCCGGCCGTGGCCGCCGCGGCCACCGGGGTCTCCTTCGGACGGAGCACGAGCCCGGCCGAGATTCCCAGCACGGCGTGTGTCAGCGGATCCATTTCCTACACCGTATCCGGCCGTTCCGCCGTTGGAAGCGACTTTTTGACTGCCGAACTTCCGTCCGGCGGGTTACAAGACGCCGTCCCCATGAGCACGTTCGCACCCCTGCTTCTCGCCCTGGCCGCCGTCCTGCCGGCCGCTGATTTCACGGAGGTTCCGGCCGTCGAATGCCGTCCGCGCGGCGGCCTGCCCAACTTCCTGGCCAAGGCGGCGACCGAAGGGGCTGAACTGAAGGTGGCCTACCTCGGCGGCTCCATCACCGCCCAGAACGGCTGGCGCGTGAAGACCCTGGCGCATTTCCGCAAGGAACATCCCCGGGCGAAATTCACCGAAATCAACGCCGCGATCGGCGGGACCGGCTCGGACCTCGGCGTGTTCCGGCTCCAGCAGGACGTCCTTTCCAAGCAGCCCGACCTGGTGTTCGTCGAGTTCGCGGTCAATGACGGCGGCGCCGACCCCGCGCGCATCATCCGCTGCATGGAGGGCATCGTGCGGCAGATCCGCCGGGCCGACCCGAGGACCGACGTCTGCTTCGTCTACACCGTCACCGAGGCGCTCGTGCCCGCGCTCCTGGACGGCAAGTTCCAGCGCTCGGCCGGCGCCATGGAGAAGGTCGCCGACCATTACGGCGTCCCCACCGTGCACATGGGACTCGAGGTCGCGCGGCTCGCCAAGGCGGGCCGGCTCCTCTGGAAGTCCCCCCTGCCGCGCACCGAGGCGGAGCGCGCCGCCCTCGGCGACAAGTTCGTCTTCGCTCCCGACGGCGTGCACCCGCACGAGTCCACCGGGCACGAGCTCTATCTGCAGGCCGTGGTCCGTTCGCTGCCGCTCATCGCCGAGGCCTCCGGGTCCGCGGCGTCGCACGCGCTGCCGGCGCCGCTGGCTCCGGACAACTTCGAGCGCGCGCGGCTCGAGCCCGTCGGACGCGCGCGGCTGTCCGAAGGCGTCACGCTGGCGGACATGAAGGCCGACCCTTTCGCCAAGCGCTGGGCCGTCCGTCTGCCCCAGATGGCGCCGCTCACCCGGCCCGGACAGTCCTTCACCTTCCGTTTCCGCGGCACCCATGCCGCCGTCTATGACGTCGTCGGCCCCGCGGGCGGGAAGGTGAAGGTGACCCTGGACGGCGGCGCCCCGCGCGTCGTGGCCCGGTTCGACTCCTACTGCACTTACCCCAGGCTCAGCGTCTTCACCGTCGGAACCGACCTCGAGGACCGCGAGCACGTCGTCACCGTGGAGCTCACCGACGAGCGGGTCGACAAGGCGGCCGTGCTCGCCCAGCGCGCCCAGAAGATCGACGACCCCCGGCGCTTCGCCGACCACCACGCCTTTCCCGGGGCCCTGCTGCTCGTCGGTGAACTGCTGCCCTGAGCACCCCTCCCGTCCTTGACCGCCGGCGGCCGGACGCCAAGGATGCCCGTCCCCAATCATCCCCAACCCAACATGCGCTTCGGACTCAACACCTTCCTCTACGCCTCGCCGTTCACCAACGACAGCGTCCACCTCTTCAGGAAGCTGAAGAACTGGGGCTTCGATTCCGTCGAGATCCCGATCGAGGACCCCTCCCACACCGACCCCAAGGTCCTGAAGGCCGCCGCGGCCAAGGCCGGCATCGCCATCGGCTCCATCTGCGCGTGCATGGGCCCCGGACGCGACCTACGCGGCTCCGCCAAGGACCAGGCCGCCGGACGCAAGTACATCATGGCGCTGATCGACCAGGCCGCCGTCGCCGGCTGCCCCCGCATCATCGGGCCGCTCTACTCCGTCGTCGGCCTCATCGGCGCCCATGACGACCGGACCAAGGCGAAGCACTTCAAGCTCGTCGTCAAGAATCTCAAGGTCATCGGCAAGTACGCCCAGAAGAAGGGCATCGAGCTCGACGTCGAGCCGCTGAACCGCTTCGAGACCGACTTCCTCAACACCTGCGACCAGGGCCTCCGCCTGATCAAGGCCGTCAACCTGCCGAACGTGAAGCTCCACCTCGACACCTTCCACATGAACATCGAGGAGAAGAACCAGGCCGCCGCGATCCTCAAGGCCGGCAGGCACCTCGGCCACTTCCACGCCTGCGGCACCGACCGCGGCACGCCCGGCAACGACTCCCTCGACTGGAAGCCCATCGTCTCCGCCCTCCGCAAGATCGGTTACAAGCAGGAGGTCGTGATCGAGTCCTTCACCACCGACGTCAAGGTCATCGCCCGCGCCGCGGCCATCTGGCGCGCCATGGAGCCCCGTCGCGACGACATCGCCGTCAAGGGCCTGAAGAACCTCCACCGCTTCTTCGGAAGCCGCAAGTGAGCCTCGCGACCATGCGACTCCTCCCGCTCGCCGCCCTCCTGTTCGCCGTCGCGCTGCCCGCGGCGGAGCGCAGTCTCTTCAACGGCAAGGACCTGGAGGGCTGGAAGGGCCTCGACTTCTGGACCGTCGAGGACGGCGCCATCACCGGGCGCACCACCAAGGAGAAGCCCACCAAGGGCAACACCTTCATCGTCTGGCAGGGCGGCAAGGTCTCGGACTTCGAGCTGACCTTCCGTTACCGCATCGTCGGCGGCAATTCCGGCGTGCAGTACCGCAGCAAGCTCGTCGACGAGAAGGGCTTCGTCGTCGCCGGCTATCAGGGCGACTTCGAGGCGGGCAAGACCTACTCCGGCATCCTCTATGAGGAGAAGGGCCGCGGCATCCTCGCCAAGCGCGGGGAGAAGGTGACCGTTTCCGAAGGGGCCGACCCCAAGAAGCCGAAGCTCGCCGTCGAGGGCTCCCTCGGCAAGTCGGACGAGATCCAGGCCGTCATCAAGGCCGAGGATTGGAACGAGTACCGCGTCGTCGCCAAGGGCGGCCGCCTGCAGCATTTCATCAACGGCCGCCAGACGGTCGACGTCACCGACACCACCGCCGTCGGCGCCAAGGAGGGCGTGCTCGCCTTCCAGCTGCACGCCGGCCCGCCCATGCTGGTGCAGATCAAGGACGTCGTGCTGCGCGACTGAGATTCCCCGCCATGAAGCCCCGCGTCCTCCTCGCCGTCCTCCTCGCCGCCGCCTCGCTCGGCGCCGCCGAGAAGAAGAACGTCCTCATGATCGCCGGTCGTCCGAGCCATGGACCGGGCGAGCATGAGCACAACGCCGGCATCCAGCTGCTCGCCGCCGGGCTCCGTCAGGGCGCCGCGGACCTCGTCGAGGTCGACGTCGCCTTGGGCGGACAGTGGCCCGCCCCTGAGCGCGTCGCCAAGGCCGACACCATCGTCATCTATTCCGACGGCGGCGGGGGGCATCCTGCGCTGCCTCACCTCGAGGAGCTGGAGAAGAAGATGGCGGCCGGCACCGGCTTCGTCTGCCTGCACTACGCGGTCGAGCCCGCCTACGAGCGCGCCGGCTGGCTGAGCGTCGACGGCAAGCCCGTGAGCCCGCCTCCCGCCGGCCGTTCCTCGACGGGCAAGGGCGCCAAGGAGTTCAAGGAGTGGCTGGGCGGATATTTCGAGCAGCACTGGTCCGTGAACCCCCATTGGACCGCGGACTTCCGCTCCCTGCCTGACCACCCCGTCAGCTCCGGGGTGAAGCCCTTCGGTTCCAATGACGAATGGTATTTCAACATGCGCTTCCGGGACGGCATGGAGGGAGTCACTCCGATCCTGTCCGCCGTCGCGCCCGCCGAGACCATGAGCCGCGGCGAGGGCCCGCACGCCGGCAATCCCGACGTCAAAAGGCTCGTGCTCGAGGAGAAGAAGCCGCAGGTCGTCGCCTGGGCCGTGCAGCGCAAGGACGGCGGCCGCGGCTTCGGCTTCACCGGCGGCCATTTCCACCGCGGCTGGTCCAATGACAGCCAGCGCACGCTCGTGCTGAACGCCATCGTCTGGACCGCCAAGGCCCAGGTGCCCTCGCAGGGAGTCGTCTCCCGTTTCACCGAAGCGGAGCTCAGCGCCAACCTCGACCCGAAGCCTCCGCGCAAGGCGCCCAAGAAGAAGTGAGGCGCCGCGCGCGTCCTCCGACGGGCCGGCCTTGGGCCGGCCCTTTTATTTTTCGCGGTCAAAGTCGTACGGGCGTTTGACCGCGCGGCCGCTCCCCTGACCTTGCCGCCATGCCGCTCGACATCGCCGTCATCGGAGGGAACACCGGAATCGGTCTCGCGACCGTTGGCCAACTGGCCCGGGCCGGCCATCGCGTCCATCTCGCCGCCCGCAACCCCGGGGAGGCGGCGTCGCACGCGGCGTCCGTCCGTCCTTTCGACGCCGCCTCTCCCGCGGGGCTGGTCTGGCCCGAGCGTCTCGACGGATTGGCCTATTTCCCCGGCACCATCGCGCTGAAGCCCTTCCATCGCATGACGGACGACGACTTCCGGCGCGACCTGCAGGTGAACTTCTTCGGTGCGGTCGAAGCCCTCCGTTCCGCGTTGCCGGCGCTCAAGGCCTCCGGATCCGCCTCCGTCGTGCTGTGCTCCACCGTCGCCGTCGTCCAGGGCATGCCGATGCATGCCGGCATCGCCGCCGCGAAGGGCGCCCTCGAGGGCCTCGCCCGCTCCTTGGCGGCCGAGTGGGCTCCCGTCGTGCGCGTGAATGTCGTCGCGCCGGGCCTGACCGACACCCCTCTTGCCGCTCCGCTGCTCAACGCGGAAGCCAAGCGTGAGGCCGCCGCCAAGCGGCACCCCCTTCAGCGCGTCGGCACCGCGGAGCAGACGGCCGCGCTCGCCGCCTGGCTGCTCGGGCCCGAGTCCGTCTTCATGACCGGACAGGTGCTCCGTCCGGACGGCGGCCTGTCGGCGGTGCGCACCTTCGCCTGAGGCGGGCGCTCAGATCAGCATCGCCGTCGGCTCCTCGAGCGACTTCTTGAGCGCCTGGAGGAACTGGGCGGCCACGGCCCCGTCGATCACGCGGTGGTCGCCCGAGAGGCCGAGCGTCATCCGCTGGCCGACCACGATGCGGTCATGGGCGTCGACCACGGGCTTCTTGACCGTGGCGCCGACCGAGAGGATCGCGGCGTTGGGGACGTTGATGATGCCGAAGAAGCCCGACACGCCGTACATGCCGAGGTTCGTCACCGTGAAGGTCGAGCCCGACATCTCGGCGGGCGTGAGCTTCTTCGCCCGCGCCTTGCCGATGAGCGTCTTGGCGTCGAGGGCGATCTCCCGCAGCGACTTCGCATGGGCGTCGCGGATGACCGGGGTCACCAGGCCGTCGTCCAGGGCCACGCCGAAGGAGAGGTGGACCGCGCCGTGCTGGCGGATGCTCGTGCCCGCCCAGGAGCAGTTGACCGCGGGCACCTGGCGGAGCGCCTCGGCCGAGGCCTTCAGGATGAAGTCGTTGACCGAGAGCTTGAGCGCGTCCTTGCCCTCCGCTTCGGCGAGTCGACGGTTGATGGACTCGCGCATCGCCATCAGCGGAGCGGCGTCGACCTCCACCTCCAGGTAGAAGTGGGGGACCGTGACCTTCGATTCCAGCAGCCGGCGCGCGATCGTCTGGCGCATGCCGCCGACCGCCAGGTCGCCGTCCGTCTGCACCCCCTTGCCGTCGGCGGGCGGCGGCACGGAGACGTTGACCGGTCCCGAAGGCGCGGCGGGAGCCGCGGCCGCCGCGGCGACGTCGCGGGCGACCACGCGGCCGCCCGGTCCCGTGCCGGAGAGGGCGGAAGCGTTGAGCGCGGCCTTCTCGGCCATGCGGCGGGCGTAAGGCGAGACCTTGGCGCGCGTCCCGTCGGCGGCCGGCCGGGACGGGGCCGTGCCGCCGGCGGGCGCCGGGGGCACGCAGGCCACTCCGGTCGTCTCAGGGATCGGCGGCGTGGCGGCCGCGGGGGCCTTGGGGGATTCTTTGGCGGCCGGGGCCGAAGGCTCGGGGGCCTTCTCGCCCTTCTTTCCCACCGCGAGGATGGGCGCTCCGACCGGAAGCTGCGCGCCGGCGGCGGCGTAGATCTTCAGCACCGTGCCGGGCACCGTGCAGGAGAGCTCCATGGTGGCCTTGTCCGTCTCCACCTCGCCGAGGATGTCGCCGAAGGCGACCTCCTGGCCCTCCTTCACGTTCCATTTAACGAGCGTGCCCACCGACATCGTGTCGGAGAGCTTGGGCATGTCTATGATTTCGGCCATCGGTAGAGTCGGTCGGTCTCAGGCCAGCACCTTCAGCGCTTCCGCGACGACGCGGGCGGGGTTGGGGATCTGCTGGTCCTCGAGCCGCTTGCAGTAGATCTGCGGCGCGTCGACGGAGGACACGCGGTGGATCGGGGCGTCGAGCTCGTCGAACGCGCGGGACTGGATCAGGTAGGCGATCTGCGCGTCCACCCCGCAGAAGGGCTTGTTCTCCTCGACCAGGAGGACGCGGTGCGTCTTGCGCACCGAGGCGAGGACGGTCTCCTCGTCCAGCGGCCGGATCGAGCGCAGGTCCACGACCTCGACGCTGACGCCGTGCTCGGCCTCCAGGATCTCGGCGGCCTTGAGGGAGGTGATGACCGCGCGGCCGTGGGCCACGATGGTCAGGTCTTCACCCTGGCGCTTCACGTCGGCGACGCCGAGCGGCACCACGTAGTCGTCCTCGGGCACCTCGCCCTTGTCGTTGTAAAGGATGGTGTTCTCCATCACGTACACCGGATCGTTGTCGCGGATGGCGGCCTTCATCAGCCCCTTGGCGTCATAGGGCGTGGCCGGGCAGACGACCTTGATGCCCGGATGCGAGGCGAGGATCGCCTCCGGCGTGTGCGAGTGCGTCGCGCCGACGTTCGTGCCGCCGTTGGCGGGGCCGCGGATCACGATCGGGCAGTTGATGAGCCCGCCGGACATGTAACGGATGTTGCCGGCGTTGTTCACGATCTGGTCGAAGGCGACGTAGGAGAAGGACCAGAACATCAGCTCCATCACGGGACGGATGCCGAGCATCGAGGCGCCGATGCCGAGGCCGATGAAGCCCGCCTCGGAGATCGGGGTGTCGACGACGCGCTTGGGCCCGAACTCCTTGAGCAGCCCTTCGGTCACCTTGTAGGCGCCGTTGAACTGGGCGACCTCCTCGCCCATGAGCACGACGTTCTCGTCGCGTCGGAGCTCTTCTCGCATCGCAGCGCGGAGCGCCTCGCGGTAGGTCATGACGGCCATCGGGGTCTTATTCGAAGATGATGGTGCCTCGGGAGGAGGTGTCCGGCCCGCGGTTGTCCTCCTCCCAGTAGATGTCCTTGGTGACGTCGGCGAGCGTCGGGTCGGGGGATTCGTCGGCGAACTTGGCGGCCGCGTCGGCCTCCTCCATCGCGGCCTCGTTGATGGCCTTCGCCTTCTCGGGGGTCAGGGTCTTCTCGGCGATCAGCTCCTTCTCGAAGAGCAGCACCGGATCCTTCTGCTCCCGGTATTCCTTGATCTCCTCCTTGTCGCGGTAGGTCTTGTCGGGGTCCGCCATCGAGTGGCCGTAGTAGCGGTAGGTGAAGATCTCCAGCACCGTGGGCTTGGACTCCTCGTGGGCGCGCTTGAGCGCGACGGCCGTGCGGGCGCGGACCTCGTAGACGTCATGTCCGTTGACGACGTCCCAGGCCATGCCGTAGCCCTCGGCGCGCTTGGCCAGGCAGCCGGGATGGGCGGTGGAGCGCTCCTGCGAGGTGCCCATCGAGTACCCGTTGTTCTCGATCACGAAGATGACCGGCAGGTCCCACAGCGCGGCGAGATTGTAAGCCTCATGCACGGCGCCCTGGTTCACGGCGCCGTCGCCCATGTAGCAGAGGCAGGAGCCCTTTCGGCCGAGGTATTTGACCGCGTAGGCGAGTCCGGTGCCGAGAGGGGCCTGTCCGCCGACGATGCCGTGGCCGCCCCAGAAGTTCTTGTCGGGCGCGAAGTAGTGCATCGAACCGCCCTTGCCCTTGGAGCAGCCCGTGACCTTGCCGGTGAGCTCGGCCATGCACTCGTTCATGCCCATGCCCACCATCAGGGCATGTCCGTGGTCACGGTAGCCCGTGATCACGTGGTCATGCTTGCCGAGCAGCGAGATCGTGCCCGCGGCGACGGCCTCCTGGCCGACATAGAGGTGGAGGAAGCCCCCGATCTTACCCTGCTGGTAGACGCGGATGCAGCGCTGCTCGAAATGGCGGATGCGGGCCATTTTGGTGTACAACTCCACCTTCTCCGCCTTGGTCATCTTGGCGTTCACGGGGTCCTTGGCGTATTCCGACGGTCCGGCGGGGCGCTTCAGGGACTCGGGGTGGGTGAGGACTGCGGGCTTGGCCACGGCGGTAGTTGTTCGAATGGATTGGAGGGGGCTGTCCCGCCAAGGTCAAGCGAACCCCCTTGAACCCCTTATTTGCCTTGACCCTCCTTGCAACGGACCTCCCCTTTCCCTTTAATAAGCGTGGCTCCCAGCCCGTTTGTCATCCCCCTTTTCATGGAAGAGTCCCCTGAGGCCAAGGCCCGCGAGTTCACCGTCCAGAACCGCATGGGCATCCACACCCGTCCGGCGGCCCAGATCGTCCGTCTGGCCAACCGGTTCCCCGAGGTCGAGGTGACCGTCTCCAAGGATGATGAATCCGTGAACGGCAAGTCCATCATGGGGCTCATGATGCTGGCGGCCGGCCAGGGTTCCCGCCTCCGTTTTTCCGCGAAGGGCAAGGACGCCGCCGCGCTGCTCGACGAGATGGACGCCCTTTTCGCCCGCAAGTTCGACGAGTCCTGACCGTGAAACTGCTCCTCGCCAGCCTGCTCCTGCTCGCGGCCGACCCCAAGCCGGCCGGCCCTCCTCCGGTTCCTGACGCCGAAGTGCCCTCTTACCTCAGCCGGGCCGAACTTTCCGAGTGGGGCAGCGCCCTGCGTCTCGTCCAGCAGGGCGAAGAAAGGGTCCGTCAGGGCAACAGCATCGTGGCTTCGGCCGCCATCAAGCGCAGCACGCTCGGGGCTTTCGCCGAGACGCCCGAGCAGGTGCGCGCGCGCGGCCAGAAACTTGTCAATGACGGCATGGACCAGATCCGCCGCGCGCAGCCTTCCCTGGTCAAGCTGCGCGCCGTCGCCGCCGCGAAGAAGGCCGACCTCACCAAGCCGGTAGTCCATGAGACGGAGATTCTCCGCCAGAACTGGGCCATGGCCACGTCCCTCGCCGCGGTGCGTCTGCAGAAGGCGGCCCGTGACGGCGGCTTCCGTCAGGTGCATCTCGTCGGCGCGGCCACCTTCGTCGACGGCAAGCCCGTACGTTCCGACGCATTGGTCCAGTCGCTGCGCGCCGCCTGGGACAAGGCCGACCCGAAGGCCCTCGCGCCGGCGCCGGCGGGAGGCTACGCCTATTTCGCCCCGCCCTCCGGCGAGGGCCCTTCCACTTACTCCGCAAAACTGGACCGTGCCGCCACGCCGCGCACGGTCGGCATCCTGTGGGCCGAACTTTTCCCCCTGTCATCCGACAGCTCGGCCGGCCTGCTCTTCATCCGGCTCGGCGACGCCTTCACTTCCCGGGTGATCGCTTCGGAGGCCTTCCTCACCACGGTCGGCCCTTCGGAGGCTCCGCTCAAGGAGCTCACGGCCAAGCTGAGCCTGGCCGACGCACGCAGCTTCATCCCCCGTCTGGCTTCCACCGGCGAATGGCTGCTGTCCTATGACCGCGCCTCGCCCGCCCTGGGAGCCGCCTTGCTGCGCCATCTCTGCGTGCGCGACGGACGCGTCGCCGTGAGCTCCAGCGCGCCCGTCGCGGCCGTGATCGGCGGCGACCCCGCCTCGTTGGACGGCGCGCGCGCGTCGTGGAGCCTGCTTTCCGCCGCCTCCAGCGGCCTCAGCCGCTCCTTCAGGATTTCCGGCGGTGCGGGCACCGAGCTGGTCGCGGTGGGCGACCTCGAATTCCGCGTGGTCGAGCCGGCGGCGAAGAAGTAAGGGGCTCAGCCCCTGCGGCCCGGCCTGAGCGCGGCCTCGGTGTCGCGCCGGATCCGCTTGATCTTGGATGCGGCCAGCAGCACGTCCGGCCCCGCCATGCGGTCGATGAAAAGCACTCCTTGGCAATGGTCGTGCTCGTGCTGGACGCAGCGTGCGAGCAGGCCCGTGCATTCGAGCAGGTGCGGTTCGCCGTCGGCGTCGCGGAAGCGCACCGCGGCGCGTTCGACCCTGGCGACCGCGCCGCGCACGCCGGGGAAGGACAGGCATCCTTCGTCGTAGGGCACCGCGACGCCTTCGGGCACCGACACCTCCGCGTTCGCGATCAGCATCGGCATGATGGCGGCCGGATCGGCCTCCTTGCCGTCGAGCCGGGGCCGCTCTTCCGCGTCCCGCACGTCCAGGACGAAGAGCTGCAGCGGGAGCCCCACCTGCGGCGCCGCCAGACCGATGCCCTTGGCCGCGCGCATCGTCTCCAGCATCGTGTCGCCCAGGGCGCGCAAGGCCGGGCCGAACTCGCGTACCGGCTCGCCTTTCAGCCGCAGGACGGGATCGCCGTAGTTCCTGATGGGCAAGGCGGCCATGTCAGGGCTGGGGAGAGTAGTCTCCGCGTTCGCAGGCGCGGATGAAGGCCTCGGCGCGCTTGCGGAGCGCGTCCCATCGTCCGCGCAGCTCCTGCGCCTCCTCGCCCGACACCCGGTGGTCCTCGACGGCGCCCACCACTTCGGCGATGAGCAGTCCGAACTCGCGCACCAGCGAGTTGGCGGCCTTGCTCAGCTCCGTCCGTGAGGCGTCCGCTTCCTCGGGCGTGAAATGTCCGCCCGCGCGCTGCGCGAACCAGTCCGCGATGCGCTGGTCTCCCGTGGCCTCCAGCAGCAGGGCGGCGCGTTCCAGCGGGTTGGGCTGGCCGCTGCCGTGGGAGCTCGGCTCCCGCCATTTGTAGAGCATCGAGGTGGAGACCCCGAGGGCGCCGGCGACGGCGGCATGGGCTTCGAGCTGGTGGCCGTCGGCCTGACGCCCGACGAGCAGCAGGGCGTCCCTGACCACCTCGTGGGCCGGTTTGACGTGCTTGCGGCGCGCGGCCTTGGGTTTGCCTGGCATGATCGCAGGATGGAGGGCGTCTCCCTCCTCCGCAAGTGCTTGCGGAAGCCCCGGGCCTTGCCGGCGCAAAGAGAAAAAGGTGGAAGGTCCGTCGCTCCGTCCTAGCGTGGAGCCATGGCTGAACCATCGCTCGCGCTTGCCTGGACCTTGCTCGGCGCGGGGCTCGTGCTGATCGCGGCCGAGTTCCTCCTTCCCACCGTCTTCGTCGGCTTCGTCGGGGCGGCCGTCTCCTTCGCCGGCATCTGGCTTTCGGCCGAGGGCGGCGTGGGGTCCTGCCTCCTGTTCAGCCTGGTCTTCATCCTCGGCCTGACGGCGGAGTTCGTCCTTTTCCGCCGGCTACTGCGGTCCGCCCCCATCACCAACCGGGTGGACAACCAGGGGGCCGCCGTGCCCTCCGCCTCCGGCTATGCGCTCTACGTCGGCCGCCAGGCGCGCACGCTCACCGTCCTCGCGCCCTCGGGCGCCGTCGAGATCGACGGCGTCCGCGTGGAGGCCTTCTCCGCGGACGGCTACGTCGAGCGCGGCGCGGCGGTCGTGGTGACCGAGGCCGCGGCCGGCCGCGTCACCGTCAGGATTTCCCGCTGAACCAACCATGCCTCCCACGCTCAACATCCTGGCCTACGTGGCCGTCGGCGCCCTGCTCCTGCTGGTGCTGTTCCTGCTCTCGTTCCTCGCCGTCTGGGTGAGGGCCCGCCTGGCCGGCGCCGAAGTCGGAGTCTTCGAACTGGTCGGCATGAGGCTCCGCGGCGTGCCTTACTCCGTCATCGTCGACGCCAAGATCGCCGCCACCAAGGCCGGCCTCCCGCTGGAGATCGACCGGCTTGACGCCCACTTCCTCGCCGGCGGCAACGTCGTGCAGACCGTCCAGGCGCTCATCGCCGCGCAGAAGGCGGGCCTTGAGCTGGACTGGAACCATGCCTGCGCGATCGACATCGCCACGCGCGGCACGAACAAGTCCGTGCTCGAGGCGGTCCTCACCAGCGTCAGCCCCAAGGTCATCGACTGCCCGAATCCCGCCAGCGGCCGCGTGACGATCGACGCCGTCGCCAAGGACGGCATCCAGGTCAAGGTGAAGGCCCGCGTGACCGTGCGGACCAGCCTCTCGCGCTTCGTCGGCGGCGCGCAGGAGGAGACCATCGTGGCCCGCGTGGGCGAAGGCATCGTGACGACCATCGGCTCCGCCGACTCGTACAAGCACGTGCTGGAGAACCCCGACCGCATCTCCAAGACCGTGCTCTCGCGCGGCCTGGACGACGGCACCGCCTACCAGATCATCTCCATCGACATCGCCGACGTGGACGTCGGCGACAACGTGGGCGCGATGCTCCAGGAGGCGCAGGCGCAGGCGAACAAGAACATGGCGCAGGCTCAGGCGGAGATCCGCCGCGCCGCCGCCGTCGCGCTGGAGCAGGAGATGCGCGCCCGCGTCGAGGAGATGCGCGCCCGCGTCGTCGAGGCCGAGGCCAAGGTGCCCGAGGCGTTGGCCGAGGCGCTCCGCAGCGGCAAGATCGGCTACATGGATTACCAGCGTCTGCAGAACCTGCAGGCCGACACCGACATGCGCAAGGGGATCGCCGGTGACGGAGGTCCCGCGCCCAAGGCTTGAGCCCCTTCTTCATCAAGCTGGCCATCGCGCTCATCGGCGGCCTCGTGTTCGAGGCCTTGCGGCGCGCCAAGGCGGCGGAGGCGTCTTCCGCGCCGCCTCCGCTGCCCGCGCCCCGCGCCCCCTATCGTCCGCGCCGCCGCGCCACGCCGACCGCCGCCGCGGCCGTTCCGGCGGCTCCGTCCGTCACGCCGGTTCCCGCTCCCGCGGCCTCTGCGCCGCCGGCGGCCGTCATGCGTCGACCTGCGCGCTTCCGGTTCGGCGGCGCCGCCGACCTGCGGCGCGCCTTCATCGCTTCCGAAGTCCTCGGGCGTCCCGTTTCGCTCCGTCCGCCGCGCCTCTGATCAGCGCGAGCGGGCCGAGATCCGCGCGAACAGGTAGGGCAACGCGCAGCCGAGCACGATGCCGGCGCCCGACGGGACCGCTTCGAAGTGATACGAGAGCAGGAGTCCGGCGGTTCCTCCGACCACGGCGCAGCCGGCCGCCCAGGCCATCGCGCCCGCGACGCTGCGCCCCAGCAGCACGCCGGTGGCGGCGGGCAGCACGAGCAGGGCGGTGGTGAGCAGCGCTCCGAGCAGCCTGACGCAGGCCACCGCGCCGAGCGCCACCAGCGTGAGCAGCGCCGTGCGCAGCAGCGCCGGGCGCGCGCCCAGCAGCCGCGCATACTCCTCGTCGAACGAGGCCAGCTCGAGTTCCTTGTGCAGCGCGCGCAGGGCGAGCAGGATCAGCGCCGAGGTCAGTCCCACCGCCGCGAGGTCTTCCGGACCGACCGAGACCACGCTGCCGAAGAGCAGGCCGCCGAAGTCACGCCAGGCCTTCGCCTGCTGCATCAGCGCCATGCCGGCCGCGAGCATCACCGAGAGCATCACGCCGATGGCCGAGTCCTCGCTCACGTCCCGTCGCGAGGCGAGCCACGCCGCGCCGGCCGCCGTCAGCAGGGCCGCGCCGAGCGCTCCGAGGTAGGGGGACAGGCCGAGCAGTGCGGCGGCCACCACGCCCGGCAGGATGGAATGCGTCAGCGCGGTGCTAACGAACGCCATCCTGCGGAGCACCACGTAGACGCCGAGGCAGGCGGAGGCTGACCCGCCGAGCGCGAGCGCCGCCAGGGCGCGCAGGAAGAAGTCCTCCGTGAGGGGCTGGACGAGGAAATCAGGCATGACCGCCGCCCTCCTTGCTTCCGCCGCCGGCGGTCCGGCCCATTTCGAGCACGCTGTCAAAGCGCGCCAGTCCGGACATTTCGTGCGTGGCCATCACGACGGTGAAGCCGGCCCGGCGGGAGAAGACGTGGGCGTCGACGAGCGCGCGGCTG
>JACCDT011127243.1_pt1 | contig 21838 bp, 20 predicted proteins | sample 7446291 | NCBI WGS metagenome assembly JACCDT01 (sample SAMN15323446, study PRJNA562643) | freshwater metagenome | isolation source: river surface water | place: USA:Blue River Watershed | collected 2017-08-17 | reverse complement strand
GGTCGCGGCCTTGCTTGGCCGAGCCGCCCGCGGAGTCGCCCTCGACGATGTACAGCTCGCATAGCGCCGGGTCTTTTTCCTGGCAATCCGCCAGCTTGGCCGACAGGCCAAGGCCGTCCATCACGCCCTTGCGGCGGGTCAGTTCGCGCGCCTTGCGCGCGGCCTCGCGTGCGCGCGCCGCCTCGACGATTTTGCCGCAGATGATCTTTGCGTCGTTCGGCTTCTCCATCAGGAAGTCGGTCAGGGTCTTCGCGACCACTTCCTCAACCGGGCCGCGCACTTCGGACGACACCAGCTTGTCCTTGGTCTGCGAGCTGAATTTCGGCTCGGGCACCTTCACCGACAGCACGCAGGTCAGGCCTTCGCGCATATCGTCGCCAGAAATTTCGACCTTGGCCTTCTTCGCCAGCTCGTTCTCTTCGATGTACTTGTTGATCACCCGCGTCATCGCGGCGCGCAGGCCGGTCAGGTGGGTGCCGCCATCGCGCTGCGGGATATTATTGGTGAAGCACAGCACCTGCTCATTGAACGCATCGTTCCACTGCATCGACACATCGACCGAAATCGTGGTGCCGTTCTCGGACATGCGCTCACCGGTGGCCTGGAACACCGTCGGATGCAGCACGTTCTTGCTCTTGTTGATGTATTCGACGAAGCCGCGCGTGCCGCCCTCAAACGCAAAATCTTCTTCCTTGCCAGTGCGCTGGTCGGTGAGCTTGATGTGCACGCCGTTATTCAGGAACGACAGTTCACGGATGCGCTTGGCGAGGATATCGTAATGAAATTCGATGTGATTGAAGATCTCTTCATCAGCCCAGAAATGCACCTCGGTGCCGCGCTTCTCCGTCTCACCGATCACCTTGATCGGTGAGATCGCGACGCCGTCCTGCGTGGCGATCTCGCGGTTCTGCGGCACGCCGCGTACAAACTCCATGAAGTGCTTCTTGCCATCGCGGCGAACAGTCAGCTTCAGCTTTTTGGACAGTGCGTTCACACAGGAGACGCCCACGCCGTGCAGACCGCCCGACACCTTGTACGAGTTCTGGTCGAACTTGCCGCCGGCGTGCAGCTCCGTCATCACGATCTCGGCCGCGCTGCGCTTCGGTTCGTGCTTGTCGTCCCATTTGATACCGGTCGGGATGCCGCGGCCGTTATCGGTGATCGAGATCGAGTTATCCGAATGAATCGTCACATGGATCTCACTGCAATGGCCGGCCAGCGCCTCGTCAATGGAGTTGTCGAGCACTTCGAACACCAGATGGTGCAGGCCGGTGCCGTCCGACGTATCGCCGATATACATGCCCGGGCGCTTGCGCACCGCTTCCAGCCCCTCGAGGATCTGGATCGATGAAGCGCCGTACTGGCTGGAAGCGCTGGCGTTATCAGAGGGTATGGCTGACATGGCTGTCCTAACTAAGCAAAAGGCAGAAATTCGTTGAAATCATGGGACCCGACAAAAGTACCGAAGGGGCCCGAGGGCCCCCTGGGATCAATGCCTGCGGCCGGGTCTCACATCCGCATCGGCATCACGACATATTTGAAGTTCGGGTCGTCGGGCACCGTAATCAGAGCGGACGAGTTGGCGTCGCCCAGCGACACGCTCACGCTGTCGCACTTCAGGTTGTTCAGTACATCAAGCAGGTAGGTGACGTTGAAGCCGATGTCGATGCTGTCGCCGCCATAATCGATTTCGATCTCTTCGACCGCCTCTTCCTGGTCGGCGTTGGTCGAGCTGATCTTCAGGCTGCCCGGCGCGATCAGGCACCGCACGCCCTTGAACTTGTCCGAGGTCATGATCGCAGCACGCTGCAGCGAGCGCAGCAGCGCCTCACGGCCGATCGTGAAATTATTCTTGTAGGCCTTCGGCACCACGCGCGTGTAGTCGGGAAACTTGCCCTCGACCAGCTTCGAGATCAGCTCGATGTCGGAGAAAGTGAACTTCACCTGATTGGTCGCGATCGCCAGCGTGACCGGGTCATCGGTCTCTTCGAGCAGGCGCTGCAGCTCGAGGATGGTCTTGCGCGGGATGATCACTTCCTGCCGCGTGAACTGCTGGTCGGTGACGATCTGGCTGAACGCGAGCCGGTGACCGTCGGTTGCCACGGCGATCACGTTCTGTCCCTCGACCACCAGCAGCAGGCCGTTCAGATAGTAGCGGATGTCCTGCTGCGCCATTGAAAAGTGCACCATGTTGAACAGGTGCTTCAGCGTCTTCTGCGGCAGGCTGAATTGCGCGCCGTAGTGCTCGGCCTGCGCGACGGTCGGGAATTCTTCGGCGGCCAGCGTCTGCAGCGCAAAGCGCGATTTGCCGCACTGGATCGTCATCCGCTTGTTCGACAGCGACAGCGACACTTCCGAGTCCGGCAGCGCGCGCAGGATATCGAGCAGCTTGCGTGCCGCGACCGTGGTCGCTGCGGCTTCCTTGCCCGAGCCGATGGCCGCATGGGTGCTGATCTGCACCTCAATGTCGGTTGACAGCAGGGTCACGTCGTCGCCGTCCTTGCGAATGAGGATATTGGCCAGAATCGGCAAAGTGTGCCGACGCTCGACAATACCGCTCACGATCTGGAGCGGCCGCAACAGCGCGTCCCGTTGGGTTTTTACCAGTTGCATGGTGATTTCCTTTCGCAAGAAACGCTAGGGGTAGGGATTCTGGTCTTCATCGCCGGCTCCTCTGTATCAGCCTTTCAGGGTCTGCTCGAGCACGTGCAGCTCATGGTTGACTTCCGGATTTTTGCTGCGGTCGGCGGCGATCTTGCGCACCGCATGCAGCACCGTCGTATGGTCGCGGCCGCCGAACAGCTCGCCGATCTCGGGCAGGCTTTTCTGCGTCAGTTCTTTAGCGAGGTACATCGCGATCTGGCGCGGGCGCGCGATGTTGGCCGGCCGCTTCTTCGAATACATGTCGGCGACCTTGATGTTGAAGAAATCAGCGACAGTCTTCTGAATGTTCTCGACCGAGATCTGGCGGTTCTGCACCGACAGCAGATCTTTCAGCGCCTCCTTCACGACATCGATCGTGATTTCCTTGTCGTGGAAACGCGAGTAAGCCAGGATCTTGCGCAACGCGCCTTCCAGCTCTCGCACGTTAGAGCGCAAATGCTTGGCGACGAAAAAGGCGACATCATCGGACAGCGTCACACCCTCCTGCTGCGCCTTCTTCAGCAGAATAGCGACGCGCATCTCCAGTTCCGGCGGCTCGACCGCGACCGTCAGGCCGGAATCGAAGCGCGAGATCAGCCGGTCATCCATACCGGTGATCTCTTTCGGATAAGTGTCGCTGGTGATGATGATCTGCTTCTTCGCGGCGATCAGCGCCTCGAACGCATAGAAAAACTCTTCCTGCGTGCGGCTCTTGCCGCCGAAGAATTGGATATCGTCGATCAGCAGCAAATCCAGCGAATGGTAATAACGCTTGAAATCGTCGAAGCCCTTGCGCTGATAGGCGGTGACGACGTCGCGTACATACTGTTCCGCATGAATGTAGCGAATACGCGTGTTGGGATCGTCGGCCAGCACCTGATTGCCGATGGCATGGATCAGGTGGGTCTTGCCGAGGCCAACGCCGCCATACAGGAACAGCGGGTTGTACGAGCTGCCCGGATTGCTGGCCACCTGGATCGCCGCAGCACGCGCCAGCTGGTTGGCCTTGCCGGTCACGAAGCTGTCGAACGTGAGGGCAGGGTTGATCTTGCTTTGATCGCGGCGCAGGTTCTTTTCGTCGGCCTGTTCGGCACGCTCGATCGGCGACACCGGCTCAGCGCCCGCGGGAGCGCCGGACGAAGATGCGGACGAGGACAACGGCGCACCGGCAGTCGCCGGCCTTCTGGCACCGGCCAGGCGCGGGTCGAGCACGAACTGCACGTCGACCGGCGACTGCCAGAACTCGGCAGCCAGGGTCGTGATGCGGGCGGCAAACTGCGTCTTCACCCAGTCCAGCTTGAAACGGTTGGGCGCGGCAATGCGCAGGCGGCCGTCTTCAAAATCGAGCGGCGCCAGCGGCTTGATCCAGGCGCTGAACTGCTGAGGCGTCAGTTCCTGCTGCAGTCGGGACGCGCAGGTCTGCCAGAATTCTTCCATGCGATTGTCAATGTTGAAGCGGCAGGTGGGGGCGCGCTTCGGGTTCTTTGTTCTGTGGGAGGCGCAGCGCGAGGCTTGCGTGAGCGACCCGTATTTTACCGCCGGCGGGGCGAGTTATCCACAGGCAGGACCGGATTTTCCATCTGCACACGACGCAAACACGCCGGCATCGTGTTTTCATTTCAATAGGGTCAGATTCTGTCAACACACAGAGCACCGCACCGCTGATCGACCGCCCATGCGCACCTATTCGCAGCCAGAGACGCCTAAGTGATTGACAGATATACAGAAACTACTGTTTAATTCAGGGTTCGCTGCACTGCGCGCCTGCAAGAAGTTCCGCAAGCGCTGCAAGACACTGATTTTCTTGCCGGGCAAGTCCCGGTTTTTTGCTGATTTCCGCTGCACTCAACCAAGCGAGACCCAAATGAAACGTACTTACCAGCCTTCCGTCGTCCGCCGCAAGCGTACCCATGGTTTCCGTGCGCGCATGGCTACCCGTTCGGGCCGTGCCGTGCTGAACGCACGCCGCGCCAAGGGTCGCAAGCGTCTGGCCGTCTAAGGCACCGCGCGGCCCACTTGCGTAGTCGCGTATCCGGGTCGCCGGAAGACTACGGCAGACATCGACGCATCGTAAAAACGGATGAGTTTTCATCCGTTTTTCGTTTGCGGCCTGTGTATCGCACTGAGAATTTCGTGCTCTACGCCCGTCCCAACAGCCTTGGCCATGCCCGCCTGGGCATCGTCGTCGCGAAGCGCCTTGCGCCGCGCGCGGTGACGCGCAACCTGGTCAAACGGCTGGCGCGCGACATTTTCCGCAAGAGCGGGCTGGTAGCGGCCGACTGCATCGTGAGGCTCAACCGTCCGATCGCCCCGAAGCGACAAGCCCCGGCATCGTCGGCCGCACTGCGGCGCACGCTCGGTGCCGAACTGACTCGTCTGCTGCTGTCGCAGCGCGCAACTGCCGTATGAAAGCGCTGCTGCTGCTACTGCTGAAAGGCTACAAGCTCGGCATCAGCCCGTTCCTCGGGCAGAATTGCCGCTTTTACCCAAGCTGCTCGACTTATGCTCAGCAGGCTATCGTCAGCCATGGCGCGCTGCGCGGCAGCCTGCTGGCCGGCCGCAGGTTGTGCAAGTGCCATCCTTGGCATGCGGGCGGCTTCGATCCGGTGCCCCCGATCCCTACGCACGATGACGCTCATCTTTCGATGAAACGTCAGCGTCACTGAATCGCCCTACACTCACTGACCCTATGGATATCAAACGTACCGTTCTGCTGGTGGTGTTCTCGCTCTCCCTGCTGATGTTGTGGGAGAACTGGAACCGTTCTAACGGCGGACCATCGCTGCTGTCGACCGAGCAAGCGGCGACGACCAAAGCGCCCGCGGCCCACACCGACGCGTCAGTGCCGCAAGCCACGGCGGCGGTGCCGTCCGGCAGCGACGTGCCCACGGCCGCAGCGCCTGCCGCCGCTGCGAAGGGAGAAAAAATCACTATCACGACCGACCTGCTAAAGGTCGAGTTCGATACGCTCGGCGGCGACATCACCCGCGTGGAGCTGCTGAAGCACCTGAGCGCGAAGGACACAGGCAAGCCGGTCGTGCTGCTTGAACAGAGCGCCACGCGCAACTATGTATCGCAGAGCGGCCTGATCGGCGGCAAATTTCCCAACCACCGCTCGCAATTCACCGCGCGCGAGGGCGAGCGCACGCTCGGTAGCGGCGACAGCGTCAGCCTTGTGCTCGACGCCGAACAGGACGGCGTGAAGCTGACCAAGACCTACACGTTCACGCGCGGCCAGTACGAGATCGGCGTCAAGCAAGACATTGCCAACAACAGCGGTGCAGCGATCGCGCCGTCGGTCTATGTGCAACTGGTGCGCGACGGCGGCAAACTCGAAGGCGACTCGCGGTTCTACAGCACCTTCACCGGCCCGGCGATCTATACCGACACCGACAAGTTCCGCAAAGTCTCGTTCGAAGATATTGAAAAAGGCAAAAACCCGCCGACCGCGCGCACGCCGGACGGCTGGGTCGCCATGGTTCAACATTACTTCGTGTCTGCTTTTGCGCCGCAGGGCAAAGGCCAGCATGAGCTGTTCACGCGCAAGATCGACCAGAACCTGTACGCGGTCGGCGCCATCATGCCGGTCGGCCAGATCGCGCCGGGCGCGGTCGGTGTCCAGCAGGGCAAGCTGTATGCCGGCCCGCAGGAATCGGTCAAGCTGGAAGCCTTTGCGACCGACTTCGACCTCGTGAAGGATTACGGCTGGCTGACCATCATCGCCAAGCCGATCTTCTGGCTGATGACGCAGATCCAGAAGCTGATCAGCAACTGGGGCTGGACCATCATTGTGCTGACCATCCTGATCAAGCTCGCATTCTTCCCGCTGTCGGCCGCCAGCTATCGCAGCATGGCGAAGATGAAGCTTGTCGCGCCGAAAATGACCGCGATCCGCGAGCGCCACAAAGGCGATCCGCAAAAGATGAACGCGGCCATTATGGAGCTGTACAAGACCGAGAAGATCAACCCGCTCGGCGGCTGCTTGCCGATCGTTGTGCAGATCCCGGTGTTCATCGCTTTGTACTGGGTGCTGCTGGCCAGCGTCGAAATGCGCCACGCACCGTGGCTGGGCTGGATCCATGACCTGTCGGCACCGGACGGTCTGTTCGGCACCATCCCTGGCCTCGATATGCCCGTCGGCCTGCTGCCCATCATCATGGCCATTTCGATGTTCGTTCAGACCAAGCTGAACCCGACGCCGCCGGACCCGATGCAGGCGAAGATCATGATGTTCATGCCGCTGATCTTCTCGTTCATGTTCTTCTTCTTCCCGTCCGGCCTGGTGCTGTACTGGGTCGTGAACAACATCCTGTCGATCGCGCAGCAATGGGTGATCACGAAGCAGTCGGCGACGGCCAAGGCATAACGCCCGTTTCCGTTTCCCCCGAAAAGTCCGTCGGCACCCCCGGCGGACTTTTTTTCATTGCCGCTACAATTTCTCCATGATTTCCGACTCCTCTCCGATTGCAGCCATCGCCACCGCGCCCGGTCGCGGCGGCATCGGCGTTGTTCGTATCTCCGGCAAGCGGCTGATGCCGCTGGCGCAGGCGGTCTGCCGCCTTGAGCCCGGCCGTACGCTGAAAGCGCGCCATGCAACCTACCTCGACTTCGTCGCCGCCGACGGCAGCGTGATCGATCGTGGGCTGGCGATCTGGTTCAGCGCGCCGCATTCCTACACGGGCGAGGAAGTGCTGGAACTGCAGGGCCATGGCGGTCCGGTCGTGATGCAGATGCTGCTGAACCGTTGCCTGGAGGCCGGCAAAGATTTGGGCGTACGGCTGGCCAATCCGGGTGAGTTTACGTACCGCGCATTCCAGAACGACAAGCTCGATCTCGCACAGGCCGAAGCCGTGGCCGACCTGATCGAAGCATCGACCGAGGCAGCGGCGAAGCTGGCCACACAGTCGCTGTCCGGCGCATTTTCAGACGCGATCCGGCAGCTGGTCGAACAAGTGATCAACCTGCGTATGCTGGTCGAAGCGACGCTCGACTTCCCGGAAGAAGAGATTGAATTCCTGGAGAAGTCCAATGCACGCGGACAGCTGCAGACCATCCGCGCGTCGCTTGACCATGTATTGAACCAGGCAGGGCAGGGCGCGTTGCTGCGCTCCGGGCTGAAAGTCGTGCTTGCCGGCCAGCCTAACGTCGGCAAGAGTTCGCTGCTGAACGCGCTGGCCGGCTCCGATGTCGCCATCGTGACCGCTATCGCCGGCACCACCCGCGACAAGATCACTGAGACCATCCACGTGGAAGGCATACCGATCAACATCATCGATACTGCCGGCATCCGTGACGACGTCGATGCCAGCGACGAGGTCGAGCGCATCGGCATCTCGCGTACCTGGGCCGCAGTCGACGAGGCCGACGTGGTGCTGCATATTCTCGATGCCAGCCGCGGGCCGACGCGGGCCGACGAAGAAATCGTTGCACGTCTGCCGGCGAAGGTGCCGCTGATCCGCGTGTGGAACAAGATCGACTTGTCAGGCCATAAACCGGCAATCGACGAACAGCCGGACGCAACGCATATCTATCTGTCGGCGTCCGACCGCAGCGGCATGGAATTGCTGAGGAAAGAGTTATTGCGCATCGCAGGCTGGCAGCAGACCGGCGAATCGATTTACCTCGCGCGCGAGAGGCACCTGCGCGCGCTGAAAGAAGCGCAGGAACATCTGGCCATCGCCGCGCAGCTGGCCGAGCAGCGCGACAGCGCGCTCGACCTGTTTGCCGAAGAACTGCGGCTGGCACAGGAACAGCTCAACAGCATCACCGGCCAGTTCACGTCAGATGATTTGCTGGGGGTGATTTTCAGTCGGTTTTGTATCGGCAAATAGTATGCGTCAGCACATGATCTGAAATTCTTGGCGACGCAAAAAATGCCCGCTTAATCAGCTGCCCCCCCATAAGTTTCATGACTTTCGGGGGGCTTTTTACATAAAGACAAGTGACGCAGCACATGGATCCACAAACACGATTAATCCAGTTAATGTAACCATCCGATATTTATAAGGAATAGAGATGCGCCGTTGTTTTATGAGGCTGTATTTCCTGGCACTGTATTCGTGTTTAGCCATCCCCTTCGAGGCAACGGCGGCCTGGGAGTACGAGTCGTTCAAGATGGGCATCGATGAAGAAATTGCGAAAGCTGCAGGGGTCCGGAGCATCAACAGCTTGTCACTGGATTTCCCATATCAAGGAGAGACATTTGGTCATCTGGTATTGCGCACACATCCCGAATCGGGTTTCAACCTAATGATCATCCTTGATCGCGGCCAGATTTTATGCGGCATCGACTCATGCGAAATGAGGATCAAATTCGACAATGAACCTTCTTACTCGGCTGAATTATCTCCATCCGACAGCTACGATAATCATTTATTGTTCGCAAGTCAGCCAGAGGCGCTTGAAGAAAAAATATTGCGTTCGAAGCTGATGAAAATTGAGCTAAAGCTATTCCAGTCAGCCGCGAAAATTCTGGAGTTCGACGTAAGTGGGCTGGATCCGACAAAAATTGAGCGACCTTCACTGAAGGCGCGTCAAGCGGAAGAAGCCGCAAGACAAAGAGCAGAGCAAGAGCTGTTAGTCGAACAACATAAAAGAGCGCAAGAAAAGCTTGCGGCAGCAGAAGCAGAGTATTTCAAAAAAATCGTAGCCAGAATTCAGGCAAACACCTCGCTGGCCGACTTCAATACTACCGTTGGAAGCTTGACCTCGGAGTACTTGGTCGAGTTGCTTCCCAACGGGAGCATTAAAAATGTGCAATTAACCAAGCCTTCCGGAAACAGCACCTACGACCAGGCTGTACACACAGCCATCCATGCGTCAGCGCCGTTTGAAGCCAACTCAACCACCGGGAAAATCCCTGCTTCGCTCCAAATCACCATCAAGCTGAAACGTTAAGCGCGGGCAGAATCAAGCCGATGAAGCGAACACCTGACGGGCCTTAACTTCCCGCAAACGCGTACCGTCCCCGTCCGCCGCGCTTGGCCTTGTACAGCGCGTCGTCGGCCACCGAAATCCAGCCAGACGGATCTTTCGATTCCTTGTTCACGATCGCAATGCCAATGCTGATGGAAATCTGATGGGGATGGTCATTGATAATGACGGGCTTGGCCAGCGCCTCATTAATTTTCTTGGCGACGGTCTCGGCTTCTTCCGGCACATTCAGGTTTTCCAGCACCACCACAAACTCATCGCCTGCCAATCGGAATAGCAAGTCACTCTGACGGATCGCGCCCCTGACGCGCGCGGCAAAACTGATCAACAACTGATCGCCGACCGCGTGCCCGAAACCGTCGTTGACCTGCTTGAAGTGGTCGACATCCATGAACATCAAGGCCATGACATGACCCTTCTTGCGGCGTCGATCGAGGGCTTTTTTCAATGAATCGTTGAGCGCCATCCGGTTAGGCAGCCCGGTGAGAAAATCGGTCTCGGCGAGATACTTAAACTTCTCCTGGATACGGTGCAAGCTGGTGACATCCAGTGTGACTGCGCCCAGCAATTTCCGTTCACCGGGAATAACGAACTTATACGAGCGCCACCAGGTCGGATGTCCCTGCGCGTCCAGCGGACCTGCTTCCGTCAACTCGGTCAGCTCATTCTGCGCGAGTACATAGCGATCATGGGCAATCAAGGGCTCCGCAATCTCCGGCGGCCAGAGATCGCTGTCGCGCTTGCCGATGACTTCCGCCTCACGGGTACGAAACACGTCCATGAAACGCTGGTTGGCAAACACATAGCGCCCTTCGCTGTCTTTAATGAAAGACACCATCGGACCGTTGTCCATGAACGCCTTGAACTTCTGCTGTTCGACTTGCAGCTTATCGACCGCCTTCATTAACTCCAGCCGCGAGGTCAGCGCCTTCGACATAGTCGCCAGGCCCTGGATCTGTTCCTCTGACAGCTTGCGCGGCCGTGAATCAGTGACGCACAGCGCGCCGATCGGCAGACCTTCGGGCGACAGCAGCGGCGCACCGGCATAGAAGCGAATATGCGGCTCGCCGACGACGATCGCCAGATGCTTGAAGCGCGGATCCTGGGTAGCATCTTCCACAATCATCACGCGATCGGGTGTCAGGATCGTGGTCGCGCAAAAAGATTCTTCGCGCGCCAATTCACCCTCAAAGCCGCAGGAATGCGCCAGAACCAGGGTCGTGGTCTCTTTGACGATATCGACAAAGCCGCGTTCAACGCCGGTCACGAGCCGGGCAATCATTGCCACTTCGTCCAGATAATCCCGTGGCGCCTCGGAGAGTATGCGGCTCGAATGCAGCGCATTTAGTCGCGCTGCCTCGTTCGGCGGCGCGACAAATGAGGAAGCGGGGGCTGAGGGTGGGGGCGCGTTGGACATGACCGATCCGCTCCGATAATCAGGAATAAGTTCTGGCACAGCAATTCACTCTGAAATGCAGAGTATCAAAATAATGCCGCTATTTTACAAACCTTGCCCGCCCCCGCCGCCGGCAGCACCTGCGCTGCCGTCATCCGCCCCTTCAACCGGCCACGCTCAACCCGCCAGTCCTATCCCCCGCTGACCGCCACGCCGCCCCTGCAAGGTACCCGCCTGCCGTTGCTGCAGCAGGTCGAGCATCTTCTGGTTAAACGCAGGAATATCGTCCGGCTTGCGGCTGCTGACCCAATTGCCGTCGACCACCGCTTCGCTGTCGACCCAATCGCCGCCCGCATTGATGATGTCATCGCGCAGCGTCGGCCAGCTCGTCATCGTGCGCCCGTCCACCAGGCCCGCCGACACCAGCGTCCAGCCGCCGTGGCAAATCACGAAGATCGGCTTGCCGTCGTCATCCATGTCGCGCACGAAGCGCAAGGCCTCCGGGATAGTGCGCAGCTGGTCACCGTTAATGACGCCTCCCGGCAGCAAGACGGCATCAAAATCCTGCGCGCTGGCCTGCGCCAGCGGCAAATCGACATCGAACTGCTCGCCCTTGTCATGATGCCGGAAGCCCTGCACCTTGCCGGGCTGCGGCGATACGATCAGCGTGTCGCAGCCGTGCTGCTGCAATGCGTCGCGCGGACCGGTGAGCTCGCTCTGCTCAAAACCGTCGCTGACCAGAATCGCGACTTTCATCGGATGCTGTTCAGGAGTCTGGCTGGCCATGGCAATCTCCTTCTGCTGTGTCAAAACCTCATCGACAGCAGTGCGGGCCAGCCGTTCACACGCTGCTCAGGCGCCGCGCTTCAGGCTATCGCGGATCTCGCGCAGCAGCACGACTTCTTCCGGGGTCGGTGCCGGCGGCGGCGGCGGCGCGGCACGACGGAAACGATTCATCTGCCGCACCATCAGGAAAATGATGAAGGCCAGAATCACGAAATTCAGCGCCACCGTAATGAAGCTGCCGTAGGCCAGCACCGCACCGGCCTTTTTCGCCTCGGCCAGCGTCGTCGCAGTCTGTCCCGCCAGCGGTATGAAGTAATTGCTGAAGTCGAGGCCGCCGACCACCATGCCGATCACGGGCATGATCACGTCGGCCACCAGCGAATCGACGATCTTGCCGAAGGCCGCGCCAATGATCACGCCGACCGCAAGATCGACCACATTGCCCTTCAGCGCAAATTCCCTGAACTCACTGACCATGCCCATCGCCGACCTCCGTTGTAGTGAATGACCAAGTACATCGATCTTAGCCAATTGCAATCGTTCTGTGTCTAATAAAGTTCTACGCCCAAGAAGCAAGTTGCCGAGGCCGATCGGCAGTCCATGCTTCAAGTATCATTGGTGACTGCGCGAGCAAGCGCCTGTCTGTACCCCCTGGAGAATCCCATCGTGTCAAAGTTATACCGTTCTCTGTCGGCCGTCCGGCTGACTGCCCTCACCGCCGCCTGTGCAGCGGCGCTCACCGCTTACGCTGCCGATCCGGCCAAGCTGGAAAACCTGCGCGTCACGAATGCCTGCAAATACTGCGACCTGACCGACGCAGCGCTGTCCGGCGCCGACTTGCGCGGCGCTGATTTCCAGAATGCCAATCTGTCCGGCGCCAACCTGTCGAAAGCCGACCTGTCGCAGCGTCCGATGGAAAAGCGCACGCTGTCCACGAACTTCGAAAGCGCCAACCTGAAGAAGGCCAATCTGGCCGAGGCCAGACTGACCGGCGCCAACTTCCAGGGCGCCTTCCTGCGCGACACCAATCTGCAGGGCGCCGATCTGTCGAAAGCGTCGTTCCCGGGGGCGAACCTGAAAGGCGCCAACCTGAAAGGCGCTAAAGTCGAGGGCACCAGCTTCGAGGGCGCGAAGCTCTGCAACACCACGATGCCCGACGGCAGCCTGAACGATTCAGGCTGCTGATCCCGCGCTGATGGCGCTCAGTCGTCCCACAAGCTTTTCGGGACGACCCTCGGCGGCTTGACCGCCGCCGGTCTCGCGGAGGCTGTGCGCGGCGCTGCCTCCGCTGTCATCTGATCGGCCGGCCACGGCAGCAGGAAGGGCGAGATATCGGTGGTAGCGGCATCAAGCCAAGGCCGGTACTGCTCGGGCCGCAATAGCGCGACCATCCGTTTTTCATCGTCCGGCTTGTGAAAGCGCCGCATCAGCGGATGCGCATCCGCATTGATCGTCAACATCGTGAATGAGCACAACGGACGGTCGTCGGGCCCGCCGTTCGGCCGCCATTCCCACAGGCCGGCAATGGCCAGCGGTGAGCCATCGCTACTGGCGATGCGCCAGCGCACCGCACGGCCCGTCTCGTAGCAGGGCTCGAAAATGGCGTCGGCCGGCACGATGCAGCGCTGCCGCTTCGCCACGGCATGCCGGAACGACGGCTTGGCCGCCGCCGTCTCGCTGCGCGCGTTGTACGTATGGCGAGAGAGCTTCAGGTCAGCCCAGTGCGGCACCATGCCGAAGCAGGCCAGAATGCTTTCCGGTTCACCGGAGCCGTCATCGGCCAGCCGAACGATCGGCGCGAGATAGCCGGGGAAAGCTTCCTCTTTCCAATCCTCGGCCGGCGCATCGACGCCAAAATAAACCGGCAGCACCTCGCGTTTGGACGGCGTGTAATTCGAGCACATGCGCCATCGTAGCGGATCACTGCGCGGTACGACGACGGACGCCTTTGTTCACCTTCAGGAAATCGCGCTTGCGGATCAGCGCATGGATGCCCTTGGTGCGGTCCACCACCTGCGACACATTGAAATCTGTCGCCGCCGACATATACGCCAGTGCGACAGCGCGATCCATGCCGAGCTTCTCGTGAAGGAAGCGCATCGCCTCGCGCACCGCGTCTTTCATCGCTTCATCGAGGTCGGGGTTCAGGCCGATGGCAATCCAGTAGGCAGGTGTCTCGCCGAATGGTTTCTGTAGCGAGCCCGAGGCCGAAGGGATCCGCGGATCGCCTTGTTTCAACAGCGTCAGCCGGAAGGTCGCACGCATCGAGTGCTCAAGCGCCGTCAGCGCAACCTCGCCATTGGCCTGCGCCATGTGCGGGTCACCGGTATAAAAATTAGCACCAGGAACAAACACCGGCAAGTAAACAATGGTGCCGGCGCCAAGATCCTTGACGTCCATGTTGCCGCCATAGACGCCCGGCGGCACCGAATGCACCGGCTCTTCGGTGGCGGCGGCCACGCCCATCACGCCCATGAACGGCGCTGTCGGAAAGCTCACTGTCTCACCGCGCGCATTCTTCAACACACCTTCCCAGCGGCCGTTGCGGGTCTTGCGGATCGGCGTGAACACCGACACGTTGTGATATTTCTCCGGCTCGGCCGCGCTGGCGTCCGCCTCGGGCTTCGGGCCTTCGGGGAACTCGCCCGGCAGCGCGCCCTTGCCATGACGGTTGCTGATCACGCCATACGGTACGCGCGGCGTGACCGCCAGCACCTCGACCTTCAGCACATCGCCCGGCATCGCGCCGGCCACCGCCACCGGGCCGGTAATGATGTGCGGACCGTCCTTTGAAAAGTCATGCGGCAGCGCTGACTGTGTGATCGCGATCGCATCCGTCAGCACCTGCTGCGCCGGCACGCCATGCGCGCCGAAATAGGCGAGCGCATTACGCCCCTGGTCTTCCATCAGCCCCTCGTGCGACAGAGTATCGAACACCACGGTGGCACCGGACGGTATCGTCAGCAACGGCTGGTCATTGGCGTTCGGCAGGTAGCCCCATTTGATCGTGGCCGGTGTGGATGGCACGTAGTACACCTTGCCGCGCAGGCCTTTGATGGCGATCTTGCCGGGCTGGTCGGCGAGCGGCTGCAAGGGCATGGGCGCGGCTGAGGCGGCCGTCGCGATCGTGAAAGACAGCAATACGGTGAAGAAGCGGCTTTTGTTGTTCATCGAGGCGTCCCGGAAACTGGCAATGCGCCATCCGCACTCTGCCAGCTTCCGGGAAAGGCCTCAATACGTTATTTGACGACCGGCGGCTTCTCGAAGGTATGCCAGGGCGCCGGGCTCGGCACGGTCCATTCCAGACCTTCTGCGCCGTCCCACGCATGGGCAGGCGCCCTGGCGCCGCCGCGCAGGTTGGGGATCACCACGAAAAACAGGAAGTACACCTGCGTCAGCCCGAACAGGAACGCGCCCACCGAGACCAGCGCATTAAAGTCGGCAAACTGCGCCGCATAGTCGGCATAGCGGCGCGGCATGCCGGCCAGGCCGAGGAAGTGCATCGGGAAGAAGGTGACGTTTAGCCAGATCAGCGAGTTCCAGAAATGAAAACGGCCGCGACCTTCAGGAATTCTATGGCCAGTCCATTTCGGCGCCCAGAAATAGTAGCCGGCGAACAGCGCGAACAGCGAGCCCGCGACCAGCACGTAATGAAAATGTGCGATCACGTAATAAGTGTCCTGCATCTGCACATCAATCGCTGCGACCGCCAGGATCAATCCGGAAAAGCCGCCGATGGTGAAGACGAAAATGAAGCCGATCGCGAACAGCATCGCCGTCTCGAAGCTGAGCGATCCTTTCCACATCGTTGCCGTCCAGTTGAAGATCTTCACGCCGGTCGGCACGGCGATCAGCATCGTCGCGTACATATAAAACAACTGTCCCGTGACCGGCATGCCGGTCGTGAACATATGGTGTGCCCAGACGATGAATGACAAGATCGCGATCGATGCCAGCGCATACACCATCGACGCATAGCCAAACAGCGGCTTGCGCGCGAAGGCCGGCACCACATGCGAAATGATGCCGAACGCCGGCAGGATCATGATGTACACCTCCGGGTGTCCGAAGAACCAGAACAGGTGCTGGTACATCACCGGATCGCCGCCGCCGGCTGCGCTGAAGAAGTAGGTGCCGAAATGACGGTCGGTAAACACCATCGTCACCGTCCCCGCCAGCACCGGCATCACCGCGATCAACAGATACGCGGTGATCAGCCAGCTCCAGCAGAACATCGGCATCTTCATCAGCGTCATGCCGGGCGCGCGCATGTTCAGGATCGTGGTGATGATATTGATCGCGCCCAGGATCGACGAGATGCCCATCAGGTGGATCGCGAAGATCGCCATGTCCATGCCCATACCCATTTGCGTGGACAGCGGTGCATACAGCGTCCAGCCGGCACCGGTCGCGCCGCCTTCGACCGCCAGCGAGCCGAGCAACAGCGCGGCGGCAACGGGCAGCAGCCAGAATGAAAAATTATTCATCCGCGCGAATGCCATATCGGACGCGCCGACTTGCAACGGGATCATCCAGTTCGCAAAGCCGACGAAGGCCGGCATGATCGCGCCGAACACCATGATCAGGCCGTGCAGCGTCACGAACTGGTTATACAGCTCCGGCTCGAACAGCTGTAAGCCCGGCTGAAACAGCTCGGCGCGGATCAGCAGCGCCAGCACGCCGCCGGACATGAACATCGTTAATGAGAACCACAGGTACAGCGTGCCGATATCCTTGTGGTTGGTCGCCAGCAGCCAGCGCCGCCAGCCGTGTGGCAATGCATGCTGATGTTCATGCGGATGGTCGGCGGCGCCGATGACGGTGTTGGACGTTCCGGTGGTGCTGGGCGGCATGGCGACTCGCTTGACGTGCGATGAAGAATGCTTCTCACATCAACGGCACACGCAAATAACGCAAGAAGCGCTACGACGGCAGTGGCCAGGCGGCACGATGCATGCCCGCGTAACACCTGCGCCTGTGCCATTGGACAGCAACAGGGCGCGAGAAATTCTCGAGGACGATCAACAAAAAAGGGCGCCGGCATGCACCGGCGCCCGAACAGGAGCAGACACAACCAGGTTAGTGGCTAATCATCCACGGCCGCTTCGACGGAAAGGCCTTCGCACCGTTCGGTGCGGTCACGGTCGTCGTCTTGCGCGATGACGAACAGCAGCCGCAACCGGCCGGATGCCGATGGCTCGTGTAGTTCTTCGAGCTCTTCGGTTCATGGCGCGCACGCTCGTTTGCGTCCATCGCCTTCACCGTCGTGCCATCAAGATACGCGAGGCCAAAGCTCGCCACCATCACGCGCGGTGCCGGCTGGCTGCAGGCAGGGCAGTCGGCCGGATCGTTCCTTGCGGAGATCGATCGGATCGCCTCGAAGCCGCCGCAGTCCGGGCATTCATAGTCGTAAGTGGGCATGGATGCTCTCCGCAGATTACAGGTCCGGCGATACCGGCATGTCGATCGAACCGTCGAGGAACTTCACCGGGCCGGCCGACGTCGGGTTGATGTCGAAGTCGAAGATCTCGGTCGGCAGCCACAGCGTCGCGCACGCGTTCGGAATATCGACCACGCCACTGATATGCCCTTGGACCGGCGCCGTACCCAGGATCGAGTATGCCTGCGCACCTGAGTAGCCGAATTTCTTCAGGTACTCGATCGCATTCAGGCAGGCCTGACGGTATGCAACGTTCACGTCGAGATAGTGCTGCTTGCCCTGCTCGTCGACCGAGATACCTTCGAAGATCAGGTAGTCCTTGTAGTTCGGCGTGATCGGGCTCGGCTTGAAGATCGGGTTCTTGATACCGTACTTCGCCATGCCGCCCTTGATCAGGTTCACGCGCATGTGCACCCAGCCTGCCATTTCGATGGCGCCGCAGAAGGTGATCTCACCGTCGCCCTGCGAGAAGTGCAGGTCGCCCACCGACAGGCCGGCGCCATCGACATACACCGGGAAGAAGATCTTCGAGCCGCGCGACAGATCTTTGATGTCGCAGTTGCCGCCATGCTCGCGCGGCGGCACAGTGCGCGCGCCCTCGGCAGCGATCTTCACAGCGACGTCGCCAGTGGCAGCACCAACGTGCGCGGTCTTCGCGAATGGCGGGTTGGCCAGTGGCGGCACGCGATCCGGCTGGGTCGCAATGAAATCGACTTCGCGCTCATTCCATGCATCCAGCATCTTCTGGTCAGGCAGGCAGCCGATCAGGCCCGGATGGATCAGGCCGGCATACTGCACACCCGGCACGTGGCGCGAGCTGGTGAACATGCCGTGGAAATCCCAGATCGATTTCTGCGCCAGCGGGAAGTGGTCGGTCAGGAAGCCGCCGCCATTTTGTTTGCTGAAGAAACCGTTGAAGCCCCACAGGCTGTCATCCTTGGCGCCGATATCGAGCAGGTCCACCACCAGCAGGTCACCCGGTTCCGCGCCCTTGATACCGACCGGGCCAGACAAATAATGCACGGTCGACAGGTCGATATCGCGAACGTCGTCGGCACTGTCATTGTTCTTGATGAAGCCGCCGGTCCAGTCATAGGTCTCGAGGATGAACTCGTCGCCCGGCTTGACCCAGCAGGCCATCGGGATGTCGGGATGCCAGCGGTTGTGCACCTTTTCATTGGTGGTGGCCGGCTTCGACAGGTCTACCTTGATCAAGGTATCAGCCATGATGCTTCCCTTTCTGTTGATGAAGAGTGGAACGTTGAGTAGTGGTCGGCGCTGTTCCGCGTCCGTCGGTTTCCCGGGCGATCAGACGGACAGATAGCGACTGATGGTCGCCGCGTCCACGTTGTCGCGCGTGTCCTCGTAGGCGAAGCGCCCCTTGTCGATGACGAAGAAGCGGTCCGCGATCTCCAGCGTGAACGACAGCACCTGCTCGGACACGATGATGGTGAGTTCGCGGATCTTGCGGATCTCTTTCAGGCTGCGCGCGATGTCCTTGATGATCGATGGCTGGATGCCCTCGGTCGGCTCGTCGAGCAACAGCACTTTCGGATTGGTGGCCAGCGCGCGCGCGATCGCGAGCTGCTGCTGCTGGCCGCCGGACAGGTTGCCGCCGCGCCGGCCGCGCATCTCGTACAGCACCGGGAACAGCGCGTACAGCTCGTCCGGCACCTTGCCGCCGGCCGATGCCGGCAGACCGGTCTGTATGTTCTCCAGCACGGTCATGCTCGGGAAGATCATCCGGCCCTGCGGCACATACGCGATGCCGCTGGCGACGCGCTCATGGCTTTCCATCTTCGACACCTCGGTGCCATCGACGGCGACCTCACCGCCGCGCGTGGGCAGGATGCCCATCAGCGTCTTGAACAGCGTGGTCTTGCCCATGCCGTTGCGGCCCATCACTGCGACGATCTCCTGCTTGCCGACCTCAAAGCTGAGGTCATGGATCACCTGGCTCTGGCCGTATCCGGACGCGAGATTGCTGACTTTAAACATGGTTGCCTCCGACTCGGTTAATGGCCCAGATACACTTCAATGACTTTCGGGTTGCTCTGCACCGCTTCCATGCTGCCGGCCGCCAGCAACTTCCCCTGGTGCAGCACGGTGACCTTGTGCGCGATCGATTTCACGAACTCCATGTCGTGCTCGATCACCACCACTGAACGTCCCTGGCTGATACGCGCCAGCAGCTCGGCCGTCTTCTCGCGCTCCGACACCGACATGCCGGCCACCGGCTCGTCCAGCATCAGCAGCTCCGGCTCCTGCATCAGCAACATGCCGATTTCAAGCCACTGCTTCTGGCCGTGCGACAGCAGATCCGCCGTCATATCGAGAAAATCGGTCAGGAAGATGTCTTTCGCCACCTGATGTACGCGGTCGATGACGTCCTGCGTGCGCTTGAACACCAGTGCGCCGAACACATTGCGGCCACGAGGGAACGACATCTCGAGGTTCTCGAACACCGTCAGGGCTTCGTAGATTGACGGCGTCTGGAACTTGCGGCCTACGCCGGCGTGCACGATCTGGTGCTCGGACAGCTTGGTCAGCTCGATGTTGTTGAACTGGATGCTGCCGGCCGTGGCGCGCGTCTTGCCGCAGATGAGGTCCAGCAGCGTGGTCTTGCCGGCGCCGTTCGGGCCGATCACCACATGTACTTCATTGCGGTCCACGTACAGGTTCAGGTCATCCACGGCCTTGAAGCCGTCGAACGAGACGGTCAGGCCTTCGATCGCCAGGACCGGACGGTTGCTGGTGATGCCACCGATAGCCGCTGTGCTCATTTCGTTACCTCCATGCCTGTCAGTTGAATGTCCTTAGCCGTTTTTTTTTCAGCCGAGGCCGTTGCCGGCTTGCGCGCCACAGCCTTGGGCTGCTTGGCGCCGCCGGAAAGCCTGGCCAGCCATTTTTTGCCATGCGACTCCCACAGACCCGCCACGCCGTTCGGGAAGTACATGACCACGCCGATGAACAGGCCGCCCATCAGGAACAGCCACAGCTCGGGCATGGTTTCGGAGAAGTAGGTCTTGCCGTAGTTGACGATCAGCGTGCCGTACACCGCGCCCAGCAGCGACATGCGTCCGCCCACTGCTGCATAGATCACCATCTCGATCGACGGCACGATGCCGACGAAAGAAGGCGACATGAAGCCGACCTGCAAGGTGAACATCGCGCCGCCGATCGCCGAGATGCCAGCCGCTGCCACGAAGGTGAACACTTTGAAGTTCGCTACGTCATAGCCGGAGAAACGCACGCGCTCTTCCTTGTCGCGCATTGCCACCAGCAGGCGACCCAGCTTCGAGGTCAGTACCCAGCGGCCGAACAGGATCGATGCCACCAGCAGAGCACAGCAGACGAAGTACAGGATCAGTTTGGCGTCATCCGTGCGGATGTCCCAGCCGAGCATGGTCTTCAGGTCGGTGATGCCGTTGACGCCGCCGGTCCAGCCCTGCCGGCCGATGATCAGGATGGTCAGGATGGCCGCGATCGCCTGCGTCACGATCGAGAAGTACACGTCGCCGACGCGGCGCTTGAACATCGCAATGCCAACGATGAAGGCCAGCAGCATCGGCACCGCGACGATCAGGATCATCGTCAGTGGGAAGCTTTTGAACGGCAGCCAGATCGCCGGCAGCTCGGTCAGCTGGTTCCAGTCCATGAAGTCAGGAATGCCCGGCGTGGACTGAATCTTCGTGCTTTGCGGGTCGGAGGCCTCCAGCTTCAGGAAGGCGGCCATGCAGTAGCCGCCAAGGCCGAAGAACACGCCCTGGCCCAGCGACAGAATGCCGCCGTAGCCCCAGCACAGCACCAGCCCGACCGCGACGAAGGCATACGACAGATACTTGCCGACCATGTTCAGGCGGAAGTCGTTCAGCACCAGCGGGAAGATCACGAACAACAGCGTGCACAGCACCAGCAGGCCGATCGCTCCCTGCCTTCCGCCGAGTAGTTTCTCGAATGTGGCGTTCATTTGGAGTCCTTTCGATTCAGGGATTCGATGTCTTTGCTTATTTGCGCAGCTTCACCGCGAACAGGCCTTGCGGGCGCATCAGCAGGATCAGGATCACGATCGACAGCGTCAGCACTTTCGCCAGCGAGCCGGTCATGAAGAATTCCGAGGTCGACTGAGTCTGCGCAATCGCGAAGGCCGAGACGATGGTGCCGATCAGGCTCTGCGCGCCGCCGAACACGACCGTCAGGAAGGTGTCGACGATGTACAGCGAACCCGAGGTCGGACCGGTGGAGCCGATGGTGGTGAAGGCCGCACCAGCCACGCCGGCCACGCCGCAGCCGAGCGCGAAGGTGGTACGGTCAACCTTGCGGGTGTTGATGCCGACCGCGCCGGACATCAGGCGGTTCTGCATCGTGGCGCGCACCTGCAGGCCCCAGCGTGAGCGGTACAGCAGAATGAAAATCGTGGCCGTCAGTGCCGCCGTCATCGCCATGATGAACAGGCCATTCAACGGTATATCGACGCCCTCGATCGGCTGCAACGAGCCCATCAGCCAGTCCGGCAGCGGGGCCGACACTTCCTTCGGGCCGAAGGTGGAGCGGAACACCTGCTGCATGATCAGCGACAGGCCCCAGGTGGCCAGCAGGGTATCCAGCGGACGTTTGTACAGGTGGCTGATCATGAGGCG
>JACCDT010632548.1_pt1 | contig 21839 bp, 20 predicted proteins | sample 7446291 | NCBI WGS metagenome assembly JACCDT01 (sample SAMN15323446, study PRJNA562643) | freshwater metagenome | isolation source: river surface water | place: USA:Blue River Watershed | collected 2017-08-17 | reverse complement strand
TGTGTCATATAACATATTTTTGTTTGAACTAACACTATCATGTCCTGGACATGCGTCAACCACGGTAGACTTTCTGGGTCTTTTCGGCTACAATCTGGTCCTATGGCAATGCTTGAATACAACGAAATCACCCTCCGCAAGATCATCGTATGGGATGGACTTCCTCACGAAGTACTCGCCTCTCACGTCTTCCGTAAACAGCAGCGCAAGCCGGTCAATGCGACCAAGCTCAAAAATCTCATCACAGGGCGTGTCGCTGAAATCTCCTTCGGAGGATCTGAAAAAGCAGAAGAAGCTGATATCTCAACCCGTACTGCAATCTATCTCTACAAAGCAAAGGGTGAGATCTGGCTCTGTGACCCCAAGGACCGTGCAAAGCGCTACACACTCAAAGAAGAAATTGCTGGGGACAAGATGAAATACATCAAAGAAAACAGCGAGATAGAGCTCATCATTTATACCAATGACGAGGATGAAGAACAGGTTATTGGTATCAAGGTACCCGTTAAGGTTGAGCTCACTATCACTGATGCTCCCCCATCCATCAAAGGATCTACTATGACCGGCGGAAACAAAGTTGCAACCGTCGAGACTGGCGCAAGCGTCAATGTTCCCCTATTCATCAATATTGGAGAAAAAATTCGTATCAATACAGAAACTGGAGAATATACAGAACGAGTAAGCTCATAAATAAAAACCCCTCAATTGAGGGGTTTTTATTTATGAAGCTATTTATCGTGTCTTTATTGTTTTTATAGGGGTGGTTGAGGAAGGAAGATCGGTCTTCAATCCTGAAGTATTAACTTTCAAGTTTTCGATAATCACTACTGCGGGGCAATGAGAGTTTGCCATGATGTTATATGGTACACCTACAGTAGTCCACGAACCACCGATATGCCAACCAAAAATGTTCACGCCTCCCGTAAACTCTTCATTGACCCATGCGGTGCCGCCAGGAACACCCGGATACGTGATACAGCGACTACGACTCCTTCGATCTGGTGTTTTTGTATCTGTAGAAGCAGCTACAACAGTTTTCTGAGCTACAAGTTCATTTGTTGCCTGCCCGGCAAGCGCAGCCTGCCCAGGCAACTCTTGGTTTTTCTTAACATATAAAAATGCCACAACTACAACGACAGCAATGACAAAAGTAACAATAAGTGATTTCTTCATAGTATAAATGTTACTGCTAAATAATTACTCGTGTAGTATAGCATAAAAAAGCCGCCTCTTTCGAGACGGCAATAGAACCCTTAAAAAAACCAAATTATGATTGCTCTGGTATATAGAGCAATGTAACTTTTTTCCCAACAAAACGTTTTGAGGACTTTCTATAGTCGATGACAAAAATCTTTTTTCTTTTTTTGTATGTAGCCACCACTATACCGTGATCTACTTTTACAATAATTTTTCTTCTATGTTTCTTTGGTAAACTATCCGGATTTCGGAAGTCATACCAAATTAAAATTGAAGGTCCATCATATGGCGTCAACGATGACGATATACTGCCATCGTAGACAATTTCTTTTTGAGAGATTGTGTCAGTGGGACCGGTCGGCATACCCGACGGCTTACCCTGAGCAATTTTCTCTTCCATTCTTTTGGTATACGCAAAATTCTTTTTTATATCCTGAGAATACCCTACTGCACCAATAACTATTAGTGCAGACAAAACAATGATTTTTTTCATTATGGTGATTTTATGGTGTATGAATTTGTGACAAAGATTCTGTGTTTATAGTAGAATATAACTACTATACTGTCAATAGAGGCCGCTCCAAACAAAAACACTCCCCTTTCGAGGAGTGTTTTTGTTTGGGTTATTAGTTCACGATGAACGGGATAAGTCCCATGAATCGTGAGCGCTTGACTGCTTCAGCCAGCTGACGCTGGTTCTTTGCAGTGAGACCTGTTCGTCGTCGTCCGACAATGCGGCCGTTCGGATTCAAGAATCGCTTCAAGGTATCAATATCCTTGTAGTCGATAAAGCGAATGTTGTTTGCGTTAAAGTAATCGTTTTTCATACGTAAGAATTATTAGTTAAGATTAGAACGGAATGTCTTCGAGGTTGATTTCTTCATCTGGATATTCGATAGTATCGAGATCTGCGGGAGCATCCTTTTGAGGAGCTTCGCCATCACCGATGCCGTTTGAGCTCTGTGAAGGACCACTACCCATGCCGCCTGTCGCCCCACCTGCTTTCGGACCAAACTGGAAGTTTTCCACAATGATCTCAGTACGGTACTTTTTCTGACCATCTGCAGCATCCCAGCTACGAGTCTGAATACGTCCTTCGACATACACAGAACTACCCTTCTTGAGCCATTGTGCCATTGTTTCAGCCTGACGACCGAATGCAACGACGTTGTGATACTCAGTCGAGTCTCGCTTTGCACCGCTCTGGTCTTTCCAGGTACGGTTCGTAGCAATACCAATTGCAGCAACTTTGCTGCCGGTTGGTAGGGCTTTGAGTTCAGGATCGCGGGTAAGATTACCGATAAGAAATACTTTGTTTAAATACATATGTTCTTAGTCTATAGGTGAAGCTGATAGTGTGCAAGATGAGAAATCCCCAGAAGTAAAGGAAAAATAAATTCCTTATTCTGTCTCAGTTTCTTCCTTTTCTGCCGGAGCAGCTACTACTTCCTCCTCGACACTTGGAAGTTTTTCGTGATCTTCTTTCATATCATCTTCAGTAATATCATCGAGAGTTTCGTCTTCGAGACCTTCAATCAATTCATCTGCCAATGATCCTCCGCGCTTTGCTTCGGTCTTTGGCTTCTTGAAGATGATGCTGTTGTCAGCAGTCGTCTTGATGAGGAGGTATCGGATGAGAGTCTGATCAGCATCGAGTGCCTTCTTGAGTGCAACGAGTGCATCAGGGGCAGCTTCAAATTTGATCCACCCAAAATATCCTTGCGTCCATTTTACTTTCTTTCCAGAGACATCTTTTTCCATCTGGTATGCAAGGTCAATGAATTCAGGAAGTCCGTCTGAAAGAACGGTTCCCTCTTGTTTGGTAATGTGCGCTTTGAGTGCGTCAACTGAAGAAGCAATATCGCCTTCAGTGATACTCGGTACGAGGATGAATCCAAGCTCGTACACACGTGTCATGGTGTCTGACATATAACTATTTGTTTGTTTAATAAAAAGCCCGTTTCGGACCGATGCCCTAGGATTAATGCCTTAGAAAACAGGCGCTTCCCAGAGAACGGGGCTGTGGGCACATACTACCCTAAAAGGAGGGTTTTGTAAATCAGCTTATTTTGAAGAGGTTTTTGCTATTTTGGAGGAGCTGAGCCTGTGTTTCTTCTACAGAAATTCTTTTCAGCTCAGCAATCTTCTTCACTACTTCTACAACATACGCCGGTTCATTACGGGTGCCACGATATGGGATAGGTGCTGCAAATGGAGCATCAGTTTCCGGGAGAATACGATCGAGTGGGACATATCGAACCACTTCCTCATACTCAGGAAATATCGTAATGATGCCGGAAAATGAAATATGAAAACCAAGATCCAAAAATTGCTGTGCGGTTTCCTTCGTCCCTGCGAAAAAATGCGCAGTACCTCGCATGCCAGGCCATTGTTTTTTCCATTCCCCTAGTATGACTAGCGCATCTTCATACGCGTCCATACTATTGTGTTGTGGACGAATATGGAGCATGAGGGGCAAATCAGTTTCCTTTGCGAGCGCGATCTGTGCCTCAAATAGTTTTTTTTGTTCTGGAATATGTTCACGCTCTCGCTCGCGATAGTAGTCGAGTCCACATTCACCTATTGCGACAACTTTGCTCTGCCCTGCCAGAGATATAAAAGCATCAGTATCGAATTCTTTGAACCATTCGGTCGGATGCTGCCCCACGCATGCCCAAATACTGTCATGTGTTGCAGCAAACTCTACAGCTTTTGCACTGGTCTCTTCGTCTACGCCGACGCATATTGTCCCTACCCCAGCGGAGTCCATACGCGCAATCGCCTCATCGCGATCAGTATCGAATTGAGTGAGATTGAAGTGGGAGTGAGTGTCGACGATGTTCATAGTTACCATTGAAATTCCTGCCAATCCATTTTCTTTTTATACTCTTTCAAAAGTTCATGAAGCTCTCCTTTTGGTTCTGAAGCACGGATCATATCGATTCCATTTTCTAAATTCATCATTTCATCTTCAACACCAAAAAGCTCCTTGTTCATTCGATTTGGAGACATAAACTCATCTTTTTTGCCGAGGACTACATGGTCTTGAATAATATCAGCAGGATCAAAATTAGGATTATCCCGCTCCTGATATAACCTCCCAGCAATAGCAGATCCTATTGAACTGTTTACACTATATGCCTTATCTATTTCTTGATCATAATTGAGAGTGTTATTCAAAATGGTTATAATTTTTTTTAGAGGCGGAACTGTATATCCATTATTCATATTTTCTGCATTTGTTTTAACCAACCAGTTATCTCCAAAACCAAGAAAAGGATACCATCCACCCTGGTTTTTTCCATCTGTTCCTTGCTTTGATCGATAAAAAGGGATGACGTGATCATTAACTTTCGAAAAGAGAATTGGTCTACCCCATCGAAACGACCAATTTTTATCGGGTGCAGCATGAGCAAGAATGCCATTCTCTAATAAAGCTGACACTCGTTCGTTTTCTGGCAATGCATTTATTTTTTCGATGTATTCATTTTCTGAAACACCAATAGTTGAAAGAATATCTTCTTTATCAATAGAAAATCCAGACTCTTGCGCAACAGTAAGAAACGGTCTTTCGATTATTATTTCTTTATTTTCTTGACTGAAAGGGATTTTTTCCATACCTTAATTCAATCTTTGGAATAATGGTGTTTCTGGTTTCTTATTTTCCTTAATAAGCGCAAGGATTTTTGCAGATGTCTCAGGGAGAAATGGCGCAAGCGAAGTTGCAATAGTATGCAACTCTTGCACCAATTTTTTAATCATATCTTTTCCAACTTCTGGATCAACCTTCACCACCGAGAATGGTTTCTCCAATGCAATACGCGCATCGAGCTCCCCTATTTTTTGCCAGATGATTTGCATCGCTATCTGGATATCAAAATGCTCCATCACTTCTGCAAGCTCTGGGATACTATCTTCTGATACCTCAACAGACTCACAGTGCGCTTCGGAAAGCGTAAGAATGCGAGAAGTCAGATTACCAATACCGTTGGCAAGACCTGATTGAAATGAATCGCGAAAGCGCTCAATCGTAAATGGGCTATCCTCAAAGCTCAATATTTCTTTCAAAAGGAAAAATCGAAGCGCATCAGTGCCGTATTCATTTGCAATAGACAACGGATCAACAACATTTCCCAATGTCTTTGACATACGCAGACCTCCATCAGCTGTTATAAATCCATTGATGACGATTTGAGCTGAATTTGGAAGCTCTGCTGCCATGAGCATTGCCTGCCACATGACCGACTGAAAACGTGTATTGTCTTTGCCGCAGTATTGTGTTGGCGTACCCTCCGTCCAATATTTCTCAAATTTCTTTTCGTCTTCAGGCCAACCAAGGGTCGAGATATAGTTGGTGAGTGCATCAAACCATACATACATAACCTGGCTTTCATCTCCCGGTACTGGCACACCCCATGACATTTTTTCTTTCATTCTCGAAATTGAGAAATCTTGGAGTCCGCGCGAAACAAATGACTTCATTTCATTGAAACGAAATTCCGGGATGACAAACGTTGGATGCTGATCATAAAAGGCGAGTAGTTTTTCTTGAAATGCAGAGAATTTGAAAAAGTAATTTTCTTCACTGATTACTTCAAGCACAACCCCAGGGTGGAGTGGGCACTCTCCTTCTACAAGCTCTGAGTCGGTCTTTTCGGATTCGCAGCCGACACAATATTTGGCTTCATAATTTTTTTTATAAATATATCCACGGTCAGCAACGCGCTTCCAAAATTCCTGTGCAGCACGAACATGATGCTCATCAGTTGTACGAATAAAATGCACCGCATCAGTTATACCAAATGATGCGACCTGTGTTTTAAATGTTTCAAATCCTCTATCAACAAACGCTTGTGCGGACATTCCCTCTTCAGCTGCTTTTGTCGCAATTTTTTGTCCATGCTCATCTGTCCCCGTATTGAAAAAAACATCGTATCCTTGCAACATTTTGTATCGCGCGAATGCATCAGTGCGAACAAATTCTAACGCATGCCCCATATGAAGCGGTGCATTTACATACGGCAATGTGGTCGTTATATAGAAAGGTTTAGACATATTTATACAATTGGTTCTGAAAATGTTGAGTGTGGCGGATTTGATTGTATCGGTACGAGCTTTTGTTTTTCAACATCACTCATATATTCAAGTACAAATACTGCAACCGGCATTGCAATAACTGCACCCCAGAATCCTGCAAGCGTAATACCGACCAAGAATGCGAGCAAGACGACCAATGGCGGAATACCAACAATGCGTCGTGCGACAACAGGACTCAACACATAACTCTCGATCTGCTGGATAACAATATAGAAGATAAGCACCTTCACACCGAGCAATACCCCTCCATCAATCACTGCAAAAAGGATTGCAGGGATCGCCGCAAATATAATACCGAAAGGCACGAGCTCAGCAATACCGGAAATAACTCCAATAAGGAATGCATACTGTACACCGAGCAATGCAAGCACTACAAATACTGCTGCCCCTACAATAAGTCCAAGCAAGAGTTGCCCCTTGAACCATAGCCCAATCTTGCGTTGCGTACGAGCCCAGAGGTCTACGACATATCGTTCATGTTTGGCAGGAGTGAGAATACGCAAAAAAGTATCAATACCCTTTTCCTGAATTGAGAGATAAAATGACATTACTACGATAAGGATACCGTTAAGGAGTCCTCCAAAGGTAGAGCCAATGAATGAGGTCGCTCCTTGGGAAAGAAGTGACGCAGATGTTTTGATATTACCAATCAAATCAGTCAGTGAAGACTGTTTGGTTATATCAGTAACAAGCTGGGTTGCACCGTCGATTGACTGTTTGTCGACTCCGCTTGAAGGGAGATATTTGAACAAGAGTGCGAGCATGTCGGAGAGTTCGCGCATGACAATCGGTACGAATGCATAAAAAATACCGAAAATGATTAACATGGTAAGTGTAAAAATAATCGGAACCGACAAGTTGCGACCAATCTTGTACCGAGCAAATGCATGCACCCCTGCTTCAACAAATGATGCGATGACTATGGAGACCAGAACGAGTAGCAACACATCCCGAAGCATAAATAAAATATACGTCAGGAAAATAAGGAGAATAAGCCGGATGATAGTACCATTGCTGATGCGTGTCGTATGGGATTCACTCATATACTGGTATGGTACCACCCTCTGCCCCTACAAGGAAGCGAGTGCGGTTGTATCGATATCCTTCTCTTCATATGGACCTACCACGGAAAGAGTAGCCCTTGTCCCCACAAAAAGCTTGCGCGCAATACGCCGAATGTCAGCAGCAGTGACTGCTCGATACTCCTTTTCTATGTCCTGTGGTGTCATCAGCTCCTTGCCCATGACTGCAGGAACTCCATAAAATGACGCGACTTCATCAGTTGTCTCAAGTCCGAGGCGAAGCATGCCGATTGCATATTCTTTTGCTTTTGAAAGTTCTCCTTCAGATATGGGTGCCTGTTTGAGCACTGAAAGCTCAGTCGCAATACGTGCAATGATTTCATTGATGCGAGCCTTGTCGATACCTGCAACAATACAAAATATTCCGTGATCCATAAACCCTTCTTGTTCCACATGCACGTAGTACGCCGCGCCCATGTCTTCGCGAAGTATCTGAAAGAGTCGCGCACTCATACCCCTACCCAACAATGTCGCCAGTAGTTGCAATGCGCGCGCATCGCGATGTCGATATGCAACTGAGCGAAAACCGATTGCGATATGTGCCTGGTCAGACGGACGATACATGAGTCCTCGGACAAATGCACTCTGGTTGTCATTTGTTTTTTTCATTTTCACTCCTTTCCGAGCAGTGCTTGTAGCGAATGCCTTTGCGACATCTCTTTTTACAGAAACACTATCAATAGGTCCGGCAACAATGACGACGGTATTGCCCCCATGGTAATGGGTCCGAACATAGTCAATAAAATCCTTTTGCGTAAATGATGAAACAGTTTCTTTACTTCCGATGATGGGTCGCCCAGCAGGCTGATCGGGATACATGAGTTTCACCAATTGCTCCCCCGCTTTTTGTGGCAACTGGTCTTCGTACATATTGATTTCCTCGATAATCACCCCTTTTTCCTTTTCAATTTCGATCTCAGGGAATGTTGAATGCAAATAAATATCTCCCAGCACATCGATGAATGTTGCGAGGTGTGATGGGTTGCCTTTGGCATAGTAACCAGTGTACTCATTGCTCGTGAATGCATTGGACACGGCACCGATTGCATCAAGTTCTTCGGCAATAGCGCGGGAAGACGTACGTTTGACGGTACCTTTAAAAGACATGTGTTCCAAGAAATGCGAAAGGCCGGCCTGTTTGTCCGCCTCATACGATGAACCGGTACCAACAAGGACAAGTGCTGTTGCAGTCGTTGCATCAGGTTGTGGAATGGTAATGAGACGCAAACCGCTTGGGAATGTAGTGATTTTTGGTTTCAATGGTTTATTTCAACTTACTACTCAAGTAGCTTTCAAGCTCTGCAATTGCAATACGTTCCTGTGTTCCTGTATCACGATCACGGATCGTCACCGTATCAAGCAGTTCAGGATTTTCACCCAATGTATCAAAGTCGATCGTCACACAATATGGTGTACCGATTTCATCCTGGCGACGATAGCGTTTGCCAACATTTCCGTTGTCATCAAATTCACACATGAAGTTTTGGCGAAGTACTGAAAATACTTCTCGCGCCTTTGCAACAAGTTCTGGTTTATTTTTCAAAAGTGGAAAGACCGCGCATTTGATTGGTGCGAGTTTTGGATGGAGTGCAAGATACATACGTGTGTCTCCTTCACCAAGGTCTTCTTCACGATACGCATTGTCCAGGAACATCAAGAACAGACGTGCAAGTCCGACCGATGTCTCAACGATATGCGGTACAAATCGCTCCTTTGTGTCTTCATCAAAATAGTTGAGATCAACACCCGAGAATTTGGAATGCTGCGAAAGATCCCAATCCCCTCGCGCATGCACTCCTTCTACCTCTTTGAAACCACCAAGACCTCCAAAGTTGTATTCGATATCATATGCATCACTTGCATAGTGAGCGAGTTTTTCATGCTTGTACCAATGAATCTTTTCCTCTGGGATGCCGTAGTCAAGATACCACTGCCATCGCGCATCTTGCCATGATTTGAAGAGTGCTGCAGTCTGGCTCTGATGATGGAAATACTGCATCTCCATTTGCTCAAATTCTCGTGTACGGAAAATGAATTGGCGAGCATTGATTTCATTTCGAAATGCCTTTCCAACTTGAGCAATACCAAATGGCATTTTCGGATGCAATGAATCAAGTGTATTTTTATACTCCAAATAAATACCCCCACATGTTTCAGGACGAAGATACACTGGATCTGCCTCTGCAAGGTTTTCTGTTACTGCGCCAAGATTTGAATTGACCATCAGTGAGAACACTTTCGCTTCGGTAAAGTCACATTTACCACAGTTTGCGCATACGAGCTTTTTCTCTGCTTTCAATTTCTCAAGTTCAGTATTGATGAATTCAATCGGCATCTTGTCAGCGACAATACCAAACTGCTCAAGGATGTGATCTGCACGATAGCGCGCCTTACAGTTGCGACAATCAATCTGTGGATCGTTAAATCCACCAACGTGTCCGGACGCAACCCAGGTCGTCGGATGCATAAAAATAGCACTATCAAGCCCTACCACATCGTCCCGGAGTTGAACCATGGATTTCAGCCATGCCGCACGGATATTGTCTTTCAGTAGCGTGCCGTAGTGCCCATAATCATAAATACCCGCCATCCCACCATATATTTCAGATGACGGATAGACAAATCCCCTTCGTTTGCAAAGGCTGATAAGTTGTTCCATTGATACGTGACTGGTCATATTGGTCATAGGTTTTTATGGTACCACACGTTCCTTTCCGACGATATAGAGGGGGTCTGTGGCCAGCACAGTGGTCAATGCGGGCCGAGTTGCAGAAACAGCAGTATTTGTCACCGCGTCAGTTGCAGAAATTTCTGTCTCCCCGAGAAGCGAAAGCTCAGATCCGACCTGAGTCTTGGTCGGTTTGACTTTGACTTGGAATGACACACTCTTTGATCGAGGTGTTGCAGTGGCACGAGGCATTGAACCAGCATTCCATGTCACGGTCCTTGTGTCGGGATTATATCGAACATCTTCAGTTGAAGGATTGATGACTCCGGTCCAGGTTGTACCATTTGGAAGCACCGCTGAAGACATAACACGCGACAATGCATTTTCAGCAGGTTGAATCGTCCAAGTGAGCGTATAGGTTGTTTCAACATCTGCCTTTGCTGGATATGGTCCCGTGTTTTTGATCAAGCCGACTGAATACAATGCCTGGGCTGCGAACTGAAGATTTGAAGAGAATCGTACCGTCTTTTGATCAATCGTATCAATCGACTGCTCTGTGTTCTCCCGATCCGGAAACGTACCCCGTACTGAAAGCGCAAGGCTGATATCTTTGAGTCCCGCAGTACCACTAATGGTTGAAAATTTGAATGGAAATTGACCTCGCGCTCCCGGCGCAATACTGCTGATACTCGGATCGGAGTCCGCAGTCCACGTGAGTGTATTTGCAAGCGGGTCATAATAACTATCTGCGGCATCAATCGAAGCAGTATCGATAGAAGTACCCTCGAGAGCAATCGTAAATACTGGATTGATGATAGTAAGTGGTGAATTGTTTACCCACGTGAGCACTCCCTGGATCGGCAAACCGATTGGTACTGCCACGATATCTTCAGACATTCCATTCACCTGAATTTGTCCAGAAATAAACGGCTGCGCAATGACAGTAGATGCAAGTACCGAGCTATAGGTCACCGCAATCTTGCTACTCGTATCACTCTCAGGTGTTCCAACATACACACGGAATGCTTTTTCATCCTGCTCTTGCCCCACTATCCTACCCTGGATTGAGATAGTGCGCTCTGCACCCTTCTCCAAATCTCCAAGCGCCCAGACATTATTACCCGCAACGGGAGCCGGGATCGCAGACTGAAAAACAAAACCATCGGGATACTCGACACGAGTGACAACATTGTTGAGGAGTTTATCACCAGAAAATGTGTTGTGGATGGTAAGAGTAAAAGGTTGGTTGGAAACAATAGCCGTCGGAGCATCGACCTTGAGCCCTACAGGAGAAGAACTAATCAGTACCGAGAAGCTATTCTCCTTTTGAAATGTTGTTGCTGTTCCCTTGAGCTGGTAACTCAGCGTTGCCTTAATCTCACGACTCGCACCCTGCTCTCCATAGAGAACGACCGAGAAACTATGACTCTTGGTTTTACCTGAACCAATCGTATCAAGTGGTTGCTCAAGTCTCACCACATCACTTCCCGTCTCATCAGTCGCTCCTTTTGGATAGTTGATCGTGAGCACTGCGTTGACGAGGTCCGCCGCATTTTTGTTGACCACCTCAACCTGGATCGGCAATGCTTCTCCTCCACCAACAAATGAGTTCCCCAGAATAGTCAGATCAACATTCTTGCTTGAGAGTGTGAGTGCGCCACGATAGATTGAAAAGAGTGCGGCACCGGCGCCAATGATAAAAAAAATAAGTGTGAAGAAAAAGAATCGCTTGTATCCTGACACACCGGTCGGATGTTTTATTTTTTCGTCAGGAAGTTCCGTCGCCCCCCATGTCGATGTCGTATTTTGTTTGATTGGATGAAGAATACCAAACTTGCGCTGCGGCTGTCCTGCAGGGTCACGTGTATAAAGTTTTTTCTGGAGTTCAGCAATGTGATCTATTTCTCCGGGCATCCTCAGAGTATAGCAAAAAACTAGAGATGTGTTTCGGTAATCGCCTGTTGAACTTCCCGTATCAGACGTTTGCTTGTCGCAGCATCAGTTGCACGAATTGCATCGCCCAGTGGTAGCATCAGGAGTTCCTCATCCCCACCCGCGACTGCAATATAGCCAAGCAGTACCAGCGTCCTCCATATTGATATCGTATCAAATGCAACCACGTCGTATCCGCCTTCAACCAAACAATCCGCACATGATCGCAAATGACTAAAGAGTTCCTCATGCGGTGCCTCCCCCGCCAAAAATCGCTCAAGCGTAGCGAGTGTACGAACAAAACTTCTCGTCAACGGATCCCTCACTCTTCCTCGCACCGGCTCATCATCAAGCACAGCACTCACCATCCGCCATACTTCCTTGCCCCGAACGAGATCGGCAGAGATAAATGAATAGTCGGGCGTCTGACCGCGCAATTTTGCCTCAGGCTTCCTGACCCCTTGTGCCACTGCCACCACCAGGCCAAAGTCCTTGGTAAAGAGCCAGAAACGCTTGTTAGCCTCTGCTGCCGGCGCGCTCTTGAGGATGACCGCCTTGGTGTGATGGATAGCGTGCATGATGCAAAAAGTGTAACACGGGGTGTTCTTGACATATTAAAGAAAGTGTTTATAGTAAAGACAAATTGTTAACACTTAAACTACATAGATATGCCAATCGTAGAGATTCATTCACGGATACAGGCTTACCATATCCCTGTTCTGGACGCAGCCATAAAAGCTGCGCTCCTCTCAATCGAAGAATTAGAGCTCAAAGATGCTTCATGGATAAAAGTTTATTTTGTAACGACGTATGCAATGGAAAATCCCTGCATGGTAAAAATAACATTGGACAAAAAGCTGCAACGCACCAAGGAAATCCTTGATAGAGCAGCGGACGCCATTCACGACATCTTGAAAGATCATGGAGACTTCACTATGATCGAAGTCCTGACATTTTGTTTTACTCCTGCTCTATCAGGACAGAGACTAAGCAGAAAAGAAGATAAGCCCGAAGAAGAAAGTAACACCAATGCGTAAGCTGCGGTGTTTTATTTATTACATACCATCCACTTCCCCTCACTAATAACTTCTACATCTCCATCGATAACCTTTACTGCTGATTGATCATCAATAACATATATCTTTTTACCCATATCATCAGTAACCTTTTTAATATTTTCCTCCCTAACTCCAGGAAAGTTTGAGGACTTGAAATGAGGAATAACATAGAAATCAACAAGGTTCAAAGCGTCCATATCTTGTGACTTATCCATATCCTCACTATAGAGCACCTGAGAAACAGTCAGTATAAGATTTGGATTCGTTACCATACTTCCCGCACTGACTCCTACATAAACCTTTTTTGAAAGAAGATCAGGTAGCATTTTGTCCAGACCACTTTTCTTGATCCATTCCATGAGATAGTACGTATTTCCTCCTTCAAAAAATAGTACATCAGCCGCTTCTATCTTTTGCTTCCACACGGTCTCGGGAAATGATGAAATATCAGCAATATCAATCGATTTACATTGCTGGTTTTTAAGATTAACCAAATCATCAATGAGCCATTCCTTGCCACCCATTTCTATATTTGATGCTGTTGGGATAACGACAATACTGGTTTCAGCTGCAGGTTTCCCCACAAGATCAAAAAGTGCTTTTGCGATTGAGTTGTTTGATAGACCGTTTGAGGTGAGTAGTAGTTTCATATATCTATTTTACTTTATTGGGCGGATACTTCTCCAATATTTTCTCCACAGTGGATAGAGCAGGAAAATACCGACACCAGCAAGTGCAGACCAGGCACCGAGGAGAATGAAATAAATAAACCAGAGCATCTCTTTTACATAGAAATAGTAATGCAGCTTCCAATAGCACTCTATTTCTACTTTCTCTCGGGCAGCATGGCGCAGCGCCTCACGTTCATGGAGGCGTTCCGCGATTTGTGTATGACCAAATGTAACCAAGACAGCCAGCACACCAATCCATTCAATAAGCCCTTTTTGAGTAATAAGCGCGACCGCAACTAAAATCGCTGCAACAACTGCAAACTCCCCTACCCATGTTTTGTACGTAAATATCTTTTTCATACGTTACTGAATTATTATTTCTTCCCCACTGACAACAACTTCCTTCGCCCCAACCGTCTTCTTCAATTCCTCACCAAACATATCTACAATCTCTTGGTATTTTTCTGGAAGGGTTAACATGATCACATCCTGCGGTGCGAGATCTTTTTCTTTGCGGAGATCTTGCACTGCACGGACAAGCTCGCGATAGTCACCTTCGAGTTTGAGCTCGGGGGTAATTGCTGTATCAATAACAACACTTAATTCATTACCTTCATTAAATTTAACTTCTTTTACATTCAATTCATCTTTAATTAAAGAAACCATAGAAGCTTTAAGTTGATATCCAAAAGTATTGAGAAGGCCCAAAGGTTGACGGATCGGAAGATTCTCTTTTTTTCGAAAAGCGTTTCCCATTGTTGAAATTTCTCTTGTTTTTTTCATTTCTTCCAAAATTTCAAAATCAATTTCCGTCGCCTTTGACCAGGTACTCAAATGCACACTTTCTTCGTCAGTATCAGTTTTCAACTTCTGCCAAAGATCTTCTGTCATGAACGGTGCAAACGGAGCCAACAGTTGGGCCGTTGTTTTCAATACATGATAGAGCGTTCGTTTTGCATCAGTGTCCCCATCCTTGAGGCGGTCACGGGAACGGCGCAGGTACCAGGTTGAAAGGTCATCGAGGAATTCACGGAGGCTGCGGGTCGGTGTAAAGAGGTCATACGCATCAAGACCAGTAGTGACTGCTTCGATCGTCTGATTGAGTCGTGCCATGATCCATTGATCAAGGACATTTGCGCTCTCTGTATATGAACCTTCGAGGTTCTTGTCGCGATAGAGTTCGTAGAATGAATACACATTTCCAAGGAGATTGAACACCTTGTTGTTGATTTCAGCAACACTCTTCTCATCATAGTTCTTGCTCTCGCCTGGCTGGTTCACCGAATACATCCAGAACCGCACCGCGTCCACACCAAACTTATCCATTTGTTCAAATGGTTCGACGATATTACCAATCGATTTGGACATTTTTTTGCCATCTTTATCAAGCAAGTGTCCGAGGGAAATGACGTTCTTGTACGGTGCGCCACGCTCCATGAGTACACCCACTGCAAGGAGTGTATAGAACCATCCGCGTGTCTGATCGATTGCCTCTGAGATAAAGTCTGCTGGGTATGCCAGAGTCTCTGAGTGTTCGAATGGATAGTGATCCTGCGCAAATGGCATCGAGCCCGAGTCGAACCATACATCCATCACTTCCTTTACACGGCGGAATTCCTTGCCATCTTTTTCGAGAATGACGTCATCGATATAGGGGCGGTGGAGATCAAGCTCGTAGCTATCATTGTGCGGAAGTGGCGTGAATGAAATCTGACGAATTTCTGCATTATTAAAATTTTTATACTCCCGAGTCTTTGCAAACATTGTACTGATAGCAATATCATTGGATAGAAGTTCCAATGCGCGAGCAGTCGCACCGTGACATACGATAAGAATATTTTTATCTTTGTATTTTGCATCGATACTATACAGGAACTCTGCTGACCGTTTGAAAACTTCCGCATATGATTCTCCATCGGAAGTTTTGAACTCGTATCGATCCACTACGTCTTTGTTGCGTATTTCAAAATAATCTTCGATTGATTTATTAGTGGTATTAAACTCACTTCCAACATTCCATTCCCCTATGCGAGGATCAGGTACTATGTCCTTTGAAGAAATACCTAGTGCATTTGCAACAAGCTCTGCCGTCTCTCGAGTTCTAACAAAAGGAGAAGTAACAATAAGATCTATATGCTTGTCCGTAAAAGCTACAGTAGCGGTACGCACCTGTTCTTTTCCTGCCTCCGTAAGAGGGTCATTTGCAGTACTATCACAACTCCATTGTTGCTTTACATTACTTTCAGATTGCCCGTGACGCATGATCGTATACGTATTACCTGACTTCTTACTGTACTTCTTCAAGGTATCAACCGAATCAACGACAATCTTCTCGCCATCAGCAGCAACCCAAATCGGCAATGGTGTCCCCCAGTATCGCTCGCGGCTGATCGCCCAGTCTTTGACCTCGCGGATCCATTCGCCAAAACGTCCTTCTTTGATATGGTCGGGCTCCCAATTAATCGTGTCATTTGCCTTCATGAGGTCATCGCGAAGTTCTGACATGCGGATATACCAGCTGTCACGCGCATAATAAATGAGCGGTGTCTTACAACGCCAGCAGTGCGGATATGAGTGCTCGTACTTTTCTTTTCTAAATAATAGTCCGCGATGTGCAAGGTCTTTGATGATATCAATAGCTACTTCTTCATCTTTTACAAAACGACCTTCAAGGAAATCAATCCCTGCAATGAACTTTCCTTCTTCATTGACTGTGTGTATCTTTGGCAATCCAGCACTCGTACCAAGCACAAAGTCATCTGCTCCATACATCGGTGCAATATGTACAATACCGGTACCGTCAGTTGTGGTGACAAAGTCTGCTGCATATATTTTGTGTGCAGTATCAGACTGGAGTGCTGCTACCGTGTAGATCTGCTCATATTCCATACCCACCATCTCACTTCCCTTGTGCTCTGCAACTATTTCATACGGATCGGTAATAAGTGAGAGTCGCTCTCTTGCAATGACGAGTATTTCTTCCCCTACTTTTATTTCGACATACTCAATATCGGCGCCAACTGCGAGTGCGACATTTCCTGGCAGTGTCCACGGTGTTGTTGTCCATGCTACAAAATATGCTTTTTCAAATCCTTTGATTGGAAACTTCGCATACACCGTCAGGTCCTTGTCATCATGATATTCTTGTGCCAACTCATGCGACGCAAGTGTTGTTCCACAGCGAGGGCACCACGGCAATACTTTATAGTCTTTGTAGAGCAATCCCCGATCGTTGACCTTGCTGATGATACTCCAGAGCGACTCCATGTATGATGGATTGAATGTATAGTATGCGGTTTTTTTATCAACCCAGTAGCCGATACGATCAGTGAATACTTCCCAGTCATGAATATATGTAAATACGCTCTCTTTGCATTCTTTATTGAATGCCGCCATACCGTATTTCTCAATATCTTTTTTACTCGCAAGTCCGAGTTTCTTTTCAATCTGAAGTTCAACAGGGAGACCGTGCGTATCCCACCCCGCACGTCGTGGTACAGAGAATCCTTGCATTGTTTTATAGCGCGGGATTACGTCCTTGAATGCGCGAGCTTCGAGATGGTGGAGTGCAGGCTTTGCATTTGCAGTCGGTGGCCCTTCGAAAAAGACGAATGGTTCGCCGTCCTTGTTTTTCTCAAGGCTTTTTTGAAAAATATTCTGTTCCTCCCAAAAAGCCAAAATACGCTCTTCCCGGAGCGCTGCAGCTGATTTTTCAAAGCTTTTTTCTTCCATATGGACTGATTTTAGCACAATTTTTTAGAGATGTTTCTTTTCAAGCAATTCTTATGCTTTGACTGTAATACGAATACGGCGGAAGAAAAATACCTTTACGAGCTCAATCGATGCGAAGTACGCGAGACTGATACCAATAATTGTTGCAATGATGAATCCTGGTACCGGAGTGAATCCAAAATATGTACCGAGTTGTGAGAGTGCGATACTCCACGCAATGATAGTCGTGAGGAATGCAGCGCCGATTACCAAACGATGCGGACGACTCACCTTCCAGACGGCATGCGCAGTACGGATAAAGAAGACCGCAAATACCTGAGAGAAGAATGACTGCATAAACCAAGCGGTTTGGAATCCGCTCGCACCGAGATGATAGAGCTTGTACAAGACAAAGAATACGAAGAAGTCGAATACTGAACTGAGCAAACCAAATACAATCATGAACCGTTCGAGTGCCTTGATGTCCCACGGGCTCGGACGGTTGAGCACATGCTCGTCGACGTGATCAGCAATGAGCGCAATCTGCGCAGATTCGTAGAGCAAGTTATTCAAAAGAATCTGAGTTGGCAGCATTGGCAAGTACGGCAGTACAAGCGACGCACCGGTCATTGATATCATATTGCCGAAGTTTGATGACACTGCCATCGATATATATTTCTGTGTATTTGCAAATGTCTTTCGTCCTTCCTTCACTCCTTGTACCAAGTGGTCGAGGTCTTTGGTCGTCAGCACAATGTCCGCACTTTCCTTTGCAACATCGAGTGCGTTGTCGACTGAGATGCCCACGTCCGCACTACGCAATGCTGGCGCATCATTAATACCATCTCCCATATAGCCGATCGTATGACCTCGAGCCTGGAGCGCACGGATGATGCGGTTTTTCTGAATCGGGGTCACTCGAGAAAATATAGTCGTTTCTTCTGCGCGGACCTGGAGTGCCTCGTCAGGCATCGTCTCAATCTCTACCCCATCAAGCGTGCCTTTTGAAATGAGCCCTACTTCGCGCACAATATGCTCAGCAACGAGTCGATGATCTCCGGTGATTACTTTTACCTCAATATTTTTGCGACAAAGTTCCTCAAGGATACGCTTCGCATTTTCTTTTGGTGGATCAATGAATGCAATGAAGCCTGCAAATGCTAAATCATGCTCATCGGCAACAGTATAGGTATCTTTTGTTGAAACAATACCCGTTGCAACCGCAATCACACGATACCCTTCTGCTGACAATGACTCAAAGAGTGCAAGTGCAACAGTCTTTGCAGCAGTATCAATACGACACACACCAAGCACTGCTTCAGGGGCACCCTTGGTGATGAGCTGGGGTTCGTTCATACCCTTTCGAACAATCATACTGTCCCGACGTCGCTCAAAGTCAAAAGGAATTTCATGAACCTTTTCATACGTATCAGTTGCAAACGTTTCGCCCTCAATAATAGCAGTATCTAGTGGTGTCTTTGCAGAACCTTTCAATACACTTGATATGTACGCCGCTTCAAGGACTTGTTGTGACGTTGCACCGGCACCATCGACATATTTAACCAATACGATACGGTCTTCAGTGAGCGTACCAGTTTTATCAGTACACAATATGTCCATTGAACCAAAGTTCTCGATTGCCGAAAGCTTTTTCACAATGACGCCTTTTTTCGCCATACGAAGAGATGCACGCGAGAGATTTACTGCAATGATGACCGGCAGCAAATCAGGTGTGAGCCCTACAGCGAGAGCCAGTGAAAAAATAAGAGATGAGAGAATATCATGCTTAAGATATGCATTGATCAAAAAAATAATAATGACCAATATAAGAATCACTCGAGTGAGCAATATACTGAAACGGCGAATACCTCGCTCAAATTCACTTGGCTGTTCTTTTTCGGTCAACAACAATGCAATACTTGCAAACTTCGTTGAGCGACCGATCACCATGACTTCAAGCACTCCTTCTCCACTCACTACCCCACTACCCATGAACACATTGTCACCGACGCGTTTTTCAACGGGCAATGATTCACCAGTAAGAGCACTCTCATTCACATAAAGCGTGCCTGATGCACGGATAATCCCATCAGCAGGGATTACACTTCCTGCAGCAAGTACGACAATATCCCCCGGCACGATTGTCTCGTGCGGTATTGAGACTACGACACCATCGCGAATGACGGTCGCTTTTGGTGAAACGCGAGACGCCAATGCCTGCGCCGCTTTTTGTGACTTGTATGAAATAACAAAATCAAGAATTGAACTCACTACCACAATACCGATAATGAGAATGCCACTGACTGTTGCGCCCGTTGATAGAGCGATTACCGCTGCAGTAAGCAACACTAGTACGAGCGGATTCTTGAACTCTGCCAGAAATGTGATAACAGCAGATTGCTTTCGTTCAGTCACTAGAATATTGCGACCAAACTTCTCTGCACGAACTACTGCGTCAGAGTTGGTGATGCCATGAAAGGTGCTGGTATCCATAGGAGGTTATGCGGTGGCAAGTTGGTGCGAAGGAGAATTGATCGCGCGTTTATCAGCTTCTACCATTTCAATCACCCGAGCAACCAGGCGCTTTGGATCACTATCAAAAATTATTTTATCTCCTGGACGATCGCTCTTTGCAATCATATCCTTGATTTGTTCTGCCATGGTCCATGGACCTTCGAGTACACCAATCGGTCGCCCATCTTCAAATGCAATCGTAAACTCGTGAATAGTACCAATACGTCCACAACCGATAAAAACAGCATCGCAACTACGGGTGAATATAATGTCACGCCCCGGAAACCCAAATCCGGTATAGATAATGAGATCCATATAATCCACCGGGAGACGGTAGTTCTCTATGTGTTCTTTTTCAGTTGCTGCCGGAGAGAGTCCGATTGAAACACCGTGCTCTGCTTTTGCACCCATACATGACCATAAAGGAAACCCCGTCGTAGCGCCAGTTATCAGTATGCCACCTTGGCGGACAATCTCAGCACCGAGCTCTTTTGCTTTTTCAAGTGCATTGAGTCCACAATGCCCCGTCTCGGCAGCACCGGAGACCCCAAGCTTGAGCTTCAAATGCCCATGCTTATCATTATTTTCAAGTGGGCCGTTGTAACAGATGTATTGGTTTGTTGGTGTCGGTGTTGTATCCATTTTTTTAATTGCAATCCAATTCTACCACGTCATTTGCTTGTGGCGCGAAAGCCATGATGCCAAGTGTATCGCGCAGACGCTGGGTGAGAAACAGCGCCGATGCGGGTTCCCCCATGACAACAAACACTTTCTTCACGGTGTCTTGGACCTGTTCGACAAACTCCACCAAATGATCAGAGTCTTTGTGTCCAGAATATCCGTCGATAAATACGACATTGGCACGTACAGAAATACTTTGTCCATTAATATGCACTTCCTTTGCGCCTTCTTGGATTGCACGACCCATCGTGCCCTGTGATTGATACCCGGTCAAGAGTAGCGTGTTGTTCGGGTCAGGTAAATAATGAGCCTCATGATGAAGCACACGCCCACCATTACTCATCCCACTCCCCGCAATCACGATCTTTGGATTGGGTGCGTGGATGATATCTTTTGACTCTTCGGTGAGCAGTGTGGATTTGAGTCCCGGAAAATTAAAGATGTCGTCGCCATCCCCGATCTGCTTGCGCGCAAAGTCATTGAAATATCTCGTAAAGCCACCATATATTTTCGTCAGACGGATACCAAGTGGTGAATCAAAAAATATCGGCATCTGCGGCACACGATCATGTTCAACGAGCTGATCGATTTCAAACAAGAGTTCTTGAGAACGCTCGAGTGAGAACGTCGGAATGATGAGTGTGCCCTTGCGGCGAAAGTTGTCCTCGATTGTCGCCTCAAGTTTGATACGCCGTTCGTTGCGGTTTGAGTGATTGCGGTCACCGTACACACTTTCCATGACCATGTAGTCGACGTTTTTCAAACTTTCGGTGTCATTGAGTAACGGAGACGGTGAGTTTCCAAGATCCCCAGTAAAGATAATCTTTTTATTATTATATATAATCTCGAGCATACCAGAGCCGAGAATGTGCCCCGCATCGCGGTATCGGAAAATGAAGGGACCAATCGCAAGGTCCTGATGATAATCAATGACCTTCCAACTTGAAAATACTTTTTCTAAAATTACAGGACTATATATTTTGCTGAGCAACTCATTTTCGCTATGCGAAAGAATATTCGCAGTATCATCAAGCATGAGCTTGGTTATATCCTTGGTAGGAATAGTCGAATAGATGGTACCCTTGAACCCATCATGAATAAGTTTTGGAATGCGGCCGATATGGTCGATATGTCCATGAGTAATAAAAAGGTAGTCGATAGTTGCAGGGTCGTAGACAAATGGTTCCCAGTTCTGCTCATCCGCCATTTTTGTCCCCTGCGAGAGTCC
>JACCDT011584460.1_pt1 | contig 21863 bp, 34 predicted proteins | sample 7446291 | NCBI WGS metagenome assembly JACCDT01 (sample SAMN15323446, study PRJNA562643) | freshwater metagenome | isolation source: river surface water | place: USA:Blue River Watershed | collected 2017-08-17 | reverse complement strand
TTGTTTTGTCGCGCCGAATGTCGTCCAACAAAACATCAACGGTCGCCTCGAAACGCTTGTTCACGATGGTGATGCCATTTTCGCGGAAAGCTTTTGGCTGCCGGCCGCCGACCCATTCCCGCATCGCAGGAGCCATGCCAAGCCAGGCATATGTTTCGCTGGCTTGATCGGAATCGAACTGCATGGCGATTTTTTCGATGTAAGACGAGGCTTTTGTAGCCTCTAATGTGTTATAGAACTCGCCGATAATCGCGCGAGAGGATAAACTTGATGCGCCCATTTTGGGTACTCCTTTCTAAAGATAACTGTTTAAAAAACTTTCTAAGACAATTGCTGTGCTAAGTTATTGATCTTTGCGGTAAGCGACGCAAATGCATTTGCAATAACAGATTGGCTATATGATCCGCCAATCGCCGCAATCGTATCACTCGCCGTACCCCCAGAACTGTCCGTTAAAGCCGTAAAGCGGCCAAGCTTTCCTTTTCTTGCATCAAAGGAAACGATTCCAACGCCGGAAGAAATAAAACGGTCAACGCGGCCGATAAAGCTGTTTCCGGTTGCCGTCAACGTGAAGGTGTTACTGTCGGAAGCGTAAACCGGCTTGCCAACATCGGTCGCGGCAAGGCTTCCGATGCTAAGTTGGACTTTTCCGGCTTCTTTTAAATTGACATTGATCGCAGCCGCAGTGCCGCCTGTGTTATCGGCCTTTTTGCGCGCGAATCCAGCAAAAGAATCGCCGGCCGCCAATAGTCTGCAATGGCCAGAGGCAGCGACCACTCCGACTGCCGCGCCTTCGTAAATAATTGTTGAAGCAATGACGGGCTTGTCGTTTACATCGCCCTCTTCAAAAATAAGCTGTGTGTCTGCTGTTGATGCCATGGTTAAGCTCCTTTCCTATTGGATTTGACAAGGCCCTGGGATTGGGCTTTTTGATATGCTTTGTAAGCCGCGAGGCTGCGGAATTCGCCTTGTAAATCGGCAGAGGCTTTGTATTCCGATTCCCATTTTTCATCGCCGGTCAAGACTTGGTTGTTTTGCTTTATGCCGCCGCTATGGGAAAAAATTTCATCCTTTTCTTCCTGCGACGCTTTCCAGTCGATTAAGGCGGCGTTTGCTTTTGCCAACGACATTCCTTTTTCAATAAAACTTTGCGCAAGCGATTCCGGCGCGCGTAATTTGCGAGCGGTGGCCATAATGCCCAAGCACCGCTCTTGCTCTGCCTTGACTGCGGCCTGATCGTCTTCTTGGGGTTTTTCCGGCGCGGGATCGGCGGGGCTGTTTTCGCCCGTCGCTACCGCTTTCTCCGGCTCGTCTTTAGCCGGCGTGGTATTGGTGTCCATGGACATCTCCTTTGCGATGGGCGTTGCCGCCCTGGTTGATTGGGCAATGTGTTGTGAAAGATCGAATAGGGCATTGCCCAAAGTCCCCATTCGATCCGCAAAGCCGGATGCAATCGCTTTTTCGCCGAAAAACAAACCGGCCTCCGTCGCTTTGATTGTATCGAGGCTTATGCCGCGCATTTTTGCGACCGACGAGGTGAATAAGCCGTAAATCCTGTCCACCTCGGCTTGCAGCGCGCTTTTAGCCGAATCACTCAAAGGCTCATGTGGCGATAAATCGTTCTTGCGCGCGCCTGCAAAAACAGCGGTATAAGAAAAGCCTTCTTTTTCATTAAATTTGCTTTGGTCGAGATGCACGGCGATAACGCCGACCGATCCGACGCCGCCGGTGCGCGGCAGATAAATTTTTTCGGCGGCGCAGGCAATTGCATAAGCCGAAGAAAATGCCTCTTCGTTGGCAACGGCCCATATTGGCTTTGATTTTCTTGCCTCGAAAATCTGATCTGCAAGATCGAACACACCGCCGGCCTCGCCGCCGGGGCTGTCAATATCCAGCAAGATCGCCTTAATCATCGGGTCGGAAACGGCCTCGGCGAGCTGGCTTTCTATTTGCCCATAACTCATAAGCCCGCTTAGTGCATCCATCCCAGCAGTCCTGCGAACCAAAGTTCCAAGAACGGGAATTATAGCAACACCATAAGGCGTGACTTCAAAACTGCGGCGCGACTGTTTCTGCGCCAACTGGATTTTACCGCCCTGCAATCGCGGCTTAATGACGCTTAGAATCGTCTCTAGCTTAGAGTGCGAAATTAAAAGCGGGGTGTTGAATATCCGCGCCGCGATATTGGGTAAATTGTTCATTGGCTGTTCTCTTCCAAGTGATTAGAAATTATCGATTGCGCCGCGCCGCTTTGGGTGACATGGCGCGGATCGGTGTCAAGAACGATGCCCAAATCGTCTAGTTTTTTATTGTCCTCTGAAATTTCCTGCATCAATTGATCCGGGTCGTATCCTTGTCGTGTTATCGCCTCTCTTAGGCTCATTAATCCGCCGCGCACCGCCATTATTTCGGCGGTGATGTCCTTGATCGGATCAACCCATTCATAACGCGGGGCCGTCCATTCTACTTTCGGCTTTGGCCCAGACCATGCGCCGCTTAATTCCGCCAACTGATAAAACCTATTCCATATCGGCCAGCAAAGGCGCGGCACGAGCAGCCGCCAGCGGTACACTTCGCAGCGGTTGCGGAACGGCAGCATACCGCCGCGAATAGAACTGTAACTCGTGCTGCTCAAGTCGCCGGTCAAAAGCTCGTATGGAATTTCAAGCCCGGCGGCGACAGCCCTTAATTGCGTTATGATAAAATCGTTATAGGTCTGATTTTGCGCTGGCTGTCCAAACGAAACTTCCTCGCCTGGCGCCATGTAATGAATCATCGCCGGCTGAATTTCTTCCAGCCTTTTGCGGTTGCTATCTTGGGTTACCGGCCCAAGGCTTCCCAGTTCATTCGATCCTTGAATAAAAATTCCGAAGCAAGCTTCTATTCTTTTGCGCAACAATTCGGCATCATCATAATCCTGCAGTTCTTTCATTTTTAAAAGAACTCTCGCAAGCAAGCTTACGCCGCGCGTTTGGCCTGGTCTTTCCCTTAAGAAAAGATGGATTATATCGTCCGCATCCACTCTCTTGCTGACCATCGCTTCGTTTCGCCGGATATATTGCGCACCGGGATGCTCCGGGAAAAGCCAGTAAGCAGCTCTGCGGCCCAGCTGGTCGAATTCGATACCATTGGCGATAATGTTGCCGTTTTTTAGCCTTTCATTCTTGCGGCTGTCGATATAGTCCGCCTCTAAGACCTGCAATTGCAACGGAACGGGAAATCCGTCCTCTATCCGCCTTGTGCGCATGCGAATAATCACTTCGCCCGATTCGATCATGCTGCGCTTGACAAGCGCCTGAATTCCGACGAAATCGTCCATACCGTCAGCGTCGCATCGGCCAGTCCAATCTTTCCATAAGGAATTCAGGTTTTCGTCGCCGATCCGTGGCGTGATTCCGGTGGAAACAACATGATCCACAATCACCGAAACGCCTTTTGCGGCATAGGGGTTATTTCGTAGAACATCCCGCGCGCGGTCACGCAGAATATCAATGTCCCAAACCAAATCGGAATCCGCCGATCCGCTTGCAGGATTCCAATTTTCTGTGCGCCGATCCCGGCGCGCAGCGTCATACCCGCCACGGCCTGTGTGCCGCGACATGATTTTATAGGCGGATCGCGCGCGCAGCCGTCGCAGCGCCCATTCGGGGTTGATCGCGTGAATCCCCCGTTCCAGCCAATTTTGTTGCATGGCTTCTAACCTTTGCTAAAAGTCGCGTAGCTGTAACGCGGCGGCGAGGAGGGGTTTAGCGACCTTCGTATTTCGTCGATCCTGCCCTTCAAATCGTCGCGGCTGTTATAAGTAATCCTCTTGCCGTCATATTCTACGGTCAGAACGCCGCTGGCATAGGCCGCTTCCAGGGCATCAAGCTGTGATTGGGTATAAGACATCAGTTTTTAAGCCAGCCTTTCCTGTTTCCTATCCATGAATTCTGTTTCGGCGATTGCTGCCGATGCTGCTGATCGTTCGTCACGGGTCTTTGATCGCTTCCGGCTTGCATCGCCGCAATTCTGTCGAGTCCACATGCGATTGCAGCCGCGCGGGCATATACCCGGCAGTCCAAAACTTCGTTGCGCATCCCTCCGGGAAGTGTCCATTCCATGCGCGGAACGCCGCGCACGACTTTTTGCACAAGCCGCTCCGAAGTCAGCTGCTTAAAATATTCCGGCGCATGCTTTGGGAAGTGGCAATAACATGGCGGGAATGACCCGTCCGGCTCTACTTCCAGACGCAAATGTCCGTACAATTCGCTTTTTAATTGGCTTACCGCCAACGGCCAGACTTTTATTCCAAACTTTGCTTTTTTGCCAATCAAGGTGACATCGACCGCTTCAGGCGCGCCTAGCACCATGCCGCCGCGCTGAACGCCCTTGATAACCATCACCTTTTCGGCAGGCTGCTGCCTTGCCCAGGCATAAACTTCGGTTGTGGCAAAACCCGAATCAATCGCCATACGGTTGACATGAAAAACTTCGCCATGCGCGCTGATAAATTCGCGGTTAAGCTGCTCTGTCAGTTTTTTCCAAACATCGGGCCTTGCCGTGTCGCCGTCAAGAACGACATAATCAAGCGACCAATTTTGTTTGTCTGCGGCCCAGGAAACAAATTCCAATTCGATCCGGTCGCGCTGCACGTCGCCGCCCGCCGTAACCATCAAGGCTTCGTCCGGCATCCGGCCTATCGGATAATCTTCCCGACGGCTATATAACCTCTCCCATTCCGGCGATTCGCCGCGAGGCTGCCAGACTTCGCCTAAAACCGTGTTTATGAAAATCTTTAAAAGCCGTTCGTCTTTCTGTGCTTTCAACCAGTCGCCAGCAAGCTTGCCCCAGCCATACCAGCCGACCGGGGAATATAGGCCGGATAAATGAAAGCCGACGATTTCGGCATCGGGATTTTTTGCTACCCAATCGCCGTGTTCCAGCATTTGCGTTTTATGTTCTTCGCCGATTGCCTTTCCGCAATCAATGCAATGGTACTTTGCCAGTTCCGGTTTGCCTTCGGGCCAGCGCAGTTGCTTAAATTCAAGCTGCTGTTTCACGCCGCAAAACGGGCAAGGAACATGATAATATTCCTGGGTCGAATTCTCAAATTCACGCGCTATCCGGCTTAACCCCGCCACATTCGGCGTCGAGGTAATAAATATCTTCCGGCGCGGGAAAGTGTCCGTCCTTTTTATTGCAAGGTGGATCGGGTCGCCCTCTCCGTCGACATCACCTGGGTAGGCGTCGACTTCGTCCAAAAACAAATACCTTACCGGCATAGACCGCAAACCGGCCGCGCTATTCGCGCCAGCCATAATCAGAACGCCGCCTTCAAATTCTTTCATTTGAACGGTGTTGCCGGAATCGCGCTCTCTTGGGTCTTTGACCTTATGCCGCAACCTTGGGCTTTCTTCAATCAGCGGCGTAATACGCTGCTTGCTGTACCTCTTGGCCATATCCAGCGTCGGCTGAACAACCAAGATTGGCCCCGGTGCTTGATCTATAATATTACCGATCCAGTTGTTACCGGTTTCTGTTTTTCCTATCTGCGCGCCGGCCATGAAAACGACCCGTTGCACCGGATCGGTCGGCGACAGCTTTTGCATGATCTTGCGTAAATATGGTGTTCTTTTCGTTCGCCACTTGCCAGGCTCGCTGCTGCCCTTTTGCGACAAGTGGCGGAATTGATCCGCCCACTGGTCGACGGTTAATCTCAAATCTGGCTTGTACCCAGCCGACCAGGCATCACGCGCCACCCCCCGATCCTTCTCTTCCTGGTTCGCCGACAGAAAGTTCTTCGAGATGGTCATTTATCATTTTTTCCAAAGCCACCATAAGCTTGGTCGGGTCTACATTTAAGGCGGCTGCTATTTCAGGCCCGACCCTGGTTGGCAAATTAAGCCAAGAATCTCTGGCTATTCTGGCAAGATTAAAAACTTCTTTTTTGACCGTATCTCGGTCTACAAGCTTGCCGATTTTTTCCTGATAATCAGTCCAGTGCTTTAGGGCCAGCGCGTTTTCCTTTACGCGTTCGGCGTCTTTCTTGCTGGCATGTCCGGTTTCGAGCCGGAAAAGGCTTTCGGTTAATTCCTGATCGTCGTCGGAATCAACCGCATCTTCGGCTTCTTCGTCAATATCTTCCGCGATTTTTCTATGGTTGACACTCTTGTCAATCTGGTTGACGCCGCCGGTTGACACAGAGGTCTTTTTTTTAATGACCGGATTTTCCTTAATTCCGCCCATGCCAAAATCGCTAAGCTTTCGGTCTGATTTTTCGGGGTTAATTCCTTCCCCGTCCATAACCAGCAACCCAAGCTTTTTCCACTTATATACGGCTTGGCGACTTACTCCGTGACGCCGCGCATATTCTGATTGTGTAAGCATTTTTTCATTGGTTTTTAAAATTAAATAACCCTGTTTTTCTGTTCTGTTTTAGGTGGCGATTTTGCTTAATCCTATAACCCATTGATAGTAAACAAACTTTTTGCCTCTACCGCTAAAAATGTCCCGCGACTTTGCACCCCGCATATGTTTGGCTGGGGAAGGACCCGCGATGCTAACCAAAAGAAAACGCGCCGGGCGGGTTTCACCGGGCGCGTAATTCTTCGCATCATAGAAAAAAATATGGCGAATTTTGTTCAAAGTGTCCAGACAAAAAAGCAAAAAAATAAATTATTTTTTTCTGCGAGGAAAAATGCCGTCACGGATATTCAAAGCCGAAGAGATTCTGACACAAGCGAAGCTGTATTTGTTGTGCGCGCTTGTGCGAGATATACCCAATTCGGTGCATATTCTTTTCCACTTGACCCCTGCGGCACGCAGCCAAAGTATCTTCCTTTCGTCGAACTCAAGCCACTGCGTCCATTCAATCACTTGATCCAGCCGATCGATCGCGCGTGCGCTTGGCCGTATGCGGTTAAGAACAATATCATTCCAGCCATAAGCATCCCACACCTCTTGCACGAAATCGGGCCAGTTAGACAAGCAGCCTTGCACGCCCACGGGAGGCAGGTTAAGCAAAGTTTGTGCCGCTTCCTCAAACCAATCGGCAACTTCATCCGCCGTCCACTCTTTCAATTCCGATTCTCTTTTAACAACCGCCAGCATTGTGACCCCCATCGCCTAAAGATTGCACCTGATTCGCAAGACGCTTAAGCAGCAATACATCGTTTCTGTAGGCCGATACTGCGTCATTGGCCAGTTTCAGAATCTTTCCGGGCCTAGGAAAGAAATCGGATTTGGAATCTCTGCGGTATTTGTTGCAGGCGCGCGCGATAGCCCATGCCGGCAGCTCTGCAAGGTCTAAACAATAATCCTCTATCAGCATCCTGTTTTGCTCTTCGCTGCGGCCAGGCGGCCAGTAATGCAGCATCAACCTTGACAGCATGATGATAATCTCTTCGCGCCGCGCCGGAATAAGGGCGCGGTTGTAACTATCTTGGGTTAGTTTTATCTGCGCTAGAATTGCTGGCCGTGCCTCTTGCGGAACGATCCTCTCCAGCGTATCTGGCCGCAGATTCGTCAAGGAGGCTATGCGCGGCGGCAAGAAAGGAATTATGGGCGGCTGAATGGGAATTGTTTGTGGGGTTTTTTGAATAGTTTCTAGCATGGATTTGACCCTTGGAAAGATGATTGGAAATGCAGGCTTCGATAAAAGAAATCGGCTCGGACGCGGCTTCGGCCTCTGCCGCGGCTAAGATGTTCAGCATCGCGGCGTCGCCCACGGTCTTGCGCCATTTTCCCAAGAGCGATCCGGCGTGCTTTTCGCTGCAGCCGTTCGCAATCAAGTACCGCTTACCGACGGCCCAAAGCTGTTTTTTCAAATCAATCGGCGTTTGAACGCCCTCGCTTCCCGAAGATTGATTTGGGGGATGTTCTTTTTCGCAAGCGGGCTTGCCCGCAGATAATCCGTTAGGATTATCTGAATATTGGTTAGTTAAAACTGGTAGGTTAGTCGGAACGTCATTCCCCTCACCACCGGAACCTAATTCCCCTCTGGGGGGAATCACATTCCCCTCATCGCCGTTTGCGAGGGGAATTGTATTCCCCTCATTTGGGTTATGGTGATCGACCGAAATACCATTACTGGTAGAGAGGGGAACTGTATTCCCCTCATCACCGGCGACCTGTTTCAGCGCCGCTTCATTTGGAAATGCGGGATGGTAAATGTTGGAATTCCACTCCGATCCTTTCAGGCGGCGCTTGCTTTTGACAAGCCAACCGGATTCTATGGCCTTGTTTATTTGCACCCGAACCGCGCGCTCAGTAAGCCCGGAATATTTTGCGATGCGATCTAAAGACGGGTAGCATCCCTGCCCGAAATTATTCATATGCGTCGCTAAAACCAGCAGCACCAGCCGCGTCGTTGGGGAAAGATCGCTTTCCATGATGGATTCTTCCCAACTCCAAACGCGCTTCTTTCCGTCCTGCTTTTGCTCTGTTGCCATATTATTACCCCTATTTCGGTGGAATTTTTTGATTGTCGCGCGAATAAACGCCGGGGTAGAAAATCGGCTCGGCGCCTCTGCGCGATCTTTTATCGTTCGCCATTTTTATGATTTGCTGGATGGTATAAACCCTACCATCCATCACATATAGTTGCCTTTCCGGCATCCATTGCGGCCGCCCGCCAAATTCCCTGACAGCGTCCTTAAGCGGCGATTCGCTTATGGGGTCTATCATTTCTTTTGCGATCGCTTCCGGCACAGGGCGGATTTTTTTTCTGTAAATTCGCGGCAAATTATCCCCCTTCGCCGACAAAAGACACGCGGATGTCCATGCCTAGAATGTCGCTATATAATTTTCTAACCTGCAGAAAAACAACCTGCCCGTCGTCCTTGATTAAAACGCCGTTCAGAATGTCCAAGGCGGTTTTGGCGTAATTGTCGGCATCCGGCCTAGTCGCCGGGAATATCGACCCGTCCAGGGCGAGCGAACGCTTTTTCTTGCTAAAGCTTTTCGGGATCGGGATATAAACATCGACCCAAACCATGCAAGGATTATCGGATATTTTATTTCTGCCCATGGCGAATCGCGCCAGCTTTTTGGCTGTTTCCATGTAACGTCGCGCTTTTGGCGGCATGTATGTCCAAATTTTGCCGTTTTTTGCGGCGGCGCGGTTGCGCGGCAAGGCCAGCGGAACGCCCGGGATGGTGAATTCGACCAAGTTGCGGATTTTTCCTATCGCCATTCGCGCCATACCTCCACCTTGTCGACCGTCGGCAACGCATTGGCGACCGCGCTTTTTTCTTGCATTTGCTGGGCCGTCAAATTCGTGCAAATTTCAGACCGGCCGCTTTGATATTTTATTTCCATGGAAAATCGGACTTTGGTTGCTTTCTTCATCGCGCGGCCTTGTTTTTCTCTCTTTGGAATTTATAAATTTTGGAAAAGATCGATTTGCAAAGACGCTTTGGGCGGAGGTGCTTGGGATGCCGCCTTGGAATTTTGTTTATTGCGTTTTTTACGCGGCGCAGGTTTTTTCTTTGGCATATGCGGCGCGGCATCGGCCAGGCGGTAAATATTGGCTTTCAGATTCACGTCGCGGCCGCATTTTTCCAAAACTCCGTAATTCTGCAATTCGGTGATCCGGCCGGACACGGTATGCACCGGCACGCGCAAATGCGCAGCGATGTCGCGCAGGCTGGCGCGCCCCAACCGGGCAAAGGCAGTCATCACCGCGCGTTGCCGCGCGCCCAGGTTTGGCAAAACATCTTCATACCAATTTTGGCGCGATGTCGCGGCGACGGTCATAAGGCTGTAATCGCGATTGGGTTAATAAAAATTGTCATGGGCGGAACTACCGGAAAGGCAGGGCTTGACTATGGTTTACAAAAAGGATAAAAACGATTATTTAACGGATGCGTTAGGTCATGATGAATGTGTCTCCGGCTGCGGGGAGTTGCTTATTTTCTGAAGAAAAAAATCTTGTGGTTCGAGAGAAATCCCCTTCTTTTCAGCGAGCTGCAAAAGTTCTGCCATGCGCCGTGATGGAATTATTCCGCGTTTTTTCCATCCTTGCACAGTTGTTATATTCTTATGATTCAATGCTTTAGCAAGCGCGGTTAGGCCACCAAATTTATTTATGATTTTTTCTGAAACCGATTCCATACGCATATTTTACGCTTAGAGCGTATATTTGTCAACGTAGAAAACGTATACGCGCTCGGCGTAAAAAAGCCAATGATTTCAATACCAAAAAAACTAAAAGAACTAAGAGAGCGGACAAACCTATCAATGGCTGAGCTTGCTAAAGCTTTAGGAATGAAAGGGGCATCTAGCTATCAGCGCTACGAATCCGAAGATCTTTTTCAAAAAAAGGTTTTACCTCTGGATATGGCCCAACGCCTTGCGGATATTTTTTCTAAGCACGGGATAGATAAGGCAGAGGTTTTAGAGTTGGCTGGGCTAAAGTCTGATGCCCCGCCCACACTTCGGACAAACTCCCTGTCCGAAGCCCATAAAAGCGAATTTCATTTTCCGCTGCCGGCATCCAAAGACTTGCCGATATACGGCATGGCGGAAGCGAATAGCAGCAAAGAATTCGCAAGCTTTACCCTGGGGCAAAGCCCCATCGCCATGGCCGAACGCCCGCCGCAGCTTGCGGGGGTAAACGGCGCTTTTGCCGTCTATATCGTCGGCGATTCCATGTATCCGCGCTATAAAAGCGGCGAGACGGTCTATATCAACCCGCATCTGGCGTACCGCGCCGGTGACGATGTCCTGATCGAACTGCGGGATAAAAGCATCATGGTGAAGGAGCTAGTGCGCGAGGACAAGGATCACTGGGTTTTCCAGCAATTCAACCCGCGCAAGGAAATGAAAATCAAAAAAGCCGACATCGCCAAAATCAGCCGGGTTACGGGCGCGAGCGGGGTTTAAACATTAAAATGTGTATCCGCTACCCTAAATACGCCATTTTTTTGTACTATATTGATTAATAATAGACAATACGATCAACATGATATAAAAAAACGGCAGAAAGAGGTTGGTTAAATGGCCATCAAGAAAATTGATGAAAGTGCAGAAAATCTCCGAATAGAAATAAACAACGGGGATTTCAACGCCTTAAATGAAATCATAAAAAAGTGGAAGTTCAAAGACAAGGAAAGCGCACTCCGCTTTGCCATAGCTATTTTGTCGGTAACGGAAAACGGCACTTTGTGCAAAGAAGACAAATCCACAGGAGCGCGAGGATTGCTGCAGCCAACCGAAGGTTTAACCAACGAGTAAATTTTGATGACAGCGACGCCTAACCACAGCAATCAAAATGACTTTGACACAAAAGACCTTGTAAGAATTGTTAGTGATCAAAACAAAGATATTCAAGGCTTATCCTCTAGAATAAAAGCCCTGGAAGACAAATTTGGAACACATGAATGTATTGCTGACACACTATGTGTTACTGTAGAAAAAGCAGCTAAAATGCAGAGCATGTTATCAGAAGCCTTTATCAAACAGCTAAAATCTGACGATAGAATTAAAAATGCCGTACTGGATCTGGTAGATAAGGCGGATCGCAAATATCTAGTGTTAGCCTTAAAGCGATTTGGGCTTTGGATATACGGTTTATTAATGCTTGTAGTAGGATTGCTTATTCAAGCAGCCATAGCTCATTTTACTGGCCAAGGTCAGTAATTATTTACTTTTTTCTTAACTCCCACCGCACTTTTACCGAAACCGCGTTTTCCACTTCCCAACCGGCCCGGCGGGCGGGGTTTCTTGATCGGCAATCTTTTCCCTTGGCGGCCTCTTACCTAAGCACAGCAGCGGTATAAGCCACATCGGCCCCAAAACTAAAACCGCCAGGAGCCATCCAAAGCTGTGGTTTTTTCGGTTCACCAAAATGGCCGCGGCAATAACACATGCCACCCAGGCTGAAATCAAAAAATACATTTCCATCGTTTAAGCCGCCTCTTTCATTGTCGGCATGGTTGCCATAACATTGCCGCCCTGCGCGCCTTGTGCCAGGCCGAAAATATAATCATGCGGATTTTCTATAACTTCCCCGGTTCCCAAAAAAACTAGGCTATCCATGCGGTCGGCCCGGAACCAGCGATGAGCGTCGCGCTTGTGGCAAAACGCCCAGATATATAAATCCATATCCTCTTGCTGATAAAGCTTTTTGGGAGTGATGTCTCTTTCGCTGGCGTCGCCCTTGGCGTCAAGGTAAACGATCCGCCAATCGTCGCGGAAACCATCGAAAATCATTTCGCCGGGGTCGAAAAGCACCCCTTTTTCCTTTTCCTGCGCCGCAACACCCGTATCCGGTTCTTTGGCATAGCGGTACAAATAGCCGATCAACGCGCCAATAAATAAACAAACGAAAAAACCCATCGCCCCCTCCAAAGGGCCACTATAAGAGGTTTTTTCCTCTTTTAAACATACTCCAGCAGACATCACGAAAAATTGATTGAATGAAAAAATAAAAATTACGTTATTTGCGTATATTTTTATTGACAATTTACGTTTTAAGCGTAATATGGCGTATAAGAAAAGGAGGCCATTATGAATATCAATCCCAACCAAAAATATCAAGAGCTGGTCCAGGCCGTCAGCGGCTATTTGGATCACAACCCCCGGATTCAGGAAGATCTGAATCCCGGCAACATCGGATTTTTGAAAATCATGTGCAACCACGCCGCCGAATTTGAAAAAAAACTGTCATCCCCTTCGCCGTCGATACCCAGCGGCGTGCAGATGCTGCGCGCTTCGGGCCAATAAGGATTTTTTATCGCAACCCAAACCGTTAAGGGTGATTCCATGACTGAAAAAATCTTGCTGAAACTGATCGTGTTTTTCCGCCTGGGCGGATATTTGCGCCGCCGGGCGGTCATGCGCCGCCTTATGCCTGTTCCTCATTTTGACCGCATCGCCAGGGGCGGGGCCATCACGGCGGTGTCGAAATGACAGCAGCCGAAACAAGGCCGCTTAGCCGGCGGCAAACGCAAATTTGGCGTCTGATCGCCATGGGCCTGACCGACCGGGAAATCGCCGACAGCTTGCGGATACGGCGCGAAACGGCATCGGCGCACGTAAAGAAGCTTTACAAGAAATTGAATGTCAACAGCCGGTTAAAAGCGGCGCTGTTATGGCGCGCGCCGGAACTGGCCTAAGGAATTGCCTTGCGGTCGGAAGCCCAAGGTCAATGGCGGCGGGGTCGCAAATATCATGTTTTTTGAAACATGAACCTCCCTGTTCAAGCGGTAAACTGGCCCCGCCGTCTTTTTTTTCGTAAGGATCAAAATGAAGTTCGTTAATAACCAATCCAAATATACCTATGCTTTGCGCGACGCCATTCTTGACAATTTTTGCCCGAAAAGGCTGTCCGCTTACCACAGCAAGTTTGTCGGCATTTTGCCGCAAGAAAGGAATTTTTTGTTTGTGGGCGAAAAATTCCTTTCCCTTTTTATCGAAAGAGAAATTCTCCGACACATCGCCACACCATTTCTTTCAATAACCGCAGGAACGGTGCGGGATTTGTATGAAATACTATCGCGGGGCGGAACGATAACGGACATAATGTACGACGCCGCTTTTTCGGACGGACGCCACGCCTCGCGCGAAGCCCAACTTAAACAAACAATCGCCGACAACCAATGGCGCGGTCGGAATAAAGACCATGACAAGCCTTTTTTCCAAAAGAAATTATCGCTGGCCTGGGCGGAATATTACGCCGCCGAAAGCCTGAATTACGCCATAATCTCCATCCGCCACGATTACACGATAAAGCATGTGATCCGTTATGCCGCCGGCGCGGAACAGGAAAGGGTAGCGGCGGAATTCGCGGATTTCGACAAATTATCTGGGGCACAAGCACAGGATATTAAAGATTGCGCGAAAAAGGAATTTTTGGTGCGCCAGGCCGACAAGCTTTTGGAATTGTTGGACGCAGCCCCGCCGCTTAATCAAGAGGTGCCGGCATGACCAGTATAAGCGGAAAAACCGGCGAAAAAGCGGCGGAAATTTTTCTTCTCACCGGCAGATGCGCGGTTAACAGCAAATACACCTTTCGCACTGCGAAAAAAATCCTGTGCCAACGGCACAACATAAAAACCAAGCCGCTTGGCAAAGATACCCCCCCCCTTCATTTTAGAGGCTAAGGAAAAATAAAAAATGACTGAATCCTATCCGCTTCACTGGCCCAATCACCGACCGCGCACGCCCGTTGATAGGCGGATTAATTCCCCTTTTGGCATTTCATTTTCCCGCGCGGTGCAAAAGGTTATCGAAGAAATCCGCCGCCTGAACGGAAAGGATGTGATTATTTCCAGCAATGTGCCGTTACGCAGAGACGGGCTGCCCATGGCCAACAGAAACAGTCCGGCCGATGTCGGCATCGCCGTTTATTTCAACTACAAGGGTAAGCAATTTTGCTTTGCGAATGACAAATATTCCAGCCTTGAAGGCAATATCAACGGCATTTGCAAGACCATAGAGGCTTTGCGCGGGATTTCGCGCTGGGGAACCGGCGATATGATGGAGGCGGCCTTTACAGGATTTCAAGCCCTGCCAGCCCCACGCGCGGAAACTTGGCAAGAAGTTTTAAACGCGAAAACCTTGATCGAAGCCGAAACCAATTACCGCCGTATGGCGCGCGAAAACCACCCGGACTTGGGTGGATCGGCGGATTTTATGGCGCGGCTAAACAATGCCATCGACGCGGCAAGAAAGGAAGCGGCGTGATGCAAACAACAAAACACACACCAGATTGGATCGTACACGAAGGCGAAGACTATGTCCGTGTTTTAGAATCAGCTAATTCCAGCACAGACGATGTAATAGCCGAGGTCTATGACATCGATCACGCCCACCTAATCGCCGCCGCGCCGCAGTTGTTGGATTTACTTGATCGTTATGTGAGTGCCTATCCCGCATTCCGAATTAAACCGATCGGCGCGGATGGCTCGCCAGCAAGGATCGAGCAAGAAATGCTTATGGCGCTTGAAGAAAAAGCAAAAGCCGTAGCCGCCAAAGCCAAGGGTGATGTGTAATGGCTTTCAAAGTTCCTGAAAAATACAGAATAAAAACAGGCCGACTTGCCAGCGATGAATTTTTTGGCAACAACGGCGCTTTCAGCATTCCGCTGAAAACCAAACAGACAGCCTTTGTTGTCGCCAGCGATGGAATGGGGTGGGAGCATGTTTCCGCGTCCATTGACCACCGGCCGCCATTTTGGGGGGAAATGTGCCAGATAAAGGATTTATTCTGGGGGGAAGACGATTGGGTTATGCAATTTCACCCGGCACGGGCGGAATATATCAATTGTCATCCCCACTGCTTGCATCTTTGGCGGCCCGTAGATTCTCCTATCGCTGTTCCGCCGTCCATCCTGGTTGGGCCTAAATCATGACAAATGAAACGCCCCAGCTGCTTGACAGAGAAAAAGCCGTGCGCGCCTTTGACAAGGTTTGCGCCGTTTTCCACGACGAGGGTTTGAATCTGATCGAAGCCTATGAAGTGGTTTGCGCCGCCGCCGGCGGAATATGCCGCACAGAAATAGCCCTTTTGGCGGGGCTGCGCAGCAAAGTTGAAAAATACATTATCAAGGGCATCGATGACAAGGAGGTGATGCAATGACCAAATTCAATCCTAAAAACCTAATCGCTTATATCAGCCTATGCCCTATGCAGCCATCGCCGGAATACCCTTTTGGCGCAGATAAAGAGGATATGGAAGAAGGCCCGGTACATGCCGTTGAAAAACGCATGGCGCGGCTCGGCTCGCCTGAACAAATGAAAGGCGTTCGCACTATGGTGCAATTCTCTGGCGGTCGCGGCTATTGCGAATTTACGCAAGACAACGGCGAAGTGACCAGGGTTCTGGCTGATCCACAATACGGGCCGGCGTATAAAAGATTGGTCGATTTTTGCAAGAAGCATGGGAGCAACGAAGGTGATGTTTTTGTTCCATTTCCATATTCATCTTTCGATAATTGGCGTGATGATGAAGCCCAAGCCCTTCGCCTTATCCGCGATCTGACCGGAATCCCGCCTATCGTGTATGAGCCTTGCCCGGCTTATTTGACGATGAATCAAATCCATGAACGCTTGGCGTATCTAAGCGATGCGGGGATTCGAGAAGTGGTTTTTGATCGGACGGCTTCTATGAATGATTTGGAAATGATGCACGATATTAAACAAATCACCAAGTCATTGCGAATCAGAATTATGCCAGAGGGTTTTTCCTCGTCTTACGAATGTATGGTTCTTGACTGCGGCGAAAAAGGCGGCGCTGCATATAGCGTCTATAACTGGAATTTGGTGACAATCATCGGCATGAATGTTCCTAAGGCAACGGCAGACGATATTCGCCGCTGGCAAGCCGCACATCGCCGCAACGACATAAGCTATAGCATCGGCATAGGGCAGTACAATGCTGTTAAGGAGGGGTTGGAATGATCCCAGTCCGAATCCAGCGTAAAAGAACAAGAGGCTGGCGGATGCCGCCGAATACCATTTATGTTGGGAGACCAACAAAATGGGGAAACCCTTACGATGATCCGCTCGGCAACCGGGAAACCGAGGTGCATCAATTCGAGGCATTCATTTGCCTAAGCATCGAGGGCCAAAGGCTTGCCGAAGAAGCGGTGAAAAAGCTGCGCGGCAAGAACCTAGCGTGCTGGTGTCCATTGTATGGGCCATGTCACGCGGATATATTGCTAAAAATATCAAATAAATAAAGAAAACGGTGAAAAATGTTAGTAGGGAAAAAACAAGTAACAGGGGTGGCTGCATGAATCACCTTGATCTTTTCAGCGGAATTGGCGGCTTTGCTCTCGGCTTGGGCTGGGCAGGCTTTACAACCATACAGTTCGTTGAAATCGAACCTTATTGCCAAGCGGTTCTAAAAAAAACTTTCCACTCGTGCCAATCCACGGCGACATAAGGACTTTTGATGCAGCTAGATTTAGTGGACATGTTGACATCCTTACCGGGGGATACCCATGCCAGCCGTTTAGCTCTATCGGCAAACGATCAGGCAAAAGCCATTCTTCCTATCTCTGGCCAGAATTGTTTGAAAAAATATGCATTATCCGGCCGAGATGGATTGTTTGTGAAAACTCTGATGAACATATTCACAACGGATTTGATGAAGTTGCCGCACAAATGGAATCTAAAAACTACACAGTATGGCCGTTTATACTTCCAGCTTCGGCTGTTGGTGCGCCCCACATTAGGGAACGATTATGGTTTGTCGCCCACTCCAACGGCGCAAGATTCAAACAGAAAAAGGTACGGATTCAAGAACAAAGACAGGTGCAAACCAAGCCTGCCGTTACGGGGTTTGGTTCCCCATGGCATGTATCCGAACCCCCGCCACTGGGAGTGGAAAATGGGATACCCAAAGGATTACACAGAATTAGAGGTTGCGGCAACGCCATCTTACCGCAAATCGCGTACCAAATCGGCAAGGCAATAATGGAGATTGAAGAATGATCAAAAAATTAGAAAAAGTCGCACGAAAATTAACAGAAGATCTTGCCGACAATGGAAAAATCATCGAAGGCGGATGGCTCGGTTACAAAAGCATGGTCTTGCCACCCAGCGCAGGAGAGATTCAATCAAAAGAAACGCGCATGGCATTCTATGCTGGTGCGGCGCACCTCTACGCAAGCATTCTTTGTGTATTAGAACCTGGAAACGAACCCAGCGCCAGAGATTTGGATCGAATGCAATTAATCCATATTGAACTGGAAAACTTTAATCAGGAAATGGCACTGCAATCTCCAACGAAAGGTCAAGCATGAGCGCCGAATTCGCTGTCGGATACGAGGGGATGATGAACTGTAATCCCCCAGCGGAGAGATTGAAACCTTCCGGCTTTTGGACACTTATTGCTATCGAAAAGGATTATACGGCATGGCAATTAGGCGATATGTGCGCGTTATCGTCCGTGGTTTATGTTTCCGATGAACACCAACCAGCGCATTGGGAATGGCTGATTAGCTTCTCAAAAATGGGGCGTATGGTATTGAATGATGCCGAAATCAAGAAATGCCTTAAAGCCTTTGGTGCGGAGGATTTTATGGAAGATAACCACGAACGAGGGGTGGCAAGAAAATTCTGGAAAGCCGTAGAAGAAAAATACCGCGTCCCATGCCCATGTCAGAATGAGCGAGTGGTTGTTGAAGGCGATTATCGTTACTCGGTCGAAAAAAGAGCTAACCCATAATGGAGATTGAAAGTGGCGACGATCCAACTTGCAGAACAAGTTAAACAAGCTGAAACAACGCTTTTGTGCGTCCAACTCTTGGGCGCTGCGGAAGTTCTAGATGCTCTTGGCGGTCAAATTCAGAATCCAAGACTTTATGCCTTTGCAATATCATGCAGAAAAGCCTCGGAAATTATCAAAAAAAGCAATGAACCACTAAGGGAGCAAAACCAATGACCGAGAACAAAATATTCCGCCCTAAGGAAGCCGCAAGTTATTTGGGAATCAGCCCATCGACGCTTTACGATTATGTTAAAGCGGGCAAGATCGACCCACCGCTTAAAATAGGCAAACGCGCATCGGGTTTTCGACTTTCGAGCCTCGAAAAATTTCTCAATTCTCGCCCGTCTTGCGCTTCGCAGGCTTAGAACATTTGTCGATTAAATTTGCCCAATCTTGCATCATTTTTTTGCGTTCTTCTAAGAACTCGGCGCGATCATAGGCGGCTTTAATTTTATTTGGCTCGATATGCGCCAACTGCCGATCAATAACCTCGTGCCGGTATCCCAATTCCTCTTTTATAGTACTCATAGCCAGCGCGCGGAAACCGTGGCCGGTCATGCGGCCTTTATAGCCCATATCGTAAATTGCGAATAAAACCGTGTTGTTGCTGATATGCTTTCGCCAGCCCTGCGGCGATGGGAACAAATATTCCGAGGCTGGATTATACTCAAAAAGACGTTTTAGAATCGCCAAAGCCTGGCGCGATAGCGGCACCATATGCGGCCGCTCCATTTTCATCCGCTCGGCGGGGATTTCCCACATTTTGTTTTTGAAATCTATCTCACCTTTTTTGGCACCGATTAATTCGCTGGTGCGAACAAAAGTCAGCATCATCAACTTTGTAGCGAGATAGGTTATTTCAAACATGCCACTGTTTTCCAAATCCTGCAAGAATTTCGGTAATTCGCGGAATGTTAGGGCGGGGATACGCCCCTTCTTATAAGGCTTCAAAGCCCCCCGTAAATCGCGCGTGGGATCGCTTGTAGCGCGGCTGGTGGCAATGGCATAGCGAAACACCTGGCCGCAGTATTGAAGTACGCTACGGGCCATTTCATGCGCGCCGCGCGCCTCTACCACCTGTGCCATGCGCAAAAGGATCGGCGGGGTTATCGCATCGACGGGCAGGGCGCCAAGCTGCGGGAACACATCGTTTTTCAACCGACGCGTGACTTTAAGGTAATTACTTGGCTTCCAAACCGCTGCCTGTTTCTCAACCCATTCCAAAGCTATTGCCTGAAAATTATTGGCGGATTGATAATGCAAGGCGGCTTTATGCTCTTTCTTTGCGATAGCCGGATCAACGCCGCGCGCCAGCATCTTACGAGCGTTCATAGTTAATTCCCGCGCTTCGGAAAGCGTCATTTCAGGATAAACGCCATGCGCCAGCCGGTTTTCTTTCCCCAGGTGGCGGTATTTCATGCGCCAATACCGGCCGCCCTTGGGCGAGACTTCGAGATAAAGCCCGTGACCATCGAATAAGCGGTATGTCTTATCCTTGGGCTTGGCGTTCTTGCATTTGGTGTCGTTTAGAGGCATGGCTTTTATGCCCCCACTTATGCCCCCAAATTTGCCGGATGTAAACGGATATTGTCGGATGATGCCGGACAATAAAAATGCGATATAACCCTTATTCTACCAGCTTTATCCCCATGTCCTCGGACATTGCCGGACGTTGCCGGATGATAAAATTGGTGCGGTCAAGAGGACTCGAACCTCCACGGGTCTCCCCACAGCGACCTCAACGCTGCGCGTCTACCAATTCCGCCATGACCGCGGCCAGGCTTTATGTAGCAAGAAAAGGGGGAGGAGGCAACCGGCATGAAACAATATTGCAACCTGTGTGCCGGCTTTATTGCGCCGCACTTTAGCGGGATTGCGCTTTTACCGCCCATAAGCCATTATATTAACCTTTATTATCCCCATCCATAACAGGCATCCCATGAAAGACGATTTCCGCCAGGCGGCTTTGGAATATCACCGTTATCCCAAGGCGGGCAAAGTGGGCATTCAGATTACAAAGCCTTTGGAAACCCAACGCGATTTGGCGCTGGCTTACAGTCCTGGCGTCGCCGCCGCCTGCGAGGCGATCAAGGACGATCCAAGTCAAGCGGCAGAGTTGACCAGTCGGGGCAATTTGGTTGCAGTTATTACCAATGGCACAGCGGTTTTAGGCCTTGGCGCAATTGGCCCGCTTGCGGCCAAGCCTGTTATGGAAGGCAAGGCGGCGCTGTTTAAAAAATTCGCCGGGATTGATGTGTTCGATCTTGAAGTCGCGCAAAAAGATCCCGACAAATTCGTCGAGATCGTTGCGGCCTTAGAGCCGACCTTTGGCGGCATCAATCTAGAAGACATTAAAGCGCCGGAATGTTTCGAGATCGAGCGCAAGCTGCGCGAGCGGATGAAAATCCCGGTATTCCACGACGATCAACACGGCACATCCATCATCGTTGGCGCCGCTATCGTCAATGGCTTGCGGTTTGTGAACAAGAAAATTGAAAAGGTGAAATTGGTTTGCTCCGGCGCAGGGGCGGCCGCTTTGGCCTGTTTGGATTTGCTGGTCAGCCTGGGGCTTAAAAAGGAAAATATCTGGGTCAATGACATCAAGGGCGTGGTGTATGAAGGCCGCAAAGAGGAAATGGACCCTTATAAAATCCGCTATGCCCGCAAGACCGATGCACGCAGCTTGGATGATATTATCGAAGGCGCCGATATTTTCTTGGGCCTTTCTGCGCCGCGCGTTTTGACCCCGGCGATGGTCAAGAAAATGGCTAAAAAACCCATCATTCTTGCCATGGCCAACCCGACGCCGGAAATTCTGCCCGAAGAAGTGGCCAAGGTGCGCAGCGACGCGGTTATGGCGACGGGACGTTCGGATTATCCGAACCAGGTCAACAACGCGCTATGCTTTCCGTTTATCTTTCGCGGCGCGCTCGATGTCGGCGCGACCACGATCAACGAGGAAATGAAACTGGCCGCCGTGCATGCGATCGCCGAACTGGCCCATGCCGAGGCATCGGACGTAGTAAGCCGCGCCTATGGTGATCAGCCGATGACTTTTGGCAAGGATTACATTATTCCAAAACCTTTCGATCCGCGCCTGATCTTGACTATCGCGCCTGCGGTCGCGAAGGCGGCGATGGACAGCGGCGTCGCCACCCGCCCGATCAAGGATTTCAATATATACCGCCAGGATCTTGGCCAATTCGTTTTCCGTTCCGGTCTTTTGATGCGGCCTGTGTTCGAACAAGCGTCGCAAAATCCCCAGCGCATCGTATTCGCCGAGGGCGAAGACGAAAGAGTGCTGCGCGCGGTGCAGTCTATCGTTGACGAGAATGTGGCTAAGCCAATCATCATTGGCCGCCCTGGCGTTATCAAAAAACGCATTACCCGCGCCGGGCTGCGCATCCGCGAGGATAAGGATTTCGAACTGGTAAACCCGGAAAAAGACGACCGTTTCGCCGAATATTGGGGCCTATACCACCGTTTGATGGAAAGACGCGGCGTTTCGCCGGATCAGGCCCGCACCATCGTCCGAACCCGCAACAGCGTGATCGCGGCGCTTATGGTCAAGCGCGGCGAGGCGGATGCCATGATCTGCGGCACGTCCGGGCGTTACCAGTCGCATTTGACCGACATTATAGACATCATCGGATTAAGTTATG
>JACCDT010375493.1_pt1 | contig 21865 bp, 17 predicted proteins | sample 7446291 | NCBI WGS metagenome assembly JACCDT01 (sample SAMN15323446, study PRJNA562643) | freshwater metagenome | isolation source: river surface water | place: USA:Blue River Watershed | collected 2017-08-17 | reverse complement strand
TCCCCTTGTTTGGCATTTTTACTTCATTTATACTGATCTATTATCTAAGTTCATTGAATAGATCAAATGCCTTTTTAGCCCTGTTTTTCTTGTGCTGCAATCTGATTGTGATGGTATATTATGGACTGCATTATACGGTTGATCCATTTTGGGAAGGAATATGCTTCGTTCACTGGCTTCCGCTTTCCTTTCTATTAGGTCCATTTTTGTTTTATTATGTCAAAACGATGGTGACTAATAGTCATAAATTAGAAAAAGTAGACTATCTGCATCTGATCCCCGCAGCATTTATTTTCATTAACTGCCTGCCGTTTACAACACTTCCTTTTGAAGAAAAATCAGCAATTGCACATGAAATTGTTAATGTAACGCTGAAATACACGCTTGATTTTCAATTTGTCTCTTTTGAATTTATTCTCATTTCTAGGTCCTTACATTTAATTGCCTATTGCCTTCTATCCTTGGCCTATTTTACCATTTATTCGAAAAAAACAAAGGTGAATTTTGGACAATTATCCACGAATCATTCCATCTTAAAAAGGTGGATATACTTGCTATGTGCCATTCAACTTATTATTTCGAGCAATAGTGTTTTACATATTTTACATGTTGTAGGTATCTATTTTGATTTTGAAAGTGAGGCCTACACGAAAATTTTCACTTCGAAGAACCATTACTTAACCGTGGCTGGAGGTGGATTTTTTCTACAGAATTTGTTTCTATTTTTGTTTCCCAAAATCCTCTACGGAAACGTCTCCTTCATACCAGACGGTTTAAATGGCAGTTTATTCAATGACATCAGGTCAAATCTACCTAAGAAAAGAAAGGCAGTAGAAATTAATTTTGAGATTGAGGATGAATTAAACAACTACCTACTCTCTCGACCTTTCACAAAAAAGGAATTTTCAATTGCACAGACTGCTTTTGATTTGAAAATCCCGGAAAGGACTCTTTCTCTCTATTTTAATACACATTTAGGTTTGTCATTTAGTGATTGGAAAAAGAAATTGCGCATAGACTACGCTATTGAAATGATTAAATCAGGGGATTCGAAAAAAATTACCATTGAAGCCATTTCATCCAACGCAGGTTTTGCATCAAGATCAAAATTTGTTGATGCCTTCAAAGAACAAACCGGCATTACACCGTCCGCTTACATTAAATCTTTGGATAAAAAATAAAATACCAATCTTAGCACATAAGTCCTCCGGACAATCGACTAAACTTTTTCACCATACCCATCAAAAAAGGGGCCTTCGCCCCTTTTTTGATTCCAACTTTGAACTTTGCTCTTTATGCTCTCTACTCTCTTATCTCTACTCTTGATTACGTAGTATATCCTCCATGGTCTCCCGCTTCCGAATCACCCGCGCAACACCACCATCTACCATTACCTCTGCAGGCAAAAAACGGGAATTATAATGTGAGGCCATCGTGAAACCATAGGCACCTGCGTTAGCTAAAGCGATGATATCCCCTTCCTTAACTTCATTCAAAAGGCGTTCATTTTCTTTCCCTTTCAAGTCAAACGAGAAGGTATCTGTCTCACAGATATAACCGGTCACCCGGTAGTTTTCTTGTTTCGAAGCGTCTTGATTCGAAGCATTGAAAATGTAGTGGTAGGAACCATACATCATGGGACGAATTAAGTGATTTAAACCTGAATTGATACCCACAAATGTCTTGACTGGATCGCGCTTTATGACATTAGTTTCTGTTAAGAATGTGCCTGATTCACTTACTAAAAACTTGCCTGGTTCTACCCAAAGGCGCAATTCACGGCCGTATTTAGCACAGAAAGAACTAAAGGCGTTACTCATGATTTGGCCTACTTCTTTCATATTTACACCGGGGTCTTCTGGAGAATACGGGACTTTAAATCCTCCGCCTAAATCGATGATTTGTAAGTCTTTGAAATCGAAGGCGAAATCAAAAAGAGCGGATGCTGCTTGTTCAAACGTCTTTCCGTCCTTGATGTCTGAACCGGTGTGCTGGTGCAAACCGACAACATTCATATTGTATTTTGCTACAATGGCTAAAATCTCGGCTTTTTGATGAATGGAAATTCCAAATTTCGATTCCGGGTGCGCCGTCATAATCTTCTCATTTCCACCGCCAAAAACATGGGGCTTTATGCGAATTAAACAAGGCTGCGATGAACCATAGGTTTGTCCAAACTTTTCTAAGACTGATAAATTATCGAGGTTGACAATGGCACCTTTGGAAACCGCATACTCAATCTCCGAAAAATGAACTCCAGAAGGAGTAAACGTAATATTTGACCCTTCGTATCCCGCGATTAAACCTAACTCTAATTCCTGAGGTGATACCACGTCCATGTCGACACCATTCTCCCGCATTAAGCGTAAAATAGACAAATTTGTGTTTGCCTTAACTGCATATTTTATAGTCAAATCAATTCCTTCAAAAGCACCTCTCAAAACCGAGATTTTTTCCCTAATTTTGTCGGCATCGTATACATAGAGAGGTGTACCAAATTCTTTGGCCAAATCTGTTAAAGGAATGTTCTGAATTGAATAATATGCCATAGGGAAAATTGTAAGCCACAAAGATACTAATCTAACGAACATGAAAAGAATATTTATCGCCTTATTCCTTTTAACGCCACTTTTAGCCAGCGCCCAAATCAAGAGCGGTCCCATGTTAGGCTATTCCGAAATGAAGGAAGTGCTAGTTTGGGTTCAAACAGAGAAAGCAGCAACTGTGAGCATCAATTATTGGGAAAAGGGAGATAAAACGATTCATAAAACCGATCCAGTGGCTACTGAGAAGGCAACTGCCTACATCGCACGCATCATAGCAGATGAAGTGAGCATGGGGAAAAAATATGAATATGAGGTAGTAGTGAATGGCAAAAAAGTAGCGATTGATTATCCACTGGAGTTCCAAACGCAGGAACTTTGGCAATACCGAAAAGACCCACCGGCCTTTTCATTCCTTTTCGGAACATGTAATTATGTGAATGAAGAAGCAACAGATCGTCCTGGACGTCCTTACGGTGGCGCTGATGAGGTTTATGCGTCGATGTACGCTAAGAAAGCGGATTTTATGTTATGGGGTGGAGATAATTTCTATTATCGCGAACCAGACTACACTAGAACCGGAATGATCCATCGGAATAACCACGCGAGATCGGTTAAATCCATTCAGCCCTTATTAGGTAGTGTGCACCAATACGCAATTTGGGATGATCACGATTATGGTCCCAATGATGCAGATCGCTCTTTCCCGCTCAAATATACTTCACTTGAAATGTTCAAATTGTATTGGGGAAATCCCAATTTCGCGTTTCAAAACGAAGGAATTACAGGTAAATTCCAATGGGCTGACGTCGAGTTTTTCCTGATGGACGACCGCTGGAACAAGGCTCCTAACGAGTTAAATGACCCGAACAAAGACTATTGGGGCCCCAAACAAATGACGTGGCTATTAGATCAATTATCTACCTCAAGAGCAAGCTTTAAAATAATTGTTAATGGTGGTCAGGTCGTTAGCCCTGCCAAAGTATTCGAAAACATGGCGAATTACGAGGCAGAAAGAACGTATTTACTGAAGGAATTAAAGAACCGTAAGATTCCTGGCGTCCTCTTTTTGACGGGGGATCGCCATATCTCAGACTTAAATAAGTTAGAGCGTGAAGGAACCTATCCTTTGTACGATTTGACGGTTTCTCCAATGACGGCTGGGAAAGCCGATGCGGTTAAACAAGATTATAATGAAACCTTAGTTCCTGGAACCTTAGTGCAAGAAAGAGCCTTCTCTAAAATAGAGGTGTCTGGCCCACTTAAAGACCGAACACTAACGATGACGCTTTTTAATGTCAAAGGGGAGGTAATTTGGTCGAAAGCTCTTAAATCCACAGAATTGAAATAATATGGAAGTTGTATTAAATAGATTAGATCAAGATTTTCACTTTGAAGCCAAGGGCGCCTCCCCCATTTCTGTGCACATCGATGCAGCCGAAGGAATTGGTGGACATAACGCCGGCGCACGCCCAATGGAACTATTATTAATGGGCTTAGGAGGCTGTACTGCCATAGATGTCATCTTGATCCTAAAAAAGCAAAGACAGACCATCGAGGACTTCCAAATTCGCGTACAAGGAGATCGCGAGAAGATCGAAGGAACCGAAAAGAGTCCATTCAACCAGATTAACATTCAATTCGAATTGAAAGGGATCATCGATGGAAATAAAGCCCTAAAGGCCATCCAAATGTCCATGGACAAATATTGTTCTGCAACGGCACAATTAGAGTCTAGCGCAAACATTACACATACCTTACTTTTGAACGGAGAAAAATTCGACGCCTAATGCAAGCATATTTAGATTTACTAACTCACATTAAAGAAAACGGAACCTTTAAATCCGACCGGACTGGAACTGGAACAACGAGTGTTTTTGGCTACCAAATGCGCTTCAACTTAGAAGAAGGCTTTCCCTTAGTCACCACAAAAAAAGTACACTTAAAATCGATCATCCATGAACTATTATGGTTCTTAAATGGCGAAACCAATATTGGCTATTTAACCGCAAATAATGTCCGCATTTGGGATGAGTGGGCAGATTCAAACGGTGACCTAGGCCCAGTCTATGGAAAACAATGGAGAAGCTGGGAAGGCGCAAATGGTGTCGTGATCGACCAAATCAAAGAGGCCGTTCATACGCTTAAAACAAACCCAGATTCCCGTCGTATCATCGTTAGCGCGTGGAACGTAGCAGACTTGCCTAAAATGGCTCTAATGCCGTGTCATGCGTTCTTTCAATTCTATGTAGCAAACGGCAAGCTTTCTTGCCAATTATACCAACGCTCTGCAGACGTATTCTTAGGCGTTCCTTTCAACATCGCGTCTTATGCCCTATTAACCATGATGATGGCGCAAGTTTGTGACCTTGGATTAGGTGATTTTGTGTGGACAGGGGGAGATACACACCTTTACAGCAATCACATGGAGCAGGTAGACTTACAGTTAACGAGAACCCCTCGCGCTTTACCTACCATGAAGATTAATCCAAATGTAAGGGACATTCTAGATTTCAAATACGAAGACTTCACCTTAGAGGGCTATGATCCCCATCCGGGGATTAAAGCGCCTGTAGCGGTATAATTTTCTTTTAAATTATACTGCCAAATAAATAAGAGAGTAGAGATTGTAGAGTAGAGAGTAGAAACACCGAACTGTCCACAGAAAACTGTCCACTGTTCACTGAATCCATACTCATTAAAAAAGGGAGCTTCGCTCCCTTTTTTAATAGCACCTTTATTCTTTATTCTTTGTGCTTTACTCTATACTCTCTACTCTATAATCTAATCCTAACTACTCTGGCTGAACATCTTGCAATATCCTACAATCCTTGTATTCATCTTCAATAAAGATAAAGACATCATCCTTCGCTTTCATGAACCACTTTTCGATCGCGTTGTTCTTTTTACGAGATAAAGTGATCTGGGCTAGTCTTTGGTAATCATCTTTTAGGTTAGCAAAATGAGGTGGGTGTTTTGCTTTAAAATACAAAATACGGACTGCAGAACGACCATCATCCGTACGGAAAGGAATAGGAACAGAAATAGTACCCACCTTCATTGAATCTAAGGCAAAAAAGAGGGCTGGATCCATTGAACTATCATAAGGCAAACGACTGCCTCCTGTCTCTCCATCCATGATGACACCGCCAGCATCTTGTGTTGTTTTATCTTCAGAAAATGCTTTTGCTGCTTTTTCAAATGTAGTAGAATCGCGTTGAATCAAAACACGAATACTATCGAGGTATTTTGTTGGTTCGGTAAGATCCAATTTTTGGTAATCAGGTCTTAACAAAATGTGGCGAGCATGGTATTCCTGACCTCGTATCTCTAATAATTGGATTAAGTGAAATCCGAATTCAGACTCAACTACTTCAGACATTTGGTTAGGCTTTAAACGTAAGGCAGCAGCTTCGAACGGTGCTACCATGGCACCACGCTTCGCAAATCCTAAATCACCACCGCGTTTACCTGAACCCAAATCTTCGGAATAGACCTTCGCTAATTCTTCAAAACTCTCCCCCTTTTCGACTCGACGGCGGAAATCCATCAGCTTCGTATATAACTCTTCCTTTTGATTTTTATTCGGCTTCGCAATGCGGATAATATGACTGATTTCTACCTCTGCCGGTAAATAGGGCAAGGAATCGCGCGGAATCTTATTGTAAAAGGAGGCTACCTCTTTGGGTGTAATTTTTACCTCATCTGTAATTTTATCTTGCATTTTGCGGCCAGTCAATTGTTCCTTTAGAGAAGAACGTAAATCTTCTTTTAAGGTTGCGATCGATTTACCATAGGCTTCAACGATGTTTTTAGCAGATCCATATTGGCCTTCCATCTGTTCCATCCGGCTATTTAGTTCAGCCTCAATCCGCTTATCATCGACAATAACAGAGTCAATTTCAGCTTTAGCTAACATCAATTTATTGACAACTAAGCCCTCTAAAATTTGGCAGCGATTAGGTGTATTTCCTTGACCACTCGTAATGTATTGTTGGTACTGATTTTCTACTTCAGACTTTAAAATGAAGTAATTATCCACTTTTACAATAATGCGATCTAAAACCATTTTATTGTCCACCTCTTGTGCGAAAGAAGACAAACTCCCTACCACTAAACACAACCCTAAAACCCAACGAGTCAATTTCATAAATTTAATTTTTCAGTATTTTTTCTAATTCGGCATTATTCACGACTACTGGATATTGTTGCCTTAATTTAACTACCCACTCTTTTTCTAATTTTTCTTGAAACCCTCTAATCACTAATCCACGTGCTTCTTCAAAACTACGTAATCTTTCTGGCTCAATTTTCTTAACCTCGACCACCGCAAATTTACCTGTCGTTTCCCAAGGCTTCGTTCCAATGGACCAATCAATAGCGTCAATGATAGGAGAATCCCCTTTCTTAAAATATCCTTCCTTCACTTCCACACTTTTCGGTTTTAAAGCATTAAACTTTTTGACCAAATCTTCCGTACTTGAGGATAAAAAACGGAACGAAACGCGGGCATTTTTGTCTTTAAGCGTTTTAGAAAGTGGCTTTAAATTAGCCTCATCTTTCTGAATGATTCGGAAAGATGCAATCCCTTTTTTGGTCAAATACTTCACTACTTGAGTGGAACGAAGCTCCGATAAGCTATCAGCCTCTGTCACATCCCTATGACCAGCTATTTCTACCAGATAATCTGAGTTTTTAGCGAGAGTAGCATATATTTCATCCAAAATTTGACCTGATGGCTCCTTGTATTGAGCTGATCCCAAAGTAAAGCCTAAATCAGCTAATTTTTTATTCATCGCAAACGGCGCGTGCTTTAATTGGTCCACTACATCCGTTAAGGTTTTCTTAGAATCTGCTACAATTAATTTAGCCTCTAATCTGGCAGGCAGGACAAAAGAAGAACGGTGCCCGATAAAGTAATTTTGCTGTCCTAGTGAATCCAAAGACTTATTTATTACCTCCCGGTCAATCATTTTACTATACAAACTACCGATGTAAAATTCAGACATCTGCTCCTTAAAGGCAGGATATTTACTTTCTAAATTGCCTTCTTCTAATTGCAATGTCTCTTTTTCAATCAATTCATCTAAGTATTTCTGCTCTGTTTTAGCAGGCAAATAACCCAAGGCTTTGATACGTCTTCTTTTTTCATTTTGAACAAATGAATAATAGTCGCCTACCGTGTAAGATTTATCAAGAACAGTAAATATAGATTCTTTTAAAAAAGGCTCCTCCCCTGTTCTTTCGACACCTATACGCTCAAATGCGGCCTTTTTTACAGCCTCATTCACCGTTACCTTATTCTCCACGCGAACCCGCTTCATGAAGGCATTTTTAATCAGCTCTTTTCTATCTGGATCGGTTAAAACCTTCTGTTTAATAAACTCAGACATATCTTCGAATGTCAACAATGGCTTCTTATCCAATAATTTAAATATTTGCCAACCTAGATTCGTACGAATTGGTTTAGAAACATCCCCTAATCGCTCTAATCCAAAAAGAGCATCTTGCAACTCTTCACTTAAATCAGACGAGAAATACCAACGTCTAATTTCACCACCACGACTCCGAGAATATGGATCATCTGAATAATTCTTACAAACTAATTCAAATGATTCCCCCGCTTTCAAATACGCTTCGACTTGTTCAATCTTCTTTTTTGCATCTACTTGTAAGCTAGTAGGTGCATCTACCGCAGCAGAAATAATAATATGAGCTAAACGAATTTTTCCTGAATTAGGACGTTGATTATTTACTTTAACAATATGGTATCCGCTAGCGGTTCTAAATGGCTTCGAATATTCCCCAATTCCAATGGAATAAATAGCATTCTCAAAATCATACGTTGTCTGAAGCGAGGTAATATAGCCTAAGGCACCCCCTTTAGGAGCTGATAATTCATCCTCCGAAAATTTAGACGCTAAATCAGCAAAATCACCACCTGACTTGAGCTTCTGATAGATATTTTCAATTTTTTGATACGCAATAATGGTATCGGAAGGGCTTGGATTTTCACCCAGTTTGACGAGAATTTGACTTATTTTTTTCTCCTCTTTCATTCGCTGATAAGCCTCTTTCACTAAATTATCAGCCGTAGGCATATCGATCAAATAGGGAGTCGCTAATTCCTTACGAAAACTAGCATATTCTTCTTTGAATTCTGTTTCATCAGCAATTTTCGCATTCTCAGCTGCTAAAACTTTTAATTGATAATCAATGTAATCAGACAAAAATGCAGCTTGATTTTCTTTCGTAACACTATCAGATTCCACTAAAGACGTGTAAGTTTTTAGGAATTCTTCTGTTGAGATTTTTTTGCTGCCTAGTTGAATAGGCGAATTGCTTTGAGAAAACAAAGCAAAGGGTGCCATCAATAATACTATACTAAATAATTTAAATTCTTTCATACTGGCTAATTAAGCGAATAAAATTACAAATAATCCCTGACAAACACGGTTATTCTACATTTATTTGAATAGTGTATTGATATTCATAAGCGTCTACTAATTTACGACCTCCTATCCATTTCCCTGATCGAATAGACGAATTCACCGTTTCGTATGCCCATTGTGTTTCTGAAACACCGAGTAGATCTTGCTTATCCAATTCACTTACCCAATCTAAACCAAAGGAACTAGCTTTCATTCCCCATAAAAACCATGAAACAGGATTTTCAGCTGAACTTAATGCTAAAGGTATCGCTAATACCCCGCTCACTGAATTAAAGCGATTCACCCATTTTTTTGCTGGCTGGTAATCTTCAATTTCGAAGAGAGAGAGCTGAAAACTAGCTTTTTGGCCTTGTTTTAAACGAACCTCCACTTTTTTTATTGTATCTAATCGAATGACCTGCCCATTCTTCACTTTACCTAGGTAAGTCGAAAAAACCTGAACTGGCCTTATTTTATCCCCTTCCAAAATTCCAAGTGCACCCACTAACACGACCTCATCCCCGAGAAATTCCTGCGTTTTAACTACCGTCAAGTTTTTTAAATCAACTTGAACTCGTTTATCAACCTGCTTATTTTGTTCTGTAACCACCGGAATAGCTGACTTTCGAGAGCAGGAAAACAGAGACAGGAAGACAAAAAAGAGTATTACACGCATGGTGCAGGTTCTTGCTGGGTCAAACAATGAAAACTTCCTTGCCCCCAAATAATCTCCCTTGCTGACAAGCCAATCACCGGACGATCCGTAAATAAGGATCGTATTATTCCCAGTGCAATATCATCTTGCGGGCAATCAAAAATGGGAACTAAAACACCCGCATTACAAATATAAAAATTCGCATACGAACCCGGAGCCCTAAATCCATCAATCACCACTGCATCAGGCATAGGAATCTCAACAATCTGCAAAGGGGAACCATCTAACAAGGTCATTTGCTTCAATTCGGCCAAATTAGCTGCCAATACCGCGTGATTATCATCAGCTACATTCGGCTCCACCATCGCAATGACCGTATGTTCATTCACAAAACGCACTGTATCATCAATATGTCCATCGGTGTCATCACCCACAATCCCATCAGACACCCAAAGCACTTGAGATACACCATAATAGTTTTTCAAATACTCCTCGATCTGCTCTTGACTCAAATGTGGATTTCGATTCGGATTCAACAAACAAGAACGACTAGTTAAAACCGTCCCTGCCCCATTAAAGTCCACCGATCCACCCTCCATGATAATTCCTGGTGAAACAGACGGCAACCTCAACTGTGAGGCAATCGTTTGCGGCAACTTATTGTCATCCGAAAATGGCGGATATTTCCCTCCCCACGCATTGTATTCCCAATTCACGACTAAACGCTCTGCACATCCCTCTTTTACTAGAAAGGCCGGTCCGTGATCACGGCACCAGGCATCATTCGTAGGTTGAACATTAAATTCAATCTTAGCAGGATCTATACCGTAAATAGGCAACTGACTTTCCACAAAAGCGCGCAAAGAAGTGGAATTTACATTTATCCGCACCTGCTCCCCTTGTGAAATTGCCTTAATTAAAGCAAAATATTCTGGGTACATCTGCCCTAATTTTTCCTCTTGCCATGAATGATCATTGTGTGGAAAAGTGATCCAAGTAGCCAGGTGTGGATGCCATTCGGCAGGAAAAAAGTATCCTTGTTCTTTCGGAAACATGGTCTTAGGCTTTTAAACGTTCTGCAATCAGTCGCAGACCTTCTAAGGTTATTAATTTATTTACCTCATCGAAATAGGAGGCTAATGGGGTCAAAATGGAGGATAAGCCGCCTGTTGCGACCACCTTCAAATCCCCATTTTTATCTTCTCTTACTCGGCTTATCATTTCTTTCACCATCCCTACATAGCCCCATAAAATTCCTGCTTGAATCGCTGAAACGGTATCCGTTCCCAAGTTAAACTCAGGCATCTCGAGAGGAACCTCTGGAAGTTGGGCAGTTTGAGAGAATAAAGATTTTACTGCAGTCTTTAATCCGGGCGCAATGGAAACACCTTCCATTTTACCTGTCGCGTTAACTAGGGTGAAGGTTAATGCTGTACCAAAATCTACAATCAACACATTTGACTTATAATTTTCATGCGCATACACCGCATTAGCGACTAAATCAGAACCTATTTCATCTGGCACAATTACCTGGATATCTAAGGTCTCATATAATTTAGGTCGCATAACAGCGGGCGAATATCCGAGCCATAAGGCTAATCCACGCTGAATTTGAGGCGAAATCGAAGGTACTACAGAGGATATTAAGGCCAAAGAGGGTAAGTTCTCCCCTAATTCTTTAGAAGCCCACTCCTTCTTAATCCAATTTACTACGCCATTCGCGCTCCAGGGCTGGTGCGTAGGCGTTCTCAAAACTGCTTTCCAGGTTTTTTCCTCATAAAAACCAAACACGATATCCGTGTTCCCCACATCCACAACTAGTAACATCTGCTTATTCGTGTTTTGTTTATATATCTTTTTCTAATCCCGCTGATAAAATGGGGAAACGTAACCAACTCTTTGGATCTAAACTATAATCGTCCACGTGAAAACCGGGCGCATAACGCTCTCTTTTCCACTGATTTCTAGCCCAAAGACGGAAGAATCGACGAACGAATTCTTCGAGCTTTTCTTTGGCAAAAACAGATCCATACCGTTTATTCACCTCTTCTAAACAGGCATGAGGCGACAGTAAATCATAAAATGCTAATCGCTCAATCGTATTTAAAATCGGATATGGCATTAAATCCTCCTCATCCACCTGTTTTTCTGAAAGTGGTCGCAATTCTGCACTTGGCTCCAGACTATTGACTAAATGAAGGCCTTTAAAACCTTGATCCTCTAACCAAAGCAACCAAGTACGAACAAAACTCTTATCAATCCCCGCAATGGGCGAAATCGAACCTGATGTATCGCCGTCCATCGTCGCATATCCCACACTCGCCTCTGAGCGATTCGACGTGGCGAGCAATAAAGCATTTTTTATATTAGCCAGCATCCAGGCACTCGGGGCACGGACGCGAGCTTGCACGTTTTGCAGGGTAATATCATCCTGTTCCCAGGTCAAAGGCCGCCCAATGGCTCCTTCAATTAAATCTCGATAACCGTCTACGATTGAATCAATCTCAATCACATAATGTTGTGTTCCGATCCACTCCGCTAACTCCCGTGCTGAATCACGCGTGTTTTGGGATGAATTAACCGTTCCCTGATAAATTGTTGTTAACAAATCTGCCATCGCTCTATCTTGGGTGGTCAATGGAATATAGGATAGCTTGTTCTTCAAATCTTCCCAGCCTAATTCCGCTGTGGCATATTGGATACTTAACGCACAAAGGGAGGCAATAGCAGAGGAATCTGCTCCACCTGATAAGGATAAAACCCAGCCTTGCGAGCGGGATTTACGTAAATAATCAAATAAACCTAAGGCCACGGCACGAGAAAATTCGTTCTCTTTTTTCTCATCAGCCTTTTCCCAAGCCGGAATTTCGGAAGTTTTTATTGAATGCGTTTCGGGTATATGGATTTCAAAGGCCACCACATCATCTCCGCTCTCTTCTCTTTTATCTATCGTCAATTCATGAGATACAAGCGTAAAATCTTGGTATGAAAAACGCGGCGTTTGAGCTTTAATCGAACCCTCGTGCGCAATGTAGGCATCCCCATCAAAAATGATGCGACCAGCCTCATTACCCAGTAAATTCGCGAATATATAAGCGCCGTTGATAATTTCAGCACCTGCTAAGGATAACGACTTTCTGATTTCTGCTTTTCCAAAGGCAAAGTGAGAGGCCGTCGGATTACAAATAACCGAAACGCCACGATGAGCTAAATCATGAGCTGGTCTTCTCTCCCCTTCCCAAGCATCTTGGCAAATCTCAATTCCTAACGTAATGCCTGAAAAATGAAGGCGGTAATCTCCTAAGGGAATTCCTTTATAGGTTTTTCGCTGACCGCGAGGCCAAGCTTTGAACCAGCGCGGTTCATAATGCACGCCATCATCCGCCAAAAATTGTTTAGGGATCAAAGCCTGTATTTTCCCTTTCGCCAGAATCGCTGAAACATTATATAAGGATCCTTCGAAAGGTAAAGCTAAACCTACCAAAGTGACCATTTCTGACACTTCAGAAGCGATCAATTCCAGCGATTCCCAAGATTTCTCAGCCGTAAAAGGAGCCAAAAATTGATCTTCACAACCATATCCAGAAATACACAACTCTGGTAAACAGAGAAGGGATGCGCCATCAATAGACGCTTGCTGAATAGCATTCACAATTCGCTGGCGATTTCCCTCCCAGTCCAAAGGCAACTGATTCAGCGCTGCTGCAGAAAAAACGACGCTTTGCTTCATCTCCGTTTCTTTTTAGTTTGTTCCGCACGAATATGCTTATAACGAGGTGTCCACATCCACGAAAAGGCTAAATTAGGACGATAGTAACTTACTCCATGGCGATGCTCCACTTTAACTCGACATGTTTGGTGGGGACAACGAGCTGACCAACAAGCGGATAACAAGCATAGCGTGCTTACTAGCCCTAAAGCAAGAAATAGTCGATTTTTTGCGTTTGTTGGATTCATCGATTAGTTAAATTACAATTCTAGACTTAATTTTGTGATTGAATTCAAGTCTACATGCAATCCAACCTCAAAGATATAAAAACCGCCGTAAAAAGAGCTGAATTTAGCTATCCAGTGATGGAATCTTTTTACACCCTACAAGGGGAAGGTAAATACCAGGGACATGCGGCCTACTTCATTCGGTTAGGTGGATGCGACGTAGGTTGCCATTGGTGTGATGTGAAAGAATCTTGGCCGGTGGATACACATCCCATAAAATCGGTAGCTACTTTACTAGAAGAAGCATTAGCACATCCAGGTCGATTAGTAGTCATCACAGGCGGTGAGCCTTTAATGCACGATTTGGGTCCATTGACCGAGGCTTTGCAAGAAGCTGGATTCAGAACGCATATTGAAACCTCAGGTGTAGCCACTGAAATCACGGGCGTTTGGGATTGGGTTTGTTTTTCCCCTAAAAAATTCAAAGCACCGAACGAAGGAATTCTAGCGATGACGAACGAACTTAAAGTCGTAGTAAACCACCCGTCAGATATCCCCTGGGCACAAGAATGGGCTGATAAATTACCAAAGTCTGCTGAGTTATACTTGCAACCCGAATGGTCCAAACAAGAGCAAATGAATCCCCTAATTGTGGATTTTGTCAAATCAAATCCATCCTGGCGAATTTCGGTGCAGACACATAAATTTCTGCAAATCCCCTAGATTGACATAAAAAAAGCCCCCGAATCCGGAGGCTTTTCTATTTATAAAGTAAAACTTACCTTTTCGCAATATCGACAAACGCACGTTCAGGAGAACCTGTGTAGATTTGACGAGGACGACCGATAGGCTCCTTATTTGTCATCATTTCTTGGTGTTGAGAAATCCAACCAGGAAGACGTCCAATCGCAAATAAGATAGTAAACATATTTGTAGGGATGTGTAAAGCACGGTAAATGATACCTGAGTAGAAGTCTACATTCGGATATAATTTACGAGCTACGAAATAATCGTCACTTAAAGCAGCAGCTTCTAATTCTTGGGCAATGGTTAAAACAGGGTCATTAACACCTAAAGCCGTTAATACATCATCAGCCGCTTTCTTAATGATACGTGCTCGTGGATCAAAATTCTTATAAACACGGTGTCCAAAGCCCATCAAACGGAAGCCTGAGGTCTTATCTTTGGCCATCGCAATGAATTTCGCTGTATCACCACCCGCTTGTTTGATCTCCTCTAACATTTCTATCACCGCTTGGTTTGCACCTCCGTGTAATGGACCAAACAATGCTTGAATTCCACCTGAAATACTAGAAAATATACTTGCGTGAGAAGAACCAATCAAACGGACCGTAGAAGTAGAGCAGTTTTGCTCGTGATCTGCGTGTAAGATTAATAATTTGTTCAAAGCCTTTGAAACGATCGGATCTACTTTGTAATCTTCACCCGGCTTAGCGAACATCATTTTTAAGAAGTTCGAGCAATAATCCAACGATTGATCTGGAGCCACAATTGCCTCTCCGATTGATTTTTTGTAATTCCATGCTGCCAAAATAGGTAAAGCAGCAATCAAACGTAAGATATTCTCTTGCGTTTCAGCTGTATTATATTGACCTTCCATTAAACCTACCAAAGCAGATAATTCGCTCATTGGGTGAGTAGAAGACGGAATAACTTGTTGAATTTTTAATAATGCCTCATTTGAAACGGTGTATTTCTTCACCGCAGCTTCGAACGCATCCAGCTGAGCTTGCGTAGGCAATTCGCCGTTTAATAATAGATAGGCCACTTCTAAGAAGCTAGCCTTATCTGCTAACTCTTCGATACTATAACCGCAATGTCTTAGAATTCCTTCCTCGCCATCTAAAAAAGTAATCGCACTTTTTGTTGCACCTGTATTCTTGTAACCTGGATCGTACGTTACGTAACCAGATAAATCGCGAAGTTTCGCGATATCGATTGCTTTTTCATTTTCAGTTCCCACGAAAGTAGGTAATTCAAACGATTGGCCATCGAGGTTAATCACAGCATTTTGAGACATAGTAGTAAGCTTAGTAAATTCGAGGCACTAAGATAATACGTAATTCTTAAAGGTGTATTACCTTTATAAATCCGCAAGAAATAAATTTAATAAAGACAATTTTTTCTTTTAATATTTCAATATAATTCGAATTTTATGCCGCATCTCTCGGAATTGATACATAAATATGCCTTTTCTTCAAAGGATCGCTTTCTACATTATGTCCAAATAGACACCCAATCCGATCCCCACTCGAGCACTAGCCCAACCACGGGGAAACAAAAGAACCTAGGAAAAATTTTAGTTCAAGAATTACAATCCCTTGGCATACTAAATGCGCACCTAGATGAATTCGGTTATGTTTATGCGCACATTGCCTCTAATGTTTCCCACGAAGTTCCAGGCTTATGCTTTTGCTCCCACCTGGACACCTCTCCTGATTGCTCGGGTGCAGGTGTAAAACCCATGGTTCACCCCTATTACCATGGACAAGACTTAGTTTTGCCAGACGATCCATCAGTCATTATCCGCCTAAGCGAACACCCTGATTTAGCGGAACAAATCGGAAACGATATTATCACTGCCAGCGGCACCACGCTTTTAGGCGCGGATAATAAAGCCGGAGTTGCAGAAATTATGGATGTCGCGGCCTTCTATTATTCGAACCCAGACGTCCCTCACGGACCCATCACCCTTCTTTTCACACCGGATGAAGAGGTCGGTCGTGGAACGGATCACGTGAATATGGAGAAGATTAATGCCAAATATGGCTACACATTAGACGGCGAGAAGCGCGGACATTTAGAAAATGAAACATTTTCTGCGGATGGATTTGTTGTGAAAATTCAAGGTATTTCTCAGCACCCAGGTTTTGCCAAAGGCCGTATGGAAAGTGCCCTGAAAATAGCCGCAGAAATAGTAAACACCCTGCCCAAAGACCGCCTCAGCCCCGAAACCACCGAAGGAAAAGAAGGCTTCATTCACCCCACAGACATCTATGGGAACGTAGAAGAAGCAACTATTGAATTCATCATCCGCGATTTCAACACAGAAAAACTGCGCGAATACGGATTCATCATTCAACAAATTTCAGAAATGGTCTTGCGCAAATACCCCAATTCAACCGCTACCTACACCCAAACCGAGCAATACCGCAACATGAACGAAATCCTAGTCGATCATCCAGAATGCATCGAGCTCGCGATGGAAGCCATGCGCCTTGCCGGACTAAAAGCCGAAACCACCAGCATCCGCGGCGGAACAGATGGCTCTCGTTTAACCTTCATGGGATTACCTTGCCCTAATATCTTCGCTGGCGAACATGCCTTTCATAGTAAGCAAGAATGGGTTTCGGTGCAGGATATGCAGAAGGCGACGGAGACGGTGCTTTATCTGGTTGATCTTTTTGCGAAGCAAAAATAGAGTAGAGAGTAGAGAGTAGAGAGTAGAGAGTAGAGATTTTGAATCGCCTGCGGCGATACGTTTTTCTTACAAACAAAAAAAGGGGATCGAGATCGATCCCCTTTTTTACGCCATCTTTATTCTTTATGCTTTATTCTTTATCTATACTCTATAATCTCTACTCTATAATCTCTACTCTAAAAATATTGCGAAGCACATTTTCGTAATCACATAAGAATTTATTCCCACTCAATCGTCGCCGGCGGCTTACTCGAAATATCATACACGACCCGATTCACCCCTTTGACCTTATTGATTATCTCATTAGAAATACGACCTAAGAATTCATATGGCAAATGGCACCAGTCTGCGGTCATTCCATCCACACTGGAGACAGCGCGCAAGGCAACTACTTGCTCGTAGGTACGCTCATCCCCCATGACACCCACCGATTGGATAGGTAAAAGGATTGCTCCTGCTTGCCAAACTTGGTCATATAAACCATCTTCTTTCAATCCATTGATGAAAATGGCATCGACTTTTTGAAGAATATCTACTTTCTCCGGAGTGATATCACCTAAGATACGAATACCTAAACCTGGACCTGGGAAAGGATGACGGCCTAAAATGTCTTTGGGCACCCATAAGGTTTTACCTACTAAACGTACCTCATCTTTAAATAAAGCATCTAGGGGCTCCACCACTTTTAATTTCATGAAGTCCGGCAAACCGCCCACGTTGTGGTGAGATTTAATGGTTGCGCTAGGTCCTTTTAAAGAAACGGATTCGATTTTATCTGGATAAATGGTTCCTTGGCCTAACCAAGAAACGCCTTCAATGAGATGAGCCTCCTCATCGAAAACTTCGATAAATGTTTTACCGATGGCCTTACGTTTATCTTCTGGATCTGTTAGACCTCTTAGGGCATCGTAGAAACGTTGTTTAGAATTAACTCCCTTTACGTTTAGGCCCAAAGTAGTGTAAGATGCTAATACTTGTTCGAATTCGTCTTTGCGCAATAAACCGTTGTCTACGAAGATGCAATACAGGTTTTTGCCGATGGCCCGGTGTAATAAAACGGCCGCTACTGAACTATCTACCCCGCCGGAAAGACCTAGAACGACTTTGTCATTCCCTAATTTGGCCTTCAGTTCTGCTACTGTTCTATCTACGAAAGAATCCGATGTCCAGGTCTGTGCACAACCGCAGATTCCTACGATAAAGTTCTTGATTAATTGGCTTCCTTCCGTCGAGTGTGTCACTTCTGGGTGGAATTGAATACCATAAATCGGTTTCGAAACGTGAGCAAAAGCCGCTACGCGTACCGTTTCTGTCGAACCGATCAACTCATATTCTGCCGGCAATTCCATGATAGTATCGCCATGTGACATCCACACCTGTCCAGTCGAAGACAAACCATTTAATAAAGGACTCTCTTTTACACTCGTCATGTGAGCGCGACCATATTCGCGGTGACCCGATGCTTGAACGGAGCCTCCGCCTTGGTGCGCTAATAATTGTGCTCCATAGCAAATGCCTAAAATGGGTAGAGAACCAAACAGGCTCAAATCCACCCGCGGTGAATCTTCATCTCTTACAGAGCAAGGGCTCCCGGAAAGGATGATTCCCTTTACTGATTCGTCGATTACCGGTATGTGATTAAAAGGATGTATTTCACAATAGACTTGTGCTTCTCTGATACGACGCGCAATTAATTGGGTCACCTGAGAACCAAAATCAAGTATAAGGATCTTTTCCGCCATGGTTGTTTTTGCTTAAAAATAAACGGCAAATGTCGGAATTTTTTGCCTAATTCTAACGATAAAGCAGGTAATTTTGGCGCATTTTTCGGTATTGTACTAAACCTGGCTCCCAAGAATCCCGAATATCTTTCTCCGATTTACCGGCGATTATCGCCAGTCGAAGAGAATCTGTGCCCGCTAGTTTATCGAAGAAGGCAGGCGAAGTAAAGAACTTCTCTCCTAGACCTGATTTACTGTAGAAATAGAGCAAGTATTTCAGGCTGAAGCCTAAATTCCGAGCGGGTAAGGTAGAAAGGTTATAGCCATAACACTTTTGATTTTTCAAAGGAGGATCCATGGCACCTGGTTTAGGAACCGGTGTAAAGCTATAATCCCCCAGACCAGCGATATTCGTTCCGGCCACCTGAAACTGCAAATCAGTTCCGCGACCGATACTTACATTCGTTCCTTCGAACAAACAAAGCGAGGGATATAAAGCTATGGATTGGTCATTGGGTAAATTTGGCGATGGCGCAATGGAAACGTGTACCGGGGATGCGTGGGTATAATTCGCGACAGGAATGACATTCAAGAAGGCTTTGGCACTATTCGCTAACCAACCCTCTCCATTGATCATACGTGCTAATTCCCCTAGGGTACATCCATGCACGACTGGAATTGGATTCAAACCCACAAAAGAGGCCTGCGCCTTCTCTAGTACGGGTCCATCCACATAATGGCCATTCGGATTAGGACGATCTAAAACCGTCAAAGGCACCTTATTCTCCGCACATGCCTCTAAAACATAATGCAAGGTGGAAGAATAGGTATAAAAACGTGCACCTACATCCTGGATATCAAACAATACGACATCGATCCCCTGTAAATCTTCTGGCGTCGGTTTCTTGTGTTTACCATATAAGGAAATGAGTGAAAGTCCGGTTTTGCGATCCACCTCATTATCGATGTGCGCCCCAGCATCTGCCGTTCCTCTAAATCCGTGCTCCGGCGCAAAAATCTTCTTCACTGAAACCCCTAAAGATAAAAGCGTATCCGCTAGATGTGTTTTCCCTACTACTGAGGTGTGGTTCACGACTAAAGCCACTTTTTTTCCTTGCAGAGAAGGCAAGTAAGCGCCGAATTGAGCAGCGCCGGGAATTAACGCTTTTTGAGAGAATCCTGTAAAAGCCAAAAGGCAGAACATTAAAACAATACTATTTGATTTACGCGCCATTCGTGTTTTCTTTGCGGTTCAGAATTGAAAATCAAATCTAATGAATTTCCCTCTTTTTGTCGCTAGGCGTATTCGGAAAACTCAGGACACCTCCTTTTCTAAGACGGTGACCTACGTAGGTATCGGTACCGTGGCAGTGGGGACAGCGATTATACTAGTGGCGTTTGCGATTCTTTTTGGCTTTAAAACGACTATTCAGGATAAATTAACGAGCTTTTCTGGGGATGCGCGGATTTCTCAGATTTCAGCTAATCGGTCATTGTCTGAAAGTCCACTGACTCGTAACAGAGAATGGGAAAACCAGATTAGAAATCGTTCTGAGATTGAGCATATTCAGGCACACGTTCAGAGGCCTGGGATTATTGTGGGCAAAGAGGGTTTGGCGGGGATTGTGGTGAAGGGAATTGGAAAAGATCTGCCGGCGAAGCAATTACAGAAAAACATGATAAGTGGCACGACTAATTTAGCGGGTCCACAGGAGGTGATTTTGAGTGAGGCTTTGGCTAAACAGCTAAAGGTCAAAACGAATGGTTCATTAATCCTCTATTTCTTGAGCGCTCCTGAGCGGCCTAGAAAAGTGAAGATTAAAGGAATCTACGAGACGGGATTAGAGGAATTAGATAAACTATTCATTCTGGCTGAAATAGGCTGGGTTCAAAAGATGAACGGTTGGACGGCTGATTCCTTAGGGACATATGAAGTCTATTTCAAAGACAAGCAAAACCTCGACGCGAAAACGAATGCTTTGGCGAAAACGATGCCCCCAGAATGGCGCATTCAACCGGTCACAGAGATTTATCCAGCCTTGTTTGACTGGATGACGATGCTCGACAGAAATATTGTCATTTTCATTAGCCTCCTCTTCGTAGTGGCATGCTTTAATTTGATTGCAACACTTTGGGTATTAATTATGGAGCGTGTCCCCATGGTGGGCTTATTGAAATCGATGGGAGCCTCCGCGAGTCAGATCCGCCGAATTTTTTGGTGGAATGGACTATTCATCCTAGTGAGAGGTTTGCTACTCGGTAATGGGATCGCCTTTCTGTTCTGTTACCTGCAATATACTTACCACTTAATTCCGTTAGACCCGGCGAGTTATTACATGACCAGTGTGCCTATTGAATGGAGTGCCACTACGTGGGGAATTGTGAATGGCCTCACTGTGCTTTTGGTAGGCTTTATGATGAGCATCCCTACCCTGTTAATTACCAAAATCGAGCCTAATGAGGCACTTAATTTCAAAAATTAATGCTAAAGAAACTTCTATTGCTACTTTGCAGTGCTTCGGCCGTACAGGCACAAGATAGCCTCCGCTATTCCATTGATTTAAATCGACTTAAAAATGATCGCCTGCAGGTAGACGTTAAACTACCGGCTGGAGTGAAGGAGTTTTGTTTCCCTAAAATAGTGCCGGGAACCTATGCGATTTATAATTTTGGACGCTATGTGAGTAATCTACAAGCCTTTGATCAACAGGGGAAGTCTATCCCGGTTATTCAAAAAGACAGCAATACTTATTCCGTCTCAAACGCTTCCTCCCTCACTTACTTGGTCAATGATACCTGGGATAGCCCCGAAATTAAGGGCACGTATATTTTTGAACCTGCCGGTACAAATTTCGAACAAGACACCATGTTTGCCTTGAATACGCATGCCTTACTAGGTTATATAAAAGGTCGGGAACAGCTACCGGTATCGCTTCAATTGAAAACCCCGAAAAACCTCGTGGCCTCCTCCTCTTTACAAGCAAAGGGAGGCAAATATGTGGCCTCGTCCTATCAAAAGTTAACGGATGCCCCCATTTTAGTAGCTGCCGCTGATACCGTACATCTTCAGCTAGCTAATATGGACATCCTCATTTCTGTCTACTCGCCTAACCAAAAAATCAAAGCCTCTGAGGTTG
>JACCDT010708302.1_pt1 | contig 21882 bp, 20 predicted proteins | sample 7446291 | NCBI WGS metagenome assembly JACCDT01 (sample SAMN15323446, study PRJNA562643) | freshwater metagenome | isolation source: river surface water | place: USA:Blue River Watershed | collected 2017-08-17 | reverse complement strand
TGCAGCAACTTGCGAAGTCCAGTGCCAAGGGTAAAAAGAGCAACAAGGCGTACTTAGACCACGACATCAACCCGATCACGGGTGCGTTGGAGTGGGTGCTGCGGTCGCCGCACGGTGTCGACGTTCGATGGTTCGGCCACATGAAGCCGACACCAGAGACTGTAGAAGCTGTGCGTCGGGGCGGCATCGTGGACCGTGTATTCGAGTCTGAAGCCGAGACGGATACAGATACGGTGAGCAAAGATGAAATGGCTCAAGTGCTGTTTGGGTCTATGGACTACGAGTCGCCCGACGACCGAGAAGTCGCGGCGATCGAGTTTGCACACGCAGATATTACGCCAGACAGCCAGAAGCTTCTGCGTTCAAAAGACACGTGGCCGCAGCGTACAACGTATCATAACGACAGCAAGGTGACGCGGCAGACGCTCGATCATCACGACTTAGTGAGCGGCGGCGTAGGCTATTCGAACATCATGGCCGTCATGAGCGAAGCGACGCCGCAAGAGATCGAGTCGTATGGCGCATGGTATGGTTTGGGACACGACCAGGCGCTGATGATTTCTGAAGAAAGTGGCGTGCCGCTCGACCGTGTGTGCGCTGTGATTGCACTATTGTCTCCGGGCATGAAGTGGGAGAACAACCTGCAGGCAGCACGCCGTATGTGTCTTGGCGAGCCACTTGCGGGCTCGGGCGGCGCGTTCCCCATGAACGTATTGAAAGCGCTTCGCGTGCTGCGCGGTTCTTCTATCGAAAAAACAATCGAAGCTTCCGAGAAGGTTCGGCCGTTTTACGAGACGTTGCTGAGCCCTGAGAAGAGTGCCGAAAAGGCCGTCGTAGACCGGCACATGTTTGCGATTTGGTTCGGCGACCCGTCGGTCAAGATGGTCGATGATCCTTCGGTACGTGCGTTGATTCAGCGCGACGTTCAGCTAGCTGCACGCGAATGGAATCTGCCCGTACAGGCAATTCAAGCGATCACGTGGGCAATATGGCGACAGCGGACGAACATTCCGCGGCCAGACGACGAGCCACACCCCAACGAGCCCGACGCGCCGCCGAGCGATTACGACTACGATCTCATGAAGCAGGGCGAGCTGCAATTGACGGCTGGCCGCTACGAAGATGTATTGGCGCGGTATCCAGATCGTAAAGGATTGGTTGATTTCTTCGTGAATAACGACCCGACCAATGGAGCGAACGTATATCTTGCGTGGATGATGGAGCAGGCTTTAAAAAATCCAAACGGGGGGACAGCTGATGTGCAAAGCATCGCCGAGACCGTCGGTTGGTTTCACCGACGCAAGGAAGCTTTGAAGCCGTCGCCGCAAAACGCACAGCCACGAGATATCAACAGCTGGAAGTCGGTAGACAATTTGCACGCGGCGTTGACGGCACTGGGTAAGTCTAGGTCACAGAAGAAGGTTGAGGGCTCAAAGATTGTAGGACAGGCCGATGGGTGGACGTTTTATCGTGTATTAGACCAGGCCGCGGCATGTCTGCTAGCCAAAGGTACCACATGGTGTATTGGCGCAGACAAGAACAACATGTACGACTACTACGAGCATCTAGGCGATACATACATAGCGATTAAAGGAAATGAAAAGTGGGCTATTCACACAAAGCGCGACACGCTAGAGGCTGCACGTGTGACAAGTCCACGAAATACAGAACCGCTACACACTGAGTGGGGAAGCATGTGGCCTGCGGCTGAGAAGGTGGGCTTCTCGGTTCCTATGCTAGAATTCACTCTCGATGGGTATTCGTGGCCAGATGACCGAAGGCGGTGTTGGCGCGTGTATATCGACGACCCTGACGCATTCGGCGAGCAGGTATGGGAGTTAACGGCAGAAATAGACGATCCGTTCTATCTCGACGTCGTGCATGCAGAATTTCGTACGGCCAATATGCAGAACAAAACAGCTATTTCGCTGTTTTTGGAACTTTGCACAGACGTTTTTGTCAAACCATTGGGTGTGCCTGGTCAGCGAAGGCTTGGAAATTGCATGGACTTGACAGGGCCTGTCGCTACCTTGTGGGCTCTTGCAACTGAGGTCACTGTTAATCGTGAGTTGCAAAATGACACAGTTAAAGACGATGACAACGCTGAAGTACTGCACACGGCCTCTCGGCGTATAGCGATGCCGGGCGTTTCGCGTGATGACGTTGTGAATCATTTCAATAGCATCAATCCTCTGAAGTCTACAGGCTACGACCCGTGGTCTCGAACTTACGAAGGACTGGAGTGGTCAGGACCCGTTGAGTTTGCTGTCGATGATGCCCGGTTGGAAGACGGTGGCGTTACGGGGTATATGAACATGCCGAAAGAGCGTGCTGTAGTGGAGCAGTACGCCGAACGAATTCGTGCAGGTGAGAAGATGCCGGCACTGATCATCGTTGAAGGCTCACGGGGCGACCTCGGCGTGGCTGATGGGGGGCACAGGCTTGAAGCTGCACGGCTAGCGGGGCTGAAAACTGTACCAGCCTACATTGGACTTAAGCCAAACACACGTATATCTTTGACGGCAGAGCGGCTGCCTTCGAAGTCGCGTTTGTGGGCGCTGTTGACGGAGTCGCTACCCGAGCGCGCGGTGTCTAAAGACATGGCGATTCATGACGGTGCGTATGCGCGCTGGCAGCAGCCTTACGCGAAGTATCGCAGCACACGGCCTGTGTTCACTGGCGGTGAGTTGGACGCACTCAACGACGCGCTAGACCTCAAGGGAGACGCACGCGTGAGTGGCCCTCGTGAAGCATTTGACCGCCTCACACGAAACGCTCGCACGTGGGACGACATTGCCCGTGTTGTCAAACTGTTCAACGCTGTGCCCGGTTTTGAGTCTATGCACATACCCGAGCGTGTGATGCTGCAAGACCTCGACGAGCAAGAGCGCGATTGGTACGCACAGGAAGAAGCGGAAGCAGAAGCAGCTGCGCAAGACGATAAACCGCTGAGCGATGAAGAACGCGCGCAGCTGCCCGACGACGCTTTCGATTTCGACCCGGAGCGTTTGTCGCGCGCGGCGTCGATGCGTACCGCCGTGCGCGCGGGCGACTTGGGTATTAAAGACCTGCGCCGCTGGACAGAGAGCAATGGTACGTGGGCGATGCTGAGTGCTTCGCAGCAAGGGTCTTTGCACCAGCGCAAGTTGCAGCATCGAAAACTGTTGCGGCAATTGCAAGAGTTGGGTGTGAAGCCTTCGATGATTGTACCAGTGCGCGGCCGTTGGTACGAAAACGGGCAAGAGCGCGCCGAGCAGTCGCTGTGGGTGAAGGGACTCGATTTCGATCAGGCAGTCAAGCTAGGTAAGCAGTTCGACCAGGACGCTGTGATCTTCAAGTCTGACGACGGCGTTGTAGGTATGTACGACCTACGCAACGGACGCGTGCGTGTACCCGCACAGTCAGGTGACCCGGTGTTCGGTGATGAAGCTATCGACGTTGCACAACGCGGGCCGAAGGTGTCTATGCCAGGCAAGGGCTACGTGCCATCACCCGAGGACTTGTACACGCGCGGCAAGTCAACAAGCATGAGCGTGCGATACGACTGGGATGACGCTAAGTCTGAATTCGTTCACGACTTGAAGCGCCCGTTGTCGCGGGCTGACGTCGAGCGGCTCTACCGCAAACGAGAGGGTGCTGTGCGCACGGCAATGCCGCACGTGCCCGATGAGTTCGCGCAGCGGTTACGTATGACGTTGACGCCTGACTTGTTGAAGCCTGAGTGGCGCAAGAAGCACGAGCAGGCTTGCGACCCGATGACCGGCCACTGCTACGCGGCGGCAGAAGCGGCGTACCACGCTCTGGGTGGTGCCGAGGCCGGTTGGAAGCCGATGCACATCAAACACGAAGACGCGCCGCATTGGTACTTGCAGCACGCAGACGGTACGGTCTTCGATCCGACGGCGTCGCAGTTTCAAGAACCACCAGACTACGTACAGGGCCGCGGCAAGGGCTTCTTGACGAAGGCGCCCAGCGCACGGGCACGCAAGATTCTGGAGCGCATGCAGCCGAAGATCGCCATGCCGATGCCGCGGCAGCTGCCCGCTGGTTGGCGTTTGAAGGCGCCGCCGACACTGGCTGGCGACTACTACATCATGACGCCGGAAAATATACCAGCTGCTTGGTTGCGGCTAGTCAAGCCTCGTTACAGCCCCACTGAGGCTTACGTGGCACGCGTCGAAAACAATTACGTAGACACGGTGCCAGGTTTGGGTGCGTACTTGTATCAGCACGTCATGGACAAGGCGACGCGCGAGGGCGTTTGGCTGCGCAGCGATACGCAAGTGAGCGACAAGGCGAGGGGCGTTTGGAAAAAGTTTCACGACCGTGAGGACGTTGTCAAGGAGCCCCGCGACAACTTGCCAGGCGACCCAGGTTCAATTTGGAAGTTTGACCCAAAAAACCTTGACGCGGACGAAGACGCAGGCACTTGGGAACCGGAGACGGCGCCCGAGCTATTTCACAAGTACAAATTGAAGATTAGCTAGGCATAGGCACGAATATAGGGCGTGTTGCTACGCCTTGCCATGCCCATGCCGACCAAGCTCCCCGAGGGCTATCGGCACGAAATGCTCGATTCCGTAGACGCAGATGGCATCTGGTCCGTGGTGTACGCGCCTCGGCCGCCGGGTTGGCTCGAAGAAGAGGACCCCATTGCCGCTGAGGTGTATGCCGTCAAAAGAAAAACTGCGCGTACGTGGGTAGTCAAACACTCAAAGAGCTATCCCGAGCATGGCGGCAAGGGGTTCGGCGCATTTGCGTACGAGCGTTTGTTGGAATGGCTGTCTAAGCGCGGTTCTTACTTGACAAGCGACCAGCAAGTATCGAACGACGCCGTGCACGTTTGGAATAAGTACAAGGAGCGCGCAGACCGCGGCGAGCTAAAAGCTGTACCGCTGCCTGCTGCGCGTCAAGTGCGCCGCTACGATCCGCAGACAATGGAAACCTACGAAGTACGGGAAGAGCCCTCGGTGTATCATAAGTACAAGCTGCCCGTAACTAAAAAAGCACAGTTGGTGCTCACGGCACTAGAGACCGCGCAAGAAGACCCGATCGAGCAGCTCATCGACCAGCTCGCGGCCGGTGACATCGCGTACCGCCCCGAGGCCCGCACCGCCGCCGAGTTCGTCGTGACCGCTGGCCAGGTCCTCCGCGGGTACCACTTCACGACGGAGGACTTCGACACCTTCGACCTCGGTCGGGCCTCGACGGGGGCGATCTGGGGGCCCGGCGTCTACCTCTCGACGTCGCCCGAGGTCGGAGGTTGGAACAAGGTCGCAGCCCCACCGAAGCGCCCCACGCTGATTCAGTACGACACCCGCAACGACGTCCTTGGCCTTGAGCCCGACCCGCGTGGCGTTCGGGAGTCCGTCCTCGACATCGGCCAGCAAGTGACCACCCCTGAAGGCCCCGGCCGCGTGATCGACCACCAGATCATGCACGGCGACCGCGTCTTCGACATCGAGCTGGCAGACGGGCGCGTCATCACGCTGGAGTCGGGTGACTTCGATCGTACTACGCCTCAGCGCAAGCGCGAGCAAAAGGTCGAGCGGGCGCACGCAAAGGCCAAGGCCCGTGCGGAGGCGGCGGGCTTTCGTACCGATCGTGTCTTCTTCCATTCGGGGGGCGTCGAGCGCGCCGACGAGTTCAATCCGGTCTTGATGGGGGCCCGGGATAGTGGGTGGTATGGACTGGGGTACTACTTCACGCCGGACATCCGGTACGCCCGGATGTACGGATCGAGCCCGCGGGCCTTCTACTTGAAGTACAGCAATCCATTCCGGATCACCGATGAGAACTTACGTACGCTCGCCGATGACCTCGCGGCACAGGGTGTCATGGACTCCAGTCAGATGGGCGCGTGGTGCAAGAAGAACGGATACGACGCTGTCGAGCGGTGGCGTGAGGGTGACTACTTCCAAGAAGTCGTCGTGTTCGACCGCGAGCGTATCCGTGACGTGAACGCCGCCTTCGCCGACGAGGGCAGCACGAAGCTCATGGCGACGCGGCGCGCCCAACAGAGCGGCGGCGCGGGCGGCGACGAGCGTGTGCCGAGCGTCGACGAGATCACGCCTGCGACGGGCACGAAGGTGCCCACGAGCCTCGGGACGTTCCAGGTCGTGGGCCGCAATCCCGAGCGCGAGTACGAAGCCGTCTACGCCAAGGTCCGCGCGCCGCTGGGCACGCCTCGCTACTGGGAGCCGTCGGCAGACGAAGTCACCGACGATGACGTGTTCGAGCAGCGAGAGTTCACGATCGACTCTCAAAGTAGACAAGCCAGTCTAGACGTTGAAGCTGCGGGTGTCAAGTGGCCGGCAAGTTTGGCGTTGATGACAGGCTTGGGTGTTGGGGGCTTGATGACAAGCACGCCTGCGCGGTCGACGTCAACGTACAATGTGTCGCAACCCGCAGCGATGCCGTCTACGAGCCCCACAGCAACACCAAGCACGACGCCCAGTGCCACGCCCGCGACACCGGCTGCGCGCGCACTAGAGGCCCGTGCCGCGCGTTACAGAGCCGAAGTCGAGCAAGTCGCTGAACGCACAGGGCTCGACCCTGCGTTGCTGGATGCGATGATTCGTACCGAGTCGGGATACAAGCCCGAGGCCGCGTCATCGAAAGGGGCTCGGGGACTCATGCAGTTGACGCCCGTAACCATGCGCGAAATGAAACTGCCGGAAGACGCGTCGCACAGTCAGATGCTGCACGGTGGCGCGAAGTACATGGCGCGTTTGCTCAAGCGTTACAATGACGACCTCGACCTGGCGCTCGCGGCGTACAACGCTGGTCCCGGCAATGTTGCTAAATACAACGGCGTGCCTCCGTTCAAGGAAACGCAGAACTACATCGCGAAAGTCAAGGCCGCTATGGCATCGAGCAAGCTCACCAAGAAGTCGAGTTTTGAGCGTCAAGCGACACAGACGATGACATTGTATCACGGATCAAATAGTCAAGATATTCGTCAACTCAACTTGTCACCGGCCGGTGGCCGTGGATATTTTGGTACGGGCGCGTACTTGACGCCTGAATTTGACCAGGCAACGTTTTACGGAAAATATGTCTATGAGTTCACGTTTAATGGCTCAATTTTTGCGGATATTGAGCCTGATGAAGAACATGGGAAAATTGGTGATCTCGGCGACGTTTGGTCGTTTTATTTTATGCTTGGAGATACGCGATATCAATCTTGGTCGCTGCACGATGACGCCGATGAGCGGGATGTCGCGTTTGTAGTTGGCTTGGAGCGTAAGTATGGAGCTGATACGCTGTACAACATCGCCGGCCGAGGTTCCCCTAGACTCGATGATATTGAATGGGGCCTTAAAGAATTATCGGCACCAAATGTTGACTTTGGAGACTTGAACCCTGCTGTTGTAAAATCTATAGCAGCTGACTTTGCGACATACACTAATGCAAACGTCGCGTCAACAAATCAAGTCTACGAAATAGACCACACAGATATAGGTCAAGAAGTTAAGGCTGCTGGTTACGACGCTGTACTCATTCCTGGACTGGAAGTGAATTATTCACACACTGAGGTCGTAGTGTTTGATGTTTCAAACTTAACGCTACAGCGTGTTTGGAATGATGATGAGACCTTACTTTACGTAGTGCCACAAGAACCGCGTACGGCGCGTTTGCGCTTGACGGCTGCGGGTAATGTGGACTTACGCGGAATTGACCTGTGGCTTGGGGCGCATGTTGCGCGTGCGATGATGAACCCTGAGGGGTTGTCGACAGGTTTGAACAAAGTGTTCGGTCCTGCAGATGCGACAGTGTTTGGCAAGCCCGCACATACGATGCACGTACAAGATATCGCGGATGGTCAATTGAAGTTGACAGAACCGATCTTGCGTACGCCCCAGGCTGATGCTTGGCTGCGAAACACACGCATAGCGATCGTTGATGGTGAGCATGTCAACGGCGACCGTGGTGGCTATTCGCCCGAGCGTAACGTGTTGGTTATTTACCCGCGCGCATATCAGAACATCGATGGCGTTACGGCAACCATCACGCACGAGCTGCGCCACGCAGCAGATGCTGGCTACAATCCTCTGAACATTCAGAAGCAAGTGGACGCCATGCAGCAGTTGTCAAATAGAAAAGACCTGTCGAAGACAGAGCAAAACCGTCGGTACATGCAACTTGACACAGAGCTGAAATCGTTCGTGGGTAACATGGCCCGCCGACTAGTGAACGACCTCGGGCCGCACGCGCTCGAAATGCTGAACGTGCCGGACGTGTGGCCGCCTGAAGCTAAGCAAATCTACGACCTGGTCGACGGGCGCAACAGGCCCAAGTTCATGACACGCGTGTACAAAGAAGTGCAGTCGTTACTTGCAGCCGAGGGATTAGTATGAGTTCGCGTATCGCAATGCCAATGCCGACTAAGGCGGATTTGCCGCCGGGCTGGTCTGCTAAAATTCAACCGGGTGTGTTGACAGCTTTCGGCGGCGCAAATAGTCGTGAGAGTCTGGTGATGAATGAAAAAGAGCAGGTAGTTGCGCGTGTCGTGATTCAGCCTGCTGATCAAGAGCCTGGCGTTTGGAAAGTCGCTTGGAGCGAGTCGGCCGTTAAAGGCTGGGGTGCGTTTGCGTATGAGCAAGCCATGGAGTGGGTAACTGCCCAAGGCGGTTGGCTGCAGAGTGACCGCGTCGTATCACCTTCGGCAGTGCACGTTTGGGACAAGTATCACGCGCGGTCAGTTGGAGGTGATATCGAAGCACGTGAACGTCGCAAGCGCGAAATTTTCTTGCCGGGCGAATTCACAACAGACGGCCTCGCCGTTCCGCACACGTCGCCGTCTGTACGCATGCAGTACCGCAAGCGTGGGCAAGCACAAGGGTTACGAAGCGCTTATGCGCACGCGTATTCGTGGGGCTCTGAGCCGCTGCAGCGCACGGCGGCCGACCAGCATCCGCACACATCAGTGCCCGAAGGCCCGCCGCGAAACGAGCAGGTCGTACAGCGCGGGCAATCCGCGGGCACGTACTACCAGCGGTTGGCGCCACAATACGGCAATTTGACGCCGGGACAAGTCAACAAAGGAATCGCCAACTACGATTACCGTCCTTATGAGCGAGAGGACGATTTGCTACCAAAGCGCATCGCTATGCCGATGCCGACGAGCTTGCCCGAGGATTGGTACGTTAGCCACGAGCGTGGTATTGGTAACGACGAGGAATTTATCCTCTGGAGCCGCAAGGCACGTGTGCGATTGGCGATTGTAGTTATTCGTCCTACGGGCCCTTTGAAAGATAACGAATGGCGTGTCGTAGAGTCAGCGGTCATCTACCCTGCGGCTAAAGGCTACGGGCCGTTTGTGTACGAATACGCACTAGAGTGGGTGACAGACCGCGGCGGATATTTACGCAGCGATGTTAAAGTGAGCGACGATGCTGCAAAAGTGTGGCGCAAGTATGACGAGCGCGCACAAAAGCCTGATGGCGATGTGGAGCGCCGACCACTAGACCCAGACCGCCTCGTTGAAGTGTGGGATTACCAAAATAGCCGTACAATCGACCGCGCGCACGACGGCGACTGGACGACGCACAGCTACCGTAAGCGCAAGCAAGGGGCCTCTGAGCGCCGTGTAGCCATGCCGATGCCGACCGGTCTGCCGCCTGGCTATAAGATGGAGATCGACACACTTCTGGGCGTCTTGACCGTGGTTATTCGAGACGTGGCCACCAACCAGGTAGCGGCCGAAGTGCGCGCTGTCGGCAGGTGGTACTCACCGATCAATCCCCGAGAGCACAAGTATGTGCGTAATCGCATCGACGCAGAGCAGCCGGGAGTCGTGTGGGCTGTGCAGCACTCAGGCGCCACGGAAGAAGCACGCAAGCTTGGGTTGGGCGCGTATGCCTACGAGCAAGCATTGCGCTGGATCAGCGACCACGGCGGCGAAATGATGAGTGACGACCTCGTCAGCGACACGGCCGCGCATGTGTGGAATAAGTACTACGAGCGCGCGGAAGCCGGCGAACTAGATATGACGGAGCGTCCGCGTGAAGTCGAACGTTACAGGTCTAGCGAGCCGCAAGACCGTGAGCCTGTTGTGGATCCTCAGCGCGACATGGGCGGGTTCTATCGGCGCAAGGAGCCGAGCCTCCAGCACTCGTATCGATTTCCGCGTCAGTAGTGAAATTTCAAATAGCTGTGCAGATTGCGCGCTTGACGCTCGATGACTGCCGCCGGCACGCCGTGCTCGTTTCGAGCAGCACAGGCTGACACCCATGCCCAAAACTGCGGCGTGTCTGGCGGTGGTGGCGCAATCGTTACCGGATGAAACGTGGCGCCAGCACCCAGCGCGATTACGCTGTAAGTGTCAACCTCTTTCAACGTGCACGACGTGTTGTCCACTACGACGTCACGACCGGCCGCGAGCGCCGCTGCTGTGACCTCTTGGCACTTGGCGTGTGCTGCGCCCAGCTTCGTGGGGTCGAACCGGTACACGCCAGCTTCGTCTTCGAAGTAGGAGTCGGCCGACGCCACGATGGCGCCACAGCCCGTGGCGATGATTCGCGCCAGCGTGCTCTTACCAGAACCCGAGTTGCCCTGCATCAGAAAGAGTCTCATGTCCGTTCCTTCTACGCGCTTGGCGTAACGTTGTCAAGGGTGTCGAGGAAAGCAAAGTTGCTCTGCACGTCAAGGGTTGTTCGTTCTGGCCAAAGCAGGGCGGTCAACTTACCGCCAAACACACAAGCAGTGTCCACGTCCATCACGTTGTTACGCCATTCGGCTTCGACCACGGTTTCGTGGCCGTGCACGACGGGGCGTTGACCGCCGTAGCTCGACGCCCAGTCAGCACGCACGGGCAGCCCTGTCACAGGGTCCTTGCGCTGCACAACGTCACCGTACAGCGCGAAGGCTCGGGCGTTTTTGTGATCGCGGTTCAGCTGCCAGTGCCGACTGAGTCCGGCATGCACGACGAGCAGCTGCTCGTCAAGCGTTTCCGACGCGACCTGCAGGTCCAGGTACCACGGCAGGCCGTCGAGCCACGCGCGCAGCTCGGCCACAAAGTCGTCGCCACATGCACGCACTTCCGTCATGGTGCGCACAATGCCGTGTGTCAAGCTGATCTGGTTGCCCATGAGGCCCCGACGCAGCTTGTCGTCGTGGTTACCCATAACACACAGGGCTTGTCCGGCCTTGTGCCAGGCCATAACTTGTGCGAGTGTGGCAGCGTTCTCGGGACCACGGTCGGCGAGGTCGCCACTAAACACAAGCGTGCGGCGGTCATGGCCGTCTGTTTGACGGATCAGCGCCACAAGGCGCTGTAGTTCTGCGAGGCAGCCATGGACGTCGCCAATGACTGCGTAGCTACGTGTAGGTTCCGCAGTCATGGCAACTCCTATTCAATGAACGCGCAGAATCTCCGGTCTGCGCACCGGTCGGCCCTTAAGTCGGCCACACTTTCAGTTGACGCGGCTATAGTAGCGCTCTTCATTCTCGCCGTCAAGCTGAAAAATGGACGATTATGAACTTGTGAAGATCCCTGTAACTGCAGAATTGACGCCTCGCGTCACGCCCGAGTCCGCAGATGTTGACGTTTGGGCTGACAACTGGCTTGACAAAGCCGCAGCGCGTGTGGCTGACCGGTTGTTGCAGCGGTCGGCGGCACCTGCGTACCAGCGCATTCACTGGACTCCAGGTCCTTTCCCTTCGTTGTCAGATGAAGCTAATAACTACGGTCCGGGCGAGCGCGTGTACGACCCACAGGCCGACGCACCATCAACCTTCCGCGACATGCGTACACGTCGAAAAGATTTCATTCGCCCATTCGAGTCTGGGGAGCTTGATGGCTCTGCGATAGAAGGGGACAACGCAGATTATTTTGACTCTGTAGGTATCACAGAAGAGCAGCTCGCGGAGCCTGGTTTCGGAGCAAACGCACCCGGAGAAAAGGTACGTGAGCACCCTGAAGGTATGGAACAGCAAGGTCCTAAGGGCCGTACGTCGATCGGACGACGCAACATCGAAGCCGTGCTTGCCATGGCAACGCCAGAAGAAATCGACTACTGGCGTCACTGGTACAAAATGGCGCACCGTGAGGCCGTACGTCTTGCAGTTAAGCACAAAGTGCCTATCTTGAAGGCAGCTGCCACAATCGCCGTGTTGAGTCCACAGGAAGATTGGATGAATAACTTGGCGCTGGCCGATGCGGCGCTGGGACAGGACTGGCATAACGTATCCACACTGGTCGGCTCGCGCCAAAAGGCTTATTCCATTGTTGTCAACGACGATTACTCAGCGATCCGTGGACCAAAGGTCTTTCCGTTCTTTTTGAGTATTTACGACCCGCAGAAGTTCCAGGAAGAAGTTGTGGTTGACACGCACGCAGCTGCGATCTGGTTAGGCTTGCGACAAGGTTCTGTGCCTGGCATCTCAGACAGCACACGTGCAAAAATGGTGCGTGACTACGCGGCAGCCGGCGCGCAATTCGGCCTCAGCGCACAGGAAGCGCAAGCCGTATCGTGGGTGCTCTGGCGTCAAATCCCTGTCACACGCGGACCCGCAAAAGACAAATAACGACATCTGACGAGGGTGCCGTCACGCGATGCGATTATCGAAGTTACATGAAACCTTCGAAAGTCAAGTCCCGTTTGAGGCATGTTGCGCAGGACAGTACGCCGGCAAACCCTGCCTTGTCGATTCCGCATCTTAGACTGCTAAGTGTCTTGCGCGCTGGTCTGGAGCGTGCTAGTATGGATCAGATGGCAAAATCATCCGTTCGTCGAATGGACAATGATCCGCGTTACACCCGCCAAACCGGCGGGGCTGCAGCCGAGAGAGATTTTACACCGCCTTGGCGTCCAGCGATTGACATTCGTGAAACAGACCCTTTTGAGCTGATCGCAGACGCAATCGCTGTGGGTTGTCCTGTCAAGATTTATGGCGTGCCGCCCTCAACAGCGGAGGGCGTCGACGTGTGGGGCGTGCTTGTAGACCAGACGACGTGCGTGCTGTGGCGTTTTGAGAGCCGCGAGGGCGCGCTGGGTTGGGCACGTAAGGTTGGCCTACCCGTCGTAGGCTCGTAAACACTCAGCGTCGCCAGCCGTCCAAGAGGCTCTCAGCCGCCAGTGACGACACATCGAGCCCGGCGTGCCGAATGACCTCGGGGGCCATGGTCGTGAGGCCTTGGCACACCTCACAGTGCACGCGAACTTGCAGTCCGACCCGCGACACCATACAGGCTTCCCCACAACAAATGTCGTCGCCGTGCAGCGCAAGCCACACGCGCACAGGGGCAAGAGGGTCTCGGTGTTGCACTCCATCCGTAAAAACGCTCATGGTGTTTGCTCCTCAGCCGTCGCTCAAAATGGTGGTGTGGATGCTGTCGCCGTACGCCAGCAGGTACGCAGGGTCACCCAGGGTCTCGGAAACCTCCCGCACGGAGAACGCTGCGCGGTCATAGGTCGCCGCCACGACGTCGCGGTCGTCGGGGTGTGCTCCCTGCACACGTAGTGCACGGGCCGTCAAGGCGACCTGGTCAAGAGGGCTGTTCGCCGTATCGACCACCTCGATCGGCCGCTCCTCCGAAAGTGCCTCGAAAATGCCCGAACAGGGCAGGGAAATCATGCACACGTGGTACAATCGGATCTTCATGCCCCTAGCCTACGATGGTCTTCTGACGGTGTCAACAGTATAGGACTATGAACTTCAGAATTTCTTCACTCGCAGGGCTAATACTCTCAGGCGTTTTGCTCAGCTGCGCAGCTACCGAACCTGCGGCTCCGACAGTGCCTGAACAGGTGAAAATTCTTGAAGCTGTGATTGCTAAGCAAAAACAAGTATTTAGCGCTGACGCCGAAGCGAGTGCCATGATTCTAGGGCTGGCAGAGTTGATGAGCGCGCGCGAAGAAGTGAATATTTCTGATGGGTTATCGGAGCCTGACCGCCGACGCAGCCATCACGTGCGTGTAGCAACGTTGATTGTATTGACCTCGCGTCAGTACGAAGTACTTGCACAACCTGAGCGACAGCAAATCGATATGTATGCGCAAGCGCTCATGGAAGCTATCGGGCGTGCGAACAAGGTCAAGAAGTCTAAGTACGATTGAGCGGCGGGAACACGGGCTGGGCGGCCACCCGCGTCTTGCGTGGATCGAACTGCCAGGCTGCTGTGGCCCATGACAGCTGCGGGAACGGTGCTAGGAACACCTGGCCGTCGTGCGACAGCACAACGTCGTCGTGCTCGTAGTCGCCTGTGTAGACGGCCTCTAGGGCGAGATACGCCCCTTCGATACACTGCTGCGGCGACCGGCCGACTTTCGGCGTGCTGTCAGTCATTTTGGTTGCCGAAGCCATTTCTTCGTCATTGTCAAGAACATTGAGCGGAAACACGACGTAGCCCCAGCCTCGCGTGTCGCTACCATAAATCGCCACCTCGGCGATACAACGGGTGACCTGGCGCTTGGTGTAGGTCGTCATGCGCTCAGCTTCGCACAGCGACAGGCGCACGTCAAGTGCTTATACAACACCTCGGGCAGCGCGCAGCTCGTGGCAGTATCGTTGAATGGCGCGCTGGAGCTTGGCCGCTTCACGATAAGGTGCCTTCAGCTCCTTCATGGCGGTTTTCATTGCTTGAAGCTCTTCGTCGGCTTTCTGTGCCTCTTCGTTTTCGGCGAGGTTGGCTTCTGATTGCGCGATACGTTGCAGAAGCGCTTGGTCATCGAGCGCTTCAAGGTCAGCGCACATATCCTCTGGAATGATCTTTTGCAACTTTGTCAAGACTGTTGCGTGGGCTGCTGTGGCTTCTCGGGCTGTTTCGTTATCGGTTGACATAATCACTTCTTTCTGGATTCAAAAGAGTCGTGAATTTACAACCATGCGGCGAGCCTCCGCTGCATCACCTCGATCGCGTCGGCGCTCTGGTCCACCAGCAAGAAGCGCCGCCCGTGCTTGGCCGCGGCCTCACCGGTGGTGCCGCTACCGGCGAAGAAGTCCAGCACCAGGTCGCCTTCGCGCGAGTGCACACGCACGATTCGTTCCAAAATGGCCAGTGGTTTTTGCGTGGGGTACCCGGTGCGCTCGGGGCCGTTGGTGGGCACAATGGTGTTCCACCAGACGTCGGTGGGTGTCTTGCCCCGCGCAGCTTTTTCAGCGCCGACAAGACCTGGCGCCATATACGGGATGCGGTCAATTTCGTCAAAATTGAAGCAGTAGTTCTTTGGGTCCTTAGCGTACCACAAGATCACGTCGTGCTTGGCCGACCAGCGGCTCTTGCTGCGTGCACCGTAGTCATAAGACCACACGATCTCGTTGATGAACGAGGCCCGGCCGAACAGCGTGTCCAGGTACACCTTCACGTAGTGCGACTCGCGTGGGTCCACGTGAACGAACAACGAGCCATCCGGCGTGAGCAGGCGGTGAGCCTCCACCAAGCGCGGGCTGAGGAAGCCGAGATAGTCGTCGAACTGGTCGGCGTAGGCGAGCGTGTCGCCGCGCTCGGTGCGGTATGTACGGCCGGCGAAGCCAACTCGGTCTCCGTCTTCGTCCTGGTCAGTGTGAAGTCGCGTATATGACTGCGTTTTGCCCGTATTAAACGGCGGGTCAATGTAGATAAGTGGAATACTTTCCGTCTCTAAGCTGCCAAGTAGCGCAAGATTATCTGCATGTACTACGCGATTCGCGGGCTGTGGCAACGACGATTTAACTTCTGACGGTGTCACAGTTACTTCCTTTTCGATTCAAAAGAGTCGTGGATGATGGTTCGCGTGGATTCGATGATTTCTGTTTTCCATGCAGGTACAGCTTCGCGTAGGGCGGCGATGATCTCAGCTGCCGTGCGGCCTGCTGTAGCTTCGAGCGGCATGAGCTTGCGAATCTGCTGCCAAGGTGTGGCCATGTTGCCGTAGTCGGCGGCGTCGAGCTTCACACGCAGTTGGTGCTCAAAGGGTGATAGATGCTTATCGCGTGCCAAGTCGCCAGCGAGCCTAAAGTCGCGCGCGACATCGCGCACGCCTTCGTGATTAAGTGTTGACACACGGGCGCATCGTGCGGCAGATGCTGCGAAAATCGCCCAGCGCGTCGGTTCTGCGTCGGCCAACCATAACAAATGCTCGGGCGCAGGTTGCCGCGTATATGTCAAGAGTTCTTCGTATTCCGTCGGATCTACGTACGGAATATGCTCTTCGCGTGCGACAGGTGTTGACTCAAGCCATTGCATAGCCATGAGTCGCGCGACCCGCTGGAATTCTGGTTGTGCGTCATTGTCAAGTGCTCGCTGGGCGAACATGTTGAGAATGTGATTGTCAAGCACCGTGATGATAGCAGGTACGGTCATCCACGGCTCAAGCAGTCGGTTGGTCGTTTGTTTATGTAAACCAATTGCAGCCAGCGCTTCGACAGCAATGAGCGCCGCGTGGCGACTCGACCGCCAGATTTGCTGACTCGCAACACGCCCGGCCTGTTCGAGCGCAGTGCGTGCTTGCATGCCGGGTTGATTTTTGCCCCAAAAAATAGGGATAAACGGCGAATGACGCACTTGGTCTAGTATCTTTTGCACAGGAATGGCGCGACTTGATCCAGCTGACCGTGACCACGTCCTGTACGTATTTAACTCAGCAAGCAACCATTTCGGTACACGTACGGCCCACGAACTGACCGATACATCATGCGCAGTAGAGTGCAACAGCAATTTTGCAGAAATTCTATGGGTTGAATCGTTTGACATCTAGGTCACCGGTGGTATTTCTTGAAGGTTTCGATCGTGAGTGTGGCATGGCCCACAGCGTCAGCGACGTGATTGACGTTTGACTTGGCGATTTTCTTATCTGCACAGGCTGTGTCAAATCCCTGGACTTTTGCACGTACAGCATTTTCGACGTCTTCTTTTGTACCGTTTACGCGCCCGAGCAGATGCCTACGCAGGTCGGTTGGGAGAAACGCGTAATGCGGGATATTGTGCCTGTGCGCGGCGGCGATGACGACACCCTGCACGAGCAATACTTTAGCGGCGTCGCCACGTCCTCGTGTGCGCACGGCGGACTCCAGTAGCCCTGAGATTGCCTGTAGCACGCTCACGAGGGTCCCTGGCGACGTTACAAGCGCCGCGAGCACGCCAGGAGCCAGGCCCCGGCCGGTCCATCCTAGGACCGCCAGGAGCCGTTGGCACTGTGCACGCAAGTCGTCGATGGTCGCATCGTCGTAGACCTGGTAACTCTCGTAGCCGATGACGTCCGGCTTGAAGCCGACGATCATTTGCTCAACGTTGTCGGCGATCTCGAGTGCCCGACGGGCGTCGTCCATGGCGGCGCGCACGCGTTCATGGCCACTACCACGATCCTTGGCGGTTCTTATAAGTCGCACGCCACGACAATGCAAAATGCCGGCGTCATCGGATTCGATGGCGCCGGCTGCGAAATTGGCAAGTCCTAAGTCGAAGGCAAGTGCACGCACACGCCATGGTGTAGCAGTTATCGTGCCAGTTGCTGCTTCTTTATTCCTGCGAGTTGAGAATCTTGAGAAGCGTTCGACCGACGCAATCGGCGTCGTGTGCGCCGTCGTCAGCATAGCACAGGGCGCAATATGAGCCCCGTTCATTTGAGCAGCTCATCGCATTTTCGATTTGCTCAGCGTCCAGGTTCTTGATCTGTGCCAGAATTTCTTCGTTTGTCATCTGAGTTTCCTTTCTTACAAGCGGTCGAGGATGCGAATCATCGTGGCCCCAACGCACGTTGGCTCGTGCATGATCATGGTGGTAATCACGATGCTCTGCGTGATGAACGGCAGAGACGGACGAGTCGCGTCGCAGAAGTGGCATCGGTGGTACTCGGAGCCCTCAAACTCCTCGTACCGATCGAGCAGCTGCGTGATCTGCTCACGGTCCAGGTTGCGCAGCTGCTGGGCAAGGTCCGTATCGCTGTCGTTGCCGTTCATACCGCCTCCGTCTCTGTGCGTAGGTCTTCTCGCTCGGCCCACTCGTCCTTGGCCTCAGCCATGGCATCGTCCCATGCGCCTTCGATTGCGCAGCGCGGCTCATGCCAGTAGCGATTGGTGGTGTCTCGGCCACAGGTGCAACGTAGTGCAGCCGCACGATAAATCTCCTGGGCGCGCTTCATCAAGAATGTGTGTCGTTCTGCGTTCTTGTTCGCGTTGCTCATGTTGTAACCTTGAACTATCTTCACGGCTTCGTCAAGGACAAAGTGAGGTCTGGCTGGTGTTGCAGGTCGGCGCGGAATCGTCGCTGCTCGCCGGGGTATCCGACGGGATTGGCCACGAGTCGTGTGTCTCCATGCTGCACGTCGACGTGATCGTGCGTGTGCCCGTACACCCACATCGGTGCGCCCACAGCCTTGAGGATCGGATCGGACGCCATCACAAACATGACGTTCGAGCGACTATTTTTCCACGGCTCAGAAACCGCAGCGGCACCGGGCAGCATGTGCGTGACGATGAGGTCCGCCGGCCCCTCGCAAGCCTTGTCCAGCAGAAAGTCGATCGCTTGCTTGTGCAGGTCACCGATTTCATAGGTGAATCCTTCGATGCACTCGACGTCGGGCCAATTGGGGTACATCTGCACGCCGACCTTGTTGTACCAGCCGGTCGTACCGTCGATGATGTAGTCCTTCCCTTCGTGTGCGATCGTCGTCCGATCGTTGTTCAGTACCTGCACGTTGGGGTATTTCGAGGCAGCTTCTCGGTAGACGTCCAGAGCTTGGGCGGGCCGCAGTCCGTAGTAGTCGTGGTTGCCCAGCACTACGATGACGTGCTGGTATTCCGTGCTGACGTCTCGAAAAACGGGCTCGATGATGCGGTGGTGCGCAATGTCGCCGGCCATGACCAGCATGGGCACCTTGTGCGCGTTAGCGGTCACGGCGCGCACGTAGCCGGCGCGCTCGCGTTCGTCGCGGTGCTCCGCGTGCAGGTCGGAAACGAGCTTGAACTTCAGCGTCATGCAGCTATACTAAGCCACCTAGCACGCAGTGTCAATTCGCTTTCTTGGGGTCGATGGGGTTCGGCAGCTCATCGTGGTCGTCGAGCTGCGTGTTTTGCAAGTCTGAACTCTCGTGTCTCCGCGCAGATGCCACAAACTTCGACAGGCGCGTCAACCAAAACTTCGCCAGAGTTGTACGCACATCAGGATCGCTGTGGTACATTTCTTGAATGTCCATCATGGCGAGGTAGGCAGCTGCGTAACGACGGCGGTCCTCGTCGTCTTTTGCCAGAATCTCTGGGACCCGGAGAATTCTGCTGCGATCTTCCGACATGACGTTGTCCGTGTACTTGAGCAGGTCTTTACCGAGCACGAGCATGCCTAGACCTGAGTCGTACAGCTCTTTGTAGGCAGCCACGATGTCTCGAACCCACAGGATACAAAGGCCTACAGTCATTACGGCAAGAATAGCTGTGGCCACGTAGGCATGCGCCTGCAGATAAATCCCGGACACAACAGCAAACGACAGCGCCGTTACCAGATACATCAGCCAGAGTACGATGTACGGCCTGAAATACTCGCGCAGCGAGGTCAGGTGACGCGCGCGCACTTGCTCGGGTGCCATGCCCTCTGCTTCGCGGCGCTCTGCACGAATGCTGCTGTTGCTGGCCATGATCAGCGCATCTGCGTATGACGGTGCTGGACCTGCAGGCCCGTGGGATGATTGATTCTTTGCGTCACTCATATAATTGCCTCCTACTCCTTGCTCTTGTTGTTGTCAAGCGGCTTCTGCGGCGTAAAGCCCGCAGCTGGCGACCACGTACCGCGCCACTCAGCGCCAGTACGGACGACCGTAAAGTCAGACAGTGCCGGGAATTCGTGCACCGTTTCGCCGTTGCGCAACTTCCAGTCCACGGCATACACGGCGTGTGACGTATACCGATGCGTTTCATCCACAGGGCTGTTGCGCGCCGGCCACGCGTCGGCCTTCGTCGCGAGCGCAGGATCTGTGCCCGTGCGGCTCAAAGACCCAATCGTACTCCAGTCATACCGCCGCCAGTGATACCACGTACGCAGCTTTGTACACCAATTCGTGCGAGTCGTGCAATGTCGGTCTTTTCCCGATCCGGAGCACGACTGATACGAGCACGTCTCGGTGCGTAGGCGCATTTCGGTGTTCATAGTCTCAGCACCCCAGGGAGTGCTCCAGCCTTCCCCATAGGTGGTGTGGCGCTCCTGGTAGTCGTCGGTGTGCAGCCAGTACGTGCGCGTGCATTCGGCTGTCACCGTGCGGGGTACGACAAGCCACGCGAGGAGCAAGATGACGGCCAGCACGCCAAGGCTGATGGCCAGAATCTTGATTTGCAGCTGCCGGCGTTGGCGTTCCTGTGCATCGCGCTCTGCCTTGGTCTGCAGGTGCTCTTCGACAATGGCTTCGGTTTCGAGATCGAGAGGTGAGTACATAGCGCAGTTTTAGCACCGCGCTATGTACCCGTCAAGATCAAACGTCGAGGATCTCGCGGATCTTCGACACCGTCTGAGCACGCAGCCACGCAGACGGCAGCACTCCTTCACGAGCATACGAAAACAGGTACGTGCGCAGGCCGCCGGTCAGCTGCTGGTCTGCAAACAGCGCAGCCGCCAAGGCCTTCATGCCGCTCTTGTCCTCCTTCGCTACCGATCCGTTGGGTAGGTAGCGATGTCGAGCGCTGTCCGCCACGGCACACCACGCGTCCCACAGCGTCTGGAGGTGGTCCAGGCGCGCCCGCACCTGCGGGAAATACGCCGCCACCTCAGGCGTCTCGCCCGTCAAGAACACATCCCAGATCGACCGCGCGCCGTACTCGTCGAGGGCGTGGTGCAGGTGCACATACGCCAAGTTCTTACACTTTCCTCGGCGTCCGTCCGCCGTGCATACTACCACGCCCTCACTCTCCATGCCAGGTGACTTGTTGACGTCGGCCACGATCTCTTCGGCTGTCAGCTTCGACCAATCCCGGCTCCCCACCTTTCGCCCCGTCCAGTGTACGGCGTCCAAGGGCACGTAGTCTCCGTCGTACTTGTGACGCACAGCCAGCAACGTCAGTCCACGCTCGGCATACGGGATCACGACACGGTTCTCCGGCGCCGTCAGCTCCAGCATGTACGTGTAGTTACGTGAGTAGGCTGAGTAGGTCCCCATTGCGTTGTCGAGTCGCGAGTACAGCTCCGGGTCGGCAGCGCGCGCGAGGTCACCGAACGTCCCTTCGAAATTTGACGCCTCGGCGAGGAAGCCGCCGATACCACCTCCTGCGTCGGGGCTGCCCTTCGTGGCCAGGTGCCACGAACCCTCTGCGTAGTACGCGATGATCAGCGACCCGTCCAGCTTCTCCTGGACGGTGCACTTCGACAGCTCGTCTACCTTGACGGCGCACTGGAATTCCCCGATGTTATAGAAACGGTCGAACGGTCGCGCGACAAAATCCCAACCGCCGAATGCGTCGCTATATGAAACGATGTGCCCGCGCAACTGGTCGCCGATCGGATCGCCTTTTGGCGACTGGAACTGGTCGTACGTCAGCTGCCACGTCAGCGGCAGCGTCGGATGCGCTCGCACGTTGGCGAAATACGGCGCGTCGGCGAGTCGCATGACGTTCTGCTCCGGCGACATGCTGCCGTCTACATTTTGGAGGAAGTCGAGAAGTGCGTTCATGGGAAGGTTGTATGTGAAAGCTTAGAGGCTGTCAACATCAATCTTCTGGCGCGCCGTATTCGTCGTCGCTGGCGAAAGCTGCCGCGGGCGCGTCTACGTCTGCGTTGCAGCAATCGTACACGCAGAATTCGCAGATCGGCTCGTTGTCGCAAACGGGACAAGCGAATGGATGGGGGCTTTCGATAGTGTCAGCACAGATAGCACACAGCATGCGTACAAGCACTGCACGCTGTGTGCCAGCTGGGGACTAATTCGTGCGCGTCTTGAACTTGATCTTCGGCAGCTGCACGAATTCGCGCACGATGGCGCG
>JACCDT010165125.1_pt1 | contig 21916 bp, 24 predicted proteins | sample 7446291 | NCBI WGS metagenome assembly JACCDT01 (sample SAMN15323446, study PRJNA562643) | freshwater metagenome | isolation source: river surface water | place: USA:Blue River Watershed | collected 2017-08-17 | reverse complement strand
TACGAGGAGCTTTCGGAGCTGGTTCTCAAGACCGCACTGGAGATGATGACCGAGACGCCAGAGTGGCTGGACTGTCCCGGGCTCATCAAGGGGGAAGGGAAGATCCTTCCGAGGTTCAGCAAATGACGTTAGTGGTCGGTGTTCTTCATGTCGTAGCGTGGGTCGTGATGTGCCTTACCCTTGATCGGTTTGAAGTGCCGCGAGCGTGGAGTGCGTTTGCTGGCTATTTCTTTGCGCTTCTCATCAGCCCACTGTACCGTTTGGTGCTTCTCGGCGGATGACACCCGAGGCCAAGCTCAAACGCGACTGCCGATCGATCGCCAAGGCGCACGGGTGCAAGCTCTACCCGGCGGCGTTCAAAGGTCGGCGCGGGTTCCCCGATCATCTGCTGCTGTGCCCCGGTCGCGCGGTGGTGCTGGTCGAGTTCAAGCGTCCGGGGGGGCTGCTCTCAGAGCATCAAGTGAGCACGATCATCGATCTGCGTATGGCCGGACAAGTCGTCTGGATCATCTATCGGCGGGAAGAGTTTGAGAACAACCTGGGGGATGTGCTTGAGCAAACGAGCAGGCTTAGCTAATGCGCGGCTGTGTCGGAAGTGGCGATCGGAGAACCCAGAGAAGGCCATTCACAGTCAGGTCAAGACGCGCGCCGCCAAGGGGGGTGTGCTTTTCACTCTCACGTTCGACGACATCAAGATCCCGGAGAAGTGCCCTGCCTGCGGCGCCCAGATCGCGTTCGGGGGACCCCAGCAGCGCAACACTTCCCCCTCCCTCGATCGGATTGTCCCTGGGCTCGGGTACACGCCGGAGAACACGATCATCATCTGCTTCGCCTGCAACCGCCGGAAGAACGACTCCACCCCCGAGCAGCTCTATGCGATCGCCGACTACGTCTACCGGCTGCGGAAAGTGAGGGGGCTGTGCTGAAGCGCGCGGATCTCCACCCCTATCAGAGCGATGCCGTCCAGTGGATCGCCGATCATGCGGAGGGCATGATCTGGCTCGGGCTCGGAGATGGTAAGACCGCCATCGCTTTGACGGCAATTCTTGATTTGGACGTATGCGCCCTCGTGTTCGGCACGAAGAAGATCGTCGAGTACGCATGGCCGGCCGAGATCGAGAAATGGGAGCATCTGAAGGGCCTCAGCTACCGGGCTTGTACGGGCAGTCTCAAAGAGCGCCAGCGGGCGCTAAACGCGGGCCCGAACATCCTCGGCGTAAGCTACGAGAACCTGAAGTGGTACTTCGAGCAGAATGACCCCGAGCCGCGCGATCTTGTTGTGTTCGACGAGATCAGCAAGATGAAGGACCAGAGTACGCAGCGGTTCAAGGCGTTCAAGAAGTTCCGAGATGGCTATCTCAGTATCTACGGCCTGACGGCCACTCCGGCAGCCGAGTCCTATCTAGGACTGTACGCCCAGTACAAGACAGTCGTCAGCGAACCGATCCTCGGACGCACCCTCACCCAGTTCCGCGAGACGTACACCACCCCGATCTTCAAGGGCATGTTCACGGACTACAAAGTCGGCCCTCTTCAGAAGCGCGCGATCGAAGCGGCCATCGAGCCCTATACGTTCGTTGTGCCGGAGTCCGCGCGGGTGAAGCGCGATGAGCCCACCCTGATCGACGTGCCCATCCCGTGGTCGTCTAAAGATGACCGGCTCCTCTACAAGCAGATGGAGCAGAAGATGATCCTTGAGCTGGAGGGTCAGCGCACGCCGATCCAGGCCGCATCCAAGGGGGTTGCCTTCAACAAATGCCGCCAGCTCGCAACCGGGTTCATCTATGACGAGCAGGGCCCCCACCGGACGGATCAGGCCAAGATGGACGCGATCGTCGAGGAGTACGGGGCGCTCGGTGGCGAGCCGGTCCTGATTCTCTACCAGTTCCTCTGGGAGCGCGATGAGCTACTGACTCGTCTTGATGGTGCCGAGCCACTGGAGGGGGATGCCTACGAGCGGTTCAACCGCGGCGAGATCAAAGCACTCGTTGTTCATCCGAATTCTTGCGGTCACGGTCTGAATCTTCAGGGTGAGTGCCGGCACGTCTTCTGGAGTTCGCTACCGTGGAGCCTCGAAGGGTACCTCCAGTCGAACGGCCGCATCGATCGTCAGGGGCAGACGAAGCAGGTGGTCATCAAACGGTTCTTGCGCCAGCAGTCGATCGACGAGGACATCGTGGCACGGCTGGCGGGAAAGGTGGAGTCCATGACGGAGCTGATCGAGCGGATGAGGGGGCGGGCATGAACGAAGACGCTTTGGAGCTGTTCCACAAAGAGCGTTGGCAGAAACACGTTCGGGGGGTTCATGAGCACAGAAACGGGGACTTCAGCGCGCCCTTCCAGGGCGATCGGGTCATCGAATACTGCGCCGAGCAGCTCGATAGCGTGAACTATCTGGAGCAGGATCTCAACGACGGGAAGATTTCCCAGGCAGAGTTCGACTATGCGTCCCAGCGCCACTTCGAGGTGTGGAACTGGCGGAGACAGCGGGGATGAAATGGAGGGGTCAGAATCGTGCCAAGAAGATGAAGGCGGATGTGCCGGTTCCCTACTACCGGGAGAACCCGATCCTCTCGGGTGCGCTGTTCGTCAGTGAGCCAGCCCCCCTCCGCTTCGAGGACATCTTCAAATGCGCCAACGAGGAAGAGGCGATCTGGCGGATGAAGGGCTACCTCGACTGCCTCCGCGCGATGAACGAGTACGGCCCGCCTGATCCACGGTTCGTCGAGTATCTGATCGAGAAGACGGGAGAGAAAGCGCCGTGAGTAAAGAGCTGTCCAGAAACGCTTTCGCGCTCGATCTGAACGAGGTCAACCTCGAACGGCTGAAGGACAAGGACTGCACGGATGCAGAGCGGCTCGCCCTCGCGCTGGTTCTTGCCCGGTCAGGAATGTCGATCGAAGCCACCGCCGAGACGGTCGGGATGGGCGTCCATGCGGTCTGGAAGAAGGTCGCCCCGCACGTCAGCCGGGATGAGAAGGACTCGCTGATCGAGGAGCTGGCCCTTGACGCCTCGGTGCATCTGGCGCTAGAGGTGATGGACCGGCTCAGGACCCCGGGCGCCATGCGATCGGCGGAGGTCATCAAGGCGGCTCAGGTCATGACCGCGATCGTCGGCCGCAAGCGCCGCTGGGATGCGCCCGAGAAGGATGAGGCTGAGCAGAACGAGAAGTCTGCGATGGAGCGGCTGCTTGAGGCTCTGGAGAAGGGCGGCAAGGTCGTCAACGTGGGGAAGGAGTAGACATGGTCTTCAGGGCGATCACTCCAGAAGAGCGGCTCTTGAGGTTTTGGGGGAGCTGAAAGTCCTCTTTTAGCCATCTCAACACCTGCACGGACCGTTCCCATCTGGTTCTGGCGTGCGTTCTCATCTTCGTCTCCGAAGCTGGATGAGCAGGGCGAATCCGAAGAGCAGCATCAGCGAGGTCGGAGCCTCGGGGGCGAAGAAACAGGGCAGGGCGGAGGGGAAGAAGCACTCCACTCAGAAGACCAGCGAAGCGGCTACCGCCCCCAGAGTCCAAACCAGAACGTCGGTCGCCATGTCGAGGTAGTTGTTATCCTCGTCGCCCCAGTTCTGAACGATCTCACGCAGGACCGCCGCCCCGATCGACAGCCACGGGTTGATCGCGCCGATCAGGAATCCAGCCGCAAAGTGGAGCGCCTGATCGACGACTTCTTGCCAGACGTGCGGCAGATCCTCATACCACTGGAGCTTCATTCCGGGTCTCCGAAAAGCCCGATGTCGCGGTCGAGCCGCTTGATCCACTCGTAGGTATGAGGAAGCAAAGGCCCCTCTTTAGAAAACTCAGCCCGCTCGGCCTCGTGGATCTGCTCTTCGAGCACTCCGCTATTCGGCCTTTCGATCGCGCAGTCGGGCAAGACGCTTCTGGGCTTTGCGCAGCCGATCGAGATAACCAGCATCAGTAGGCACAGGATTGCTCCGACGTTCCACCTGGGACTTGAGTTCCTTCGCATCCTTGACAGCCTCCTTGAGCTTCTGGTCGTCCCGACCATGGTCCCGGTTGAAGGCAGCCGCGACGGCCACCCCCAACCCGATCAACACGATGAACCCGATCGCGATGATCTGTTCAGCGCCCAACTACTTCACCGCGGCCCGGAGGCTGGCGATCCCACCAAAGCCGAGGAATCCGAGGATCGGATTGGCCTGCTCCTGGGTCAGCGTGCCGGCAAAGACGAGGCCCTGCACGATCGCGCCAAGCGCCGCAAAGATGTACGTCTTCTTCCCCTCGATCGCCTTCATGAACCCGCCCATATCACTCCTCCCCGCACTGCTTCATATAGATGCCGAAGTCGGCCGACGTGATCGAACCGCTGTGGTCGAAGTCTGCGTCCTTCACGAAATTGTAATCGCCCTTCTTCGAGCCCATCGACCATTGGAGGACTTTGAAGTCAACCTCCTGCCCGGGCTTGCCGTCGTCGTTCAGATCGCACGGATCATGCGCGCAGCCTGCCAGAGCGAGTAACATAAAAGTTACCATCTTCTTCACTTGCGTCCCTCCCACTCAAAACTGAAATGACCGAGATCCGGGAAGCCCTCGAAGTCCCCGCCCCACCTAGCGAGCGGATGCAGGCTCTTCCAGTAGTTCCCCAGCACGGCGTATTTTGCCGGGTCGTTGTCGATCGCGCCATTCGTGATGATGTACAGATCGACGGCAAGTCCGTTGCAATGGACGCTCTTCGCGATCCCGATCGCCTTGAACTGATGCCCCGTAGGGGGATGCTCGTCGCGCGTCTTTTCACAGCGGCCTTTACCTACGACCACGCGGCAATGCTGACTGTTCCACAAGGCGGTCATCGGGTCCCGGACGACTTCGGCGATCATCATGTCTCGGCCGTCGATATCAGCGACATGCAACAGGTCCGTCAGGCACCGCGTAAAGTCGATCCGGGCTTCTAGCAGCTTCATTCCCCACCCCCGTGCAAGCTCGTCCCCGTGATGTGGTCGAGGATCTTCCCTATGCCGCTCTTGATCTCGTGGATGTCAGTCCGAACCCCATCCACGTCCTTCTCGATCGAGTCCATCCGCGCCTTATTCGCAGCCCGAACCTCGATCGTCTCGCTATTCGTGCGCCAGATCCAACCGACAAGCGGGATCACGATCGCGGATAGGGCTTTCCACAGCCAGTCAATCCAGCTTGCCCCGTGCTCGATTTCGGAGGACATGGCGTTGGGCTCCTAGAAGGTCACGTCATAGGACGACGGGAACCCGATGTCCGAGCATGAGACTGGAGTTCCATCCCGCATTACGAGATTGTCTGAGTACCGCCTAGTTGATTGGTCGAGGTTTGCCGTGTACTGAACCCGGTTCGAGTAGTTGTCGAACCGGAACGAATCCACGCCTTCCGTAGAAGCTCCGTCGTAGTAGGAGCCCGTCATATTCAAACCGCTGATGCTAAACAGAATTTCACCGTCGAGCGCGACCTTGGCGGTAACGGACGTGATCGTACGGAAATCCCAGTACGCCTGCATACAGTGCAGTTCGTTCAGATTGAAATCCGTAGGCCATGTATACAGACCAGCACCTGACCCGGCGGTCGCCCCCCAGACGAAATTACCGCCCGAGCAGCTAGCACTTCCAACGGATACGGTTGCACCAGCGACAGCGGTCGAGCAGTTCCATCCCGTCCCGAATATGAATCCCTGAACGGGGAACGTGTTTAACGGCGAGTTCGTCTGTCTGAACCCGTACAGCCCATCGTTCGCGATTGAATCGTTGGTCGCTTTGAACTCGTCATGCTTCCATGCGTCGAGTAGGATGTTCGACGCCGTGATGTTGCTCTCGTACCCGATCGCCGACGTGATCCCGAGCTGGCTCTTGGTCCCACCGAAAGAACCGCCCGTCTCCATGTGATAGCCGGCGATGCTGTTCGTCGGGTTCCTGTGCGCCAGAAGCGCATCACCCAGAACGACCGCTCCGCCGCTTCCGGGAATCGTCGGGGCCGAACTGCCGTTCTCCGTCGTGTAGTCCGCCGTCTCGGTGATGATGTGAATCCAAGGCGTGTACGCATTCGCACACCATCGGTCGTCTTTGTCCCAGACTCGCGGACCAGAACCGATACCAGAACCGCCAACGCTCGTGATGACGCTGCCGCAGGTCGTGGACGGCATGCCGTCTTTCCAAGTGAACCCGTCCGTCGTGTCGGTGTATTTTTGGGCCCATCGGCTGCCTCCACCACGATCACCCGATCCGAACTGTGCGCCGGACGTACTAACCCAGTTATTCCGACCGTAGGCGTCGTTCACGTCCGTCGGCGTTGTCGCGTAGAAGGCGTCGTGGTCCCAGTCTTCGCACCAAAAGACGTTCGTGTTGTAGACTGGATCGGAGGTCGTGAGCGGTCCGTTACCGCGGACGCGATCACAAAAGCAATCAGTGCCGGACGTACACGGACCGAACGTGTCCTGCCACGTTGACGAGCCGCCCCCGATCGTGAAGTCGGCCGCCTTGAACGGCCCGCGCGTTCGGAACGGGTTGCGCGTATCGAACCCGAACAGCATTGGGATCAGCAGAATCAGGAGCCACTTAGAGCGTCCCATCGGGCGTCCCATCCGCGTCGACCGCGCAAGTCATCGTCGTCCCAACCACGCCACACTCGACCCAGCCCGAGTCGACCGTGTTCCGCAGCGTAAAGGTCGAGGCTCCGGTCGAGCCGCCTGCACTGATTGTGCCTGGAGTCGTGATCGAGCCAGTCGAATCCGCGATCGTAACGAGCGAGTCTTGAACGTCCCCAGAAGTGCCGTCGAACCTGACGATCGCGTTATCGGTCGACGACGCCACGGACTTCCCGTCCAGATCCGAATCAAGAGCGACTGTCGAAGCAAGCGTCAGGGTTACTGCTCGGCCCTCTGTCCCAGCGCCGCCCACCGCGATATATCCGTCCGAGTTGGTGATTGTTGCGACGTAATCTCCGCCCGTATCGGTAGTCAGAACGATCGTGTCGTTCAGGATGTCCGTCCCAGTGATCGAGCCGTCTTGGATGTCTGCCGCCGTGATCGTGCCGTCCGCGATCTCACCACCCGTGCCGCCGTCGACCGCACCCGCCGCCAGGTCGTTGTCGTCGATCTGGCCGGTGGCGCTCATGGCGGTGGCGAGAATGTCGCTTGATCCATCGGCCGTGATCGCTGCGCCGCCCGTAAGCACGATCTCTCCGGGGGCAGTGATTGTAACGACCCCCGTGATCGTCCCGCCCGAGAGGGGGAGGTAGTTCGCCAGATTGGAATTGAGCGTCGAGATATCCGCCGTATTTGTGGCGACGTCGCCTTCGACGGCATCAAGCGCCGCATCGATCTCGTCCGCGTTGGTCGAGAGCCACTGTTCCCCGGGCGTATTGGAGCAGCCTCCTGACGCGCAGCCGCCCGTTGCATAGGAGAAGGCCCCGGCGCTCTGCGCAGCCAGGAACACGAGAAGGACAAGGATCAGCTTCATATCAGCCCCCAAACGTACACGGCATCGTGGCCGGGAAAGTGCAGCCTGAACTGACCTCGGGCTGATTGACAATTACGTCCCGCGAAGACACGGACCCCTGTTCAGGCTTCCCTTGCGACTGGTACGGCGACGAGTACCCGCGCGCTTTCATTAGGATGCGGATGTCCGCGTGGGCAGCCGTGGCGATTGCTAGAGCCAAAATAACGAATAAGGTCGTTCGCATTAGAACTCCGTCCAAGTGCCGGAGGTCGTCTCGTCCGAGATGCAGGTCGCGACCGCCGTGCCCGAGCTGAGAACACCCGAGACGTGAGTGCAGGTCGTGGCGGCTGCGTCGTGAAGACGAACGACCGTACCATCCGGAAGGGTGTCTGCATCGGGAATGTCTGCGACACCACGAGATCCGAGCATGTCTGCAACGGGTAGGTTGTTCACCTTGTTATTCTGGAGAGCGGGGTTGTACCGAACGGCTGCCCAATTTGTATTCGATGATGGAGAGTTCGAGTCGAACACCGATGCCGTGTATTCGTATGCCCCCTGGCACGCAATCGCAGGTGCGCCACTTCCGATGACATTCGAGTTCTGTATGGTGACTCGGCTGGCCGCTTCCCGGGCGTTCGAGTTCGTATCGGCGGCAGCTCCAGAAGAACCCCGGTTGTCGGCCTCGAACCAAGCAAGGCAGGCGTCTGCCGTGGTCGTCTGAAACGTCACGTCGTCGATCAGGACGGACTTCCAGTCGTCGGGGTTGGCATCCGCAGTGTCATCGCCTTCAAACAGGAACAGAGCCACAGGGCCTCCGCCGCCCGTGGTCGCGTTCGAGGCAACGCCAGCGATATCGAACAAGCCTCGGATGTTTCGGAAGGCCACCGTGGGCTTCTGAACACTCGCGCCGCCGGGTGTGATGAACGCATACGGTGCGTAATACGACCCGTAGACGCGCTCCCCAGATACGTTGTAGTTCTTCGGACCTTGGACCTGATGAATCGAAGAACCGACCGTCACGTTTCGGTACTTGGTTCCTGTGATCGTCACCGACTGCGCGGCGAGCTGGCCCAGGAAGGCGTACTGGATAGACGAGTTCGTGATCTCGTTGCTGTCGAACTTGCAGTCTCCGTTGAAGCAAGCCGCAAAGCCGTAGGCCGTAGTCCATGCGCCGAGGTTTCGGATCTTGTTATATCCGAACGTGCCATCGCCCCAGTCGACCGCAACGTGTCGATACACGGTGTCGATCACGTTTCCAACGAAGTCATTCGGCCCGCCGCTCGGATAGGTCTCGACGACACCACTCTTCTGGATGCCGCTCGAAACCTTGTAGAAGAGATTGTTTGGGCCGATGAGATTGTTGTACGACATGGAGAAGCCAGCGAGCGTATCCGTATCGCAAGCCGGCTCGTCATTCGTGTCGCCGATGGTGCCCGCGCTCAGGCAGTCGGCCGCGGCAGTCGCAGAATCCCGCGTAAGCCAGTTGGCGGGCATCCGGCCGATGTTCTCGAATCCAGCGCCCTTTCCGTCCATCGCACCGCGCTTGACCGGGAAGAGCCGGTTATACGCCTGCGTGCCGCCGACGTAGAAGTTGGGGAACGGGATCGCGCCGTTGAAGTCGACCGCGGAGGACTGCGCCACACCGAGCGTCACAGTCGATCCGGCGCCCGCCGCGCACGAGGCACCGCTGAATGCTGCTCCCGGTGCGTTTCGGAAGTCCTGAACGTAGAGTTCGACACCGAGAGGGGTCCCGCAGTCGGAACTGGAGGTCGCGTTGTCGGGGCACTCCGTGAGCATCATCGCGAGCTGTAGATCCTGGCTGCCCGTGACGTAGTCGGTCACAAGGGCTTCGTAGGGTGCCTCGCAGGCACCAAACGTCCCGCCCGCGCCAAAGTTGCAGCCGCCCGAAGAGCGGGGCTGATCGGCGTCCGTGTCGTCCCAGCACCGGATCTGGCGGTTGAGCGAGCATGTCCCAATCGCATCGGCCTGACCTGTACCTAGCGAGCTATCCGTGTCCGGGACGCAGACGCTCGCGGCGGTGGTCGCGTAATTGGCGAGGGTCGAGAACTCGGTGCCCCAAACATTCGCGCCATTCGGGACATCCGCTGCTGCCTCGGCAGCGTCGACCGTGCTCGTGAGTACGCAGGCGGGGTCCGTATTGCTCGTCGTCTGGCAGTAAGACGCGACCTGATTCCCGCCGACGAGAAGACGGTAGAAGTCGGTCGGCTCGATGTTGCCGCTTGCGCCGCCGAGGGAGTTTGTGACCGAGCTGGCATCGTACGCCCCGCGATCGTCCACGATCCACGTCCCGGTCAGCTTCGGACGGTGAATCGTCACGGCCGTATTCGACACGTCATAGGTCACGGCGCCGGGAACGCCTTCGCCGATGAGTCGCACACCACGGTTGAGCTGTATCACGCGCAGGGCGGTCGGGTAGCCAAGACTCGCGAAGTCGGTTCGCGCCTCCCATTCAGGGTCGTACGGTTTCGGGAAGTCCGTCGTGGCGCCAGCCGCATCAAGGCCAGCGCCGTTGTCGACGTAAATGCCTTCGGGCAGATAAACCCTCCCGCCGTCTCGGGTGTACTGCGCAGCCGGAGCAATGCGGTGCAGGCCATATCCGATATAGCGCGTCTCGCTGTCATGGAGACACGAGTAAGCGTGAGCCCCTGCGTTCGTCCCGTCCTCCAGAACTCCCGTCCCATCCCCTGTGCAGTCCACAGCAAAGGAGTCCGTTGTCGCGTTGGTCGGGTCCTGATAGCCGTGCCAGTTGTAGTTCCCGCACGTCCACGCCCACCGGCCATCCGTCGATGAATACCCGCCGCCCTGGACCGACCCCGAGCGGCAAGCGTCGAAAGAACCGCCGCCTCCTCCCGAGCTGCCGAACGTCGGATTGCACTCGATCACCATGACCGAGCCGCCAGCCGTCGCATCCGTCGCCACCGCCTTAACCCACTGGGTTGAAGCCGTGAACGTATAGGCGGGATTGCTCGGGCTCGTCGAAGCCGAGAACGCCTTCAGCAGCGTGCCGCTCGTGGCCGAAGCCCCCGAGGTCGTGATGGCGTAGAGAGACGCATCGTCGCCGCTGGCCTGCTCGTAGCGGACCGTACAAAAGCCGGACACGCCGATCGCCTGCGACTCGGACGTATCCCCGATCAGGAACCGGACCGTGCCGCCCGAGGTCGACGGGGGTCGGTTGATCGAGACGAAGTTGGGCTTGCTCCACGCTGGAGCAGCCGCCAAGAAGACGAGAACCAGAGACCAAAGAAAATGCTTCATGTGACTATCGCTCCATGATCGTGTAGCTGCCCGCAAGCGTGCTGGCCGACGCCGAGCCGACCGAGATCGCCATGATGCAGCTATTGGGATGAATGCGGATGCCGGGAGCGGGCAGGGAAACGATGCCTGCGTTATTCGCCACCGTGTTCGAGATCGTGACGAGCGGCCGATAGAGTACGAGCGCGAAGGTTCCGCTCGTGAAGGTCGTGCCCGAGTTGAACGAGCTAATCTCTCGGATGCCCCGGTCTCCGGCCGCGAGCTGGAACGGCATCCACGTCCCGATGACCGGTGTCGCGGGCGACTGCCAGCCAGCCAGGGCCGAGAACGTGCCGGTGTTGGGCGTGTTGTTCTCGCTGTCCCGGTAGGTGATCGTGGTCGTGGCGACAGCCGCTGCGTTGCCGAGCGCGGAAAGGGCCAGGATCGCCGCTTGCACGCCCTCACCGTCCGTCGAGCCGTTGATGTCCCGGGCAGGGGCGAGGCCGCCACCCATCGCAATCGCCTGCGCGCCAGCCGCGACCGCGAGCCCCGAGTTGTACCAGAGCACGTCGATCAGCTGGACCGTCTCGGCGACCGAGCCCGCGATCGTCACGTTCGTCAGGTAGTAGTTGCCGCTCGCCGGATCGGGTAGGTAGTGTGCGCCGACCTGAGCCGCACCTGCCGGATCGGCTGCGTTGCTTGCGGTGGAGCAGTCGGTGTCCCAACCGTTGACGCCAGGAGCGCCGGGGACAGCGGCGCCAGGGAATCCAGCATCCTTCCAGTAGGAGTACCAGTAGCCGGCCGCATCCTTCGCGGTCCCCACCTTCTGCCATGCGTAGGTCTTGCCGTTGTAGCCGGTGTCGACGAGCGACTGGACCCGCGCGGCGCCCGAGGCCGTGTAGAGATTCACCTTGCCAAGCTCGTCGAGCACCGCGTACTCGCCGGGGGCCAGCGTGAACTTCGCGACGAGTCGGTTCGTTGCACTCACGTCGACCTGAAGCGTCAGGGCGTTGGAGACGGTCGTGCTCGCGTTGTAGAACGTGGCTGCTCGGATGTAGCGCCAGTTGCTCGCCGAGGGGGCCGCGAGAATGGTCGTCGTCGTGGCCGAGTTGATGTTGCCCTTGGTCGTGCCCGGAGTCGTCAACGCCGTGGCCGTGACGTTGCTCCAGCTCACGTCGTAGTCGATCGAGCCGGCCGAGGCCGTGACAAGCTCCAGCGCATCTGTGCTGCCCTCGAGGGACAGACCGGCCGAAGCGACGCTCGTCCATAGGCACATGATCGCGAGTAGAAGCCGCTTCATCAGAACCCCGCCAAGACGGCCGCCGCTGCGTCCGCGTAAGAGATACCGCCGCCCCCGCCGCCACCGTCGCCCTGAAGCACCCAAGAGCCCGCTTCGCACGAGTAGATCCGCTGGCCGCTCGTGTCGTTGGTATCGACGCCAACCTCGCCGTTCAGGCACGGCGTCGGCAGCGTGTGAGCAGACAGAACTGTCGACCTGAGCGTGGGAAGAACTGTGTGCGTCGGATTCGCCGTGAGTGTCGGGATCCACCGCTCGGGGCGCTTGGTCCCACCAACCCCGTTGTTTGATATGTGGTTTCCGTCAATCGAAAGAAACAGTCTGTTGAGGGCATTCGAGTCGTCGACCATCACGTCAGACGAGATCGTAGAGGTCCCGCTCAGGTCTTGGATCCAGTTGTTGTGGACCGATAGCGTGCCCTTTCGCTGGACATCGAAAAGCGTGTTCCCGTCTCTGGCGTAGACGATGTGATTATTCGAGACGGTTATCACGGATTCAGACGTCGACGCTCCCTCGTCGAAGTCGAAGATCGTCGTAGCGTCTGATCCCTGGCCCGGAGATGCGACGCCGAGTTCAATCTGGTTTCCGTCGATATACACCCTTCCGCCGATCGTTCCGAGCCGAACACCGACCTCGTTGAATTTGAGCGAAACGAAGCTGTTGACGAGCGTGAACTCACCCTCTTGGATATCGAAAACGGGTCCGCTGGCCGTACCGCGGAGAGAGCAGTCGAAATTATTGAGAATGACCCCAACCGTCTGCGTGTATCGTTGCTGGTAGCACCCATCAGAATCCCTGACAGAGACATTCTCGAATATCATCGTGTCGACCTGGCCTGCCGCGGGGGTCCTCAAACCGTATCCATCTATCTCATACATCGAGACGTTACGAACAATAAATCGCGTTGTCGGCGTCGAGGTAGGCTCAAGGAAGTCAATCCCGACCGTGGCGGTGTCCTCGCCGGCAAGAGTTAGGTTTTCGATTACGCAGCCCATACACGCGCCGACGTCAATGATGGGAACGGCTCCGCTAGCCTTTATGATCGTTCCCGAATTTGGGTTTCCAGCGTCGCCCGCAGCAGTACCTCCGCCGAGCCCACGCAGAGTGACGCCAGCCCGGCCAGTCGCCGCTGTCCCATCTCCGGCAAGATGCAATGTCGTCCCGCCATTGTCGAACAGCCCGCCCGTGAGCTGGACGATGCAGCCGGACTGGGTAGAGCCAGTGATATTTGATCCGCAGCGAGTCAGCGCGGCCTGCGCCTCGGCCACCGAGTCGACGTAGTAGATGTCCGCGCCGACGGCGTCGGGATTGATGATGTCGTTGTCCGCCATCGTGATATCGCCGCCGGTCGTGAAGCCAGCCCCGAGCGTCCCGAGAATCCAGCCGGTCACCGTGGCGCCATCGTCCGCGAGCCAAGTCGTACCGCCGCCCGAGACGACGACATCGCCCTTGTCTCCGTCCGAGACGCCACCACCGCCCCCGATCGCGGCCCCGCCGATGGTCGTCCCCGCCGCCAGATCGCAGGTACCCTGAGCGTCACAGGAGAGGTCCGTCAGGAGGAACTTGAGCTGTCGCCAAGCCGCCGGCCCGTACTGATCCGCCCCCGCCGCTACGATGAGCGGCAGACAGAGGAGGAGTCCGAGTACGGGGAGAAGGCGTTTCATTGCTGCGGTGGGACCATCCCCATTGCGGACTGCGCGCTGTCTAGCGCCCCAACTGCCGAGTTGACCGTCTCACCGAACTTGCCACTGAACCAGTCTCGGAAGAGGTTGTCCGCCACGATCCGCTCGATGACCTGAGCACGGGGGCCGGAACCGTATCCAGGCTCAAGCGCCCGGAGAACCCACTGGAGCTTCCGGGGGTCGGTCGCGAGCGCCGAGTACCGCTCCAGGAGGAACGCTCCGAAGATGGCCGAACCGACGCCAACGGGGGCGCCCGCAACGGCCCCAGCGCCCGCAGAAGCGCCAACCAACCCAGCCGTCACGATCCGCGCGATCTTCTTCGGGACATCCTTGCCGCCTGACAGGATCATGCTGCGCTGGATGAACGAGTTCATGTTAGGCGGCATCTCGCGCCACAGGAGCTTGGCAGCCTTCGTGAACCGGCGGATGTCACCACGATCAACGCCTGCCTCATCGATAAGCGTCCAGAATCGCAGGGCGGATTCCCCGCGCGGGTCCTTGTCCTTCATGAATGCTTCGATGCGTTCCGGCTTGATGACTTCGGCCCGGGCGGTACCCATCTCTTTGGACGTGGCGCCCTCGATCGCGCGGTCGAGCTGCCGGGCAGCAGAGAACCGCAGAGCACGCTCACCGGACGGCCCCATCGATCGGGCCATGATTGCGAACTGGCGGATCTCCTCGGGGGAGGCGCCTTCGAGCATGGAGTCGAGAAATTGCTCCTGGTCAAGTGAGCCGGCATTCCGTTGGAGACCCCTCCCCCCAGCAGCAACTCCGACGCCCTGCCCGGAAGCCTCACTCATGGCCTGCCGCCCGAACGTCTCATCAACGAGCTTCGCCCGCTGCCCAACCGGCCCGCGGATTAGGGTGATCCAGTTGCTATCGAGATCGACGAGCTGCTGGTATTCGTGGATGAGCCGGTTGTTGCCAGAGTTCTGGATGGCAGACTCGATGTCCCGGTCGAGAGCCGACTCCAGCGACAAAAGCTGTGCCCGGTCCGTAGAGCGCAGAACGCTGTCCGGGTCGACGCCTGTGAGGGCCGCCCGAATGTCCGCACGCATATTGATGAGGCTCGTCAGCGGAACCGCGCCGGGGGGCATCCTCGTGATGTCGGCCACGATACCTTCAACCGGGCCTGCGGTATCCGCGATCCGCCCCACTGCGCGAGTCGCCCCAGTCACACGGTCGATGGTCGGGGGAAGCTGCCGGCTCGATCCGATCGTGTTCATCACGTTGAGAGCGGTCGCCCGGAGGCTCCCGGCTGCCGAATCGTAGTTCCCGATCCGAAGCTCACGCTTGACCGACTCGTCGATCGGGTTGCGTACGGACCGATAGCGGGCAACCGCCCGCTCGACTTTCTGGAACACTCCTCGGGTAGCCCGACGCATCGCGCGATCGTGCCGAACCGGGTCAAGCTCCCGGGCGGATTTGATGACAGAGAACGTCGGAGACACGGTTCCCAGCATCTCGTCCCGGGCTTCTGCGAGTGCGTCCGACTTCCGGTTGATCGCGCGGGAGTACCGGCCGGGGATGATGGGGATCGGCATGACACCGAGGATGCGCCCCGACGAAGAGATCAGAGAACGATCCGTCACGTCCTGAAGCGCGATCGTCTCCTTTCGGATGCCAGCGAGCCGCAGGGACTCCAGAGCATCGCGGAAGAAGGTCTCCGAACCTCGGGCGTACTGAGCAATGCCACGGAAAGCGGTCGAGCCGGCAACACCCAGCACCCCACCCATGACCTCGTACCCAGCCTGGTTCTTGGCCTCGTTCAACGCATCCGCGAAGACGCGCGATCCAGAAAACTCGTCCTGGCTGTCCGTGTCGAGCGTAATCTCGCTCGCGGGGTCCCACGCAGAGGCAACGCCAGCCGCAGTACCACCCACGGCACCGGCGGCAGCCGCCGGACGGAGAACAGATTCCCCCAACCTGAACGCTCGCTCGGCTCCGGGGCCCAAACGGTTCATCAAACCGATCGGGAGCAGCGGCGGGACAAGCGTAGACGCAGCCATAGCGGCGCCGGAGGCCAGAGCCCCAGCGGGGTTCCGATCCACCGCGTCCGGGCCCATGCCCACGAGATCGGCGACGTTCCCGATGTTGATCGGGGATAGGGTCGGGTTGATGATCCCCGGCCCGACTTCCATGGTGTTCAGCGGGACCCGTTGCCCGAACGCCTCTTGCATAGCGCCGGCACGACCGCCCCGCTGAGCAGCTTCTTGAAGATACAACTCCTTGGCCGTCTTACGGATCTCGCTGCGGACCTCGGCCGGATCGCCTTTCGTGAAGAACTCCGGCTCGTTCTGAGCAATGAAGTCCTCCGCTTTGATCATCTGGTCGCGGAAGATCACGTCGGCTGCGGCCCCAACCCAGTCCTTCGGCATCCTACTGCGCCCCCGCCCCTGAAATGGCCCTAGCCCGATCTGCCGGGCTCATCCGCGGAACAGCCCCAGTCGCCGGAGCGGCCTGACTGTTCGTGGCGGGCATGGGGAGACTCTCAGATGCAACGCGCCGCCCGTCGGTCGGGTCGAACGCTTCGGTCTTGTCAACCTTGCCGATGAAGGACCGGCGGCGGCGCAAGAACTGATTCTGCCGGTTCGACATCGCGCGGAGCCGCGACAACGCCAGCTTGGGACCAACAAGAGGCCCAATGATCTGCACGTTGCTCTGTGTGTCCTTCGCGAGCATATTCGACACGCGGCCGTCGGGGTTCAGGGAGTACATGAACCACCATTGCATCTCTTGTTCAGTCAACTGCCCGGAGGCAACCCGGTCGAGGTTCGCCTGAGAGAAGTAGGTGTCGATGATCTGCTGCTTCTCTTCGGTTGTGTTCGCGGGGTTGTTCAGGACGCTGTCGAGAGAGGCGGAGTAGCGGTCCATGAACGGAACCGAAGAGGTCGTCTGGACAATGTTCCTGAAGTTCCCGAGAACCTCGGAAGCCCACGCCTCGACACCGATGCTCTTCGTATCCCCGCTTTCCAGCCGGTTGATAAGCTCGTTCACGGACCGGCTCTGGTCATAGACTTGGTCATACTCGAAGTTCTCGTTGGCGCGACGCCGGTTCTCAACGATGGCTTCGGGCGGCTGCGATCGAGTCAGACCAGCATCGGCTTCAGCGCGGATGGCGCGGTACTGGTTTTCTGCAAGCTCCCGTTCCGGACCAGTGACCTTCGGGCTCGCAAGCTTGTTCGCCAGCGTCTGAAGCTCGACTTCCCGCGTCTTGATCTTCTCAGTCTCGGCCTTGGCTGCGATTCGTGCCCGGCGCTGCTCGCCCGCAGCAGCGATGCTATCGTCCCGACGAGCAACCCGATCGGACTCGATTTTCTTGCGGGCCTCGTCATCGAGCGTCTTCTGAAGAGCCTCTTGGTCAAGCCGGGTCTTCGTATCGAACGCTTGCCGCCCGAGAGCGGGGATCTGCGAGACCAGCCCGGAAACCTCAGGGATGCCCTGAAGCGAGTTCGCGAGCGCCGCCTGCTGAGCTAGCACCGGGCTGAGGTACTGATCCTGCGCCTGAAGCTGCGTGAGGGCGTTCGTCTCGTCCTGTGGCATGAGCGGGAACGTGCCAGCCGGGAGAGGCTCGCCGTTGACAATCGGGGCTGCCTGCGGGGACACAGGGGCTGCCTGCGCGACCTTGTCAACCTGACTGCTGGCGGTCGCCTGCGCCTCACCCAAAGTCTTCGATCGGGCTTCGACCTTGCTCTGAAGATCAAAAAGGGCGTTCGCGTTCTTGATCTGTGCTTCGCGCTCCTTCCGAGCCTCCTCAGCCGCATCGAGCTGCGCCTGACGCTGAGCCGCCAGAGCGTCCTGCTGCTGCTGATAGGCCATCTCCTCGCGCCGCTGCTTCTGTTGGAACAGGAGGTTGAGCAGAGCGGGATCGGGCTGTCCGGCGTTCGGGTTACCTTGGAAGGGCATTGCTTACCAACCTTCAAACAGCGCGCTGTAGGAACTGTCAGGGTTCGTTGCCATCTGGTTCGCGGTCGAGCCCGGGCCATAGCCGCCTTGGTTGAATACGGTGCGCTGATTAAGCTGCTGCATAAGCGCGGCATTCCCGAGCGACGAACCCAGCGTACTCGTGGCACTCCCGATCGCGTTACCGATCGAGTCGGCCTGATTGGCCCCGCCCTGTTGCCGGAGACTGTTGGCCGCCATCGCCTGCTGAGCCGCGATCTGAGCGGCGTTGAGCTGACCGGACGACTGTCCCTGAACCGCAGCGGTGCCGGGAGTCAGAGTTGACTGAAGCAGCCCCGAAGTCGCGAGGGCGTTTTGAAGAACTCGGAGGTTCTGATCCAGCTCGGCATCGCTGATCTGCTTCTGGGCGGCGGCCTGACTGATCCCGCCGAAGTTGGCCTGAAGCCCCGCGCGGGTCGAGAACCGATCGAGGTTCCGCTGATCCTGCGCCTGGAGCTGCTGGAAAAAGGGGTTGACGTTCGGGTCACCCGTCCGCGCGAAATCCGCACCGGCAGCCGCGATCCCCGAGGCCGCCGCACCTGTCCGCGCGCGGTCGATCACCATCTGCTCGGCAAGCTGCGGAAGTCCCGCGTCCTTGAACCGCTGAATCTTGGCCTCAAAGTCCTTCTGCTCTTGGAGTTTCTTCTGAAGATCTCCAACCGTGAGACCTGCACTCGTAAGTGCTTGTTCTAGGCGTCCGATATTCTTGACCGGGAGCGCCCCGGTTCCGCCAGTTCCGCCGCCCCGCAGATAGGTCCGACCGAAAGGCGCTCCGGGCCCGACGTTTTTGGCTGCTGCGGCTAGTTGTTCAGCAGAAAAGCCCTGCCCGTGAGTATCTTGGAGAAGGGTCGGATCCTGAGTGATATTCAGAAGCGCGTTTGTTGCCCGGCGGCGCGTCTTTGCGTCCATCGGGGCGCTCTGGAGTTGCCCGATCAACTGCTGAACCGGACCGGGGATGCTATTCAGGTTCCCCCAACCGATCTGGTTCAGCGCATCATACTGCGCCGCTTGCATGGCGTAGTCGAGACTCGGGTTGTAGTTCGACGAGATGATGTCGCTCTCTCGGACCTTCTGTCCCTCCGCAGAGAGAAGCCCGCCGCCGATCTGCCCGGCTGCCCCGAGGAGGCCGCTGATGATTGCTCCCCATGCCATAGCTAGAGCCTTTCCAAGTAGAGACGAGCGAACGAGACGCTCTGCCCCATACCAGAAGCAGAGAAGTCCGGGTTCACGACGAGATCGGCCGCGTTGGCACCGCCATCGAAAACCCCCAGCTCTGCGTGAAACGTGTAGGTCGATCCGGGCGTCGGGTTCTCTACGACGTGCTTCATGTAGTCGTGATGCGCCGAGTGCCGAATGGAGTTATCAGACGTGATCGTGATGAACCGTCGCGTGAACGGCCCCTGCACCGTGTTGTAGCCCCCACCCGAGACGTCCATCCGAATGCGGGCCCCGGAATCACACGTCTCGGGCATCGTGCCCTCAACCTTGGCCGCGTAGGTCAGGTTGCACTCATATACCAGCCGGTACCCGGAGGCCGGGATGTACTGCCCAAGCGTCAGGGCCGTGATCGTCGTCCAAGTGCCCGTACCGCCGTCGAGAATGTCCGCCTCCGTGCTCGAAGACGCCGTCTGCATCGGAATGTGCGGCAGCCCGATGTTGGTCGAGTCCTTGATCTCGTAAGCCCAGACTTGGTAGAAGTCGACGACATCCGCAGCGGAGGCCGTGTTCGTGAAAATGACGACGAGCGGATCGCCCGCGGTGGTGGTCTGCACGATGGCCTGGATATGAGAGATGGTCGTGAGGGGGCTGAAGTTGGTCGCGAGGTTCTGATACGCCCCCGATCCAAGCCCGCCTGTCGTTGCAATCCTGATGCTCGGGCTTCCCGAGACCTTGGCGAAAGAAACCCCAATCAGGTACTTCGTGCTGGCCTTGAGCCCGGAAAGCGTCTGCTTGAAGCCCTCGTTCGCAGTCGTCCGGAACGTGACCCGGAGCGCCTTCTTGTTGACGCCCGCGGACGGAACAGCGAGCCCCGGTGCCGTAATGACGAGAGAGGTCGGAGTCCCTTCGAGGGTCCACCCGTTCGGGGCATCAGCGGCAACCGCGGAGGTCTTCGTCTCGAAGCCGTTGTTCGTGAAGAGCTGCGGACCGACGATCGGGGGCTCAACCCAGCCCGCGTCCTGCTGCGTGGCCGAGGAGTCCATGTAGACCGTCGAGACGAGATTGTTGTTCGCGAGCAGCCGGTAGCGGAGCCGTTCAAGCTCATCCGTCAGCTTGTCGGGGAGGGAAGGACTCGCCGTCGTGCCGGGGGTAACTGCCGTCAGGTACTCAGTCGCGTCGGTCGCGTACGCATCAACGATGTCCGGCTGGATCTCTTCGAGCATCGAGTTCGGGATCTGGGTCGCCGGGTCGAGGTTGTCCTCATCGAGCGCGTTGAGCGTGTTGATAATCGCGTCTTCGTTCGCGTTGACCTGAGTCGACGAGATCGTCGCTCCAGACGTGTAGGTGTACGGCTTGACGAGCTGGGGCATGGTTAGACTGTCTCGTTGGCTTGCGCGTCAGGCGAGGGGCCCGAAACGAAGGCTTCCTGTGTAAGTGATCCGACCCAGAAAGGTTCTCCGAGGCCGTTGTGTGTGAAGCGGTGCCCGATCGTGGGAGACGAGCCCGTTCCGAAAATGCGCTGCCGCTGGGTCTCCGTCGTACCGCCCCAGACCGAAGTATCCCAGGTCCCGGTGTCCCAGAGGGCGCCTGCGGGGGGCACGGTCAATCGGTGGAACGCCCCGCTCCGGGAGCCGTCTTCAAGGACGTAGTTATGGGTGACCGAGTAGTCCCCGTTGCCCTGCATCAGCAGGTAGGTGTCCCCGATGACCTTGGTCTTCGCCATGAGGCCGTAGTCGTTATTGGCCGTCTGGAATGCGACCGTGACGCGCTTGCCGAGATCCTGGTAGGTGTCCCGGGAGAAGCGGGAGACGCGGCCCTGAAGGTCGCCCAGATAGATGTACGGCTTGTCATCCGATCCGCGCGCGGTCGCAATGACGTTCGGCGTGATCGAGGAGTCGAGGTCCCAGATGTACCACCGCGCGGTCTCGGCCGTGATCGGGTTGGCGCCGCGGATGTCGAGCGCGAGGATCTTGTTCTGGGTCGTGCTCGATCCGGTCGCAACGAGAAACAGGACGAGCCCCTCATCGGGCCAGTAGGCGCTGGTCGTGTACTTGAGCCGGCTCTTGTTGAGGCCCGCAAACGTCTCGCGGATCGGCCAGGACAGGTACTCGGAGACGACGTTCCCATGCTGCTTGCTCATCGCGAGCGAGTGGATGCCGTTGTCGCTCATGTAGATGGCATCACCCACGTCCTGACCGAGATTCACGAACGCATGCTGCGAAACACAGCCCACGTCGATCGCGTCGCTCATGGTGAAGGCGTCTTCGTTGCCCGTCAGCGTCAGGTTCGGGACGAACGGGATGATCCGGCGGTTCGTCATCACGAGCAGGAAGTCCTGCTGGTTGAACGTAAAAGAACCGAGTCCGGTGTTGTACTCCGCGCCATACGATCCCGGGCCGAAGTTCGGACCAAGCGTCACGCCGGGGATCACGTTCGCGGCCGGCCAGTTCGTGGTCGTAGCCGGATCGGTGCCCCAGTCTGCATAGCGGACAGCCATCGGGTTGTCGTAGTAGGCCGTGCCGTTCAGCCCGCCCAGGAAGATGAAGTTCCACTTGCTGAAGATGAACTGGGCCCCGGCGGTGATCGCGCCCGAGAAGGCCGTCATGTCGATCTTCGTGACGTTGCCCGTGCCGCTACGAACCCAGAGATCATCCACCGTCGCGGTCGGCTTCCCGCCCACGGCATAGACCTTGTCCGCAAACGTCGTGAACGACCAGCGATAGTCCGCCCCGGCCGAGATAGCCGGAGAGCCCGTTTCCGAGATCGCTCCAGAACTGTCGTCCTTGTAGACGCTGCCGTCCGCAACGACCAGGAGCTGCCTCGACGTGGCCTTCGAGTACCGGTACTCGTAGATCGCCTGGATGTCGGGAGTTCCCCCGCCGATGGCTGCGTCGTAGTCCGCGTCGTCGAGTTCGATCGTAGGCCGGGTTCCAAGCATGAAGCCCTTGCGGGCCACGTTGCGTGCCTCGATCAGATCGGTCGGCTTGCGGCCGAGCGGGTGTTCTTCTTCGACGAGTCCGCCGAAGCCCGAGGTCGTATCCGACGTGAGCTTGCGCTGCTGGTTGTTCGCAGCCTGTCTGGCGAATCCGCGGATCGGCATACTACCCGATCAGCTTGCCCGGGAAGCCTTCCCGAGAAGCACTCAGAGCGTTCCCAGAATCCCAG
>JACCDT011266863.1_pt1 | contig 21943 bp, 18 predicted proteins | sample 7446291 | NCBI WGS metagenome assembly JACCDT01 (sample SAMN15323446, study PRJNA562643) | freshwater metagenome | isolation source: river surface water | place: USA:Blue River Watershed | collected 2017-08-17 | reverse complement strand
GTCCATCCGCTGGACGTCAACTTCATCGACGATGAAGACCTGACCGCACCCTGGAAGCGGCAGAGCACGTCGTCCAAGAAGCTGGCCGGGCAGATGCCCAAGTCGCTGACCGTGACACTGGCCAACCTGATCTATTTTGAGAAGGCGCAACTGCCACAGGCACTGGCCAACCGATTGATTCGTCTGGCTGCATTCCAGAATCCTGAGTTCTACAAGGCTCAGGCCATGCGCATGTCGGTATGGGACAAGCCCCGTGTCATCGGCAATGCGGAGAACTACCCGCAGCACATCGCCTTACCTCGCGGTTGCCTCGATGCCGCGCTGGATCTGCTGCGGGACAACGGTATCGCCTGTGACCTGTGCGATGAGCGTTTCGGAGGGCAGCCCATTGATGTCTCCTTCGTCGGCACTTTGCGTCTGGATCAGGAGGCCGCAGTTGCCGCAATGCTCCATCACGACACAGGCGTGCTGTGCGCTCCGACGGCGTTTGGCAAAACGGTCACTGCCGCCGGAATGATCGCGCGTCGGGGTGTAAACACACTGGTGCTGGTACATCGAACGGAGCTGCTCAAGCAATGGCAGGAACGGCTGCAAGCTTTCCTGGGTGTTGGCAAGGGCGTGGTCGGCACCATCGGCGGTGGCAAAGCCAAACCTACGGGCAAGATCGACATTGCCGTGATGCAGTCCGTCTCCCGGCAAGGCGAGGTGAACCCGTTGGTAGAAAACTACGGTCAGGTGATCGTGGACGAATGCCACCACGTTGGCGCCGTGTCGTTCGATGCCATCCTGAAGCGGACCAAGGCCAAGTATGTACTGGGCCTGACGGCGACGCCTATTCGCCGGGATGGTCAGCAGCCCATCATCTTTATGCAGTGCGGGCCAATCCGATACACGGCGGCCAGCCCCGCTGGCGCGCCACACGACCTGGAAGTGCTTCCTCGTTCACGCTTTACGCGTATCGACCTGTCCACCGACGCTGGCATCCAAGACGTGTTTCGACATCTCGCCAATGATCAGGCGAGGACGGAGGCTATCGCCGCCGAGGTGCGTGATGCAGTCGATCAGGGACGCAAGGTGCTGGTTCTGACCGAGCGCACGGAACACCTCGATGCCATCAAGGCGGCGCTCGACGGCATGCTGCCAGCGCCTTTCATCTTGCACGGTCGAATGTCAAAGAAGCAACGAGCGGCGCTGGTCTCTGATCTTGACGCGCTGCCGCCCGACGCGCCGCGTGTTCTTCTGTCAACAGGCAAACTGGTCGGTGAGGGTTTTGATCATCCGCCACTCGACACGCTGGTTCTGGCAATGCCGGTATCTTGGAAGGGCACGCTTCAGCAGTACGCCGGGCGCTTGCACCGGGAACACGCCGGTAAGACTGATGTGCGGATCATCGACTTCGTGGACACCGGCCACCCAGCGCTGCTGCGGATGTGGGACAAGCGGCAGCGAGGCTACAAAGCGATGGGATACCGGATTAGTGAGAACGTCCCGGAATAAGTCTTTCTCCCCTCGTAAATTCCGGAATCTGATCCCGTAAATTTCGGAATCACTGGTCAAGAATTCCGCCATTCCGCCAATTGGCGGATTTACCCGCTGGCCAGCAGGTCGAGGATGCGCAATTTTGCGCACCCACCCAGGCGGCAGCGCGCCTGCACACCGTTACGCAAATTTGCTGATGGTGGCCACCCCGACAAATTCCGCCCATGGGCGGAATTCCGGAAGCAATCTCCGATGTGCAAATTTGCATCTCGGGTGGAACCACGAGCGCCATTGGCAGCTGACCACCACCGAAACCGTGCCAATTGGCAAGATTTCCCTTCTGGCGGCGCACGCGACTGACCTTCGGCAAATTTGCCGAAGGTGATCACCGGGTCAGCAAGTCGCGCCTTGCACCTTGAAGTTGCCACTTGGCATCTCCAGGCTCTTTCGTGGCCACCATCCGGAAACCGGCAAATTTGCCGGATTCCACCTCCCTCCTGAGTCCAGCGATGTGCTGACCACCTTCCGCAAATTTGCAGAAGGTTCGTCCAGGCACGCCACCCGATCTCCACTGCCCAGCGCTGCCTGCGCCAATTGGCGGACCCTGTCATGTGCCCTATCTGACGCGTTTCCCATTCGCATAAAGCGCTTGGCTTCACTGGCGAACAGAGCGTGAATGGCATCGTCCATCAACCACCAGGAGCCAACGATGCCCACAACCCAACCCCAGGCCATAGACGCCTACCTGCAGCACATCGCCACCATCCGCAGCCAGCTGGAAGCGTTGCAGCGCCATGCCGACGACCACTTTGGTCACGACCCTGAGCACATCCACTGGGGCCACGTTGGCGATCTCACCCGCATCGAGAAGGGTCTGCGCGAGGTGTTGGCGCTCCTCGACGGCAGCGACGAATGATCACCCGGAGAACCACCATGTCCGCACAAACCACCCCCATCACCGAACGCCAACTCGACCTCATCACCCGCGCCCATTTCGATGCCAATGGTCTGATCGAGCCGCTGCTCGACCTCAAGGGCGGCGCCAAATTGAAGATGATCGCCAGCCTCGCGCAGCGAGGGTTGATCGAGCAGCAAGGCGGCCAGTGGCGCCTGACCCCCACGGCCATCGCGATCATCCAGGGCGAGGCCAAGCCCGAGGACGTACTGCCGTCAACCGCGACGGTGGCACCGGCCACTAACTCAGCTATGCCGGCGCAGACGACACAGCCGCCTGAGGACCCAGAGATGGAAGCCGCCGTCACCGCCGCCGAGGCGTCCTGGCAAGCCGTGCAGGAAACACCCCGCGTGCGCGCCGACAGCAAGCAGGCCCAGGTCATCGCTTTGCTGCAACGACCGCAAGGCACCTCGATTTCCGAGATCATGGCGATCACCGGCTGGCAAGCGCACAGCATTCGTGGCCTCTTTGCCGGAGCGCTCAAGAAGCGCGGCATCGTGGTCACCTCCGAGAAGGCCGAAGGCGGCGAGCGGGTCTATCGGGTCGCTGCACCTGAAGCCGCCATCGCCTGATCGACCGGGCGCAGACCGGGTTGCCAGCACCTGCGCAACCCGGCGCCCTCACTGCGTCAAGCCCTCACGCCACCAACTCCTCCAGCGCCTGGTGGATGGCCTGGTCAATCAGAGCGGCCACGCCCCGCACGTCAGGCTTGTCGACCACCAGCGCCACGATCTCCGGGGCCACCTTGTTGGGGATCTGCTGCATCCTGTCCCGCAGCTGGCGCGCCAGCGTAAAGATCTTGGCATCCACCTCGTCCTTGCTCACCAGCTTGTCGCTGCGCTCCTCGAACTCCAGTTTCGCCAACACAGGGCACTGCTGCATTCACATTTGGCGGTGCCTCTATCACTGGCATTGAAACAGTTAACGTCACAACAAACGGTGACTTTACTGGTCTGAACATCTCGGCAATGACTGACGTCACTCAGTTCAACGGTGCGGCTGCTCATACGGATGCCGCCACTGTCACAGCAGCAAACACACAAAACGTCAGCTTGAATTTGGGTACAACTGCCAACTCTACCGTTACCGGCGGTAAAGTTGTTAGCGTTACTAAAACCGATACGGCTACAGGAACTTTGGGCGTTACAGGTTCTGCGCTGACGCAAGTCACCATCAAGGATGGTGCCGGTGATGTTACTGTCAACAACACCACTGCGGCAGGCGCGAATAACGCAGGTGCCAGCCTGACTTCTGTGACTTTGAACTCGGTTGACGCAGACGCTACTGTAGGTGGCGCTGCTTTGACAACTTTGAACCTGTCCGGTGCAACTTCTGCGACTCGCACAACAACCGTTACTAACGGAACTGCTGGTCATGCTTTGACCATTAACGCCACTGGTGCAGGTATCGATAGCGCAAGCCTGACAAGCGCATTCTTGGATGGGGGCGCAGTTGTATCCGATTCGGTTGCAACTTCTTTGGTCATCAATTCGGCAACTACAAAGAACTCTTTGAACGTTTCTGGAATGACATCTGCCACCAAGATCACCATCACTGGCGACGCCGCTCTGACACTGATTGCAGCTCCTGCTGCAACAGTAAAGAACATCGACGGGTCTGCCGCTACAGGTGCACTGACTCTGGGTTCACTGAATGCCGCAGTGGTCACATTGAGCGGTGGTTCCGGCAAAGACACAGCCACTTTGGCTGCAACTGCTAAAGCTACCGTTGCAATGGGCGCTGGCGATGACACACTCACATTGGGTGCAGTTCTGGCTGCTGGCTCCAGCGTCAATCTTGGCGCCGGGATGATGATCGGGCCCTGAGTGTGAACAACATCCGTGTCAATGAAGGTTCTTCGAAGGCGGTTTTTGAGGTCACGGGGATTGCCGGTCAACTGGCCAAACTGTCACTGACCGATGGCTCGGCCACAGGTGGCAGCACCAGCCCTGCCGATGGCACGGTGGACTACGGCAACAGCTTGGAGTTCTGGCATGCTGTCAATGGTTGGCTGCCTTACACCGCTGGCGCGTGGACGCCAATCCCTGCAGGTGGCCTGTTGTACGTGCGCACCACAGTCGTGAACGACACAGCCCTCGAGGGCGACCAAACCTTCACACTGACTGCCTTGAACACAGGCGGACGCGGCACCACAGGCACGGCCACCATCGATGACACGGGTGGTGGCGTGATCTTCACATTCGATCCCACCACGCTTGCCCCCACGGGGACAAGCACGTCGGGCTTGAATGACGACACCCCCGTACCGGTGGTCACCGCCCCAGAGCCCACCGTACCGCCCTTCACCGCCAATCTGGACCCTGCCAAGGACACCGGCGATTTGGACAACGTGACACGCATCACTGAGCCTGAATTCGTCCTCAATGGCGGCCCCTTCCTGCAGCCTGGCCGGACTGCGCGTTTGCTTGACCCCGCAGGTGGCGTCGTAGGGTCTGCACCGGTTACTGCGACGGATGTGCAATCTGGAAAGATCAACGTCCCGACGGGTCAATTGGACGATGGGACATATACCTACATAGCCGAAATCGTGGATGACCAAGGCAAGGTGGTGGCTTCCTCGCCGGTGACTGTCACCATCGTCACCGATCGCGATGGGGTGATGCCATCCATCGAGCTGGCCGCAAACAGTGGCGATTACAACAACGATGGCATCAAAGATTGGGAACAGAACAACGTTGCGCAGTTGCCTGTGACCTCATACCAGGCATTCTTGCAAGGCCAATCGGCACCGGCTGCCAGCTTTGGTGCCATCATCGCGGGCCGTCCGGACGTTGCCCAGCCGTTGGGCGTCAGACTGGATGAAAACGCCCAGTTGGTTGACATCCGTCTACAGCCTGTGCCGGCCGTTGCCCTGCCCCAGGGTACAAGGGCAGTATCTGACTTGTACAACTTCAGCGTCACCTCCATTCAAGGTGGGCAGCTGAGTGACATGAATGTCAGACCAGGCTTGCAAACAATGACCATCATTGATATCCCGCAGGGCATCACGGCGAATGCCTATTTGAAATTCAATTCAGTGACACAGGCCTGGGCTGACTTCACAAACCCTGCTGCGCTCTATGGGCTGGTTGATGGCGCAGCTTTGCTTGACACCAACAACGACGGCAAAGTCGATCGCGTCGTCTTGACCCTCACCGATGGCGGTCCGGGCGATGAAGATGGCGTGGTCAACGGCATCATTGTTGATCCAGGCTTGCTCGCCACGGTGGGTCCTGTCATCACCGGTCCATCGGGTGGTGCTGGGTCTTCTGCCAGCCAAAAGACCGTCCCTGAAAACACCTTGCCCGTGACGCAATTCACAGCGAATGAACCCGTCGTTTGGAACATCGCGGCAGGTACGGAAAAGGATCTGTTCACCATCAACAACGATGGCGTGCTGCAGTTCGTTTCGAAACCGGATTATGAGAACCCGCTGGACATCGATCACAACAACACCTATGAGCTGAAAATTGCCGCCACCAATGCAAGCGGTGGCAGCAGTCAACAAACGGTGACGGTGCATGTGACCGATGTGGGGGTGCCCATTTTCTATTCAGCCAACTCGGCTCCCTCTGACCGCAGTTTGTCGACGGCGCCTGCGTCGGCCCAGCAAGCCGATCAAATCCAGTTTTATGCAGCCAACAACAACACACCCGGAACCATTCCCCTTAAAGCATGGCAAAACATACTGACGGGTGATTGGTTCTATGGTCGCGCAGATGTGCCGCCACCCTACGCTTGCTATGTTGAACGCCCAGAAGTTGTGTTGGGTGGGGTGTTACCCGCTGGACAGGGCGCCTTTGATGTCCACACTTACCTGAACGCCTCTGGCGTGACGCAGATCATGGGGGTGGCAGCTGCCAACAAGTTGGGGCTGCTCGAACATGGCTATGTGGACTTGGGCAGCGCCTATGTTTTTGCTTCAGCAGACGAGGTCCCTGCTGTCACTATCGTGGGCACATTGGCTTGAGTCACGATGAACGCATCAATCCATAGAAAAACCAAATGAAAACTTCCAAACAAACATTGATCTTGGCTGGGGTGGTCCTGTCAACCGCCTTCCTTGGAGCAAGTTCTGTGCTGGCTGCCGATGTCGCCAATTCTGCTCAAAACAAAATCACACGCGAAACGCAAGAGTCCCGCTGGTCCGTTCAAGGCCTGCTTGGGCAGGCTGACTCGGGCCATCAAGACGTGTCTGTTCGCCTGGGTGGTCCTGTTGCATTGAATGGAACTGCAAGCTATGGACATGGCCCGGCTTTTTCCATGGCACTGGGCAAGCAATGGCTTGGTGCCAGGAAAAAAGAGAACAATGACTCTGGCGACAAGCCCGCGAGTGAGCGGTGCCCTCAATCAGACCACGAACAACGCGCTCATGCTGAACCCCAACGACTCTCACCCCAAGAGGATGATTGCCTGCCATGGCGTGCTGAGCTTGAATTCTGGAACAGCACAGCCAAGCGTGAAGCGATCAACGTTGGTTCGGTGCATGTGAAACCCGGTGATACCGTGCGTGCATCGGTTCTTTTTCTCAACGGCGCATTCCGTCTGTCTGAGTCAGAAGAATTGAAAGCCAACCTGCTCCCCACATGGCGCGCCTGGCTTGGCGCAGGGGTTGGTTACGCGCGCATCAGCAATCCTGGCGCATCTTTTATTTCAGGTTGTGATTGTCTCGCCGCTGTGAGCGATTCGGGATTGGCGGCTCAAGTCAAGCTCATGATTGAGCGACAAGTGTCGGACAACACACAGTTTGTGCTTCAACTGGGACACATCTGGTTGCCCAAGATCAGCACGCCCAACGGGCAATTACCCCAAACACAATGGCAGACTCGCCATGTCAACCAATTGATGGTGGGGTTGAGGCACTCTTTTCAATAAGTGAAAGGATATTGAACTGCCAGCCCTAAGAGTGAATTGACTTGAGAAAGAGCGAGACGGGCTTGGTTATGAGTCAGTTCTCCTTTAACTAGGCGGGCATGCTTTCTGAATCGCACCATGACGATTCACCGTTGGCAATTGCTTGTATTCAAGCTCACACATGGGAACATCTGCCCCAAAGCAACAGTGCAAAATATAGCCTGGCGCCCATCTTCTGGCGCTGTTTTTGAATCCGATCCCCATGTTCCATTTTTCTCGATGCCAATTGGTCTTTGGTCTTTGCATGGCCTTGCTGCTCAGTGCCTGTGGGGGCAGCGCCGGCTTTCCACCCAAGGTGACGGCCGTCAAGCCGCAAACGCTGCAATACGGCCGCACCGCCACGTTGCAATTGGGTGGACGGGACATGCGCCTGTCGATGGTGGTGGACACCGGTGGCAAGTGCACCAACCCCAGCTTTGCCAGCAGCAGCACCACCGAGCTCATGATCTTCAATTGCACCGTCACCGCCATCGGTGAAATGCCCGTCATCGTCAAGGATGCGCAGGGCAATGTGCTGCACAGCACAAGCCTCACCGTGCCCAAACCGCAAGTGGCGCTGGCGACGTCCAAAGGTTCCATCACGCTCGAGCTGGACCCTGTGGCGGCCCCCATCACCGTGAAAAACTTTCTGGACTATGTGAACAGCGGGTTCTACAAGTCCACACTGTTTCATCGCGTGATTGCGGGGTTTGTGGTGCAGGGCGGTGGTTACACCACCGGCATGGTCAAAAAAGAAGGGCAGCGGGCCCCTATCCAGCTGGAAAGCAACAATGGCCTTCTGAATGTGCGTGGCACCGTGGCCATGGCTCGCACCAACGTGGCCGACTCCGCGACATCAGAATTTTTTGTGAATCTGGTGGATAACACAACGCTCAATTACCAAAGCGCCAACAATCCGGGCTATGCCGTCTTTGGGACCGTGGTTCAAGGCATGGACGTGGTGGACGCCATAGCGGCCATGCCCACAGGCACCAGCAATGGATTTGCCGACGTGCCAACCACAGACGTGACCATCAGCTTGGCGTTGCAAGTCAGATAAAAAACCAGGAGCCAGCCTGGCTGGTGATGCATGCCTTGGTGGACCGCAGGCCATCGCTTGCAGGCAAGCTCCCACAAAATGCCCAAAAGGCTAGCGCATGTAAAACCAGCGGTCATGCCCCCTGTAGGAGCAAGCCTGCTGGCGATGGTCTGAATTAAGTTGTTGCCCAATGGGGCAGGGCGTCAAAACAACCAGAGCACGTTCTGGTCCGCCATCGATGCCGTGGCAATGCCCACGATCTCGATCACGGTGGCGTCTGCCGAGCCCATGTGCAAATAAGCACCTTCATCCAGCGCCGTCCAGCCGATGGACTCGGCCTCGATTTCGGCCAGTTCGCGCCAGAAATCGGCTTCGATTTCGGCTGCTGTGGCGGCATCCGGGTGGATGGGGGTGTGCGGGTTCATGCGGTATATTTTGCCTGCAAACGGCGAGCGCCTTGTTTTGGCAAACAAGCGATATGCCGACTTCCTTTGGAGATACCTTGACGATCGTGCGCATTGATGGCCAAAAAAGCTCGGGCATCGAAATGATTTCGGGCACGGGCAACGATGACTGGATCTACCCCTTGGGCGGCTCCGACATCGTGGACGGACGCGGCGGTTACGACACCGTGGTGGTCGCGTGGGAGTCCACCAACTTCAAGATCACCAGCATTTCCAGCACCACGTACCTGGATGCGATTTCGGGAGCTTCCAGCGCAGACAAGGTCACCTTGCTGAACGTGGAAGCAATCCAGTTTCCTGACAAGACCCTGCCTTTGGTGGAAGACATGGCGTTCACCAACAACCCGGGCAGCGAAGTGTTTCAGGGCGGCTGGGGGGTGGATGGCGTGCGTTACAGCGGCCCCCGCGCCGACTTCACCGTCGTGCAGGATGCCTCGGGCATCGACGTTCAGGACACCGTGGGCAACACCGGAACGGACCGTTTGGTGAGAATCGAGCGCGTGCACTTCCAGGACATTTCATTGGCCTATGACACCACGGGCCGCGCAGGCACGGTCATGAAGACGCTGGGTGCCGTGTTTGGTCAAGACGTAGCACGCAACCCGGATTACGCGGGCATTGCGCTTCATTACCTGGATGACAAGTCGTACAGCGCCACCCAGTTGATTGGCTTGGCACTCGAAGCCCGCCTTGGCCCGCTGCTGCAGGACGCTAATGCGGTGGTGAACCTGCTCTACACCAACGTGGTGGGCGCGGCCCCCGATGCGGCCACGCTCAGCAGCTTTGTTCAGCTGATCGCTTCGGGCCAGTACAGCGCGGTTTCTCTGGCCATGATGGCGGCCGAGACCGAGCTGAACCAGGTGCGTGTGGGCTTAACCGGACAACTCATCGCACCGCTCGAATACCACCCACAAGACAGCTGAGCCACAGGGCCTCAAGGTGCAGACATCAGGGCTTTGATTTTGGCCCGCAGCGCATCGGCTGTGGCCGGCTGAAAACCCTGGTGACGCCACACCACTTGGCCTTGCGGGTTGATGAGGTAACTGCTGGGCATGGCTTGCACGCCCATTTGCCGTGCGGTGTCACCGGACGGGTCCCACAGCACCTGGAACTCGGGGTTAGTCTGCTTCAAGAACTGCTGCATGGGGGCCGCCTGTTTGTCCAAGCCAATGGCCACCACCTGCAAGGGCGTGGCGTGCGCTTCTTTTTGCAGCCGCCCCATCCAGGGGAACGACTGTTTGCAGGGCCCGCACCACGAGGCCCAAAAATCCAGATACACCCATTGGCCCTTCAGGTCAGCCAAAGAAAGCCGGGCCGAGGTGGCGCCTTGCGCCGTCCACACCGGCAAAGACCACGCGGGTGCTGCGCTTTGGCCCATTGAGAGTGGCGCTTGAGCCAGTGCCGCGTGTGGTGCAAGGCTGACCAAATACATGCAGCCAAACAAAAGAATTGATTTTGAATTGAGTTTTTGAATCATTATGAATTCATAAAAAGGCATTATTTGGCCTGATTAAAACCGATGCCTCTTTGAATCCTACAGCATGTTATAAATATGATAGCTATCCTGTCAAATGGATATTCTATTAATTAATTTGTATTCTGAAAATCATGGGATTCAAATGCAACGGCATTTTAAAAATCAAAATCCTGTCCAGCACGGCCATCGTGTTGCTGTTGCTGGCGTGTTCTGGAAACAATGAACCTCCTTACGCCCAGCTTGCGGGCCAGGTGGGGGGCGTGGGCAACGCCAGTTCCAAGTTGTCGCATTACGCGGCGTCGCGCTTTCTGGAGCAGGCGGCCATGGGGCCTTCACCCGCCGCAGTGGCCCAGGTGCGTTCACAAGGCATCGAAAACTGGATCGCCAGCCAGCAAGCCTTGTCGCCCTCGCTCATTCGCACGCCAGACGCCATCATCAATTACAACCTGCAAGACCGGGTGGCCAGCAACCGGGCCAGTTACCACTTTGACCGGCAGATATTCAACTTGTTCGTGGGTGGGCAAGATCAATTGAAAATCCGCACCAGCTGGGTATTGTCCAATTTTCTGGTGGTCTCCAATCGCAAAGTCCAGGTTTACGGTGCTTCTGAATACTTCAACCTTTTGCAAAACCACGCATTTGGTCAATATGCAGATTTACTCAAGGCCATCACCCGCAATCCGGCCATGGGGTTTTATCTGGACAACGGACAAAACAGGCGCGGCAGTTTGAATGAAAACTATGGCCGTGAACTGATGCAGCTGTTTTCCGTGGGCCTGGTACAGCTCAACATGGACGGCACCGCCAAACGTGACGCCAATGGCAAAGTGCTGGAAACCTACAGCCAGCAAGACGTGATCGAAGCAACCCGTGCCCTCACCGGTTGGGAATACGCCGACCCGCATGAAAAGCGGTCCGAATCGAACGGTTTCAATTACGGCAAGCCCATGACGGCCACCTGGGCCGATGGCCATGACACGGGTGCCAAAACCGTGTTGGGCGTCAACATCCCGGCCGGGCAAAACGCAGAAAAAGACCTCGACAGCCTGGTCGATATTTTGGTCAACCACCCCAATACCGCGCCTTTTGTGTCTTTGCGCCTGATTCAGGGCCTGACCACCAGCGACCCGTCGCCCGCCTACCTGAGCCGTGTGGCCAACGTGTTTGCCAAAACCCGTGGCCACCTGGGGCAGGTGGTCAAGGCCATTTTGCTCGACCCTGAAGCCCGCGCAGGTGATGACCCTCGCCAGATGGCCAAGGGTTTTGGCCGGATCAAAGAGCCGCTCTTGCTCCACGTCAGTGTGCTGCGGGGCCTGGGTTGCCGCACCGCCGTCAGTGCTTCGTGGGACCCGACGCAAACCTGGACTTCGCACACCCAGCAGCCTTTCAACGCCTATTCGGTGTTCAATTTTTACCCGCCCAACCACCGCACGCCAGGCACCAAAATTCTGGCCCCTGAACAAAAAATGTTGAACGCCAACGAGTTCAGTCAGCGCTTGGGCAATGCCAGCAATCACATGTCGCAAACTTCGGCGCTCAGCGATGCCGGCTGCGATGTGCAGTTGTTCACCGACGCTGCAGGGCGTTCCCGTGAACACTTGGCCGCGCTGTTGGGTGAGCGCTTTTTCAGAGGGGCCATGCCCGCTGCCGTGGCGCAAGGCCTGATCGAGGCCCACCGCGATTATTGGACCGACAACAACCCCCTGAAATTGACGGGTGCCATGCTGGAGATGGCCATGTTGACCCCTTCATTTGGAGTGAGCAAATGATCGACCGACGCGCATTCCTGAAGCACGCAGGCGCCGTTTCGCTGGCTGGCCTGGGGGCTTCGCTGTCTCGGGTCACCGATGTGCAGGCCGCCGACTACAAAGCCTTGGTGGTGGTGTTTCTGTCGGGCGGACACGATGGCAACAACCTGCTGATTCCCACCGACGCCGCTTACAACGACTACGCCAAGGCACGGCCCGCCTTGGCGCTGCCCAAAGACAGCCTGGTGTCCCTGAGCGGCAGCCACCTGGGCCACCGCTTTGGCTTGTCGCCAGCCAGCCGATCGTTGGCGCAACTGTTTGAACAAAAAAGGCTGGCCATTGTGGCCAATGCCGGTGCGCTCATCCAGCCCACCACCATGGATCAAATCCGCAACAACACCGCCAAACTGCCTCCCTTCATGGGCTCGCATGCCGAACAAGAGCAATGGATTCAGGGCTGGCAAGGCGACGAAGACCTCAGCGGCTGGGGCGGTCGAGCGCTCGACGCCATGCCTTCGGCACTCAAAAGCAAGCAACCATTGATCGCGCTGTCGCGTGACTACACCGCCGTGTTGGGCAACGAGACCCCGCTCAGCCTGGCCAACAGCAATGGCACCGCCAATTGGGGGCGCGTCAATTTGCAGGACACATCCGACCTCACACAAAAGCGGCTGGAATGGATCAGCCGCCTGCAATCGGCCAACGCCCTGGAGTCGGAGTTTTCACGCAGCGTCCGGGTCTCGTATCTGGACAGCGTCGAATTTGCCAAAGGACAACAAAGCGGCCAAGCGCCCACCGGCATGTTCCCAGACATGCAAGTCGGGCGAGACCTGCGCTTTGCGGCCAGGCACATTCCCTACAGCAAACTCACCGGCTCGCGGCGGCAGGTGTATCTGGTGCAAGACGGTGGCTACGACACCCATACCGGTCAGCTCTCCACCGATACCGGCAACCCGGGCCTGGAGCCCCGCTTCCACGACGTGGCCACCAGCCTGACCGCCTTTGATGACTCGATGCGCAGTCTGGGCATGCAAGACGAGGTGGTCACCATCGTGCTCAGTGAATTTGGCCGCACCCTCGACCCTGCCGCTGGCGCAGGCTCAGACCACGCCTGGGGCAACCACTGGTTTGTCATGGGTGGCCCTGTCAAAGGCGGCATCATTTATGGCGACAGCTTTCCCAGCTTGCAAACCGGTGGCCCGGACGACGCATCGCTGTGGAGCCCCAAGCGCGGGCAATGGCTGCCGCAATTTTCATCGGACCAATTCATCGCAGACACCCTCTTGTGGATGGGGCTCAGCCCGTCGCAGGTTCTGGCGGTGTTGCCCAACCTGGCGAATTTCAAGCGCCAGAAAATTGGCTACATCTGATACCCCCATTCAGCGAAGAAGCAACGTACATGGCAGAGATATTGGGCACCCAAGGTGCAGACAAAGTCACCGTACAGGCCGGTGACCGTTATCGAGGGCTGGAGGGGGATGACGAAATCACCCTGGTTTCGTGGGCCACCGGCGAAGGCGGGCCCGGCAACGACACGCTGATCGGCGATGCCGCATCGCGCCCTTACGAACCCACTGCGTGGTATTGGTCCTCACGCAATCCCATTTTGGTCGACCTGGGGGCCGGGTACGCGCTGGATGGGTTTGGCGGGCGCGACACCCTCATCAACATCTTCAACGTCCATGGCTTCAAACGCGATGGCGACGAGGGCTACGGCTCGGCCAGCAACGATTACTTTTGGGTCGGCCCCTGGCGCAATGAAGTGGGCGTCATCCGCATCGATGGTCGCGCAGGCCAGGACACCGTCACCGTCAGCTACAACCAAAGCGACAACCGTGGCGAGCTGGTTTTCAATGTGTCCGCCGACGGACGCCTGGTGCGGGCACACCTGAGCAGCCAGCCCGATTTTGTCTTTGAACTGCGCAACATCGAGACCATCCAGCATGGCCTCCACATGGCCGACAACAGCTGGACCAGCGTCGATTACGCGGTGTCCTCGCTCATCGACCTCAGCCATGCAGGTCCCGAGATTTTGCTGCGCGGTGCCACGGGTTTCCAAACCCAAGGCCTGGGCCAATCCCTGGTCATCCGTTACAGCTTTCTGACCCAGGCCCCGGCCACCGGCGCCGAGGGCGGCAGTGGTTTTCAGGCCTTCAGTGCCGAGCTGCAGCAAACCACGCGCCAAATCCTGGCGACCTTGCAGCAGCAAACCGGCATCACCTTTCAGGAGGTGGCGGGCGATGCCGGCCAGGTGCGCTTTGGTATCAACCAGCAAACCGGCACCCGAGGCTATTCGTTCCTGCCCGATGCCTACCGGGGCGACGAACGCGGCGGCGACGTCTGGCTGGATGTGGAAACCACCGCTGCCATGCAAGCTGGGCAAGAAGGCTACTACGTGCTGTTGCACGAACTGGCCCATGCCCTGGGTCTGCAGCACCCTTTGCGTGAAGCCGACACTTCTGGGCAAACCGTGCTGCTCGACCAATTTGCCAGCTTCTCCTACACGCTCATGCTGGATGTATCGGCCACCCAAAATGCAGGCAACAGCTGGCCCAGCTGGTACGGCTTTTTTGACATGCAGGCCCTGCGCCAGCTGTATGGCGCCAAAGCCATGGCCACCGGCAACAACACCTACGTCATGGGCCGTGATGCAGCCACGGCCAGCCTGGTGCTCATTGACGACGGCGGTTGGGACCAGCTCGACCTGTCTGGCAGTCCGGTGTCTGCACAAATTGATTTGCGGCCTGGCAAAACCAGCTCGGTCGGCATGAGCGACGACGGCAAAGCCTACTTCGCCAACCTCAGCATCGACCCCGCCACCTGGATCGAAGACGTGGTCGCCACCAGCGGTGACGACTACATTGTTGGCAACAACCTGAACAACAGCATCCACACCGGCGGTGGCAACGACATCGTTTTGGGCGAGGGCGGACACGACGTGGCGATTCTGCCCGGCAGCTGGCAAAACTGGACCGTGCAATACGACAGCATGCATGGCTTCTGGAACGCCAGCGCCACCAACGGCGAGGCGGGAACTGTCGAGCTGCAAGAGGTCGAGCGTCTGTACTTCAACGATGGTGCCGTGGCGCTCGACATGGCCGCGCAAGGCAACCCGGCGCGGGTGGCCAAGCTGCTCGGTGCCGTGTTTGGCCCGCAGGCCGTGCTCAACCCGGGCTATGTGGCCGCAGGCTTGTACTTCATGGAACAAGCGCAATACGGTTACGAGCAACTCATGCAAACCGCCATCGACATCCGCTTGGGCAGCAATGCACAGGACCGCCGCGCCGTGGTCGACCTGCTGTTTGCCAACGTGGTGGGCGTGGCCCCCAGCGATGCGCAGGCACAGCCCTATGTCGACATGCTCAACGAAGGCCAGACCAGCGTGGCCGGGTTGGGCGTGCTGGCCGCAGAAACGGGGCTCAACCAGATGCGCATTGGCCTGACCGGCTTGACTGAACAGGGCTTGCACTATGCGCTGTGAGCACCGCCGTGCCTTGTCCTGGCTTGGCCGCTGTGGGCTGATGGCGCTGGGCATGGCCAGTCTGCAAGCTTGCAGCTTGGCGCCCGTGCAAGCCTGGGACAAACAAGACCTGGCCCGACCCGAAATGGCCATCGAGCCCGACCGCCTGGACGCCGCGCACACCGACCACATCCACTTCAGCCGCGAAGGCGCAGCCGGTGGCTGGCGCATCGGCGGGGGTGGCTGCGGATGCAACTGATGGACACCCGCGCTCTGGCCATGGCCGCTGCAGCCCTCACAGCACTGGGCACTGAGCTGGCGCAGGCCGTGAGCCTGCCCGAGCAGGCTCAAATCAGCATCAAGGCCATGGACTACCAGGACAGCCAGGAAGGCGCCCAGCGCATCCGCGTCAAGGCCTTGTCCACCCAAGCCATCCTGCCCGTGGGGGCCTCCTGGTCGTTGGAGGTGGGCAGCGTGGTCGACGCCATCTCTGGCGCATCACCCGCGTACTACACCGCGCCCCAGTCGTTTGCCGATGTGCACGACAAGCGACGGGCCTACGACCTGAAAGCCGCCTACCACTGGCAAGGCCAGCGCCTGAGTCTGGGCATGGCCCGCTCGAACGAAGCCGACTACCTGTCCACCAGCCACCTGCTGGGCTACGCAGCCAGCACGGCCGACAACAACACCACGCTGGAACTCGGTGCTGCCATCACCCGCGACACCATCAACCCCGTGACCCAGCAAGTCGTCAACCAAAAGAAAGACAGCCACGACCTGCTCATCAGCCTGACCCGTGTTCTCACGCCCAGTGACCTGGTGCAAGTGCAATGGGTGCACACCCAAGGGCGTGGTTATTACAGCGACCCCTACAAATTTCTGGACACGCGTCCCGACCACAAACGTGCCAACGCCATCGCCATGCGCTGGAACCACCACATGCCCGACACGCGCACCACCGCCCGCTGGAGCGCACGGGCCACACACGACAGCTTCGGCATCCGCTCTGCCACCTTGGGGCTCGACCTGGCCCAGTCCCTGCCCGCGCAATGGACCCTCACGCCCGGCGTGCGGTTCTACTCGCAATCGTCCGCCCGTTTTTTCAGCCCCCCCAGCCCCAGCGGCAAAGGCTATCCCGTCATTCCGCCCGACTTTCAGCTGGGCCAGACCCCCATCAGCTTTGACCAGCGACTGGCCGCCTACGGAGCCCTGACCTGGGCCCTCAAGCTCGAAAAACAGCTCACCCCCCAAACCCAGATCGACATCAAACTCGACCGCTACCAACAGCGCAACGCCTGGAGCCTGCATGGCCCCGAAGTCACCGGGCTGGCCCACTTCAAGGCCCGCTACATCCAGCTGGGCCTGACGCACCGCTTTGGGCCATGACCAGTGCGGCGCTGCACCGCGCAGCCTTTCGGGCCATGGCCAGCGACTGCGACATCACGCTGGCCTACAGCCCGCAGCAGGGCAGGGCCTGGGCCGAACAACAAGCCCAACGCGCCATCCACGAAATCCGTCGCATCGAAGCCAAATACTCCCGCTACCAAAGCGACAGCCTGGTCAGCCGCATCAACGCCGCAGCCGGGCAAAGCCCCGTTCCCATCGACCCAGAAACCCGGCAACTTTTTGACTTTGCCGACCGCATGCACCAGCAAAGCGGCGGCCTGTTTGACCTGACCAGTGGCGTCTTGCGCAGGGCCTGGAATTTTCAGGCCGCGCAATGCCCCAGCGCCGCGCAACTCGATGCCCTGCGCCCCTTGGTTGGCTGGTCCCGCGTACAGCGCCAAGCCAGCAGCGTGTACCTGCCCACTCCCGGCATGGAGATCGACCTGGGCGGCATCGGCAAGGAATACGCCGCCGACCGCGCCGCCGCCGTTCTGCGCCAGCACGGCGTGCAACACGCCCTCATCAACCTCGGGGGCGACCTGGTCAGCATCGGCCCCAAACCCGACGCCAGCCCCTGGACCGTCGGCATCCGCCATCCCCGGCAAGCTGGCCAGATCATCGCCACGCTCAGCCTGAGCGGCCAGGCGCTGGCCACCTCGGGCGACTACGAACGCTACTTTGAGCAAGGCGGCCAGCGCTACTGCCACATCCTCAACCCCCACACCGGCTGGCCAGTGCAACACTTCCAGTCGGTCAGCGTCACCGCCCCCAGCTGCCTGCTGGCCGGGGCCATCAGCACCCTGCTGATGCTGCAGCAAAGCCAGGCCACGCCTCAAGTCATCCAAAGCCTGGGCCTGCCCGTGCTGTGGGTCGACGCCGCAGGGCAAATCCACGCCCACACCGCCTGATCTTTCGGGCGCACCCGTGGCCCCTGTGGGAGCCAGCCTGTTGGCGATCAGCCGGCCCAGGCCCACCATTGCCCTGAAAATTCAGATACACATTTTTAAGGTATTAAATTCATTAAAAAAATGAATTTCAAAAATGAATTGCTATGACTAACTATTTTTCAGTATCAAAAGCATGATCCAAGCTTGTTAAAAACAATAATTACGAAAAAAACAATCTAAAACTGTTTTTTCGACAATAAAACAAATACCTAATGGTTAGCACTAAAGACCTTGCCATGTGACTGACGTCACAAAAACAGGGTCAACCCGCCGCTAGAATCCGTCACTTAATTCAATTGCGATAAGAACAAAAGAATTAATTGACGCATTGGTTTGAACGCCTTTCCCAAGGGCCTTCAGGCGAGTGTGGGCAAACCAACGCTCGTGCTCGGGTTTCTTTGCAAATAAACCTACTTTTCTAACCCTTTCAAAAGGAAAACAAATGGCTATCGTTACAGATACAGTGGCAGTTCAGCGCTTCGCAATGGGCCTGTTCGGTGTGCAAGTCGGCACCGTCACCATGGCTCAAGTCGACAAACAAATCGACCGCACATCCCTGGGCGCAACCCTCAACAGCTACTACACCTCGGCTTTTGGTGGTCAAACCACAGCCGCCGTGGCAGCCACCCTGGTGGCCAACCTGGGCATCACCGGTGCCGGCGTGGCCGGTGCCGTGGCTTACGTCACAGGCGCATTGAACGCAGCTGCCCCCGCAGCACGCGGCGAAGCCGTCAGCAACATCATCAACCTGTTCTCTGGCCTGACTGCCGACGCCACCTACGGCGCCGCAGCCCAAGCCTGGAACGCCAACGTGGACGTGGCCGCTGCCTACACAGGCGCCGCCAACACCGCTTTCGGTTCCGTCATTCACCACAGCCTGACAGCCGGCATGGACACCTTGTTCGGCAGCGCATTGGCCGACGTGTTCACAGCCGACCTGACTTCTGGTGGCAACACACTGCAAGGTGGCGACGTCATCAATGGCGGCGCTGGCAACGACACACTGAACGCCTTCTTGGGCGACAATGGCGACGGCTTTGCCATCACAGCCAAAACTTCCAGCGTGGAAACCGTCATTGTTCAAGCGCAATCGCGTGAGGACGACACTGGCGACAACAACGTTGCAGGCGAAGGTGTTGTGAACGTTGACGCAGGTCGCATGAGTGGTGTCAACAATTGGGAAAACAACAACAGCCGTGCTGACTTGCTCATCGAAGATGTGCGCATTGCAGACAGCCAAATCACCAAAGACATCACCATCACCATGCGTGAGACCGATCCTGGTGACGTTGACTTTGCTGTCCTGTTTGATCAAAACTCTTTGCGCAACGCCAGCGCGTCCACATCGCAGATCAATCTGCAAGTCATGGACACACGTGCCGGCAACACAGATGCGCCATTGAAGGGTAGCCCTTACGGCGGCTTCCGTTTCACATCCACTGATGCAAAGGGTGTGGCCACGGTCATCACGTTGCAATCGGACGCGATCAATGCGGCTCAAAACTACGCAGACTTGGCCAAAGCCTTCCAAGCGGCAGCCGACAAAGAGTTCGGTGCCGGTGTGGTCACAGTTAGCGTGGGCAGCAACTTCACAGTCAGCGACACATTGGGTGCTCGCGTGACAGGCCAAGAAGTGGTCATCAAGACCAATTCCGCTGTTACCTTCACAACACCCGCAGGTTCCGGCTGGCTCGCTAACGACATCGTGGATGCCAACTCCGGCCTGCACACTTTCTTCTCCACGGGTGGCAACACCAGTACAGACCCTGTCACCAGCACCATCGTGCTGGACGACGTGGGCCGTGGCTCCACAGGTGGCGATTTGGTCGTGGGTGGCTTGTCCATTGGCGAGACATCGTCTTCCAAAGGCGTGCAGCGCTTTGACATCAAAGTTGAAGACAACAGCAAGTTGGAAACCATCAGCTCCACCAACAACACCCTGCGTGAAGTGTCCATCGTCAACGGCACCACCACCCGTGTCAACAACGCTTACAACGACAACGTCAAAGACGCTGGCAACCTGAGCGTTAAAGGCGAATCGGGTGTGAACGGCGCTGTGACACCTGGCACATACGGCTTCACAGACGTCAAGCTGATCGATGCAGCCGCATTCAAAGGCAAGCTCGACCTGACCGCTGTGTTGTCCAAAGACGTGACTGAAAAGTACATGAAGTTGACCGATGCAGCGCCAGACGAAGCAGCAACTGACAACGTGGCTTTCACATACAACCTGGGTACCAACAACGACACGTTCAAGCTGGACATTGATGCATCCAACCTGGAAGCCAAAGGTACAACCACGCGTGAAGACTTCGTGTTGTCTATCAACGGTGGTGCAGGCAAAGACACCATCACGACTAACATCATCAACGCTTTGAACGCTGATGAAACTGGTGCAGCAGCTTGGTACAACAACAGCAAGCTCAACGCCAACCTGTCCATCGACGGCGGCGCTGGCGACGACACCATCAATGCCGTGGGTTCGGGCGACTGGAAAATCACTGCTGGTGACGGCAACGACACCGTGTACTCCGACAACTCGGGTTCTTCCAAAGAAGTTTGGGTTTTGAACTCAAATGGCGCGGGGCAAGTGACTGATTTGGTGTCAGATAAAAATGACAGCTACAAAGTCTTTGCAACCAATCTGGTGATCACTTACCGTGGCATCAGCAGCACCAAAATTGCAGTGCAAAGCACCAACTACTTGACCAGCGATTTGCAAATCAACCAGGCTGCCAAAGCTGCGATCAACAGCGATCCAGTTCTGAGCAAACTGTTGAAAGCCACAGATGGTCCAGCCAATACGCTGATCATCACATCGTTGACCGATGGTGCGGTAGATGCAGGTGCATTGGTGGTGACAGTCAACGCACCAGCCGCAACAGAGTTGTCGGCCTCTGACGTGGCAGCCGCTGCAGCGGCCTACGGTATGGCTTCGGGTTCGACAGCCGCCCAAGTGCAAGCCGCTATCGCTCTGGCTTTGCCCACATCGGCAACTTACAAGAATACCAACTTTACGGATGGCAACAACAGCAACCAAGCGGCTGACAGCACCCACACCCTGGGCGCAGGCAACGACGTGCTGGTGCTGAGCACCAACCACACCGTTAGTGCAACCGATACGACCAGCGCTACTGTCAGCAATGAGAAAATTGTCTACAGCACAGTCGATTTCGGCAATGACACCATCGTTAACTTTAACTCTGGCGATGTTGCACCCTTCGGAACCTTCTCTGCTGATGCAGCTCCAACGCCAGTGACCGGCACAAACGTTGACGCTGGTGGTGAAGACAAGCTGGACTTCACAGCTTTGGGTGGCAAGACATTGGCAACTTCGGTCGCAGTCAACAATGCAGGCTTGACAACCGGTGCTGCTGCTGCTGCTGGCGCATTGAACACCATCAATGTGATCAAGGCCGACGTTTTGAACGACACAGCTGCCGAAATTGCTGCGTTCTTCAACGCAACGACCAACGTGGCCGCTACACAACACATCGTGGTGGTTGTGTCTACAGACAACGTTGGTACTGTGTACCAAGTGTCTGACGCCATTGGCGCTGGCACAGCCACAGCGACTGCAGCTGTGGTCGGTACCATCGACCTGGCTGACACAGACTGGGCCTGGTTGTCGCAAGACAACTTCGCCTGATTTTCAGGCACAGACAATCCAGGGCCACAAGCTCTGGCTTGTCTGAAGCATCGGGGTTCTGAACCCCAACCGCTTGAAGTTCCAAACAAAAAACCGCCTGCAGCTTCGGCTGCAGGCGGTTTTTTTCATGGCTGTCCTGTAGGCGCGTGCCTGAAAGCGATAGCCTTTAGCTGTTCTGTGGGAGCTTGCCTGCAAGCGATAGGTCGAGGACCACCACCCCCAAAAATCGCCAGCAGGCTGGTTCCCACAGAAGACCATCGTTGGCTACAGGGCATTCGCCCTGTAGCGAGTGCTTACAAAAAAGCATCGGGCACCAATTGGCAGGCCTGTACGATAGCCACATGGTCACCACCGTCACACCACCCACCGATCCAATGCGCCGCGCTACCGCGGGCGAGGGTTATGACGGGGTGGTGCGTGTGTCGGTGGGCGGTTTTTACGGCACG
>JACCDT011591125.1_pt1 | contig 21956 bp, 39 predicted proteins | sample 7446291 | NCBI WGS metagenome assembly JACCDT01 (sample SAMN15323446, study PRJNA562643) | freshwater metagenome | isolation source: river surface water | place: USA:Blue River Watershed | collected 2017-08-17 | reverse complement strand
TGTTACCTGCCGTTGTGGGTTCATCAAAGAAGTATAATATCATTTACGCTGACCCTGCTTGGTCAATTCAAACTACTTCGCAAGTACCAAGTGGCAGACCCAATAGCCGACCTTATGTTGCAATGAGAATGGTGGATATTTACGATTTACCTGTAAAAGATATTGCTGATAAAGATTGCGTATTGCTTTTATGGGCAACTGCTCCTTTAATACCCGAAGCATTATTTACAATGAAGGCTTGGGGATTTGAGTATAAGACAATAGCGTTTACTTGGGTGAAGCGAAATAAGAAATCAGATAGTTGGTTTTGGGGAATGGGATGGTGGACAAGAAGCAACCCTGAATATTGTCTATTAGGTGTAAAAGGCGACCCAAAACGAGTAGAAAAGAATATCCACTCTATCATTGATACCAAGATAGAACAACATAGCAAAAAGCCTGATATTATGTATGAAAAAATAATTGCTCTTTGTGGCGACTTACCAAGAGTTGAATTATTTGCAAGAAACACAAAAGAAGGTTGGGATTGTTGGGGTAATGAAGTGGATGGAAGTATCAATTTGGAAACTTCTGCTAACAATGGCAGGTAACGTTTCAGGGCTTGGCGAAGTAGCCCCTGAACGCAACTTGAAATTATTATAAACTTCGTGGGGCTATTTTGCCAAACCCCTTGTTATCGGTTCGTGCCGTGTACATGAAAAGAGGCTTCACATTTTAATAATAAAAACATGAAAGCGATTGCAAAACATGATTGTTCTGTAACATTAACAACATCATTAGAAAGTCTGTCATTAAACAGGATGTCCGTAAGTAAAGGGCAAGAGATTGAATTACCCGTTTTTGAAGATAAAGAATTGCCAGATGGCAAAGTCGCCGAAGTATTGGGGAAAAGAAGTGTAGTGTTTCAGGATGGCATAATGCTGATACCCACTTACAGTAAAGACTTTGATTATGTGGTATGATAGGCATGACCGATAACGGTGGCGATTGGCGAAGTAAAAGCCTTGCACTACCGTTGATGTTAAGCACTACACTTGATGGCTTTTATTTTGCCAATTGCGTGTTAGCTGCTGTTTTTTTTCTGTTTGATTATCAGTACTTTAGAAAATAAATTGAAAATATCTTTGAAAAAGTTTGCAAATTCAAATAAAGGTTGTATATTTGTAGGGTAATTAAAAACAAACAAAATGAAAAACTTAAACGAAATAGAAGTAATTGTAAAAGGAAACGATGCAATAACAGGAAGCGAACAATGGGATTCTACTTTAGGCAATCTTAAAAGCTGGGAGCTTTCAGAAGATGAAATAAATGAAATAATCGAAGGAAAAACAGTAAAATGTATTTCTCCAAACGGTAGAAGGATTATATGGATAACAAAAAAGTAAAAAGAGGTGGTAAGCGGCGAGGTTCGGGTGCTAAACCTAAATACAACGAGCAAACTAAAACGGTTGCATTTCGCTGTCCATTGTCAAAAGTTGATGAACTGAAATTTATTGTAAAGTCTAAACTTTCGGAGTGGTCAGTAAAATAGCAGCTAACGTAAAAGCATTGCTGTCAGTGGCGGAAATTGAAAAACAAAAGTTGAATTATGCAGAAAAGTTTATTTGAAATACCACAGTTGAATGAAGCACCGCAGCCGCCATTGCAGCAATGCAGTGTTAGCCGCAGTACTTTATTATTCGGGGATTGCTTAATTGAGAGCGATAAAATAGAAAGTGGGTCGGTTGATTTGATATTGACTGATTTACCTTATGGAAATATGAAGAATGCCCCAAGTTCTTGGGATAAAACAAAAACAGAGTGGGACACTACTATTGAGCCGAAAAGAGTTTATGAAATTGCAAACCGAATATTAAGAAAGAATGGTAAAATGATATTATTTAGCCAAGAACCTTATACGACTAAACTAATAACAGAAGCAATACCAAACATCCCATTTAGTTATAGAGCCACTTGGGAAAAGGATAATTTTGCAAATGCTTTATGTTGCAATAAAAATATGGTTTCTTTTACTGAAGATGTTTTGATATTTAGTAAATTTTCAGGAATAATTGAAAAAAGTGATTATTCAAAGCCACATCCATTAAGAGAGTATTTTAATGAAGAACTTTTAAAAAGCAGTAAAACGATAAAAGAAATAATTGGTATAGTTGGTTGTAGTGCTTCACATTATTTTACAAATGGCAACCAATTTAGATTTCCAACAAAAGAAAAATATATGTTACTGCAAAGCACTGGATTTTTTATTAAAGAATACAAAGAAATAAAATTCATACACGAAGAATTTAGAAATGAAAGAAATATTGAAAGATTGCAATATTTAGAGAGCCACAATGAGCAATACCCAAGCACTTTCAACCTTTGGGAAGGCAACAAATACAAAAGCAATATATTGAAATACAAAAAGGATTACAACGGCTACCACCCCACACAAAAGCCTATTTTATTGCTGGAAGATTTGATAAAGACGTTCAGCAACGAAAATGATTTAGTAGTGGATTTGACAATGGGTAGCGGCTCAACTGGTGTCGCTTGTAAAAAAACAGGTCGTCACTTTATCGGAATAGAGAAAGACGAAAAGTATTTTGAAATTGCCGTTAGCAGGGTGTCTGCGTATTGCGGCTAACTACTATATGTAAATGTTTTTATAAAACACAATGCTATAAAAGATTTTAAAATGAATATCGGAAAGTATATAAATTTATATTCCGAAGATTTACAGCTAAAAAACTATGCTAAATCTTCGATATCGAATTATTGTTCACAAGTGACTTTGTTTTTAAGTGAATATCAAAAAGTAGCAACTAAACCTTCCGAAATATCAGAACGTCAAATTAAAATATGGTTATTAAAATCTAATTCTATCAACGGTAGAAAACACCGTATATCCGCACTCAAATTATTTTATCGACTCACGGTAAAACAACCAATGAAGTTTAGGCATATAGAATACCCTAAATCAGACAAAAAACTCCCTATTGTTTTATCGGTAGACGAGGTTCAAAAAATGTTTTCTGTTTGTGAAAACTTAAAACATAAGGTAATCTTAGCCTTGCTTTATTCTTGTGGGTTAAGAGTGTCTGAATTGATTAATTTAAAATGGCAACACATTGACCGTTCAAGGATGATTATTAATATTATTCAAGCAAAAGGCAATAAAGATAGGCAAGTAATGCTTTCGCCCTCACTTATTCCAGTGCTTGAAAAATATTGGAAAGAATATAAGAGCAAAGTATATGTTTTAAATGGATGGAAAGACGAACTACAATACACCGACAGGAGTGTAGGAGAGGTTGTAAAGCAGCTAGCACAAAAAGCTGGATTAAATAAAAGAGTATATACGCATCTTCTTAGACACTGCTCATTCACGCACATGGTCGAAAATGGTATAGATTTGGGTATTATTCAAAAAATAGCAGGTCATAGTAACATTAAAACTACGCAACTGTATACGCACATTTCACATAATTTAATTTCAAGAACGCAATCCCCGTTGAGTCAAATAATACTTTAAAAAATGCGAAAACAAAATAAAATAGGCGAGTTTAACCCCAAGTACAAGCAGCAGCAGATGATGTCTTTTTTACAAAATTACAAAGAAGATGCACTCATCCGTATCGGGAACTTTAGCACAGAAATAGTTTACGGGAAACGTAGCTTTATGTATCCAGCTAAAGCAAAAGACAATGGAGCGTATAAAAGGGGTATGTTTCTATTCGGCATGGTTAGACGTGATGCTAAGTTGTTTTTACACAACGGCGGTAAGGTTACTATCCCTAAGAGATACCCAGTTAACGTATATAACAATAAGTTCGACGGGTGGGAGAGCCGTATAACGGCGACTGACTTAAATCATGCTTATTGGCGTATAGCATACAATATAGGCATCATATCAAAAAGCACCTACCTCAAAGGACTAGACGATGATTTTAAAGTTGTTCGGCTCGCCGCTCTGTCTACACTAGGGGCATCTAAGCAATATGCGGTCATAAAAAAAGGAATTATTACGCAAGAATACGTAAATTTGGGGGGTGATGATGAGCTGAAGTTATTGTATCGGGCTATCAGGTACACTTGTTATAAGTACATGCAGCAGATACGAAGGTTTCTTAAAACTGATTTTGTGGCATATAGGACGGATTGTATTTATTATGCAGATACGGGAGAGAATAGGAAATTGGTTCAATGTTTTTGCAAAGAGAGGAGCATGATGTACAAGCAACTGTACGGCGATAAGCGACCTACTAAAGACTAAACTAAAAAGAGAGCCCCGTTCAAACGGGGCTTCAACCAAAAATGCTAAATAAAGAAAACTGATTCAAAGGTATGCAGTTTTGCCGAAAACGCAAACCCTTTAAATCAAAAATAAATGCACACTTTTTTAAACCTCGATGACAAGCCTATTATTAGGACTTGCGGAAACTGTATCTTTTTTAAACCAATATCCAACGATGTCAAATCGGGGTACTGCACTAGGCAACCGACCATGTTCGCATATACCATGCAACACACGGTCTTTGATATTAAAATGAAATACTACCTATGCGAAAGCCACAAGTTAATGAACGAGCAATGGCTAGAGGAGAATGCTCAAAGAGTAGACCTTCGCTCCGTGTTAAAAGAGAAAGGCGAGCTGGATAAAGACAGAAGAAAACATGTTGGTCATGGGTATGAAAATAATTCCAAAGAAAATGAAGAAAAATGGTAAATAATTTGGTGTATTAAAAATTAACTTTTAATTTAGCAAAATGAAGGAAAAGGAAAAACAATTGCACGAAAGAAAACAGTTAAACATAAGAAAAAAAAGCACGGGCAGAAACCCACTACCTATCGGCGAGAAAAAAGAGAAGATAACGGTTTTCGTTAAGGGTAGTAACTTCGATAAAGCCGCTGCTGAAATTGATAAGGTCGTTCAACGCTATAACAAATGATTGTCGAAACCAAGATACTACCTATCTCTGCATTAGGACATGACGTTACAGACAACGATGCCAAGCTGATAACAGAAATGCTATATAACGACGATATGCCAGATAGCTATGTACTTACTTTTTTAAATAAAGTATCTTTTTTGTTCGATAAAAATACAGCTACATTCAGAGTGTTGTGCCGTCAGCCACATCTTAATATTGAGGATGAGCTGGAAGCAGACGTAGAAATTTCTAATTTGTGCAGAGCGGCTTCTAAGGCTGGCATAACCGTATTTTTTGAGCCATATTTGATGAATTAATGGAAGATAAAATAAAGCTATATAAATACCGATTCTTAGGTATAAAAAAGGCGGTTATTATTCAGGCTAGGAATAGAGACCAAGCTAGGGTATATTTAGATGAGTTGTTGCCGTCCTTAGACGCAGCGTACATGAACTCTAAAGTGGTGGGTGAATCGGTGATAGTACCTCTTAGGGGGGTAAGCAAGAAAACAGAAAATAAGATTAGCTATATATTCGTCGGTGAAGATAAATCCGAAACGGGATGGATGAGAGAAGATGATTATAGAGCTGCTCTAAAAAAATAATGTGTAGAATATCCGAATTATTCACTTTTTTAAATAAATAAAATGACAGTAGAAAACATATCTCCTACCACAGCCTTAATTATTTTGGCAATAAACTTTATTATTAACCTTTTTCTACCATTATTTGTTGATGATAAAGAGAAAAGAGGTAGATATTTGATTATTGCCAATGTATATTTTGCGGCAATCATTCTTCTTTTAACATTAGTAAACTTCAAATAAATACACCGATGGTAAAAATAAGTCAAAGTTTAATAAAAGCGTTTTACGATTACAAGCAAGGTATCACCTGCGGATTGGTTTTTAAAGCAAAGTACATAGATAAAGACCCGAAGGCTCAACACAACCCAAGCGATGCTATGCAAGAAGGGATATACTTTGAGTACATAGCAACAGGTTCGCTACCAAAGAGCGGTATAGTACCTGTAGCAGAGAAGAAAAATGCAGGTACAGCTAAGGAAGCTCTGACAGCTCCATACGAGAGAGCGCAAAAAGCAGCTATGCTTTTTAAGCGTACAATACGGCATTACAAAATAAAGATAATTTCTACTGGCGAATATTTAGCATCCAATGACAAGGATGGAGTATTGGATATACGTGCTGAATGGAATGGAGAGCCTTGTATAATTGATTTAAAGTACTCTGGCTTGATAGACGATAAGTGGAGTGAATTTGGGTGGGATATAGAATCCCTGCCGCAAAAAGATACTATCATGATACAGGGGGTTCACTACAAGATACTAGCTAAAGAGGTTCTTGGCATAGAGGATATCCCATTTTATTATTTTGTGTTCAATAGCAAAGACCCTAATGATATGCGGATTATAAAACAAACCGTAGATGAATCTAGGATAGCATCGCATTATGTCGTTGTTGATAATACAAAGAGAGGAATAGAGACAGAAATGAGAAAAGGGTTCAAGCCATTGCCGTCATTGAAAAATTGCAGCCAGTGTCCATTAAAAGACGGGTGCAAATATGAGGCTAAGGTTGCAAATATTATAGAAGTTTTTTATTGAAAATTAGTAGTATATAACGTATGTATAAGATAGTGATATGTTATTTCACGAATGTCCGAATTGTAATTGGATGTGTAATTGTAATGACCAACCTTGTTCTTGTTGTAATGAGGCATAACGGTTGAGTATTGGCGAAGTGCCACCAGTACAAACTTAAATTCAAGGCACAAACTATCTGTGGCATTTTGCCAATACTATGTTATAGGTAGTTGTTTTAAAAAATTAGCGTTGGCATTAAAAAACAAACCAAAATGACTTATACAGAATACAAATCAATTAAAGCCAAGTATAATAAAATGCTTGATGAATTAACCGAAAAACTAAACTCTTTCCCAAAATATCCAGACGGAAGGATTACTGATGAAGTGCAAAAAAGACCTGAATTTTTGCAACTTAAAAAAACTTACAATTTTACTTTTGAACAATATCGAAGATTTAATTCATTAAAAGAAAGTAAAGAGTATGCGAAAAAAATGTATCAGGAAAAACGCAATAAGTAACGGTGCGGTGGAAATTTTTAAAACAATTACCTATAACGACTATATGTAAACATTTTTATAAAACACAGTGTTATAAAAGATTTTAAAATGAATATCGGAAAGTACATACGTTTATACTCCGAAGATTTACAGCTAAAAAACTATACTAAATCTTCGATATCAAATTATTGTTCACAAGTAAATTTATATATATTTTTAAAGGTTGGTATTCACTTTTCCCTTGCCCAGCAATAGAGTATTATGTACAAAGAATAACGAGCAATAAACCTTTGAAACTAAAGCCATTTTTTGAAAAATTTAAAAGATGAGAACGGCTAAAATAATTATATACGAATACACCTACAAAGAAAAAAAAGGTGATAAAGAGTTTAAGGAAGCGATGACCGTGCATATAGCGCACCCATCTAACATCACAATATTCTTATATGGTGAATGCGGCGATACGTTCTTCACTCGTGATTTGCAAGAGTGGGAATCGATGACAAAAACAAAAGTGAAATTTAAAAGAAAAATAAAAAAAGAAAGAATAATTTAACAATTAAAAACTCCGAAACATGACAATTAAAATCGATGCAAAGGTATTACACCACGCCTTAAAGCAATTATCCCCAGTAGCAGGCACAAACTCATCATTGCCAATACTATCTTATGTTCTATTAACCGTTAAAGATGGAACGCTATTCTCTAGGGCTACTAACCTGACAACAACCATAACTACCGAGTCTGAATGCGATACCAAAGAGGATGTGTCTATGGTTGTGCCATACAGAGAGCTAACCAATATCTGCGCCGAAGCCAAAGGAACATTAGTTATCGAAAATAAAGGGGTGATATCTATTTTAACATCTACAGATACTTATAAACTAGGAGAGGCACATGATGTTAAAAACTACCCTACGCCGCATCAATTCGATACTATATCAGAATTTGATGCAGACAAAGATTTTATAAAAGCTCTGGCTACATCAAAACAAACGGTCACTAAAGATTTACTTAATGAACGATTCAGGAATATTAGTTTGATAGGCTCTGGCGGAAAGGTTAGCATCACATCCAGCGACATGAATAACCTGTACAACTACTGCGACGATTTAAAATGCACTAAAGATTTTAAATGCTTAGTAGACCCGATACTAGCAACGTCGGCATCATCCATGCTAGAGGCTCATGTTAAAATTGGGCAGAAATTTATAAGCGTAAAATCTCTTAACACAGAGATACTAACGACGCTTAGTGAGCAGGTGTTCCCTGACGTATCGAAGCTAATAGAATGTGAGTTTTTTAATGTTGAAGTAAAGAAATCGGATTTTATTTCTGCTATATCAAAAGCGATGGTTTTTGATAGTAAATATTATACCTTTGAGCTATCCTTTAAAAAAGGGAAAATACTATTAAGGTACGATGATACGTATGGTAATAATAGTTTTGATACAACAATAAAAGCAAAGCATAGTGTTGATTTTGATGATGCAGTAGCGGTCAATGGTTCTATGCTAAAACAATTAATCAACATGGTTGATGGGGATGATGTATCCATGAGCTTTAAATCTCAACGAGATAATGTCCATATCAGCGGTGGTGATAGCAGAGAGATAATTCTAATTAGACCACTTGTTATTAATGCTTTGCCTAGTAAAGAAGAAAAAGAAAAATAAATGAAGCTATCAACAACTTTTAAATTCTATAACGACAACGATGCCCCTTATTTCGCAGCATACAAAGTCGGTTCTTTAACCAATGGAGAGCCGACAATCATGTTTTGCATGGATGCGGCAATGCAGGTAGTCAAAGATGATGACGATAAACTGGAGACCTTCTTGGATATTGCGCTATCGACTATCACGCATGAATTTTGTCATGCAATGCAAGAGTGGCTAGGAAAAGAATTTGATGAACTGGAGGTAGAGAAAATTCTTGGTGCATACAATGAGCGGTGGAATGTTTTTAATGCAGAGCCATCTACCCAAGATGACCAAATGGTATTCGGCGTTAATGATTTTTTAGAGCAGCTAGAATCCATTGAAATAGATGGCAACTACTCCGACCACTACCATTTAGGTGCGGCAATGATGAAAGCTAAAATAAAGCAGTTATTTGCGCCGATGGTACTTTGGAAAGAGGCTTTTGAAAAAGATGCTGAAGAAAAAAACAAATAAAAAATAAATAGCATGGCAGTAACAGAAATTGTAAGAAGATTTATAAAAGAAATGGAGATGTATGAATCCCATATACTCCCCGATTTATTGGCTGCACACGGAGTTAGCCCTGCTAAATTCAAGCAGGTCTGTATATCGCAGCTAAAGAAGAACCCCGAACTACAAAAAGGGTTTGCTGATAGCCCATCCACGATGTACGCTAGTATACTTTTCATTGCCGAAGTAGGTCTAAGCCCTGACGAAGCTATTGGGGAAGCATTCTTGTACAGTTTTTATAATAAGGATACAAAAAAGAAGGAAATAAAACCTATAATTGGGTATCACGGTATCATAAAAATATTACTACGCTCTGGCTCTATAAAAACAATTGATACCAATTGCGTATTTGATGGCGATGTGTTTGAGTATGAGCTAGGTCTTAACCCTATATTAAAACATATCCCTAACCACGATACCCCAAGAAATAGCAATACATTCAAGTACGCATATAGTGTTGCTAGAACATCGGGTGGAGAAACTATCTTTCGGGTAATGAGTAAGAATGAGATAATTGCGGTAAGAGATATGGCGAAGATTACTAACTACATGTACTTCAATGATAAGAAAGACCCTAACTTTTGGATGCCACAGAAAACTATTTTAAAGCAGCTCTCTAAGCTCCTAGATAAAGATTACTATGGCAGCAAGGCTATACAATACGATAGCGTTATAGAGGGCGGTGGTACACTTACGTTAGATGCTGATAATCGTGGCGGTATTAAACTCATTGAGGGTGCTCCTGTGCATCCTAAGCGGTTTAGAACGATATACGATACATTAGGTAACGATGAAAATCAAAAAAAATGAGTGGACTAGCGAGAATATGTAAGCAACACGGCTCTATCACAGTAATAGGCAAAGATGGCAAATCCGCTACTTGGGTTTTTGATTATGATAAAAACAAGCCAGTACTTAAATCTAAAACAAAAGATAAAAAAAGCGTGCCGAAGTCGAAATAGAATGCTGATACCTTGAAATAAAAAAAAGTAAACTTTTATATTTACCTTTACTTTTTATTTTTAAATATAAAACCATAAAATAATGGCAAAAAAATATAAGCTGCTATTCGCTAATCAAAGCGAAGATAATAAAGGGAGCTACTATGATTTAGTTAGAGAAACCAAATTGTATTTATTCTTACAGCAACCCAATATGCCTCATGTGTACAGGGTTGATAAACGGTCTTTAGCTGTAAAGGGTATCAAAGAGGGGAAGGGTGGTTATCAGTGGGATGCTCCAAAAGCAAGGAGTTTAAAAAAGCTATAATAATTAACCAATAAAAAATACACCCATGACTACAAGTGAATCAAAAATGAAAGAGCTGTATGAGCTTATTAACAGTACCCATTCTTTAATGTTGGAACTTATTCACGACGATTTTGATATCTCCCCACCAAACGAAGATGAAGATGACTGGTATATATGCCTTGAACAGAAAATAATCAGATGGGATGAAGATAGATACACAATCACATGTTTGTACAACTCTCATAAAACATTGTTCTTCAAAACTGCGGACGAGGTTGTATCGTTCTATTTTGGGTATTGTGATTTATGGGCATCGCCTGAAAAAGAAGATGATAGCGTTATTGCCAAAGCAAATAATGTAGGTATATATATTGACTCAATGGTACGAATAAAATTATGCGAGAAAGATTACACAGAGGCTATAAACCCAAAACAGCGAGTGTATAAATCCTTATAAAAAATAAAAAAGTAGAATAATGACAACCGTAACAGAATTTTTTAGACAGTATTTTGGAATCCCAGAAGATGCTGAAGTTGAACAAAATAATACTCATCGAATCATCACTGAATTTGCTGCTAGCTATGCAGAGCATGTACTACAACAAAGTGTGCCACTCAAAAATAAAGTAGGTTACTTAGTATCCACCGAAGATTCAGCACTGATTGTCATTGCCGACAATATTGCTGACTGCTTCGATAAGCTGAACGATAAAGGCTACAAGAATTATAATTTAGTAAAGGCTGCTAGTTTTGATTTAGTAGTTTAGTAGGTTGCTACCTACTTCTACCTGACCAAAAACATAATTATCGTTATACGTAACGATATACGTGTTTATGTCATCTGTTTCTAAAAAGAAAGTGGCTAGATTCAATGAATTTAATCCATCTACTACTTGTTGCAGCGATGTTACAGTGCTACCGCCATTTGGTTCAATCTCTTGGCTTTCGGAAAACTCCGACTCTTCAGTAGTCCGATATTGTATCTTTACATAGTTCTCGTTGGTTATCACAAAACTACTAAAGTCGTATCTATATTCTGTCGTTGCTCCCGCTATACCATTTGACAAATAGTTCCCCATTACGGCAAATGGGATGTTTGCCGTAGTGTTATTGGTAATGCCCGTTCTTAAAATAGTTATCTCCATTTTTTTACGTATCAGTGTTTACAGTACATCCACGCCCTTGCATAGCAGCTTTAGCTACTAACCCTGCCCCAGTCGGTACAACAGGGGGCTGTGGTGGCAATACAGACGATTGTACGAGCTCAAATGTTCCAGTGCTATATCCAATGCTATCCAAGAACACCAGAGCATTATTAAGCCCCGTAACGTCAAATCCGCATACTCCCGCAGAGAAAGACGTTATCGTAGCAGGGAACGGTTGCGTTGTCGGCGTAAATGTTGTTAGCAAAGGACATCTGCTTATACTAAAAGATATTAAATTTGACGGTAACGCATGTGTTACTGGGTCAAATGAAACGAATTGATTTCCTCCTACATTTAAACTTGTTAGACTAGCAGGCAGAGCTAGCGACGGGTTAAATGTGCTTAAATTACAGCCACTTATTTGCAGAGATTGCAAATTACTCGGCAACGGATGGCTTGTAGGGTTAAAAGTATTTATCCTACACCCGTTCATATTTAAACTAAGCAAACTATTTGGTAGAGCAATGCTTGGATTAAAAGCGTTGATACCAGTGTTACTGCTTATATTCAATACCTGCAACGTAGACGGTAATGCTGTGCTTGGGTCAAATGCGCCAGACATAGAGTTTGTTGCCACCAATAAAGTTACTAACCCCGATGTTGGAGAAAATATCGGATTAAATGAGCCTGATATGGAATTTGTATTAAGGTTCAAAAAAGTTACTGAATCTGGGAGTATTGAATAATCGAACGATGTTAGTAAGTTGTTAGATAAGGAAAGAGATTGTAAAGTAGATGGTAACACCTTATTAAACGACGTTAATCTACCTACACCTAAATCTAAGGTAATAAGGTTAGTTAAAAGATTGATATTATTTATATCAACCATTCGATTATTTACGCCCGAAACAAGCGTTCGTAGTACCGTTATTGCCGAATAGTCGGTAGAAGAAACTTTGCACAAGAAGTTCCCATTTGATGAATACGTATGAGTGGGTCTGTAATTTGTAGCTCCTGAAAAAGTTTCAGCAGTTCCGTCCCCCCAATCTACAGTAATACCAAAAATTGCATTCCCGTTTATGTCAAACTTATGGCTACTAGTCCCGTTATTATTGAATGTCATTTCTAGCATAGGTACATCATCGCCAAATACATCTATCTGACCAAATATGTACTTAATGCTATACGTTATGATAACATTGCCACACAAATAAAAGTACCCTAAATTAAGGGTGTTTAACGCATCTACAATTCCCTGTGGAGTATTCACCAATAAAGGAGCGGATGCCGACGTAAATTCCGTAGCCCCAACTAATTTATATTGAATGATAACCAACCGTTGTGTAGTAAGCACTAATGCCGAAATATCCCATGCGTATTTAACGTTTGCGTTAATTAAGCTAGTGAACTGTAAGAACGCAGGGCTGCTACCCATTGAGCCAATGGGTACATCAGCACAGGCATCGCTGTCTATCTGCATGTCTAAAACAATATCTTCTACTACTAGTTTTTTCATTCAATGGTTTGTTAAAGCACTTCTTCATAATCTTCAAAAAAGTCAGGTCTATCCTCTAGCTTCTCTAGTTCATCAAAATTATCTACCGTACCTAACTCTTTTTTCATTATGCGCTTTGTATAAAAGCTCAACTGTAATTTTGTGTTAGCCAATAAATTAATAAGCAACTGGCTATTCCCGTTAAATACCAAATTCAAATCTTTTACATCATAGAATAAAGATGGTTGACTCTGGTATGGGTCAATGGTTGGCGTTAACGATATGTAACGCTGATTACCATTCGCATCCAAATAATTAAATTGTGCAACCTCTGTTATCTGACGATAAGAAGGAGATGCTAAGTATATCTTCTCTACAAAATACGCATAGTCACCCAATGAGTTTAAGAACTGGTTATAGTTCATATTCGGCATTGTTACCGTAACAGCGGGTGTCGTTGTCGTTACTGTCGGGCTTATTACTGTCGGGCTTATTACTGTACTCATGCTATTTTCTTGCTTTTTACTATGTAAAGGTAATATAAAATCATGGAAGTAGAAATTAATACTACGGCGATGGTAGTGTTTTTGTTTTTACCTACAAAAGACTTAAATGAGGCATACACATCATTTAGTCGCTTAAACCACCCTTTCCCATATTTCCATTTCAAAGGATGTGTTTCAAAATACTTCAACCGTATGTTGTATAGCACATCAAAATATTTCTTGGCATCTAGTTTATTAACCAGCGATACTTCAGCAGCAGTTATAGGAGATTTACTGTTCTCCGCTACCACCGATTTGCCGTATGCTTTATTAATAGCCTGTCTAGTATGTAAGAACCCTGATGCCCCACCGCCAACGCTATCCAAAATTAATTCGGCGATGCTATCATTTTTAATTTCATCCCCACGAATGATATCCCAAAACAAGGTCTTCCATATCACACGAGCCTGCTCTACGGTAAGTGCCTTCATTTGCTCTTGTGTAGGACATTTTTTATAGTACTGCTTGTACGTTATAGCAGCGATGCCGTACTTAGTGCCTATCAGTTTCCCGTCACAGTAATTTCCAGAATCTTCTTCATCTGCTTGGAATCGCCCCTCCTTATCTAAAATCTTATCAAAGGCTGGGGAGTAGTCGGCATAAAAAAAATCTTCCCCTGCATACGAGGAGAAGCGTTCGGCTCGGTTAATAGCCCTGTCTATTATGATATTTGAGTTTGCCAATTAGTTTTCCATTATTTCTTTCCCTGATGAATCAGTTACAATAAACTTTCCTGTTGTTGCTTTACGATACACTTTAAGCCCCATATCCTTCATTAGCTCTCTATTCAGTTCATCCAACGACGATTGTGGCTCTTTGCTGTTATACGCTTTGATATAAGCCGTAAGGGCAATATAAGCATCTTTAGCCCTTGCGTTCTTAGTCGCATCGCTGGCTTTCATTTTTGGCAAAGCTACTTTCTCTCTTTGAGAAGGAGATGGCACTTCATCCACAGCACTCGCCTTAACTTTTTTCTTCCCAAATAAAAATAGGAATAAAAAAGAAACGCCAAATACTAATATTGCTTTTTTTGCGCTGTCGTTCATGATTTGATTTTTTTGTATATTAAGTAGCACAATGCTAGCACCCCTGCGACTAAAACTATCTTGCCTAATATCTTTGATTTTGTGAAATCTATTTCCAATACTTTTTTTCGTTGTAATCGTAATGTTTCATACGCATTATCATAATCATCGGCGGTCATGATATTTTTCTTCAATAGCAGCCCGCTAACGAGTGACTGTAATTCATCCCTGCTCTTTTGGAGCTCGGAGAACACCTCTGCACCAAGATTACTTATTTTCATCCTAGTCTCAATCTTAGTAATCTCCGATTTAACATCGTTAATTACTTCGTTCGCTGAATTTTGATTAACTACGCCCATTATGCTTTCTTAATTAAAAAAACGGTTAATAATAATGCTACACTCCCACCAATAATAATAATAGCCATGTTAGTGCTTTTCTTTGCTTCTTGTGCGGTCTTAGTTGCCTTTATTTGAGAGATTGCCGATGCTAATATATTCAGCCTCTCGGTGCTATTATTACCTCTCAATGTAGCTTCTGCTACTTTACGCTGCTCATCAAACGATAGCGTCGACATCTGAAACTCAAACTCCCTACGCTTCTTAGCGTCGGATATACCAGTGATAGCAGAAGTTAAGCTAGATAAAGCTCCTGCGGCTGCGGCTGCTCCCCCTAGAGTTTTCCCCAAAGAAGAGCCCGTCGTTGATGCTGTTGCTGTTGCTACGTCTGGCATTACCTAATTATTTTTTTAACCGCAAATAAAATACCTATTAACACTATCCCTCCACCAATTATTACCAATGCGGTAGTAAGTTCTTTTTTGTTTGCCTGCTCCTCTTTGCCTATTCGTAATTGCACCACAGCGTTTGTTAATATACTAAGCCGTTCGTTCTGTGTTTTGGCGTTTAGTATCTTAGCGTTTAGCTGCTCTTGCTGTTGCAATGTTAGCATGGCTATCGACTGCTCAAACTCCCTACGCTTCTTAGCGTCCTTTACTCCCGCAATGGTCTGTGCTATGCCAGCCCCAATAGATACTACTGCGGCAGCGACTTGAACAAACCCTATGTAATGACGGTCATTCATTATGCTCTAGCTCTTGTTCTTTCACCGCCTGACGAATCAACTGCCGATGCAGGCGATGTAGCTCTATCGCTATTCAATACTGCCGTGTTAACCACATCATCATTGGACGCTGTGGTTGCAGAAGGTTTCTTTTCAAACAAGTCTTTAATGCTTCCTAATACTTTTGATAGTGCATCCCCCGCTGTGCCTACCTTATCTAATATACTAGGTTGCTCTGGGGTATACTGCTCATTAGCCTTGTCAGCTAACATCTTAGCCTTATTCTCACTTTTTTTGGTGATAGCTTTGGTGATAAAGAACCCTGCTACTAAAGCAGCTACTACGCCTACACCAATGATTATCCCTTTGTTACTATTTGCCATGTGTTTTATTTTAATGTTAACGCAAAAGGGCTTACCCTTACGTATGATGTTGAATCTATTTTAATTGACAACCCACCCCATGAGGATGTTTTACTACCGATTAGGTATAGCCATCCATTGCTAGCCATTTCTATTCTATTGGGAGTTATAACCGCTCCTTTTTTTACCGTAGACGAAACATCTTCGTCAATAAATCTTTTTGATACTGGCTCGTATACACCTTTTCGTACTGCCGTATCAGTTATAGCCTGAAAAGAATCACCACGCTTAAAAGCCGCTATGAACTTTTTTGCTAGGTCTATACGAGAACTATCCGCCGCTTGCGTCTGTGCTTTTTTTTCAGCAGTGGCAGCAGCATTAGAACGTATAGTCACAATCTTGTCGATATCCGATTGACTGTCTACCGTTTTCTTTCCTAATACGGATAGCAATGCTGCTTCTGTTTCAGAGCCAAAATCTCCATCTGCACCATACTTAGGTAGGTTTTCCACCCCAATAGCTTGTTGCAGTTCCGTTACCTTAGCTCCTTTGCTACCCTTAGATAGCGGGAACGTAGCTTTACCTGACGAGCTAGAGCCTTGACCCGTAGACGGGGATGATTCATCACCACCCATGAAGCTAGACTTGCTTTGACCCTTCGTTATCTTGAATATGGCAATAATGCCAATTACTAACGGGATAGCGTATATCCACAACTTTTTTTTGTTTGCCATTTCTTATTATTTAAAAACGTTTTTCCAAAATTCAAGAAACAATGTCCATGCTATACCAACAACCACTAACCCTCCAACCACTTTGCTTTTTATTTGCTTGTCTTTTTCAATATAATCCTTTATATCCACTATCTCTTTTACAAGCCCTTTTTGCCCATACGCTACATCACCTATCACCGCTTTTTGCACATCATTAACCGTTATAGTCAATTGTTGCATTTGTCGGTTTGTTTCATTTTGGCTTTTGCTAACCTCCTTTAGCAAATCCTTGATAAGTACTATATCGTCTTTTGTTACTCCGTCCATGTTTAATTCGATGTTTGGTTATCGCCCTAATTCATCTTTTTATATTACTGCACCCCTATTACTATATCAATAGTCCCTGTAAGTCTAGTTATGGTTATCCCAGACAGAGGTGATACAGCAAAATTAGAAACCAATGTAAATGTTTCTCCTGAAGCTCTTGTTATAGCATTAGGCTGAAGTTCATTAAAAGGTAGGTCTCCGCTTATTGAACAACTACTGCTTTCGTTTGGCTGCACAGATATTTGCATAGCCCCTAGTGAAGAATCAATAATCAGGCTGCCTGATGATAATGTGTATGTAAAAAACCTCATATCCTTACTGTTTTAAAGTTTACTTAATCTGTCGGCTTCATCAATTAATTTCTGAATTTTAGACAAGGCTTCATTTACTCTCTCTTTATCTTGTTCGTATTTTTCATCAATCGATTCGGATTGTTTAACGACACTCGCTTTTTGTCTAGGGAGTGATTCAACTAAAAATGTGTTTTTTGAACCGTTATCATTTGTAACGATTAAAACCAGCTTGTCTGCTGTGATTTGAAATGTGGGCATTTTTTTTTGTTTTTAAATTTAATAAAATAAAGTTTTATATCATAATCCAGTTCGCACCAGTGCTCTGAACACGTAAACTATCCCATTGGTTAAGAGATATACTACCACTTGCAGAAGCGTCTATTGTTTGAGAAGAAGTAGTATTAATTGTAATTACACCCGAACCAGAATTTTTTATAACGTATATCCTTCCTGTTACACCTACTGCTGTTGGTAAAGTTACTGCAAATGTGTTGTCTGTACAATTTACCGTATAATTAGTATCATCTAATGTATATGTACTATCCTTTTCTACATAAGCATTTGCAAAAGAACCATCTACTTGTAAAGTCGAATTAGGTAAATCATTGCCAGATACATTTACACCTACTTTACTATTAATACCATCTACCTGAAATAATTTAGAGCCCCAGCCAACAAGAAACTGCTTTTCGTTCATGTTTTTCATCTCGTTACCAAACATGTAAACATAATCGCAGACCTTATCTTCCGTACCTGCATTATAAAGTACATTCTCGCCATTTGATAAACTTGCACCTGCAATAAAACAACCATCCCCAAAACTTTGACAAGGATATAAGTTGTCAAAATCAGTGATATGCTGAATCATTTGAGAAGTCTTCCCGAAATTAACTATATCAAAATCTATTGCAGGGTATGCTTCAACATCAAAACAACCATTTATCCCGTTAGCGACACCATCAGAAATAACATTATTACAACAAGTAAATAGCCCACTTATTGATGAAGAGTCGCCAGAAGTATATACAAACGATTTGTTTCCATTAAAAAGACCGTTTAATTTTGCACCAACCCCACTTGCGTATATTTGTTCTGCGTTATTTTCAAAATAGCCTAAAATTGAAGCTCCACAGCCTGTAGCATAAATTATTTGTTGGTTGCTGCCAAAATAACCTGATATTGAATGAGCATAACCTTGTACTGTAATTTCTCCTACATTACTATCAAATATACCAGATATTATTGCTGCGGCAGAATTAGTATAAATTTCACCAGAATTAGCACTAAAATAACCACCTATATAAGAAGCATCTCCGTTTGTGTGAATACTCGCTGAATTTAAAGAAAAATTCCCCACCATAGAAGACCCAACACCACTCGTATAAATTTCCTCTGAATTACCACTAAAATAACCACCTATATAAGAAGCATCTCCGTTTGTGTGAATACTCGCTGAATTTAAAGAAAAATTCCCCACCATAGAAGACCCAACACCGCCTACGTAAATTTCACCAGAATTAGCACTAAAATAACCACCTATATAAGAAGCATCATCCCATGCGTATATTTGTTCTGCGTTATTTTCAAAATGACCTTCAATCGCAGATGAATAGCTATTGGTATAAATCGAGTTTTGGTTATTACTAAAATAACCGATTATCATAGAACCGCCACCTCCTGCATAAATATCTTGTTGATTGCTACTAAATTCCCCTTTTATAGAAGCCCCAGCCCCTGTAACATAAAAATTCGCTGAATTGCTACTAAAATCTCCTTTTATAGAAGCCGAACTAGCACTTGCATAAATAGCCCCTGAATTATCATCAAACGCACCTGTGATACAGGCTGCCAATCCTTGTGTATAAATATTACCTTGATTATTACTCATTTGCCCTTGAATAGCAGATGCAGCACCGTCTACATGAATTTCGCCTGCATTATTGAACATCAATCCTTCAATAGAAGATGCTGGAGCGTTTGTGTAAATCAAGTTTTCATTATCAGAGAAATAACCGTTTATACTTGAACCATAAGCATTAGAGCTAGAATAAATATCTCCTTGATTTAATTGGAAAGCCCCATTTAGCGAAGTCCCTTCTGACCTTGCTGATATAGAGCCGTCATTACTCCCAAACCGCCCATTTAAAGATGAACCATAAGAAGTGAAACCTATATAAATATCGTCTGTATTACCTTGAAATATCCCACTAAAAGAACTACCCTCTGAATTAGAGTAAAACCCGCCAGAATTAGATTCAAAATTACCTAAGTATAATACATTTTTAGTAGCAGAAGTTGGGGCAAAATTTTCAGTTGCAACAGCTAAATAACTATTGCTTACATGAAATTTAGAAATATCAACATATTCATTTATTTCAAGTCTTTGTTGAGAATATCCTGTCCCATCCAATGATTCTAGCCTTAACGAACCATACTGTCCACTTATAATTTTCCCAAAACCAATAGGGTTGCCATCACCATCTTCGGCTAATCCATAAAAGTAATGCTGACCAATTACCGTTGCTAAAAAATTATCTGTAAAATCTCCGTCATAGGTAGGCATACTAATTTTATATTCACCTACATTATCTTTTAATTGGAAATCATAAGAAGAATCCTCGAATACAAAATTAAACCCACCGCCATCGATAGTATTATTTTTATCTAATACATTTCCGTTATCTATCGTTTGCTGCCAAGTCTCACTACCTCCACCCCCACCGCTGCCACCCGATGAGCCAAAGCCAAAGCCAAAATTTTGTAATCCTCCTGACATCTTTACGTTTTTTTGTTTATGTTATTCAGGGCTATGTCCGAATAGCTCCTCTATTTCAATTTTCTTTACGGCTGCCCCCCCGTTATACAACCACATCGCAATATCCTCATTACCCTTCGCTACTATCATAACTGATACAGCACTATTTGATATCTCTAAATCGCTAGAAAATTGCGTTAGCGACTTAGCAATAAAATCGGGTGCAATTAAGCTATACCCTTTAAAATCAATCTTCACTCCTAAGATATTCATGAACGTCAGCTCCCTAACTTTCTTATACCCCTGCATTAAATCGTAAGCCGCATCACCGTTTTTATCTAACTTTAGTAGAACTTGAATATCCTTTCTGTCTACCTTCAACTCATTAGCAAATCTATCCAGTGCTTTAGTTGAAATTTTTTTAAACTCATTTGAAATAAAATCTATCATGTCTGTTTTTTTATCCTACTCTACGAACGTAGGTATTGTTTAATTGTTGTACTATATTCTATGGGTATTGTCGTAGAAACAAAACCACTCTTTATTTTAGCATATCCCTTAATCGCAAAACTAAGGTCTTTCTTTTGTGTGGTATTCAATAAAATTTCCACAATATTTTTAAGAACTAATTGAGGGTCAAAACTAAACCCAAGAGTAATATCGCTGTATCCATTAGCGGGTATAACAAAAGGCTTATCTTCTACAATATATCCTACATTCTTTCCCTCTGCTACTACATCCAAATACAACCGTTCTACCGTAGCACTTATATCCGCTTTGCTAATAAACCTAAATCCTAAATCAAAACTTATCTGCGTCTTTGTTAAGCTCTTTACTTTAATGCTCAATATCTCATACGTGTAATCGCTTAACAGTATAGCCTGTGATTTAAAGTATCGGTAAAGCCCGAACCCTAAAACACCAAACCCAACAACAAATAATATTATTTTTTTTACCATTGAATTTATTTAAAAAGTATTATTAATGCTGCAACAGCCACAATACCACCAACACCGTAAATGATATACTTATTAGTATCTTCACTAGACATCTTACCCCCCGTAGATGTTTCTCCACTAACTTTCTCTAAATAAGCGAGCGTCTCTGCCTTAGCAGCCTCTTGCTCTTGCTGCTCCTTAACCTTCGCACAATCCTTTGATATAAGAAGGTCTTTAATGTCCTTGCTGATATCATTTAGTACTTTGTTACCTCTGTCAGCTACTCGCTGGTTAACACCAGAAGCTACTGATTTTACATTAGCCTCTATTTGGTTTTGAACAGCCGAAAGCATTTTCTCTAATTCATCGCATCCCATTTTATTACTAAACGGGAACATATTTATATTACCTACTGCCGCATTGTGCATGGCTAATGAATCAGGGTTTTTAGGGACTCCGTATCTTCTAACAGCATCCTTAATAACCCATATAGGCACTTTGCTGAAATTACTTTTAGCAACACTCTGATGCCCCTTATCCGCATACGACTTGTTATATAAATCGTTTATCGCATTTTTAAATTCTTCATCTGGCATATCCACGCTTATAGCCTTAGCCGCTTTCTTTGCTTTCTGCCTTCCTTCTCCTATGCCTAAAAAATTACTAAATTCATCGTCAATAAATCCATTGCCAACACGAAGGCGTTCTCTTGATTCAAACTCCCCACACGAAATCATATCTAGCTTCTTTCTATTTCTATCGCCAAAGCCAAATACGATATCATCGGTGAAGCATTTACTACCTAACCGAGACTCCG
>JACCDT011708779.1_pt1 | contig 21957 bp, 6 predicted proteins | sample 7446291 | NCBI WGS metagenome assembly JACCDT01 (sample SAMN15323446, study PRJNA562643) | freshwater metagenome | isolation source: river surface water | place: USA:Blue River Watershed | collected 2017-08-17 | reverse complement strand
TGCTGAGTGGTGGTGCTCTCGAGTTCATCTATCTCCTGCTGCTTCTGCTCAACCAGGTCCTTCATCTTCTGAGCATTCTCATTAGTGAATGACCTGTAGTTCATATCAACCAGGTAGTTGTACTTGGAGAACTCGGATCCACTTGCTCGCGGGTCTTCGTCAAAGCCCTTCTTGAGTTCCTTCAGTAGAGACTCCTCTGTCATGGTTCTCATGTTTATCTTGCCCTGCTTGACCGCTCCGATGAACTTAGCCTTGTTGGTAAGGATAAGCATCTCGTATCTGAGTTGCTCTATCATGGCATCTCGACGGAGTGCATACATCTCCAGTCTATGTTCGTAGTAGTACTCGATGATGTCCTTCACCTTCTCGAAATATTTGAGCTTGCCATCCTCCGTGAAGAGGTACATGTTGGTCTCGCTCAACTTGGAGCTCAGCTTGAACATCTTCACAAGGTCATCCCTGTCCATCTTCTTTACCTTGTCATACTCAGCCTTCTTGAACACGAACTTGATATCGATGTTGATATCATCATGGTCATAGATGATATCACTGAGTATCGTGTTCTTGGCGGATAGCATAGCCTCACTGAATGCCTTGTAATCATCGGTCCATACATTGATGGGCAGCTCTGTGATACGCAGCATCCTCTTGTCATCGATGAACTCCCAGATACCATACGTGGTATACTTGCGTGGTCCATTGGCTTCTATAAATCCATTGAATCCCTTGTACCATGGAAGGATGGGCTTTGGGGTCTTGCCCATCAGTAAGCTCTTGATGTACGATCCCAAGTCTCTTGGATTGTACTTGAGCACCGATGTACTGAACCCAGTAGCTATACCCAGAGCTCCATTGATGAGCACAGTCGGCAACACAGGATAGTAGCACTTGGGTTCTATCTTGACATCATCGCTCTCGTTATGAGTCAACAAGCAGTTGTCTCGCTGGTCGAACAACCTCAAAGCTATAGGATTGACTTGTGTGAAGATATATCTCGGTGATGCGGCATCTTTGCCTCCAGCCAGTCTGGTTCCAAATCCCCCATTGGGCATGAGCAAGTTGATGTTGTTGCTACTTACATAGTCCTGTGCCATGTTGATGACTGCTCCCATCAATGAAACCTCTCCATGATGATAGTCTGTCTGTTCGCTGACCTTGGCTCCAAACTGGGCAACCTTCATCTCGTTCTTGACGATGTGCTTCATCGCTATGTAGAGAATCTTTCTCTGGGATGTCTTGAGGCCATCCATAACATTTGGAATGGACCGCTCGCAGTCATAGGTTGAGAAGTGGATGAGCTCATGGTCAATGAAACTACTCACATCACACTCTCGCTTGGACCTATCGATACAACTCGCTGGGTCATACCTGTACAACAACCATTCCTTGCGGTCATCAGCTCTCTTGCTATTGAATGCCAGAGACATATGTTCATCGCACTCATCATCTCGCTGGAAGGCAATCAGTTTATTATCTATGTTGGATAGAGCATCGCAGGCATCATCTCTGGTACTCGTGCCCAGTCCCTTGAAATATTTGGACTTGTACTTACCCGACGCTGTCTTCATCCATTCTTCAAAGCTATTCAGAGTATAGAATGGGATGGTTTTGCTTCCCTGGAACACCTTGACAATCGGGGTGATACAGTAGTTGATGAACCCTCTATCAATCAAGGCTGGCCAGAATGCATGGATGAAGTTTATAATTAACCCGCTGATATGAATTCCATCTACGTCAGAGTCGGTGAGCGAGATGATACCTCCATAACGTAGTTGATTGAAGTCCTTATCATCCTCATATGTGGTTCCTATCTTGAGTCCAATGATTCGGATGATGTTCTTGATTTCCGCGTTGGCGGTTATCTTGGTTGGGTCAACTCCCCGCACATTCAATAGCTTTCCTCGCAATGGGAAGATACCAAACCTGTCTCTTCCAATGACCTTAAGAGCGGACATGGCAAACGTCTTGGCAGACTTTCCTTCACACAGGATGAGCTTGGTCTCCATGCTTCTATTGCGAGCTGCCCAGTTAGCATCTTCAAGGTCTGGGATATCTCCCAGCCGCACAGTCTTGGCTCCGTTTATTTTTTCCAAGTCCTTCATCTGCTTGGTATCGGACACGGATGTCATTGCCGCCACGATACTTGACTTGAGTAGTTTCTTCCTAAATGCCTCGCTCATAACATACTCACTGCCATAGTCCTTTCTTGGGGTCTTCAAGCCCTCCTTGGTTTGTGAGCTGAACCCTGGATTCTCGATGACTGCATTGATGAATAGGAACATCTTGTTCTTGACATCAGATGGCTTGATGGTTATCTTCTTGGCAACCTTGGCAATAACCAAGGAGGTTATCAGTCCAGCCACATGTTCCACATGAGTGCCTCCAATAGTTGTGTGTATACCATTGACGAATGATGCATGCTGGAACCCATTGTTTGACAGAACAACACCAACCGTCCATCTATCACAGATATCTATGATTGGCTTCTCTCCTACTGGATGCTTGTACAACATCATGTACTGCTCTGGCTTCTTGATGGTTATCTCCTCGTCATTGAAGTACGTACGTACCCTGGGTCCCGACACGAAGCCGATATCGATGAGCCGCTTCTTGACCAACATCACGAAGTCATCTGATAACTCGTCGACTTCGAAGAAGTCTAAGTTGGGCTTGAACATGATGAACGTGTATGGCTTCTTTCTACAATTCTTAATCTCTGGTTCATACTTGATTAGCTCTGGCTTTCCATGTCTGACTCCATTCTTGTTCTTTGGCGGTATCTTCATTTCCCATTGCTGGGTGTACATCTTCTTGGTATTGGCATCAACCGTCTGTAGCATGAACACATCTGAGTAGATGACTGCCAGCGATGCGCCCATGCCATGCATACCACCAGTGATACGCTTCTTGGAGTCATCGAAGTTGCTACCACTACGTAGCTGCCCAAACAGCATCTCTGGAATGTATATCCCAAGTTCTTCCTTCTTGACAACTGGTATACCAGATCCATTGTTCAGCACACTGATGAATCCAGAGTCTCTATCAACAGATACCTTAATCTCCGTGCATGTACTATCTCTGATAGTATGGTCAAAGGCATTCAATAAGATTTCCTCGAAGATACGTAGCATACCAGCGTTGTACATGATTGGCTTCTTGATGATGGCAACATCATCGATTTCTATATCAGCTAAGAACATCTCCTGCTCTACTGGTAGATGCCCGCCGATGTATACACCGGGTCGCATGATGGCATGCTCGGTATCATCGAGGACTTGGTACTTATCAGCTACAGACATGGTTGCTATATTTATTTATCTCCGAGTTCAATTTTGGAGAGACTCCTCATCAGGGAACTCGTTGTTGAACAGACGAGCCGTATACTCAATGACTGTAAGTTCATCTCCCATATCATGATTGCAGCTGGCACAGCATAGATATATATTGTCATTGCTCCAATCTCCTCCCTTGGTTTGGGCTATATCATGACTCCTATGGCAGGCTGAGCTGTTGATATCCATATCCTTCTGGCAGCAGTAGCACTTGACAATGATGCGTCCATCATTGAATGTTATGTTGTTGCGCGCCTTCACGTACTGCCGTTTGTCCTTGGCTGTCTTATGTTTGTTGCTGTCTTGTAATTTGAGTTTGAGGTCTACTTCATTCATCTGATACCGATAGTCGCCAGTAGATGCTTGCCTGACACTTTCTATCTTCTGTGTGAGTCTGTCTGGGCATATGTTGGCCTCGGTAGCTATGGCTGCTATCTTCTCCAGGTTATCCACTGAGACTGCTGTGATTTCCTTGGTTCGGTCCTTCTCCACTATCTTGATAGGCTCAGCCAGTTCTGCGATGTTGCGCTCAATGACCTTGATGGTTTCCTTAGTTATGTCAACTCCATCTCTATATCCAGAGAATGCAAGTACATCTCTCATGCTCTTGTCCGAGATATATTGACACGACGGAGTTCCATACAACTCGAAGTCAGTGAAGCGGTTGAAGTGCGTGGATACATACAGCACTCGGTTCTTGTTGTTCTCCTTCTCCATGAATGCTCGGTCAAGAGCCTTCTCAGCGGCCATGCATTGGCGGTCCTTGTCCTTGTCATCCAACTCCATACGTTTCAGTTCTATAGCCTCAGCATATTTCTGTGCCATCTCCTTACATCTTTGTTCAATGTCTGCATCATGGCATTCCTTCTGCTGGACCAACTTCTTATTTTTATATTCCAGCATCTCCTTCTCATATAAAGATAATTGTGGTTTGGATTCAATCACTGGAGTTGCTTGTTGTTGTGCCTTCAATCGTAGTCCATAGAATGATTTCTTGTCCTTACGAACGCCAGCTATGGCCGCCAGCATCTTGTACAGGGTGAGCTTGCCCTTGGTAGCTCCAGTGTGTTCAGCATAGGCATCACGAACAGCTGTGGTCAGTACTTCTGCTCCAGCAATGAACTCGATGCGGTTGTCGATGAATGTCTGAATGATGGCGTTCATCTTGAGAATCTTGAAGATTGTGTAATATCCTTGGAGATACTATATATGGTAGGGTTGGGTCAATTTAAAAAAATAAAGCCAGCTGCTTAGTTGAACCACTTGTAATGACAGAAGGTACATGTGATGATGAGCGTGCTGGGTTCATCAAGCGAGCGCATCTGCTTGTTCTGAATGGTTGTTTCCTTATGTCCGCACTTGTGGCATCTATACAGTGATGATGTCTTGAGTGTGATGTGTTGGTTGAGCCGCGTGCTGAGTCTGTCCAGTATGGCTTGGTTCTTGGATGGACACAAGTCCTTGTTATCCAGTTTGGATACGGTAGATGGGTCTATGGCTCCCTCCAACAACTGGGTTGCCAGGTACTCATCTCCAACCTCAGACTCGTAGTCAAGGTTCTTGGTTATGCGCATGATGCGGGTTCTGTATAGATGCTCGAACTGTGGATGACTGAAGTCCTTGTGTAGTAGCTCTTGGTCAGCGATATCGTTTGCATCATCAAAGCATGACTTCTCAATAGCAATGACCATAGGCTCGTAGTCCTGTATGTTGCCCTCTATGAGATACTTCTCCAAGAGAGAGGCTATCAGTATAAGATAGGCTCTACGTAGGGTATTGTATGACTCATCCTCATAGACGGACACTGGAAGCACGAACTCTGTTTGGTACGACATGGCTATACTTATACTTGACCTGCTTCAATTTTAAAAAACAAAGCTACTCCAACGCCACTCCAAGGAACTGGCATATCTGCAGGATACGGATATGCATCATAGTTAGCAGAATCCTCTGCGTGGTATATCTGTGGTAGTAGCCTTCTATTTGGCTCCGGCATGCCTCTACGAGGTTCATCACGTTGGTCTTGCCACAGATGACCTTCAGTCCGTATTTCATGCGTATGCCAGTAGTCTTCATGTTTTTTATTTTCTCCACAGCAGTATTGAACATGTCCAGATTGTGGGCATTGTTATCGATGAGCTCGTCATTCCTATACTTGCATGCCTTGTAATCAGCATACAACAGCAATGCATTGTTCTTTGCCCAAACCAAGGATGTTTCATCGCATATCTCATGGTTCTCTGCAGCATCCATAGCATTCTCCAGACGATACTTCATCATCATGAACGCCTTGAATTGCTTCTCTGTCTCCTCCATGCAACGCTCCATAGATACTTCCTTCATTGATACTTATCAATTGCAGGGTATCTATTTTGAGCTCTAACCATGGAGTATCTTTTGGACGAGCGCCTCGAGCTGGGCAATGCGGGATTCAAGAGCCTCAATCTTGGCATCCTTGGCCTCTAACTGGGTGAACACCTCTCGTTGGTTGAGAGCAAGCATGGGGATAATCTTGCCCGGACTGAACACGAACTTGGCATCCTTGGGACTGATGAATCCATCATCATCGATGCACTCAGTCATACCCTGGCTGGGAGTAATGGTGACGAGGTCAGTGAAGCCCTTCTTATAGATATCCTGGGCGATGTAGCCATAGTCCACAATCTTATCGCCAGTGCGCCAGTTGAACTTGACGGGTGTAGTGGTCATTATGAACTTCTTACTGAACTCAGGCGTGAGCTCTATGATGTTCTCCTTGAGTCGTCTATCTGAAGTAATCTCAATCTCACCGGTACACAGGATACGACCATCAGTACGCATTGAGTAGTTGGCTGATGCTGCATCGCCAGCTTCCACCAAACCATGGGCATTGTAGGCATTGTTGTATGCGAACGCCCCGGTGTATTGGTATGCCACATACCCAATCTCAACAGGCAGAGCATCGCTGGCTGGGGTTCCTATACGCAGGGCATCAGCTCCAATCTTGTGGATAGTGGCGACATCCTTGTTGGCATCCAGCACCAATGCCTTGGATAGAGTCGCCACACCCGGGGTGACGTCGACATAGTTGAGTTCAGTAGCAGTAGCAGTAATCTGAGTGCCATCGATGCTGAGCTTGCCAATAGCAAAGTCGGCATAATCCTGTGTATTGAGAGTAGTAGTACTGTCAATCGGGGCGAAGGTGGCCACGAACTTGTCTGATGCCTCCTGCCATATGATGGATGGGAATGTTTTGTTGTACAGACTCACCCCATCAGTAGCAACCACTGATGCACTGAGCGCTGAACTCAGAGTGGCTGTGAGGGTAGCTCCATCATATGCAGTAATCTTGCGAACATTGTCAGATGCACTGCCAGATGTTATCTTGACCCACCAATCCTTGTAGTAATCATTGTTGATATTGGCTCCAGACACGAAGGTGATATGAGTGGAGTCTGCAGATGAGTCTATGGTGGTGGTATACTTGGCGGTATCTGCAACCACATCTCCAGTACCCGCATCATTATCGACTTGATAACGTTGTATCAACATACCACCATCCTTGCCACTGCCAGATGGGCCAGCATTCACGGTAATAGTGTTATCAGCAACATCCAATGTAGTTGTGTTGATAGTAGTGGTAGTACCAGACACCAACAGGTTTCCCGCAATCGTAGCATTGCCACCAATGTACAGATTCTCAGCTATACCAGCGCCGCCGGAGACAACCAAGGCACCCGATGATGCGGATGTTGCGCCAGCAGTACTGCCAACATACAGCTTCTTGGTGATACCAACACCGCCACTAACAACAAGGGATCCGGTGGATGTGGATGATGCATCGGTAGTTCCTCCGATATACAGGTTCTCCGCAACACCAGCACCACCAGCAATCACCAATGCTCCTGTGGATGATGACGTGGAACCAGTAGTACTGCCAACAAACAGCTTCTTGCCAACACCTACACCGCCAGCAACCACCAAAGCCCCATCGGTAGAAGCTGTAGCATCAGTAGCATCTCCGATGTATGCCTTCTTAGCAACTCCAACACCGCCACTAACCACGAGGGTTCCGGTGGTAGATGATGATGCATCAGTAGTTCCTCCGATATACAGGTTCTCAGCCACACCAACTCCACCACCAACCACAAGGGTTCCTGTAGTAGATGATGTAGAACCCGTAGTTCCACTCAGAGTAGTGATGCCAGCCACGTTCAGTTTCTTGGCAATACCCACACCACCAGCAACCACCAGAGCACCAGTCGAAGTAGATGATGACTCAGTGGTATCTGTAATACTGCCAGTTCCGCCAATAGTTATGTTCTTGGTGATACCAACACCGCCAGCAACAACCAACGCACCTGTTCCAGTGGTTGTTGAGTCAGTAGTATCTGTGATACTTTCAACTCCACCAACCGTGAGATTCTTGGCAACACCTACACCACCAGCAACCACCAACGCACCGGTAGCTGTAGTAGTAGAGTCGGTGGTATCTGCCATGGTGGCAACTCCGCCGACTGTGAGCTTGGCTCCAACACCCACACCACCAGTGATAACCAAGGCTCCAGTGGACGATGATGATGAGTCAGTAGCACTACCAACAAACAGCTTCTTGGCGATACCCACACCGCCAGCAACCACCAGAGCACCATCTGTAGTGCCAGTTGCATCAGTAGTAGCATTGACGAACAGGTTCTGGCCAATATCCACACCACCGGCAACCACCAACGCACCATCGGCAACTCCAGTAGAACTTACCGTACTACCGATGTATACCTTCTTGGCAACACCCAAACCACCAGCCACCACCAACGCACCAGTGGATGTGGATGATGCATCCGTAGTATCAGTGATACTTTCGATACCACCGACAGTGAGATTCTTGGCGATACCGGCACCACCAGCAACTACAAGAGCTCCAGTAGATGTGGATGACGAATCTGTGGTATCAGTTATGGAAGTAGCACCACCAACAAACAGCTTGGCTGCAACTCCAAGACCACCACCAACAACAACTGAACCAGTAGAAGTAGAGGATGAATCGGTAGTATCTGAGAAGGTAGCAACTCCGCCAACATATATCCTGGCCGCAACTCCAAGACCTCCACCAACAACAAGAGAACCGGTGGATGTAGATGATGAGTCCGTGATATCAGTGATGGTAGTGATGCCGCCAACATACAGCTTCTTGGCAATGCCAACGCCACCAGCCACAACGAATGCGCCTGTTGATGTAGATGATGATTCTGTAGTATCTGAGATACTGAAGGCACCGCCAACAGTGAGATTCTTTGCAATACCAACACCACCAGCGACAACAAGGGCACCTGTAGATGTGGTAGTTGAATCCGTAAGGTCTGCTATAGATGTGATACCTCCAATGTACAAATTCTCAGCAACACCAACTCCACCAGCCACAACAAGAGCACCCGATGTAGTCGATGTGGAACCAGTAGCACTACCAACATACAGACTCTTGGCAACACCCACGCCACCAGCAACAACCAATGAACCATCAGTCGAACTTGTAGCATCAGTGGTATCTGCAATCGTAGCAACTCCACCGATAGTCAACTTGGCTCCAACACCAACACCACCAGTTACAACAAGAGCGCCAGTAGATGCGGATGATGAGTCAGTAGCATCAGTGACAGCAGTAGCTCCACCAACAGTCAGCTTGGCTCCAATGCCAACACCACCAGTTACAACAAGAGCACCAGTAGAGGTAGATGATGAATCAGTGGTATCTGCAACTGTAGCAACTCCACCAACAGTCAACTTGGCTCCGATGCCAACACCGCCGGTTATAACAAGGGCGCCAGTAGATGCGGATGATGAGTCTGTAGCATCAGTGACAGCAGTAGCTCCACCGACAGTCAACTTGGCTCCGATGCCAACACCGCCGGTTATAACAAGGGCGCCTGTAGATGTAGATGATGAGTCGGTTGCACTACCAACATAGAGACTCTTGGCAATACCCACACCGCCAGCCACAACAAGAGCTCCATCAGTAGATGATGTGGAATCAGTAGTATCTTCTACAGTGATAATTCCACCAACATACAGATTCTTGGCAATACCAACACCACCGCCAACAACGAATGCACCTGTAGTAGTTGATGATGAGTCCGTGGTTGATGACATGCTAAAGGTTCCTCCAACATATAGATTCTCAGCAACTCCAAGACCACCACCAATAACGAGAGCACCAGTTGTGGTCGATGTCGAACCAGTAGTATCAGTGATAGCAGTAGCTCCACCAATAGTCAGCTTGGCTCCAATGCCAACACCACCGCTTACAACGAGAGCACCAGTAGATGTGGACGATGAATCAGTAGCACCGCCAATATAGAGACTCTTGGCAATACCAGCTCCACCAGCAACAACAAGAGCACCATCAGTAGATGATGTTGCATCAGTAGTATCTTCTATTGTAGTAATCCCACCAACATACAGCTTCTTGGCAATACCCACACCACCAGCGACAACGAATGCTCCCGTGGTAGTGGATGACGAATCCGTAGTTGATGTCATGCCAAAGGTTCCCCCAACATAGAGATTTTCAGCAACTCCAAGACCACCACCAACAACAAGAGCACCCGTCGCAGATGAAGTAGAAGTGGTAGTATCTGCAATCGTAGTAGCTCCACCAACAGTCAGCTTGGCTCCAATGCCCACACCTCCAACCACAATCAATGCACCAGTAGATGTAGATGATGAGTCTGTAGAACCACTAACATAGAGACTCTTGGCGATATCAACACCGCCAGCTACAACAAGAGCTCCATCACTGGCTCCAGTAGTATCTGTGGTATCCTGTATAGTGGTGATACCTCCAACATACAGCTTCTTGGCGATACCCACACCACCAGCAACAACGAATGCGCCAGTGGTAGTGGATGATGAATCTGTGGTGGATGCCATACCAAAGGTTCCTCCAACATATAGGTTCTCTGCTATACCAACACCACCACTAACAACAAGAGCACCTGTTGTCGATGAAGTAGAAGTTGTAGTAGCTGCAATCGTAGCAACCCCACCAACTGTCAGCTTGGCTCCGATGCCAACACCTCCAGTCACAACCAATGCACCTGTGGATGTTGATGATGAATCAGTAGAACTGCCAACATAGAGACTCTTGGCAATACCAGCACCACCGGCAACAATCAAGGAACCAGTTGAAGTAGATGATGCATCTGTAGTTGCAGCAGCGGTAAGAACACCACCCTTGATGCCTGCATATGAGGTATAGGTAATGGATGGAGACCCATCAGATGGCGTAATGCCGGCAATGAAGGTCCCAGTGGTGCTGTTCCAAGCAAATGCAGAGCAGGTGTTGCTATATAGAGAGACTCCATCAGAATTATTGGCACCGGTAGTTGTCATCGCAGATGCCAGTGTTACGATACGAGTGGATCCAACATATCCAGTAATCTTACGGACATTGTTGGTATTAGTGCCAGAGGTAATCTTAATCCACCAACCGGTATAGTAATTATCCACAGAACTTGCCGAGGCTGGGAGGCCAAACTGCGTGGTCGATATGGCAGATTCTATGGTAAATGTGGCTGTGGGTGTTTCATTGACAATATCTCCAGTTCCGGCATCATTGGCAACTTGATATCGCTTCATCACCATACCAGAATCAATACCCATGCCAGAAGGTGCAGTATTCAACACAATGGCATTATCAGCGATGGTAAGTGTAGTTGAGTTGACAGTGGTTGTTGTTCCAGACACGGTAAGATTGCCTCCAATAACAGCATTGCCACCAACATTAAGACCTCCACCAATACCAACGCCACCAGTGACTATGAATGCGCCATCAGTTGTCGTTGTTGTTGCAGTGGAATTGGATACCTTTGTAATACCAGCAACATTCAATTTCTTAGCAATACCAACACCACCAGCTACAACAAAGGCACCATCTGTTGATACCGTTGAATCTGTGGTAGTTAAATGTTTCAGAACTCCACTCGAGTACAATGATAACATCTGAGGTGTGCCAAAGTGGCCGAATGAAAGGGTAGAATTGCTGGCAGAAGCCGAATACGTAAATGTAATCTCACCCTGTTGGTCCGTAGTATTGGCTTTACCAAGCACACATGAAATGTTGCTTCCACTTGCCAAATCAGATTTATACATCAGCAATGGTCGGATATTGTTATTAAAGGTTGCAGCACCACCACAAGTTATATTCTTGGCAATGCCAACACCGCCAGAAACAACCAATGCTCCCGTCAGCGATGATGTAGAATCTGTAACATCCGTTATACTGGATACCCCTGAAGCTTTAAATGTACCAACAACATCAACAGCAGCAGTTGGAGCTCCGCTTCCATAGAACCTAACACCAGTGGCTGTAAAGTTTGCTATATATACATTATTTCTGAAGAAGTTCATGTTATGATCCGTAGTGGTACCAAACCCAGCCCATCCACCAGGATCCAATACAGTAGCATACCGAATAGTACCACTTGCAGTTGAGTGTACAAATCCTTCCAAATCACGAGCAATGGTTATCGTTCCTGATGATGAGATGTTTCGTATGGATGAGATATCCTTATTTGAATTGACAATAAGTGCCTTAGATGCAGATGCGGTACCAGCGGTAACGCCATCAAGAACACCTATTTCGGCCTCAGTGATAGTAGTAGCGCCCATAGTCAATGATCCTGTAGTAGATGTAATGTTGGCAGCTCCAATATTACCTATAGAACTGATATTTTTTGAACCATCAACAACAAGAGCCTTAGATGCTGATGCAGTGCCGGCAACAACTCCATCAATAACACCTATTTCGGATTCAGTGATAGTAGTAGCGCCCATAGTCAATGAACCTGTTGTGGATGTGATATTAGCAGCTCCAATGTTGCCAATAGAACTAATGTTCTTTGAACTATCCACAATAAGAGCCTTTGATGCAACAGCAGTTCCGGCAACAGCTCCATCCAGAAATCCAATCTCTGATTGGGAAATAGACACATCGCCAACTACAATATCATTGGTTACTGCAGATCTGGTGAAATACACACTATGGACAGTTGTATTCGTTCCCTGTGGAGCTGGGTTTAATCCAAGAATAACCAATCGCTGAGTAGTTGTATCGATGTCAGATGCTTGAGAATTTACATAATTGCCATATATAGTGCCAGGAGATTCTGTGGGACCATCCATAAAATCTGCAGTCACCACCTTATTCTGAATACGGATAACGCGAATAGATGATGGTCCATTTGTAGCATCTGCACTAAGCGATTTAAATCCAGTACAGATAATGCCATATCCTGGATAATACTTAACTGAATATCTTGTATCTATGGTCTTTACATTGGTAAGACCCACAGTTGTTGTAGAAGCTACCCATGATGAGAATGGCGTGGTGCTGAAATTATCAATATACTTCACGGTAAGCGTACCGGTGGCAGTTGTGATATCGTTATATGTCATATAAAGTCGATCCTCTTCTACCGAATATGCACGGCCTCTTGGGAAATTAGCAGAACTCATAGTACCAGCTTGGCTCCATGCCGAACCATTCCAATACATAACATTGAATAAAGAAGAACCGTCATTGAACTTATGCGTAACATAGTTACCCAACAACTGTATAGCATCTCCACAATTATTGCCACCAATAGTATTCGTACTGGTAAGTGTAATATTGCTCCATGTGGTAGTTCCGTCAGATGAGTAATAGAATTTATTTTGATCAAATGCCACGTATGTGGATGATGCTGAATGATATCGAACGGTTATACCAGCACGTGTAGATGATAGACCAGTGGATGCTTGTGCTGACCATGTGGACCCATCCGTAGATGTTTTGTAGTACAATGTCTGCGGTGATCCAGAACCATCTCCGGTATGATAATACAACACAAATTTAGCCAATGCTATATTCCATACTATAGCACATGCATAATATGACCCACCAATATTTGGAGATGACGTAACCCCAGTATATGGACTGGGACATATATCAACCGTATTGCTGGCATTTTGATATGGTGCAATTGCTATGGCAATATTGTTAACAGATGATATGGTAAATGTTCCACGTTCTTGAGAGACCCTTCCGGAAGTACCCTTATTCATGGTACTCATATAGGTATACGATGATGCCGCGACCGTTAATCCAAGAGATGACAGTGAGTTTAGTCCAGCAATATTATTAGAACTATCTGCAACAAGAGCCTTAGATGCCACAGAAGTACCCGGAGTAGAGCCATCGAGATAATTGAGTTCAGTGCCAGTTGCAGTGATAAGAGTACTTCCAAGGGTAAGACCCTTATCTACTCCGTTGGCATTGGTGATAGTAATCATATCATCCACTGTTAACATACGAAGACTACTAAGATCTTTGTTGCTATCCACAACCAGTGCAGTGGATGCCACAACAGTGCCAGGAGTCGACCCATCCAAGTAGTTCAGTTCTGCAGCAGAGCTCGTAACCAGGGTACTGCCAAGAATGAGACCCTTATCCACGCCATTGGCGTTGGTTATGGTGAGCGTATCAGCAACGGTGAAGTCATTAGCGCTACTACCAGCTGCCAAGTTATTCAATTCAGTGGCGGTGGCTGTCAACAGAACACCTCCTAACTTGAGACCAGTGGTTGCACCATCATGACTGGCAACATCAAAATAAGAACCAGCATCGGTAGATATGCCTCCACCCGATGCCGTGAATGAAAGCTTGCCATCAGATGAGACAGCTATCTGACCAGTATTGGCCGTGTTGTTATAGGTCATCTGTATATGCGGACGGGCATCAGTTCCTTTATTGATATCCAAAAACGCAGCCGGTGATGTATTGTTGATGCCAACGTTCTGGAACTTATCTACATACATGGCATTGGTTCCATTGGTTTGTAATAACATGCTGGAGTTGGTCGGGTCCGCATCTAAGTAGATGCCAGTGGCTAATGCTGCCTTTGCGGTCAGGTTAGCCATAGTGAACCTATCAACAGACACGGAGCCAAGGGGTTGATTGGTCGCCATGGTCAATCAACTATCTTTATATTGTATACCGACACATCTTGTAAGATATACAAAAAAATAGAATGGTCTAACTAAGCCACCATGTCAGCCTTGATAGCTGCATGGCTAATGTAGCCATCTACTATAATATCATTAAATTCGTAGTCCTGGATATTATCTCTGACTATACCAGGCATTCCAATGAATGGGAACATGCAGGGAGCTCTCACCAGTTGCTTGGTTATGGCCTCTATATGATTGGCATAGATATGCATGTCTCCAATGGTATGCACAAGCTTGTATGGCTTGTAGCCCAGTTGATGGCTCATTAATATCAAGAACAGACCCATGGAACATATGTTGAATGGGATACCAAGGAATGTATCTCCAGACCTCTGATACATAGATAGAGACAGATATCTATCACCGCCATCTTCATGGACATAGAATTGGTAGATAACATGGCATGGAGGCAGGGCCATCTCGTCAAGCTGGCCAACGTTCCATCCAGATATGATATGTCTCCTACTGAATGGGTCTTCCTTCAATGACTTCAGGCACTGCTGAACCTGGTCAATACCTTCTCCTATGTGAGTCAACTTATCTTGGTCATACGGAGCTCCCCATGCACGCCACTGGTGTCCATATATGGGCCCACACTTGCCCTCAGCATACTCTGATAATCCATACTCATCCAAGTATTCTCGTGTAGAGTTGCCTCTCCATAGATTGACTCCCTGGGCCTCCAATATCTTAGAGTCTGTATGGCCACTCAGGAACCACTTGAGTTCTGCAAAGACTCCTCTTAGAAACATCTTCTTGGTTGTGAGCAGTGGAAACCTATACATGCCATTCCTCTCTACCATCCTATATTCGAACGTCTTTCCAAATGTAGAGTATGTAGATACTCCGGTTCTGTTGTTCCTGAGATGACCATCTCTCACTATCTCACCCATGACCTCCAGCAATCTATTCTCCTCTCCATTGCTCCTCGAGTAGTGAGTGTATTCAATCCGGTCATCATCATTGGTGTAGTTATATTGCTTGGCTGAGAACTGGCATCCTGGGTTGTTCATCATAGCATATGATAGCCTATCCCCGCTACATCTGATAGGCTTCTTATTTTTTATGATATGGATGTCCATGATGGCTCCATTCCATATGAGTTCATCCATGGTCCGCATATCACATATGACCCACCAAGACTCGGATCCGAACGAATTGGATAGATACCTGATGGCAGTCTCTAACTTGTGGAACGTCTTGGTCGGGGCTGATGTCTGAACATCATCTGTAGTTCCAATGATTACCAGCAGTGATGGGTTGAACTTAGATATATCTATGCGGGCAAGCATATCCTCCTCAATTACAATGATTTCATCCGCTGTTGTTCTGACCGCGAACCCGGACTGAGATACATCAAGGAGCGCATCATCGATATCCACAAACAGCACGGTCTTGAACATCTTGACTATACTCTAACTGGCAAGGTTCAATATTATAACTCTATATCCAGCATCTCCATTATCCTGGCTATCTTCTGCCTGAGCTCCTCATTCTCCTGCATGAGCCTCTTCTGGTTCTTGGCAAGTATGGGGATGATATGCTGGTACGATATGTTGTAGGCCATGCCTCCGGGGCTGATGTATCCATCGTCATCTATCTCCTCTTGCATATCATCATCTGGTATGAGGTTCACCAGTTCTGGAAATCCAGAGCGCATCAACTCCTGTGCTATGTATCCAAAGCTCTCATGCGGATCTCCATTAATGCGGTTGTATCTTACTGGGGTTGTGTGGTTGATGAACGAAGAGCAGTAGTCATCAGTGAGTTCCTGTATATTGGTCTTGACCCGCCTATCCGACATGACATCTATGCTGCCAGTACACAGTATTCGACCCAGAGCTCTGATACTGTAGTTATAGCTGGTTGGCGTATCAACTGGGTCCACTATACCGGTAGCTCCAGTATTGGTTCTGTATGAGTATGGATTGGTCATAGTGAATGCCGTATAGCCAACCTCCATAGGTATCTGATTGGCAGATGCATTGCCAACCATGATGGTGGTTAGCTTGGTGGTTGCTGCCGGCGATACTACAAGATTGCCGCTATCATCAACAGACAGGTCTGCAGATACACTCGTATTGGAATTGGTCAGTCTCAGACAGCTACCAGTGATGGATACAATCTCCATCTTATGACCTGGTGTGGTTGTTCCAACTCCAATATCCCCAGATACATTCAGATATCCAAGCGTTCCTATTGTAGTTATTACCGTTTGGCTGGCATCCTTGATGGAACCATATAGGTTAGTTGCTCTGAGGTCATTGAAGGTTCCAATATTTTTATTAGCGTCAACCACTACTGCAAGGTCAGCAGCCACAACTCCAGCAGGACCTCCTTGCAACTTGGGTTCATACGCCACTGCTATGAGGTCGGTCATAGATGCCTCGGTTATGGTTATGGAACCCATAATGATAGAGGTTCCTATTGTAAGTGTAGTTGATATGGACCCAGCGCCTATCACAGTCAATGGACCCCCATCAACATACACGGATGGTGCAGATATCTGTGCAGTGGATACCAACCCAGCAGACCCTATACTTCCAGATACAGTGAGACTTCCAAGCGTACCAACGGATGTTATGTTGGGTTGGCTCGCGGTCTGTAGCGTTCCAGTTATGGTCCCTGCAGTTAATGAATTAAGATTCACTATAGTACCACCATCAAACACAAGGTCTGTGTTTGTGTAGAGTGCCAGTCTGTTGTTGGATGGATGCAGGGTGAAGTCTCCATTGAGGACACTCACAGTAAGGGTCTTGGTTCCAGTATCAAGGTACGCAAACAGCCCGCTCGAATCCAATGCATTGATTCTATATGACGATGAGTGAGCTACTCCAAGCCCTATGTAGGTTGTATCCACATAGTCCAGAGTTCCAACCGATGTTATGTTGGGCTGGCTTGCAGTCTGTATGGTTCCAGTTATAGATGCTGCAGATATGGATGTAAGGCCGGTGATGCCACCTCCATTTATTTTCAGAGACTTACCAGCACCAAGGGTTATGAAATCTCCAGAGGTATCCAACAGAATTCCATTGGAGTCAGTGGTTATAGAGGAGCTGTTGGTTCCATCCGTCATAGATATCTTCAGAAGAGAGGATATCGAAGATGTATCAATATCAATAACGGATGTTGGGCTACTGACGCCAATACCAAGAGGAGCTGTAGTGAGCAGCCTGGATAGAGTGCCTGTTCTTGTAATATTGTCCTGAATAGCGGTCTGTAGCGTTCCTGTGAGAGTAGATGCGCTCACTGATGCTGCTGTAAGTCCATTGGTTATGGCAAGACTACCAAGAGTGCCTATCGTAGTTATGTTGGGCTGACTCGCCGTCTGTAGCGTTCCAGTAAGAGTAGTAGCACTCACTGATGCTGCTGTAAGTCCATTGGTTATAGCAAGACTACCAAGTGTACCAACTGAGGTTATGTTGGGCTGGCTTGCAGTCTGCAGCGTTCCAGTTATGGATGTGGAGGTTAGAGTAGTAAGTCCAATTATAGTTCCTCCGTTGAGCTTGATGGACTTATTAGCCCCCAATGTCAATAGGCTTCCCGACATATCAAGAGTGATTCCAAACTGGTCCGTGGTTATAGAAGAGCTATTGGTTCCATCTGTCATAGATATGATTAATGGAGAGGATATAGATGTAGTATCGATATCTATGATGGATGCTGGGCTACTCACTCCGATACCAAGAGGAGCGGTAGTGAGTAATCTTGAAAGCGTTCCTGTTCTTGTTATGTTGTCTTGGATGGCAGTCTGTATGGTTCCAGTCAATGTAGTTGCGCTCACGGATGCTGCTGTAAGTCCGTTGGTTATGGCCAAACTCCATAGAGTACCAACCGATGTTATGTTGGGTTGGCTTGCAGTCTGTAGTGTTCCAGTAAGAGTGGTTGCACTCACTGATGCCGCTGTAAGTCCATTGGTTATGGCCAGACTCCCGAGAGTACCAACTGATGTTATATTGGGCTGACTCGCTGTCTGTAGTGTTCCTGTAAGTGTATTGGCAGTTAGGTCGGTGATACCAGTGAGGGTTCCATTGATGGACATAGATGATTGTATGATAGTTGTGTTGGTTGGTGCTACTACCAAGTCCCCTCCAGAAGTGATGGTTAGAGCACAGTTGAGAAGGGCCGTTCGTTGAAGTAGTAGGGTGGAACCATTTTGGGCATTGATTGTCAGTCTATATGTGGATGGGTTGGTAGTAAGCTCTCCAATGGTAGAACTTCCAAGGACTGCCAATCCTGTAAGACTACCAACTGTAGTTATGGCTGATTGATTGGCAGTTGCCAGAGTTCCATTGATAGTAGTTGCAGTCAGTGTCGTTATCTCGGACAGAGTGTGGTTCTGTAGCCTGGTATTTCCAGACAGTACTATATCGTTGGCTGATGTCAGTTGAAGGTTGTTGCTTATGATGGCAATGGTGGATGCCACTGTTCCGGTATTTAATTTTATTCCAGGAGATGTATTGACTATCTCTATGTCTGTAGATGGGCTGGTTGTGTTGATGCCTATTGGCCCAGTTGTATTCAGATGGGTCAGAGTCCCAACCTCAGTTATGTTTGGCTGAGCTCCAGCCTCCAGAGTTGCTGCTATGGTAGTTGCTGTTATCCTTCCAGCACCTATGATGTTCTTGGTGATATCGAACACGAATGCCTTTCCGATTGTTATAGTTCCAGCAACTACTCCATACAGATAATTCAGTTCTGCGGCTGATGAATTGACTTGGATTCCTCCAAGACTCAAAGTAGATATATTGACTGAGTTCATGGATGATATGTTGGGCTGGGCTCCGGTGAGCAGCGTGCCTGCGAGACTGGTTGCTGTCAGTGTTGTAATGCCATTGATGGTTCCGCTCGAACTCAGTACCATTGTCTTGGATGCAGCTGCCGTTCCTGGAGACACATTATTGTAGTTGAGCTGGTCTGCACTACAAACCACTTGCGAATCACTCAGGTATAAATTTCCAGTCTGTAGGTATAGCCTACTTGAGCCGAACCGTATGACATTGTTGGTAGTTGATATGGACAGTCCATTGGTGTCTATCTGGAAGTTTGCCGCTATAGCAGCCAGTGTGTTGTATAGAGATAGGCACCTACCCTGGGGTTCTGTAATGAGCAATCTTGTAGTAGGGTCATCTGCAGATATTCCTATAAGCACATTCTGTGCGGCATCGATACGCATCGCCTGGGTTGTATTGGTAGTAAATGTAATGATTCCATCGCCAGAGCTGTCGGTACCAGTATCTACCGAGGCCTTATCATTAGATATGGATCCTCCACCGCCTGAGCCACCCCCACCAATGGGTACGGGAATTGGTGGAATGAACGACATCTATCTATATTAGTTGTCTGACTATATTCTTGAGTTCATCTATTTGAGACTGCAGTTCTTCATTCTTCTTGCGGTTGCGCTTGACAAGATTCAGCAACATCGGGATGAACCCATTGTAGTTCAACGTGTACATCACATCCTCATGACTGATGACTCCATACTCATCCACCTCCTCCACAAGAAGTTCCTTCTTAGCAAGGTCCTTGACCACACCAACCATCTCAGTCATTCCTTCCTTGATGACGTCCTGGGCTATGAACCCAACTTCAATATCATTGGTTGGAAGTTTCTTATACATGCGTGGTTCTATGTTAAGCAATCTATCACAGTAATCATCAGTAAGAGTGGTTATGTTCTGCTTGATGCGTTTGTCGGACAGGGCATCCAACTCAGTACATACCACACGTCCCTTGGCATATATAGACACGGTTACTGGGTCAAATGAGGTACCAGTCGTTACGCCGGTACCTACCGTATATGTAAAGAATGCATCTGCCCCAGTGGTTGAGCCAGTATCCAGTTCCACCTCAAGAGGATATAGTGGGTCAGCAGTTGGCCCTATAACCATACCAACAGATGTTATGCGTACCATCTCAGTACCAACAGAATTGCCCTTGGACCCGACATAGATGGCATGTCCGGTATTAGCTTGATGCTTCAGATAGCCATCATTAGTACCCCATCCATAGAATAAATCAGTACCTGCCGTACCAGTACCATATGCACACAGAGTCTGGTTCGATAATGTGGCTCCAAGATGAAGCCTACATATGGGACTGGTTGTTCCCATACCCACCTTACCATCAAACTGCACTGCAACCAATCCAGTTGTTCCATAGCAACCTATTTCAAATCTATTGGACGAGTTGCCATCGCTCACATGGAAGTATGCCAGTTCAAACCTATTGTTAGTACTTAATGCCTTACCTCCGCCATAGATGAACTTACGAGATGAACTGCCTATAGTAGAGTCAAGGCAGGATACTTGGAATCCACTATCTGCTGTATTACCAACTACTATACCAGTAGATGGCTTTAGGAATGCGCATGATAGTGAATTGATTGATGATATGTTTGTACTTCCATCCAACACCAATGCCTTGTTGGCCAGTGCTGTCCCGTTGGTGATACCCACTATCCTACTCATATCGGTCTCAGCCATAGATGTTCCGCCGATAGTGATGGTCTTGGATGAAGCTACATTCAGATTATCTCCAATGTATAATTTCTTAGCAATCCCTACACCACCAGATACTATAATCGTACCAGTAGTCGTAGAAGATGCATCTGTGGTACCAGTAGCGGTCAATGCATTTGGCGTTGTTATACTCAAGAAGTAGCTTGGGCCGCCACAGTATATACCCCATCCATTGGATATACTCATGTTGCCTGCACCCACTGGGCCTCCAGCTATGTACAAAGTAGATGCATTGGTGGTTGTTATTGCATTGGTGGATGTATATGTTGGGAATGGCAGGTATAAGCTTGTCCTGTGAGTCCCATCAGTTCCTGCAGAGGATGTATTTGTGAATGTGGTAGTGAGTATCTTGGCTGGACTCTCTCCAGCTTGAGCAGTCCCTGTTGTGTAAGATGCGTTGGTAGCCCCGGCATACATCTTATTGAATGTGGCGTTGATTGAGCCATCGATAATGACGGTACCTCCATTTCTTAGAGACCCAGATAGAGATATGTCGCCAGCTACATCCAATGTGTATGCCGGAGTCAGTTTATTTATACCGACCTTACTGTCGAACTGCATAGTAATGATCCCGGTTACGCCATGGCGTCCAAACTCCATTCTATTGGATGTATCACCATCTGCTACATGATAGTACGCTATTTCAAACTGATTGGATGTGCTATTCAATTTGCCTCCAGTAAGAATGAATGTACGAGATGCATCGGCCATTCCAGATACTCCTACAGATATCATTCGGGTAGTGTCTGTAGATGTTCCCACTTGTATGTAGCTGGTTATATCAGCAATCGCAGCTCCAATGCTGTTGATGCCGGCGATGTTGCTACTGGAATTTAATACGAGGGCCTTGCTTGCTGCCGCTGTTCCATTGGTGATGCCCACTATCTTCCCCATATCTGTCTCACTCATAGAAGTAGAACCTATGGTGATGGTCTTGGTTGTAGCTACATTTAGGTTGTCTCCAATATACACCTTCTTGGCGATACCAACACCTCCAGCTATAATAACTGCTCCTGTGGTGGTAGATGACGAATCAGTTGTATCTGTGGAGGTTATCTTGGCATAGGTGGCATTCTGAG